>ERZ827168.3308-NODE-3308-length-16640-cov-5.481761_pt1 | contig 16640 bp, 11 predicted proteins | sample MGYA00519868_ERZ827168 | MGnify/ENA primary metagenome ERZ827168 (study PRJEB31778, sample SAMEA3449271) | human gut metagenome | biome: human gut; feature: human-associated habitat; material: faeces | place: United Kingdom | collected 2010/2012 ...
GAAATAATCCTCATTCAGGTGACCACCCACCTCGTTGGGCTGCCAGAAGGGCTCGGCGTGCTTGTCGGCCTGATAGATGCGGTCGGCAAAGGGCATGGGCTTGTTCTCCACCCCTTCGCAGAAGCGGTCCGGGAAGATCTGATAGAACACCTTACCCTTGATGCTTTCAGGGGTCTCAAAGTCCTGCTCATAGACCGTGATCTGCCAGCTTTCGCCATCCTGCCAGCTGATCACACCACAGTTGTCGGGGCCGCGCACGATGCGGCGGAAGTCGGTGTAGAGGTCGAAGTAATAGAAGTAGAGGCCCGGGTCATTCAGAGGCACTTCCACAGAAAAGTGGTTCTGCCTGGGGGTCTGGCCATCGAAGTTCATCCGGTAGTAGACGGGAACATCGAACTTGCCCTCTTTTTTCAGGACAAGGTGCGGGTCTACATAGCCCAGCTCCTCGGGGATGCAGAGCGACAGACGGACAGTCTGCCCGGCGCGCACCGCACCAAAGGGCTGCTTGAAATAGGGGTCAAAACTGTTGAACAGACAAGACAAGTGGGGTCGTTCCTTTCTCAAAAAAAGCCCCGGTTCCGTAATGGCTCCGGGGCAGAGATATATTTGTGCTAAACCCTTCCGTCAATGCTTCGCATTGCCACCTCCCCTAGTAGGGGAGGCCTTGGCAGAACGGTGAAGTCTGTGCGTAAAGGAAAAGCTGTAAAACTTCCCGTAACGCCAGAGGCCCCACTACTAGGGGGGCTGTCACCGCAGGTGACTGGGGGGTTGACCTTTCCAATTACTTCACAGCAGAAGCGTGCCAGATATCGCGGGCGTAATCCAGCACAGAACGGTCTGCGCTGAAGATGCCGCTGTTGGCGGTGTTCTTCAGGCTCATCTGTGCCCACTTCTCGCGGTCAGCATACAGGCGCTGCAGGTCGGCCTGAGCACGGCGGTAATCCTTGAAGTCGGCCATGACCATATAAGGATCGCTGGTGCGCAGGTTCTCGGTGACCTCGTGGAAGTCCTCGCCGTTCCAGCCGCGCTCCAGGAAGTTCAGAGCGGCATTTGCCACGTCATCGCCCATGATGAAGGCGCTGGGGTGGTAGCCCACCTGCTTGAGGTTGTTGACCTCGGGGGTCAGCATACCGAAGATCAGCTCGTTCTCCTTGCCGGCGGCATCGGCGATCTCAACGTTTGCGCCGTCCAGCGTGCCCAGCGTGATGGCACCGTTCAGCATGAACTTCATGTTGCCGGTACCGGAGGCTTCCTTGGATGCCAGGGAAATCTGCTCGGACAGGTCGCAGGCAGGGATGAGCTTCTCGGCGGCGGTGACGTTATAGTTCTCCACAAAGACGACTTGCAGATGCTTGGAAACGACCGGGTCAGCGGCAATGACCTTAGACAGCGTCAGCAGTGCGTGGATGATATCCTTTGCGATGATATATGCCGGGGCGGCCTTGGCACCAAAGATGCTGACCAGCGGGGTGGCGGGCAGGTGGCCAGCCTTAATCTCGTAATACTGGTGGATGAGGTAGAGCAGGTTCAGCTGCTGACGCTTGTACTCATGCAGGCGCTTGGACTGGATATCGAACATGGCATTCGGGTCGATGGTGACGTTCTGGGTCCGCTTGAGCCAATCGGCCAGTGCCTGCTTGTTCTGGGCCTTGACGGCGGAGAACTCCTGCAGGGTATCGACGTTTTCGGCGTAGGGCAGCAGCTTTTCCAGTTCGGTGGCGTCCTTGCGAAAGCCGGAACCGATGAGCTTTTCAATTTCGGCAGTCAGGGCGGGGTCGCACTCCAGCAGCCAGCGGCGGAAGGTGATGCCGTTGGTCTTGTTGTTGAACTTCTCGGGGTACAGCTCATAGAAGCCGTGCAGCTCGGCGTTCTTCAAAATTTCGGTGTGCAGGTAGGCAACGCCGTTGGTGGAGTGGGTAAAGTGGATGTCCATGTGGGCCATATGGACGCGGTCGTCCTTGTCGATGATGGCAAGGCTCTCGTCCTTGGTGCGGGTGCGGGCCAGTTCATCCAGCTTCTCGATGATGGGCATGAGCTGCGGGACTACGGCGTCCAGATAGGCGCGGGGCCACTTTTCCAGCGCCTCGGCCAAAATCGTGTGGTTGGTGTAGGCGCAGGTCTTGGTGACGATCTCGACGGCCTCGTCGAACTCGATGCCCTTCTCGCCCAGCAGGCGGATCAGCTCGGGGATGACCATGCTGGGGTGGGTGTCATTGATCTGGATGGCGGCATAGTCGGCCAGGTCATGGTAATCGCAGCCGCGGGCGGCGCACTCGGCCAGAATCAGCTGGGCACCGGCGGAAACCATCAAATACTGCTGGTAGACGCGCAGGCGGCGGCCGGCCTCGTCGGAGTCATCGGGGTACAGGAACAGCGTCAGGTTCTTGTCGATGGCGGTCTTATCGAAGGTGATGCCATCGTGGACGATAGTCTCATCGATGGTGTCCAGGTCAAAAAGGTTCAGCGTGTTGGTGCGGCCCTCATAACCGGTGACGGCCAGCTTGTACAGGCGGGCATTGTAGGTTTTGCCTGCCAGCTCGACCGGATAGACCGTGTCAGTCTTTTCGGCCCAGGAGTGTGCGGTCAGCCAGGGGTCGGGCAGCTCGTTCTGGACGCCGCCCTTGAAGGATTGGTGGAACAGGCCGAAGTGATAGCGCAGGCCGACACCGTCGCCGGGCAGATCCAGCGTGGCGAGGGAGTCGAGGAAGCAGGCAGCCAGGCGGCCCAAACCGCCGTTGCCCAGGGACGGCTCCGGCTCGACTTCCTCAATGTCGGACAGGTTCTTGCCCGCAGCGGCCAGCGCGGCGCGGGTGTCGTCGTAGAGACCCAGGTTAATAAGGTTGTTGGACAGCAGCTTGCCAATCAGGAACTCGGCGCTGATGTAGTAGAGCTTGCGGCCCTTGACAGGCTTGACGTGGGCGGCGCTCTGCTCGCGGACGATGTCCAGCAGGGCAAGGTAGATTTCCTGGTCAGTGCAGGATGCCAGCGGCTTGTTGGTTTTGGCTTCGATCACAGTGGTCATATTCATGAGAGTTACCTCCTCATATACTTGCCTCCCCTGGCAGGGGCGGAAGGGTTGAGCCTTGCCTTGGCCCGGAACTTTTGGGCCAATAGGTATATTTCTTGACTACACCTAGGTTATACCACACAAAACGCGCATGATGCTTGCAAAATAATGGCCAATAGTGGTACAATACTATCAACGAGGTGAAAATCATGCCAAATCAGAAACCCTTGCGCGAAACAAAGCAACACGGGGCCGCGTGGTTCCCTTTCAACATCTATCCCTGCACGATCCCGCAGGATTTTCCCCAGGTGGCGCTGCACTGGCAGGACAGCATGGAGCTGGTGTTTGTCAAAAAAGGGCGCGGCGTCGTGCAGGCGGGCCTGACGACCTACACCGCCGAGGCGGGCGATGTCTATGTGTTTGCCCCCGGCGTGCTGCACGCGCTGCGCCAGCTGCCGGGTGAGGTGATGGAATATGAGAACATCATCTTTGATTTGGAACTGCTGGGCGGTGCGGGCGACCTGTGCGCTGAAAAATACCTGCTGCCCCTGCAAAGCGGCCGCCTGGCGCTGCCCATGCGGCTGGCCCCCAACGACTGGGGCTATACCTGGGCCGTAAACTGTCTGCACGCGGCAGAGGAGTTCAACAAGCTAAAGGATGTCGGCTATGAGCTGTGTATAAAGGGTGAACTGCTGTTGTTTTTGGCGGCGCTGGTGGGCCGCAGCGGCGACCTGCCCCCTGCCGATACCCCCGACACCCGACGTTTGAAAACCGTGGTACAACTGGTGAACGAGCAGTACGCGGGCGCACTGCACGTGACCGACGCAGCGGCAGCCTGCGGGTGCAGCCCCAGCCATTTTATGCGGTGGTTCAAGAAAATGACCGGCCAAGGCTTTACCGAATACCTGAACGAGCACCGCCTGAACGCCGCCGCCGATGCTCTGCGCAGCAGCAATGACACGATACTGGCGATTGCCGAGCAGTGCGGGTTTGACAACTTGTCGTATTTTAACAGGTTATTTAAAAAAAGATATGGCCTGACACCGAGGGAATACCGGGTGAGGAAATAAAAAAGCCGCCGGCATCAACGAGATGCCGGCGGTAATTTTATGCTTTCTTACTGTAATCCCGTGCGCCGTAGATGGCGGTGCCTACGCGGACGATGGTCGCGCCCTCGGCGATGGCGGCGGCGTAGTCGTGGCTCATACCCATGGACAAAATATCCATCTGCGCCCGGTCGTAGTGCTGGGCATCGGCCTTGGCCAGCAGCTCCCGCATCTGCGCAAAAAAGCGGCGCGTCTCGGCATCGTCTGCGTCAGCGGGCGGAATCGCCATCAGACCGCGCAGGCGGGTATTCTCCCTCGCGGCGGCAGCTTCCAGCAGCGGGAACAGGCTGTCGGCGTCGACGCCGCTTTTGCTGGCTTCCTCGCCGATGTTGATTTCCACCAAAATGTCCTGCACCAGACCCAGCCGCGCGGCGGCAGCGTCGATTTTATCGAGCAGCCGCGTGCTGTCCACGCTCTGAATGAGCGCGGCACGGCCTACAACCTTGTTGACTTTATTGGTCTGCAAATGACCGATAAAATGTCCGGGCTTGCCATTGTAGGCTCCGGCGTCGGTCTTTTCCACAAGCTCCTGTACGTGGTTCTCGCCGAACAGGTCAATGGGCAAATCGGCGCTGTACCGAACTTCTTCGACCGTGCGGGTTTTGCAGGCGGCACAAAGGCGCACGTCGGCAGGGTCGCGGCCTGCGGCCCTGGCGGCGGCAGCCATCGTCTCCCGGATCTTTGCGACGGCCTCGGCCATCTGCTGTTTTTGTGCTTCTGGGATCATCGCACTTCCTCCTGACTGTAAACGGCGCGGGAGCCGCCGATGAACGGCGGGCGGGTGCGGGCGCAGAGCAGAATCGCCTGCCCGATGTGATCCATCGACAGGCGCACCGGCACGGCCACGCGGCGCAGGTGCATCCCGATGAGCGTGCCGCCGATGTCCATGCCCGCTGCAGCTTTGACTTCCTCAACGAGCACCGGGTCGTTAAAGGTGCGCCAGCAGTTGGTAGCCCAGCTGCCGCCCGCGTGGGGCTGCGGGATGGCCGCCACGATTTGATAGCCGTTGGCCCTGGCGACCGTGCGCTCGATGACGATAGCGCGGTTCAGGTGTTCGCAACACTGGGCAGCAAGGTAGACGCCCTGCTCCTGCAAGGGCGGCAGCACACCCGCCAGCACGGCGGCAGCAGCCTCCATGCTGGAATCCTTTCCGATATGTCCACCCATGATCTCGCTGCTGGAGCAGCCGACCACGAAGATATCCCCAGTTTCCAGGTGCGCGGCTTCCAGCAGTTCTTCAGTAGCCTGCCGGGCCTGTGCGGTAAGTTTTGCGTAATCCATGAAAAAGCCCCCTTTGGTACTATTATAGCAGGGGTGTCAATAACAAAAAAGCCTTCCCCCTTGGGGGAAGCCATATAAGCGGTTTGCCCGTTGGGCGGTTGGAGGCATTTCTACCTTGGCAGGGTATCCGCGTACTGCGAATAACTGTTTTTCACCATATCCGCATACGCGGCATAGGCATCCTCCAATGAGGTGTACGCGGTACCCTGAATATAGGGGTGCAACGTCGTGCGGTTGGTAATGCCTTTGCCGATCACGTTGTAGGTCTGATTCTTCACCTTTGAGGTCGTCACCGGCATCGTGGTGATGTAAAACGTGCCCCCGTCCTCCTTGCTGACAAGGACCGGCACCTCCGTGCCTACTGCAAATTTAGTCACATCCACCGATGTCCAGAACAAATACCGCCCCGGGTCTTCGCCAGAAATCTTGCGGAAATCCCACGTTCCGGTGCTCAGCAGGCTGTTTTTCCCGATTTGCGCCTGCACCTTGGGTACCATTGTGGAGTTCGGGCAACTGGAGTCGATCTCGTAGAATTTCCCGCGGGCGGTAAAGTCCTTTAAATCCGTTTCCAGCAAGCCGCTGTTTTTCAAAATACCGTGCAGGTTTTCGGTCAAATCAACGGTCGGTCGGATGGGGGCGGGCTGCGGCTTGCTGGCGCCTGACCACGTCAGCACCACGCCTGTCCCATCCACATAAGAAACCGTGCAGGTTCCGCGCGCCGCGGGCGAGCCTATCCAGTTGGCGGTGTTGCCCTCATCAGCATAGTGGGTGATGCCCGCAATGGTGACGGGGTCAAAATGCTGCCACCCGTCCTGCCCCTGCTTGAGCTGCACGGTCTGTTCGGCAGTGACATCGCCGGTCATTGCATCGGAAAGCACCTGCATATACGCGGCGCGCACGTTGACAATATCCGACGTTTCCAGCGCTTTTTCAATATAGCCTTGCAGCGCGGGGATCAGCATCGCCGCCAAAACCCCAAGTATGGTCAGCACGACGATCAGCTCCACCAGCGTAAAGCCGCGCTTATTTTGCAGTTTTTTCCTCATTCGTTCCGCACCTTATCGTGTTATATGCACACAATTCCAGAATAAATACATTACATTGTAACACAGTTTTTGTCGATGCGCAAATGATTTTTTCGCTTTTTATGCAGGCTTTATCTGCATTTTACAAATTATTTACATTTTGATGCTGCAGGGCGGACAGTGCACCGGATGAGGGGGCAATGTCCGGCAGGTGGCAGGCCCCCTCAGTCACCTGCGGTGACGACTTCCCCCAAAGGAGGAAGCCTTTACGCCGTTACATCCTCAAATTGACTATTATACAGATCCGCGTAGAACCCGCCCTGATCGATCAGTTCGTCATGGGTTCCCTGCTCCACAATATCTCCGTCGCGCATGACCAGAATCAGATCTGCGTCGCGGATAGTGGACAGGCGGTGGGCAATGACAAAGCTTGTGCGGCCCTGCATCAGGCGGTCCATGGCCGTCTGGATGCGCTGCTCGGTGCGGGTATCGACGCTGGACGTTGCCTCGTCCAGAATCAGGATGCGGTTGTCCGCCAGAATCGTGCGGGCAATCGTCAAAAGCTGCTTCTGGCCCTGGCTGACGTTGGAGGCGTCCTCGTTCAGCTCCATCTGGTAGCCGCCGGGCAGCGTGCGGATAAAGTGGTCTGCGTTCGCGGCCTTGGCGGCGGCGATAACTTCCTCGTCGGTGGCGTCCAGGCGGCCATAGCGGATGTTCTCCATGATGGTGCCTTTGAACAGCCAGGTATCCTGCAAGACCATGCCAAAGCCCTCGCGCAGGGCGCTGCGGTCAAAGTCGCGGACATTGTGGCCGTTCAGGCTGATTTCGCCCGCATCCACATCGTAAAACCGCATCAGCAGCTTGACCATCGTGGTTTTGCCTGCGCCGGTGGGGCCGACGATGGCGACCTTCTGGCCGGGCTTGACGTTGCAACTGAAATTGTGGATGACTGTCTTTTCCGGCGTGTAGCCAAATTTGACGTGGTCAAACGTGACCTGGCCATCGATGCAGGCAGGATTCGCGCGGTGGGCGGGGTCGGCCTGCTGGTTCTCCTCTTCTTCGTTCAAAAATTCAAAGACGCGCTCGGCTGCGGCAGCCATGCTTTGCAGCATATTCGACACCTGCGCCAGCTGTTGGATGGGCTGGGTGAAGTTCTTAACATACTGGATGAACGCCTGGATATCGCCGATGGTGATGCTGCCCGCCGCTGCAAAAATGCTGCCGACGATGGCGACCGCCACATACCCCAGGTTGCCCACAAAGTTCATGATGGGCTGCATCAGGCCGGACAAAAACTGGGATTTCCACGCGGATTCATACAGTTTGTCATTGGCGGCGTTGAAGTCTGCCAGCGCAGCGTCTTCACGGTTGAACGCCTTGATAACGTTGTGGCCGGCGTAGACTTCCTCGACCTGGCCGTTGACAACGCCCAGCGTTGCCTGCTGCGCCTTGAAGTATTTTTGGCTGAATTTGACGACCAGCAGCACCAGCGCCAGCGACACCGGCAGGATCAGCAGCGCAATCAGCGTCATCTTTGGGCTGATGGTGAGCATCATGATCAGCACGCCAATCATCGTCGTGACGCTGGTAATGAGCTGGGTCACGCTCTGGTTCAGGCTTTGGCCCAGCGTGTCCACATCGTTGGTGATGCGGGACAGTACCTCGCCGACGGTGCGCTTTTCAAAGTAGGCCAGCGGCAGGCGGTTGATTTTTTTGCTGATCTGGTCGCGGAAATCATAGCAGACCTTCTGGGACAGACCACTCATGAGCCAGCCCTGGATAAAGCTGAATGCCGCGGAAAGCAGGTACATCCCCGCCAAAAACAGCAGCACTTTCCCAATATAGGCAAAGTCTATGCCGCCCACGCCGCGCAGCTTGGCAATCCATCCGGTGGCCAGTGCCGTGGTGGCCTTGGCAAGGATTTTCGGCCCTGCAATGTTGAAAATTGTTGACAGAACGGCGAAGATAACGACCACGATGAGCGACAGCTTATATTTGCTCAACGCGGAAAGCAGCTGCCGCAGCGTGCCCTTAAAATCCTTGGCGCGCTCGGTCGTCATGCGTCCGGGTCTTGGCATATCACTCACCCTCCTTCTGCAAATTGAGTTCCTTCTGGCTTAACTGGCTGCGGGCGATCTCCTGGTACTCTGGGCAGGATTCCATCAGCTGGGCGTGTGTGCCCTTGCCGACGATGCGGCCCTCATCCAGCACCAAGATCTGGTTCGCGTGCAGCACGGTGGAAATGCGCTGCGCCACGATGATGACGGTAGCGTTGTCGGTCTGGGCTTTCAGGGCGCGACGCAGCGCCACGTCGGTTTTGTAGTCCAGCGCCGAGAAACTGTCGTCAAACAGGTAAATCTGCGGGTGCTTGGCAATCGCGCGGGCGATGGACAACCGCTGTTTCTGCCCGCCGGAGACATTGCTGCCGCCCTGGGCAATCGGGGCGTTGTAGCCCTCGGGCTTGGCCGAGATAAATTCGGCGGCCTGGGCAATCTCAGCAGCCCTGCGCACGTCGGCGTCGGTGATGTGGTCGCCACCAAATTTCAGGTTGGAATCAATGGTGCCGCTGAACAGCACACCTTTCTGCGGCACGTAGCCCAGTTGGTCGTGCAGCTGCGCCTGGCTCATATCGCGCACATCGACGCCGTCGATCGTCACACTGCCTTCGCTGACGTCGTAAAAACGCGGGATGAGGTTGAGCAGCGTCGATTTGCCGCAGCCTGTGGAGCCGATGATGGCCGTCGTCTGCCCGGGTTTGGCGGTAAAGCTGATATGCTCCAGCGCGTCCTCGTCAGAGCCGGGATAGCGGAAGCTAACATCGTTAAAGGCCACAACGCCCTTGGTACCGCCCTCGGGCAGGGCTTTCGGCGCGGCCGGGTCGTGGATGGCAGCGGGGGTCTTGATGACCTCGTCGATGCGGTCTGCGGCCACACCCGCGCGGGGCAGCATGACGGCGACCATCGACAGCATTAGGAACGACATAACGATCTGCATGGTGTAGGTGATGAAAGCAATCATCTCGCCGACCTGCATCGTGCCCGTGTCCATGGCCTTGCCGCCAAACCAGACGATGAGCAGACTGGTCCCGTTCATGATAAGGGTCATAAACGGCATCATGGCGACCATTGTGCGGTTGGTGAAGAGCTGCGTTTTCATCAGGTCCGTGTTGGCCTTGTCGAAGCGCTCCTCCTCAAATTTCTCGCGGCTGAAAGCGCGGATGGGCATGATGCCGGTCAGAATCTCGCGGCTGACAAGGTTCAGCCGGTCCACAAGGGTCTGCATCTGCTTGAATTTCGGCATGGCTACGTTCATCAACACCGTGATAAGCACGAGCAGCGCGGCCACCGCCACAAAGATGATCCATTCAAGGCCGGTGTTGCCGCTGGCAACGTGCAGGATGCCGCCGATGCCCAAAATGGGCGCGTAGGCTACCATACGCAGCAAAATCACACAGGTAAACTGCACCTGCTGGATATCGTTGGTGGTGCGGGTAATCAGCGATGCGGTGGAGAATTTCTCGATTTCGGCGTTGGAGTAGCCGACGACGGTCTTGAACACATCCCGGCGCAGGTCACGGCCAATGGCGGCGGAAACGCGGGACGCGATGAAACCGACGGCAATCGCCACGGCCACCATCAGCAGCGTCAGGGCCAGCATCTGGCCGCCGGTGCGCAGCAGATAGGACATCTGTACATCGTGGGCAATACCCTGGGCGTCGTATTCCAGTGCTACCAGCAGCATAGCCTGGCTGGATAAGCTGTCTGCCACGGAATCATCCTGCGGCGCGGCGTCGGCCAGCTGGGCTTGCAGCATTTCCCGCGCACCGGGGGCCTGGGCCATGGCGGCAAACTGGGTCGCGACGGCGTCCAGGTCATAGCTGGTTGGCGTCACGGTTTCGGTCGTGCCGGCGGCGGTCGCAGCGTTCTGCGCGGCGGCCATATACAGAACGATGTCGGGGGTGGCAAACGCGTTTTCCAGTTCCGACATGGCAGCGGTGGCATCGTGAGAGAGGGTACGCACACCGTCGGCATCGGGGGCACTGTACCACTGTTCGGCCAGCGCGGCGTCCTGCTCGGACATAAGCAGCTCCAGGGCTTGCAGGGTCGTGTCGCGGATAGTGTCAGGCACAGGGCTTTCAATGCCGCCCTGCTGGATGCCGGTGTCCACGATTTTGCTGGTGTAGTCGGGCAGGCTCAAATCACAATAGGCCTGCACGACGAGCAGCGCCACGACGGCGAGACACGCCGCCCAGTGCCGCCCCAGCTGTTTAAATATTTTGGTCATGCGGGGGTTCTCCTTTCCGGGTTGGTTGTGCCATCGATTCATTTTCAGCCTCGATGGCGGCCAGCAGTGCGTCTTTCACAGCGTTGGCCTGGGCCAGTTCCTCGGGGGTCAGCCGTGCCATGATACGGGCAAAATAGGCGTTCATGGCCTGCTCGTTTGCGCTGCGGGCGCGCTCCCCTTCCGGGGTAATGCGCACCAGCGTTTTACGACGGTCGCCAGGGTCTGTCTCGCGGGTAATGTGGCCGTCCTGCTCCATGGCACGCAGCCCGCGGGAGACGGCGGGCATCGGCTGGTGCATATACCGCGCAATGTCCGAAACATAAATTGCGCCGTCATAGCCGTGCTGCTCGATGAGGTTATACAGATGTTGGAGCATTCCGTACCGGCATTTTGGCTCATCGGCCAGGGCCGCACGCATACCGCGCTTGGACAGGGTATGCAGCCGCGCGACGAACCGGAACACACCGTGCAGATTGGGTGTTTCTGAGGTAGACATTACACGCCTCCTGTTAATAATTATCATGTGTTAATAATTGTGTCGTGATAATACTACACCCCCTTGCATCGATATGCAAGGGGGTGTAGGGAAGGTTTAAGATTTGTTTACAAATGGCAGGTGAAAAGGCTTCCCCCTCGGGGGAAGCTGTCCGCGAAGCGGACTGATGAGGAGAGAAGTTCTCGCTATGACCCGTTTATGGGTTGCCAGGGTCAACACGCCCCTCATCCGGCCCTGCGGGGACACCTTCCCCCGAGGGGGAAGGCTTGGAGAGTGTGACGTTGTAGAGATTCACCCCGCTGCACAGCCCCAGCTTCAGTTCTGCGCTCTCCCTCGTGATTGTGATATCCTTAAACGTAATATCCTCGATCTCCCCGCCATGGCAGTCGAACCCGACAATCTCGATGGGCGCGGCGTCCTGCCAGATGTGGTCGTGATCCAGCGTGCGGCCGGTCAGGGTCAGCCCCTCAAACCAGCAATGGCTGAACTTCGGCGGCTCGGGGGCGGGTTCGCCGTCGTCATTGTAGGATACGCTGTGCAAAATTACCCGCGGGGCGGTGCAATCGCGCACGGTCACGCCGCGCACATAGCCGCCGCGCTTGGGTGTGGCCTTGATCTCAATGCCGTACAGCGAGTTGGCAAAGTCGCAGTCCCAAATCTGCACGTCCTCCACACCGCCGCTCATCTCGCTGCCGATGCAGATGCCGTGGCCGTACCCGATGCGGCAGTCAAACACCTTGATGTGGGCGCAGGGACGGCCGATTTCGTTTCCCTCGGGGTTTTTGCCGCTCTTGATGGCAACTGCGTCGTCGCCGGTATGGAACTCGCTGGCGAACAGCGTGCAGTTTGTCGAGGAATCCGGGTCCCAGCCGTCGCCGTTCCAGACGCCCTCGGATTCAAAAACGCAGTGGTCGGTCTGGATATTATCGCAGTAGACCATGTGGAAAGTCCACGCCGGACTGCTTTTGAACGTAATACCGCTGAACCAGACATTCTCGCAGTTGCTCAGGTTTACTAAGCGCGGGCGCACACGGCCGGGGATCGTGTCGTCGTTCTCGCAGCTTTTGACAAGTTCCTCGTTATCGTCCAAAAAGCTCTTGATGCGGGCGCGCTCGTCCTCGATAATTTTCTTTGCCAGCACCTGCCCGCCGCCGCAGATGGTGCCCTTGCCGCGCACGATGATGTTATGGCAGCCCGAGCCTTTCGTGTGGTCAAGCCGCCCGGCGTTGAGCAGGCTGGAATAGCAGCGCATCTCCATTCCTTCAAAGCGGCTGGGGATGCGGGGCGAATAGTCGTTGATGTTGGCCGTGCCCTGCAAAACAGCCCCCTTGGAAAGGTAAATCTCCAAATCGCTGTGCAGCTGCAGCGCCCCGGTCAGGTAGTCACCCGCCGGAAAATACAGGATGTCATCGGCGCGGCAGTCGTTGATGGCCCGCTGCAAGTTGTCGGTGTTCAGCGTTTTGCCGTCGCCCTTGCAGAAATAGGGTGCAGCCGTTACGTTGACGCGGCGCTTTTCTTTGCCGAATTGCAGCGTCTCGACCCCGACGCAATAGCTGCCGCTGGCAACTTCCAGCCGGTAAGTGCTGCCGTAAGGCAGGCCCTCGATGGTGAAATGTGTTTTATCCGTGCGGCCGATGACCTCGCCGTTCAGCGAGACGGTATACTCCGCCCCTTTGGGCGCAGCGGCGGGTTTATCCCAATAGAGCACTGCGTAATCTTCGGTGCAGCGCAGTTTTAATTTATTTTGCTTCATGATGTTTCCCTTTTACACGCAAGTTGTCTGTTGCTTACATATTGTACCACAGCCCGCCGGTTTATCCAATACATAGGGGTGCCAAAATACAGCGGTCGAAACGCGGCAGGTTTTGACAGTTTTACAGGCTTGACAGCGTGGGAGGCGGTGTTTATAATCATATAAGCGCAGTAGGTATATGTGCCATGCCGTTGCAGGGGCCGGGCAGATCCGGCCCTCAACTTTGCCGAACCCGCAGCTTTACGGTTGAGAGAGGATACAGCGCCGGTGAGGTCATCAACGATATTGCGCTGAACCGCGCGTGATTTGAACGTCCTTCTCCCCTGCCGTTTGGCGGGGGAGTTTTGCTTTTACTGGGGAAATATGATATAATTTCAACATCCGTGCAGGGGCCGGACACCTCCGCAGGGTGTCGAGGACGCCGCCCCCCTACAATACACGCCGCCATGCGAAAAATATTTACTATTTGCCGAAAGGAGCTGCCATGGACAAACCCAAATTTGCATCTGCCCATATGGCGGCGCTGAACCCGCAGCAGCGGGCGGCGGTGGAGGCTGTGAACGGCCCGGTGCTGCTGCTGGCCGTGCCGGGCAGCGGCAAGACCACGGTGTTGATTACCCGGCTGGGATACATGACGCTGGTCTGCGGCATCCCACCGCAGTCGATTTTGACAATGACCTACACCGTGGCCGCCACGCGGGAAATGCGTGCCCGTTTCGCCGCGCGGTTTGGGGATGCACTGGCCGGGCAGCTGGAATTCCGCACGATAAACGGCGTGGCATCGCGCATTATCGCGCTGTACAGCCGTATGTACAACCGCACGCCTCCCGACCTGATCCAAAACGAGAACGACACCGCACCGCTGCTTACACGCCTTTGGCAGGAGACGAACCACGAATACCCCACCGAGAGCACACTGAAGGATCTGCGCACAGCCATCACCTACATTAAAAATATGTGCCTGACCGACGACGAACTGGACGCACTGGAAACCGACATCGACAACTTACCCGAGTTATACCGCGGCTACCAGCGGGCGTTGAAAGCCGGGCACAGGATGGACTACGACGACCAGCTATGCTTTGCGCTGCAAATCCTGCGCGGTGCGCCCGCTGTGGCGAAGGCGTTCCGGGAGCGGTATCAATATTTCTGCGTGGATGAATCCCAGGATACCTCCAAGGTGCAGCATGAGATTATCCGCGTGCTGGCGCAGGAAAGCGGCAATATCTTTATGGTGGGCGACGAGGACCAGAGTATTTACGGCTTCCGCGCTGCCTACCCCCAGGCGCTGATGGACTTTGAAAAGACCTACACCGGCGCACAAATCTTGCTAATGGAGGAAAACTACCGCTCACGGGAACCGATTCTGGACGCGGCCAACCGCTTTGTGGCCCGCAATCGTTATCGCCGCCCCAAAACGATACAGCCCACGCAGGGCGCAGGCGAACCGCTGCAGATCGTCACGGTACGCCGCCGTGCCGATCAGCTGCCGTTTTTGTTTGAGACGGCGCAGAACTGCGAAACGGAAACCGCCGTGCTGTTCCGCAACCACGAGAGCGCCCTGCCCATCATCGACCTGTGCGAGCGTCGGGGCGTACCCTATGGCTGCAAAAACATCGACCCCACGTTTTTCTCCAACAAAATCGTGCGGGATGTGGCGGATATCTTTGCGCTGGCTGCCCATCCCGCCGACGCAGATGTTTTTCTGCGTTGCTACTACAAATTTGGTGTTCCTGTCACAAAGGTGCAGGCGCTGTACGCCTGCAGCCAGGCGCGGCAGTACGGCCAAGGCTGCTGGACAGCCCTGCTGAACGAGGACAGCATCCGCCCGCGCATCCGCGCCGCCATGGCCGATGTGGCCCACGGCCTGGCCCGCCTGCCCAGGATGGCGGCGGACGACGCCGTGCGGTTTGTGGCCGACGAGCTGGGCTACGGCAAATACCTGGACAAAAAGGGCATGGACCGCACGAAATTGGCCGTGCTGGAAATGCTGGGTGCCCAGGAGGACAGCCCTGCCCACCTGCTAAAGCGGCTGGAAATTCTGCGCGGCATCGTGCAGGATCATATTACGCCGCCAGGATGCAGGTTTATTTTATCCACGATACACTCCGCCAAGGGGCTGGAATACGACCGGGTGATTTTGTTGGATGTGTTGGACGGCATCCTTCCGGCCAAGCCGGAACTTGCCTGCCGCACCCCTGGCGAGACCCAGCAGTACGAGGAGGACCGGCGGCTGTTCTACGTCGCCATGACCCGTGCCCGGCAGCAGCTGGTGCTGTTTGACTGCGTGGCCGAGCGCTCGGCCTTTGTGGAGGAAGTGTTGGCAGCCCTGCCCGGGCACCGCAAGCGCCCCGATGTGGAACCCGCAGGCCGCCGCCCTGTTCCGCCCGCCGCGCGGGCACCCCTGCCGCCGGTGGATGTGGAGAGCATCACGACCGTTGGTGCCCACGTGCGGCACGCGGTATTCGGCCCCGGCACGGTAGAGAGCGTGAGCGGCCACCGCGTGACCGTGCGCTTCACCGCTGGGGCGCGGACATTGGACGCCCAGGTCGTAGCCGAGCGGCATTTGATGTGGAAAGAATGAGGTACCCCCATGAAAAAAATCCTACTCCTCGCCACCGGCGGGACGATTGCTAGCCGCCCCACGGCGGCGGGCGGGCTGGCCCCGGCCATCACGTCGGAGGAACTGCTGGCCTGTGTGCCGGAGCTGGCCGACCTGTGTGCTGTGGATGCCGTGCAGGTGTTCAACCTGGACTCAACGAACGTCGGCCCCGCGCAGTGGCAGAGTATTGTACACTGCATCAAAGAAAATTATGATGCCTACGACGGTTTTGTCATTGCCCACGGCACGGACACAATGGCCTACACCGCCGCCGCGCTGAGCTACATGGTACAGAACAGCGCCAAGCCGGTTGTACTGACGGGCAGCCAAAAGTCCATCTACAACCGCGACACGGACGCCCGCAACAACCTGTACCGCGCCTTTGTCTATGCGGTCAGTGACGGTGCATGGGGCGTGCAGCTGGTATTTGACAACAAGGTCATTCTGGGCACCCGCGCCCGCAAGACCCGCACCCGCAGCTTCAACGCGTTTTCCAGCATCGACTACCCGGAGACGGCGGTTTTTCGCGACACGCGGCTTGTCCTTTTCCTGCGCCGTCCGGCTGCGCTGCCGCCGGTGCGGTTCTATGAAAAGCTCGACCCCGCCGTTTTTGTGCTGCGCCTTGTGCCGGGGATGCGGGCTGATATCATTCCGATGCTGGCCCCGCATTACCGGGCGCTGGTGTTGGAGAGTTTCGGCGTCGGCGGCCTGCCAGGCGGAGAACATGGCGCCATGTTTGCCGAGCTGCGCCGCTGGTGCGAGAGCGGGCGGCTGGCGGTGTTTACAACGCAGGTTCCCCACGAGGGCTGCGACCTTGCCGTTTACGAGGTGGGGCGCGCCGTGGGCGAGCTGCCCGGCGTATTGGAGGCCCGCGACATGACCCCCGAGGCCGTCGCCGTGAAACTGATGTGGGCGCTGGGCCAGACAGACGACCGCGCGGAAGTAACGCGGTTGTTTGAAACGCCGATCGAGTGCGATATTGTATAAAAAATGACCATCCAACATGTACGCTGGATGGTCATTTTTATTTTAGGCAATACCGCACAATTCCCGCCTTACGGCTTAAGCACCGCTCCGGCGGCTGCG
>ERZ827168.3313-NODE-3313-length-16628-cov-2.795571_pt1 | contig 16628 bp, 10 predicted proteins | sample MGYA00519868_ERZ827168 | MGnify/ENA primary metagenome ERZ827168 (study PRJEB31778, sample SAMEA3449271) | human gut metagenome | biome: human gut; feature: human-associated habitat; material: faeces | place: United Kingdom | collected 2010/2012 ...
CGGCGCCAAGCTGGATTGTTTTGCGCTGTGCGAAGCGGCGGACAGCGGAGCGTTCTGCGTCACGCCGCGGGGGAGCGGCGCATGTCCGGAAATGGAATTGTACGAAAAAGAGGGCTTCCTCACCCTGAAATATCCCCACATCCGCGAGTGCTATGGCGTATTGTGGGACTATGAAAGCGTGCAGGTTCGGCAGATCGAAAACAGCGAGCTGGATGTTTTTCTGCGCGAAACGGTACACGACCATGTTTCCTCCACGCTGCACGGAGATGGAAAAGGACATTTCACCAACGTGTTTCTGCGCCCCATCCCGCTGGCGGCGGGACAGTCGAAACGGGTCTACGGCGCTGTCTGCAGCGCGGGCACGCCGGAGGAAGCGGCTGCGCTGTGCCGGGAGCTGCGGGCGCGGCGCGAGAGCTTTGAGGCTGTGTGGCAGGCCGCATCACCGGCGCTGGAGCCGGCGCCCATGCTGCCTGCGGGCGAGCCCTTTGCCCTCGGCGGGCAGCTGATGCGGGCGGTGCTGTGCACCAATGTGGTATATCCCGTTTACACCCGGGGACAGTACATCCGTCACAATACCCCCGGACGCTGGTGGGACAGCCTGTACACTTGGGATTCGGGCTTCATCGGCATGGGGCTTGCACAGTTTTCCGCCCGGCGCGGGTTCGACTGTCTGAACGCCTACCTCACGCCGCCGGGCGACGACGAGGCCGCGTTCATCCACCACGGCTCGCTGGTGCCTGCGCAGTTTTACCTGTTTGCCGAGCTGCTGAACAGAACGCAGAGCCGGGCACTGGCCGAATATTGTTACCCGCGCCTGATGCAATACTATGCATTTTTTACCGGGCAGGCGGGAGGCTCCACCACGGCGGACCTGCAAAGCGGCCTGCTGCGCCCGTGGGACTACTTCTACAATTCCGGCGGCTGGGACGATTATCCGCCCCAAAAGGCCGTCCATGAGCAGCGGCTGGAAAAGCGCTGCACGCCTGTGGTCACAACAGCGCACGCGGTACGGTGCGCCCGCATCCTGGCCTATACTGCGCACCTGCTCGCCCACGGGGAGGACGCAGACCGGCTGGAAAAGGATGCGGAGCGTTTCACCCGGGCGCTTCAGGAGCACGCGTGGGACGAGGGCGCCGGATACTTCGGGTATGTGCTGCACGATGAACAGGGAAGGACTGCCGGCTTTTTGCGGGACGCTTCCGGCGTGAACCATAACATGGGGCTGGGCGGCGCATCACCTCTGTTTGCCGGCGCGTGCACTGCGGAGCAGGCCGAAGGCCTGTGGGAAAAGCTGGCGAGCGAAGAGCATTTGTGGAGCGCCTGCGGCCTTTCCACAGTGGACCGGTCCGCCTCCTATTACCGCAGGGACGGATACTGGAACGGCGCGGTGTGGATGCCATACCAGTGGATGTTCTTCAAAGCGGCGCTGGATGCGGGCAAAACCGGCTTCGCATTCCGTATCGCGGATACGGCCCTGCGGCTGTGGCAGGATGAATGCGCGGCGTCCTACCATTGCTTCGAGCATTTTATGATCGAGAGCCGCCGGGGCGCGGGCTGGCACCAGTTTGGCGGCCTTTCCGCGCCCGTGGCACAGTGGTTTGCGGCCTACTACGTACCCGGAACGCTTACAACCGGCTTCGACGTCTTTGTACAGTGCGCGCGTTGGCTGCCCGGAAACGCGGGGCTGGAAGCGGAGCTTTATTGTACGCGGCCCGGGCGTACTGCAGTTCTGGCGGCGCTTGCACCGGGTAAAATGCGCATTTCCTGCCGTTTGGGCGTGGCGGCGGAACAGCGCCACGCAGGCCTGTGGGAGATCACGCTGGACGTGGAGCAGCCGGGCCCGGTGAGACTCAACCTGCTGCCGGAGGGGAGCTGCGCCGAATGATACGCCTGGAATGGAAGGACTGCCGCCTTACGGCGGAGGGCACGCAGGTCGTGCTGGAAAATGCCGCGCTGCGCACATGCTGGAGGCTTGAGCCGGAGGGTTTGGCGCTGGCCTGCGTGGAAAACCGCCTTACGGGCTTTTGTTGGCAGAGTGCGGACGGTGCGGCACTGGCTCCGGCCTGCATGGCCCCGCCGGACGGGGAACCGGAATGGGAGGCCCGGCCGCAGGCGGCAGGCCTGTGTGCTGAGCACTGGTCCGTGCGCTGCACCTGGAGGCAGGGCGCGCGCAGTGTGAGCCGGTGTTTTTTGCTGTATCCGCAAACGCCGTTCCTCACGATATGGGCCGAATGGGAGGCTCCTCCGGAAGGGGTGTTTGCCGCTGTTCGGCAGACAGTTCCCGGCGCGACAGGTGTAGAGCGGGACAGCGCGCGTGCGGCGGCGCACAGCGTGCCCGGGGATGTTATGGCTGCCGTGCCGCTGCCACGCGGTCATCTGCGGTGGCGGTGCATACGCCTTGCGGACCAAACGGATGTGCATGACACTCTTGTGTGGGAGCAGGGCGCGCCGGTCTATCCCGCAGAGCGTGTAGAGGCGTCCGGAAGTTTCTTTACCGTGGAAGACACACGGACGGGAGAAACACTGCTTGCGGCCCGCCATGCGCCCATAACGCCGGCGCCCGGCCCGCAGTTTCTTCTGGCGGAGAACTGCTTGTGTGTACTGCAAAACGGTTGTGCAGGCGCGCCGCCCGCCGGAACGGTGGGATGTACGTGTGTATTGGGCACCGCGCCTGCAGAACGGTTGTGGGAGCAGTACCGTGCGTTTTACCGGCTGGGCTGGCAGGCACCGTGGCAGCGGCATGCGCTGCTGCTTTCCAACACCTGGGGAGACCGGAACAGGGACGCGCGGGTGTGCGAGACGTTCGTGCTGCAGGAGATCGACCGCGCCGCAGCGCTTGGCCTGGACACGGTGCAGATCGACGACGGCTGGCAGAAGGGCACGACGGTGAATTCCGCGCGTCCGTTGGGGGGCGTGTGGGAGGGTTATTACGCGGCGGATGCGGACTTCTGGACGCCGCATCCGGAACGGTTTCCCCGCGGGCTGTACCCAGTGGCGGAGCATGCCGCCGCGCGTGGCGTAGCGCTGGGCTTGTGGTTCTCTCCGGATTCCTCCGGAGAATTTGCAAACTGGCGGCGGGACGCGGAAACGTTGCTGCGGCTGTGGAGGACCTATGGAGTGGCGGTATTCAAGCTGGACGGCGTCAAGCTGCGCACGCCGGCGGCGCGCGCGAAATACCTTTCCCTGCTGGAAATGGTTACAGCACAAAGTGGGAGGCGCGTGATGCTTCAGCAGGACATCACCGCCGAGCAGCGTATGGGATATCTGGCTGCGCGGGAATACGGCACGCTGTTTGTGGAAAATCGCTACACGGATTTCGGCAATTATTATCCCCATCGTACGCTGCGCAATCTGTGGATGCTTGCCCGGTATGTCCCGGCCCAGCGGATGCTGTTCGAGCTGCTGAACCCGGCGCGCAACACAGAGCGGTATCGGGCCGACCCCCTTGCGCCCGGACGGTATACGGCAGACTATCTGTTTGCGTCCGTTATGGCCGCGCAGCCGCTGCTCTGGATGGAGCTCTCCGGGCTGGGGCGGCAGGACGCGGCGCGCCTGCAGCAGATCATCGGTGTGTACCGTCTGCACCGGGAGGCGATGTGGGCGTGCGATGTGCGCCCGGTCGGGCAGGAACCGGATGGCCGCTCGTTCACAGGCTTTGCATTTACAAGTCCCTGTGGGCAGAAGGGATATCTCCTGCTGTTCCGTGAAAATGTGCCGGAAAGCGCCTTCACCTTTACGCGGATGCCGCAGAAGGCCCGGCTGCGCCTGCTGTGTGCAAACGGCCCGGTTGGGCAGGGATACACGCCCGCAGGCGACCTGTGCCTGCGTTTTGCAGCCCCGCGCACCTATGCGTTTTATCAGTGGCAGACATAAAGCGCCGACCAAAGAGGCGCACAAAAAACGGCAGGGCATGCACGCCCTGCCGTTTTTGGCAGAAAGAGAGGAACCGGTCAGCCTGCGTTGTCCCCGCGGCGCACCGCCGAGGGCGAAATGCCGAACCTGCGGCGGAAAGCCTTATAAAACGTGTTTTGCGTGGAAAAACCGCATTGTACGGAAATTTCGGTTATACCCAGCTCAGAGCCGCGCAGAAGCTCCATTGCACGGGAGAGCCGCAATTCCTCCACATACTCGGTAAAGCTCTTGCCTGTCTGGTCCTTCAAAAACTGTGTGACGTATTTTTTTGAGATATGGAACTGTTCGGCAGCCATGGCGATGTTGAGGTCCGGCCGGGTGTACTGTTCGTTCAGCCAGGCGAGAACGCGCCGCTGAAGAGCTTCGTTGTGGCTGCGCTTGAGGGAATCGACATGGCTGCATATCTCAAAGCAGCAGTCGCGCAGGTTCTGCACCTGCCGCCTGGCGGACTGCCGGTTATCATAAGAGCAAAGATAGGCGATGTCTTCGCACTCCACCTTTTGCGCCGCGGCGATCAGCACACCGCGCACGCTGAAGAATGCCTGCTGAAAGTTCTGCGGCGAAAGATCGTCCACATGGAACAGTTCGCCGATGAGAGACTGCGCTTCCTGTGCGCGGCCGGATAAAAGGTATTCATTCAGCCGTTCCAGACTGGTGATATCGGTTGTCGTTACACGGACAAGGCTTTCGCCGCTCAGATAGCATACCTTTTGTGTGCGGTCGGAATAAGCGGCCATGTTGCGCGCCTGCCAATATACAGAGGAAAGCTGTTCCAGCCGCGTAAAACGTCCGCTGAGAATCAGCGGTTCCGTCATTTCCAAAAGGCCGTGCAGAGCCTCGGTCTACCGGCACATCTGTACTTGCTCGGCTTCGGTACCTTTGTCCAGCGTCAGAACAACGAGTACGCTGCCCTCGGTGGTGTTGTAAACGAACTGCGTGCGCCCGTAGCTCTGGCGCACCTGCTCCGCAATCATCATCAAGCGCAGCTCCTCGCCCACGTGCGTCTCTGTCTGCCGCTCCTGCGCGGGGATCAAAAGAAGATAGTTGTAGTCCGTCAGATGCATCTGTTCGCACATTTTTTTCTGTTCTTCGGCCGTGCCCGCTGCGCCGGTCTTTAAAAATGCTTCTACGCGGCTATGGTCCAGCTCGCCGCGGGCGCGTTCCAGTTCAGCCGAAAGCTGGCTGTGGTTGCGCAGCTTCTGGACGAGCAGATCGTTGAACAGACGGGTGTTCGCCGTTTCGGCATCATCCAGCGTGTCCAGTATGGGCTTGAGCTGGCGCAGCTCCCACAGCGTCATTGCGGAACTGAGCAAAAAGCAGCCCAGCAGCCCAGCGCCGATGTAAAACCATATGGCGCGGTTGACGGCGCGCAGGTTTTCGGCGTAAACGGAATAGGGCAGGCCAATCACGGCGCTGGCACCAAGGCTGGGGATGCTACGGGAAACAAACAGATACTTCTGCCCATCATACCATTCGATTCCCGTTTCATTTCCGGAGAAGGAGAGGGCGGCCCCGTTGCAGCGGTACTGGCTCAGCAACGTGCCGTCGTCCCGCACGAGATAAAACAAGCCGTCATTGCGCCATTTTTCCGTGGGCAGAAACAGGTTGGACAGAGTGCGTTCCCGAATCAGTATATTGCAGGCACCGCGGAATTGTCCGCCGGAGTTGATGAACGGCTGCGTGATCGTCAGATAGGAATCCGGATAATTCGTGCGGTTCAGCACAACGCTCTGTGCGGGCAGGTAAAGCGTCTCACGCGCGTCCTGCCATGCGGCCCAGGTGTCCTGGGGGACATCGCGGTACTCCAGCGCGCCCGGATAAAAGCTCTCATATCCGGAAAAAACGCGATAAGGGTCGATCACAAAATGGTTGCGCGCAAAGGTGACGTAGCTGTAAGCGGTGTAAGACATGCTGTAAGTAAGATCCTGAAGCAGTGTGGAAGCGTTGAAAGACGTCATGTAGTCGCCCATCAGCGAATCGTCATCGCTCACGGCCAGCAGTTTGTAGGAATCGTCGTTGAACAGCTTGTTCGTGGTAAACCGCAGGTCGCTGAGATATCCTTCAAAGGTGCTCACGGCAGTGGCGAGCTGTTCGGCGGCGTCGGTGAGCTGCGCTTTTTCAGTCTGCTGGTGCATCAGGCCGTATAAGGGAAAAAGAATGACGCAGAACACGAGAGGTACGACCAGATAACGTGTCAGGCGGCCGAGCCAGATGCGGATGATCCATTTGCTGCGCATGCGCTTCTCCCCCATATACAGTTGTCCGGGGTTGGTTTCCCGGGCGTTCTTGATAAACTAATTATATCATTATCCGGCAGAGAAAACAAAAGTACATCTGAAAAATGGCTTTGGAATCACAAGAAAAATCCACAATGCTTTTTACAAAATGGAGAGCGCCGCTGTTTTTCAGATGCCCGCAGCAAAAATTTCACCCGGCGGAAGCCGGGCGAGGTGATAAAGATGCAGCAAAACAGCTTTTGGAAAGCCTTTACGGTTGTTTTTTGCTTCCGTACCCGGAGCCTATGAGCCGCCATGTTCCAAATGGGCGGCAACAGTGCGCTGCAGGCGGGTTTGTTTTGGCAGCGCAGCGGGAGCTTTTCCATTGAATGGTCACAAATAGAAGGATTGGTTTTCGGGGCCGGCCTCGTATATCTCATAGTCGTTTCCAAATCAGAGAATTTCGGAGTCCTCCGGCAGGAATGCGTCCAGCGCGGGCCAGAGAAGCCCGGTGCTGCACAACACAGCCAAGGGCTTACCGTTCTCATACAAAGACGAAGCGTGCAGAGCAAAGAAGCGCTCTGCCTGTTCGTAGGAATCGCGCAGCGCATGATCTGAAAGGTGGGCAACCGGGAGAATGTATACGGACAGAGCAGGGCAGTGTGCTGCAATGCCGGGCGGAAGCGGTTCGCTTGAATCGACCGGGACGGTATTCAAACTCCAATGTACCGACCCGGAACAACCGGCAGGCAAGATGCCGCCAGCCCCAAAAGGCACGGTCAAATATAAACTGGCCGGAACGGGCTTTAGCCTCCAGCAAAAGCGGAAAAGCAGCCCATAGTATCGGGAAAAATCTCTTCCGAAATACCGAGTGAACGGTATTTTTCCGCATGCGGCAGGCCGAAGCCAAATACAGAGCTCGAAGATGTATGCCGTTCGGATCCTGTAAGGAAAGTGCGTGGGAGAAAGAGCAGCGTGGTGAAGGGGGGCTGGAGGAAGAGGACTATCTGTTTCGGCAGCCCGGTGGGGATTCGAGGGTGCCGGGTACATTCACATTCCGGTTCAAAAAGATTCTGCAAGAGGGCGATTTGCCGGACAATTTGAACGTGCACAGCCTGCGGCATACAAACGCCAGCATGCTCATTGCTCAGGGTGTAGATGTACGCACTGTGGCAGGCCTGTTGGGGCACGCACAGCCAAGCACGACGCTGGATATCTACAGCCACACGTTCGACAAGAACAAAAAGCTCGCACAGCAGAAGCTGGCCGAGGCGATGGGGTTATAGAGGAAAAGAAAAACAGCCCTCGGAATTCCAAGGGCTGTTTTGGTGCGCCCGACTGGACTCGAACCAGCGGCCTTCCGGGTCGGAGAACTGTGACAGACAGATTTAAATGGCGTAACCGTGCTACTTTTAGATGAAGTGTACAAGTTGTAAAGATTGATAAAAAGCCCGCGGAACCTGATATTAAAGGACTTTGCGGGCTTTTTACATATTGGTAGTCAAACAGTAGTCAGAAAATAAAGGCAGACAAAAAAGAGAAACGAAGGAGTCAATGGTCTGAAATATTTTAGACTATCTCAAAAGACAATATGCTGTCCATTGACCATGACGAACGAGACACTAATGTGTTCATCAAATATGATTAAATCGGCCTTTTTTCCATTGGCGATAGAGCCGGTTTGGTGGCTGATGCCTAGAAGTTTGGCCGGCGTCAAGCTTGCCATTCTTACTACTTCGTACAAAGGTGCCGAAGTCAAATTACGGAATGTACGCACCAGTCGGTCACTGGTCGCCACACTGCCGGCGAAGGAGCAGCGGTCCGGCAGTTTAGCCACACCGTCTTCCACAACAGTATCGAGGCCGGTGTTTTTATTGCCCAAGACATAGTGGCCGTCAGGCATGCCGGCACCGCGCATGGAATCGGTCACCAGACAAATCCGATCTGCGCCTTTCACTTTGTAAATCAGCTGCAAAAGCTCTTTGGGCAGATGGCAGCCGTCAGCGATCACTTCAACAAACAGATCATCCAGCAGATAGCCTGCCTCTATGGCGCCGCCGACCCGAAACGCATCAATGCGCCGGACACCGGACATGCCCGAGTAGAAATGAGTGAGTGCACGCATCCCGTTTTCATAAGCACGGAATACCTGTTCGGTGGTGGCATTGGAATGCGCGAGAGAGCTGACGATTCCGTGGTCTTGCAGTGTGCGCAAAAAAAGTTCGGCTCCATCCAGTTCTACAGCAAAAGACCAGCGCCGAATACGATCGGTTTTGGAGAGGACCTCTTTGTACTCTCGCTCATCGGGATCTCGCAGGTATTGTGGGTCCTGCGCGCCGCGCTGTTCGTATGCGAAATAAGGGCCTTCCAGATGCAGTCCCAGAATATTGGGCATGTCGGGACGGGTAAGGTCCACCTGATTGAACAGCTGGATAAACTCCAGCAGGGAAGCTTTGGTGCTGGTGATGGTGGTTGGAACGATGCTTGTGGTTCCGTGACAAAGATGAGACCGGCATGCCCCATAGATAGAGTCGAGGTCACCGTCCATAAAATCAAACCCGCCCGCGCCGTGCGTGTGGGTTTCGATGAAGCCGGGAGAAAGGTATTTGCCGTTGACATCAACAGTATGCTGTGCTTCAAAGTGAGGCAGAGCATGGTTGATGGAAACGGTTTCTATTTTGTCACCCCGCACAAGCAGTTCACCGGGGAAAATGCCGGTTGGGAGAATAAGCCGCGCATTTTGCGTTGAGCATTATCTGGTCACCCTTGGGCGGCCGTCCTATTTTAGAATGAATGATAATATTCTTCACTCGATGCCATTGTTCATCGGTTAATTTATACCCCCTATTTGTTATTTTCATTACCGCTACTATAATAAAACAGCTTGCATGCTTGGTCACTTTGGTTTTTTAGAAAGGCTCTAGTAGTCGAATAGTAGTTAGAGGGACGACGTATCTGCAGAATTTCAGATGACGTCTATCCAAGTTAAGAACGAATAGTGGCCCCAATAGTGATACATTGAACGTGTACTGCGGCGATAAAAGCATCCGAAGTTTTGGCTCAGCGAGAGGCAATGCCACGCCAGCGTTTTAGCGACAGAAAACAATTTTCGCCCAGAAGGCGCAGTTTATAGAGATATTTATCATAGTTACATTGTTCTTTATGGTTTTAGGGCAGAATTATGGGCTCCATTCCAGCCGAAATCACATAGACCGGGATATCATTGGCGTCATAGCTCCGGTCTGCCGACAAGGCTTCTGTAGAGATACTCTCGATTAGGCGGACAAGTCTTTTTCGACCCGTTCGGAGACCTTCTATGTTTTCAAACTGTTTTTTGCGATTGACGAGCGGTATGTGTAAACAGTTCTGTTGCGCATGCCCTAACAATGAAAAACTATCTTTTATTCACTGCAAATGATATACTGAAATCAAAGTAGGGAGGTGTCTGAGGATGGCAACGAAAAAACGGCGGATATACTGGGCGACGTTGCTACTGTCTTGGATATGCTGCCTGCTGACAGGCTGTGCGGGTGTGCAACGAGAGACGGCTATGACCGTAGAAATATCGACCGGCACGGCTCCTGCGTATACGCAGGTTCTGCACGCTGCCGTTTTGGACAGGGCCATCCGTACAGCACCGTCTGGCGTTCTCTTCTCCCTGCGCAACGGACAGGCGGCGTTGGCGTACGATGCACAGGCACAGGGAATATTGGAAGCCGGGGCCGCGGAATATTGGTATCCCATTGCGCGCGCAACGGCGGTCATTGCGGTGAACCGCGAGCTTGTGGACGAGCCGGTAGATGGCTGGCAGACCCTAACGCAGCTCGATGCCAGCATCAGCCTGCAAGGGACGGAGGACAAGGAACTGCTGCTCTGTGCCATGGCCTACGGTTTGGAAGGGGAGGATTTCTCCCTGGACAGCGCAATTGCTTTGCTGCAGCGCCTGCGGCGGGAAGGACACCTAAAGGAAAATGACGCTGCCGCACCCATACAGATATGCTTTGACGAAACGGCGGCAACCCGCATTGAGGCAGATGAAAACTGGGAGATCATTGTGCCGCGGGAGGGTACGCTGTGTTACACCCGGGGCATATTGTCCCGAATGCCTCTGCAACTTGCTGAAGATACGGAGACACTGGCTCGGGAGGCCGGGCTGCGCCCTGTGCAGGGCGCAGGGGAGGAGACGCTTTATCCGGCTGAGGGAAATTATGTCGTCGCGGTGTCGCTGAAGGATTATAGCCATTTGCAGCATGTGCAGAAGGATATAACACGGAGACTGCGGCGTGAGGTGTGGCAAACGCGTTTGTATACCACGGCGGATGGACGCGAACACAGCCTTGCAGCATTGGGGTTTATCTGTATTGTGCTGATATGGGGGGCCAGCGTTCTGCGGCGTGTGATGCAGCGCGGTATCCGCATCGCTGTGTTGGCAGAATGTGCGTTTATCATAGGATGGGTGCTGCTGCGGCATTTCAAATACCAGATAACCGTCAGTGGTACGCTAAGCCGGTACTGCTGGTACGGATACTATTTTTTTCAAACAGGGCTTCCACTGGTGTTGCTTTGGATAGCCTGGATGGTGGGACAGGGCGAGGTGAATGCCGCGCCGCCGCGCTGGCTGCGGGCGTGCACTTGGCTGGACGCGGCGCTGGTGGCTCTGGTGTTCACCAACGACCTGCATAATTTGGTGTTTCGGCTCGATTTGTCCTGCTCCGGTTGGACGGATGTGTACGGATATGGGTCGGGATATTTTCTGGCGCTGGGTGTGATGATTGCGCATGTAGCGATTGCACTGGGAATCCTTTGGGAAAAGGCCTGGCACAGCCCGCGCCGCTGGAAACGGGGCCTCCCGTTGCTGTGGTGTCTGCTGATGCTCGCGTATGGCCTGGGATACGTGGCGGGTATCCCTGTAGCGCGCCAGAGCGATTTTACCGTTACGTTCTGCCTGCTGGCTATCCTGTTTTTTGAAACGGTAATGCATGCAGGGCTTATTCCTGTTAATACACGGTATCGCGCTCTGTTTGCCCATACTTCAGCGGCGCTGCAGATAGTGGACGGCCAAAGGGTGCTGCTTGCCTCGCGGCGGGCGCCTCATTTGGACGGAGCGCTTTTTGCACGCCTGCAGGCTGAAAATCCCGTTTCGCTCGATGCAGACACAGTATTGTACAGCGCCCGCATTGCGGGCGGCTGGGTGGTTTGGCAGCGGGACATTTCCGCCTTGAAGAAACTCCAGCAGGAGGAAATGTATACGGCGGAGCGTCTGAAGGCATCCAATCGGCTTTTGGCGGAGCAGCAGCAGCGCGGGAAGGAAACAGCCCGGGATAGGGCGCAGAGCGAATTGATGCAGAGGCTGGAGCGTCAGACGGACAAAAAGATGCGAGGGTTACAAAGCATAGCAGACACTCTGTCGGATGCTCCCGACAGAACACAGCTCACCGTGCTGACTTTGCTGCTGTGTTGTATCAAGCGGAGGCTTGATTTTTCTTTTCGGCAGTGTGAAAATGCAGACGTCCCGTCCGATGAGCTTGCTGTCTATTTGCAAGAGCTGGCTGGGCTGGCTGAGTATGCCGGCGTGCGTGCCATGGTGCTGTGTGCGACATCCTGCAGCCTTTCCGTCAGTAGAGCTCTGGTGTGCTATGAATGCTTTTATGAGACGATGGCCTGGGCCTCCGGGAGAGGCCGTGGCACTGTACTATGCCGTTTGCCTCAACCCGGGGAGGGTACGGTGATGGCGCTTTTGATGGCATCTTACGACAAGGATTTTTCTCCACCGTCCCTGTTGGAGTCGACCGCCGCCAGCGTTGGACTGCGTTTGACCGTCAAAAAATTGGAGGATGGCGTTGGCGTGGAGCTTGCGATGCCAAAAGGAGGGGGAGAATGAATGCTTTGTATTTTTGCCAGGAATGGAGCGGCCTTTTGCTTACTGCTTTGGCCTCATTTGCCACAGTGATGCAGATGAGCGCGACATTACTTGTGCTGGAACAAAGGCCTCTCACATCGCAGCGTGTGGCGCGGGATATTCTGGAAGGAGCCTGTTTTGCGCAGCTTTTCGTTTTGGCATGGGTGATTGCACAATTTCAAGGCAGTATGGGTGGTGGATTTGTGCCGGACAACCGCTGCGAGGGGCTGCGCACTGGGATTTTTGGACTTGTGTGTATTACGGCGCTGATATGCGCCGCATGTTTTCAAATGCGCTGTGCCGTACTGCCGATGACTATGGGCTTGCTTACTATTCCGCGGGCAGAAGCCCTATTTGGAAAGATGTTTCCCACTGTGTTGGGGATAGCGCTACTTTTCTGGCTGGTGCGGGCCACCGCATTGTGTGTGCGGCGGCTGCGTGAGCGGAAGAATGGCTTTTCGGTGCGGTCTGTGAAAGAGGCAATGGATTCATTGCCTGATGGCCTGCTGTTTTATGCCGCGGACGGCTATATTATTCTGGTGAACCAAAGGATGCAGCAGTTACTGGAGACTATGCTGGAAAAGGTGCCGCGCGACGGGCGGCAGATTGACAGAGCGCTGCAAAGCGGTGTGGTGCGTGCGGTACGTGAACATGAAGATGTATATCGTCTGCCGGATGGAATGGTGTGGCAGTTTGCACGGATGCCGCTGGCGGCAGGGAGGCATTGTTATACGCAGCTTTCGGCTGCGGATATAACGCGGCAATGGCAGATTACAGAGATGCTGCACTGTGAAAATGCGCTGCTGGAGGACCGCGGTAATCAGTTGCGAAGGGAAATCGAAAATATGGAAACGCTCACCCGGCAGCAGGCCGCCATACAGATGCGGGTCCATCTGCACGATGCACTGGGCCAGCAGATGGCCGTGCTACTGAAGATGCTGCGTGGGCAGGCAGATCTAGATGGAGCGGAAGTCAAGGCGATGGTGAAACAACTGCCGAGGACATTGTATGCGCCAAATACGAAAGAGTCTTCACAGCAGCTGCTGGCCCGCCTAAGAAATGTGATGCAAGGCGTTGGCGTTGTTTTTACTTGGGAGGGGCCTTTTCCCAAGGAGGAACAGGCCGCACAGCTGTGCGCAAGGATCTGTATGGAAGCCGCCACAAACGCGGTGCGGCATGGCTTTGCCGCACATGTTCATGCAGTATATGCCAAGGAAGGAACAGAGTGGTACCTAACCGTTACCAACGACGGAATCCCGCCGGCTGGCCCTGTCCGAGAGGGCGGGGGGCTTACACAAATACGCACAGAGGTGGAAAAAGCCGGTGGCTGCTTTTTGATACAGCCGGCACCTTCGTTTTGCCTGCATGTAAAGCTTCCCGGAGGCGATACAAAATGACGAGAATATTGATTGTTGACGACCACGTGTCCGTACAGGAATCTCTTTCGACGGCCTTTGACGCGCAAGAGGATTTCGCCGTGGTGGGAACATGCTCCAGCGCAGCTTATGCGCCGCTGTATTGCGAAAAGCTGCAGCCGGATCTTGTTTTTATGGATGTGTGCACCGAAAAAGGGGCTTCCGGCATCGAAGCGGTTGAAACGCTGCGCAGACAATTTCCAAAATTGAAGATCATTGTCATGACGGCCTTTGAGGAAGTGACATATGTTCCCCGTGCCCGGCAGGCGGGCGCGGATGCGTTTGTTTACAAAAGCCGGAGCCTTAGCTTTTTTATTGAGACTGCGCGGGGCGTTGTGCTGGGGGAAACTTTTTTTCCAGAGCCGCGGGCTGTACCGGTGCCTACGGGCGAGGCGCCGCTTACCGATCGTGAGATGGAGATTCTTCGTCTGCTGTGCCGCCATATGACCAACCGGGAAATCGCGTCGGAACTTTTCATCAGCGAGAACACCGTAAAATACCACAAGGCGAATATGCTGGCAAAAACGGGTTTTTCTACGGCGGTGGATCTGGCGTTTTACATGATCAGCAATGGGTGGATCAATCCCCTGTACTGAAAATTCTTTCGCGGGCTTCGTTTTATTCGAAGCCCGCGCTTTGTTTTGTGTAAAACTACCCGCGGCGGGTGGGGCATATTGCGTGCGTATCCTGTATGATAAAGAAAAAAGGGGGAAGCCGTATGAAAAATGTTCTGTTAATTATGCATCGAAAAATACTGGCTGACGCGCTTACCCGTGCGATGCGGGACGACGAACGTTTTCAGCTTTTTACGGAATACGATTACAGCAACGCACTGATGACGTGCCAGTGTGCGCAGGCGCATGTCGCTGTATTGGAAATCCCTGAGTCCGGCCCATGGACTCCCATGCGCTGCTTTTCTCTGGGGGATTCACTGAAAGAGCGATGCCCCGGCTTGAAGTTGATGATTCTGTGTCCAGAAAGTTCCGGTACCGCCTGTACCGCCACGGTACAGGCGCGGCGACAGGGGCGTATCGACGATTTTGTATATTATGATTCCAGCTGGAAATATCTTGTTTCCAAGCTAGAGGCGCTTGGCGTTTAAAACGAGGAGGGAGGAGAGAAAATGAAGACTGCAATACGAGGGAAAACGTTGCTTTGCTGTGTGTTGCTTTGCTGTGGGCTATTGGCAGGCTGTATGGGTACAGGGTCGGCAAAGATCCCCATCACACTTACCGTATGGCATGTGTACGGCGGGCAGACGGACTCCCCTCTGAATAATCTGATTGAAGAATTCAATCAAACGGTTGGTAAAGAGCAGGGTATCAATCTGGTGGTGACCTCTGTGTCCAACACAAATACCATCCACGAATCCGTGTTGGCGGCTGTCAATGAAGAGCCCGGCGCACCGGAACTTCCGGATCTATTTATTTCTTATCCCAAAACCGTGGCGGCACTGGAGGACGCTTCACTCTTGGTGGATTACTACGACTACTTTTCAGAGGAGGAGCTGTCTGCCTACATTCCGGCCTTTTTGCAGGAGGGCGTTGTGGACGGACGGCTGGTTGTGTTTCCAGTGGCCAAATCCACTGAAATTTTGTTTGTAAATAAAACGCTGTTTGACCGTTTTGCCGCGGCGACGGGGGCAAGTCTGGAGCAACTACGCACTTGGGAGGGGCTGCTGGAAACAGCCGTGCAGTATGCCGATTGGACGGACGCGCAGACACCCGATAAGCCCGGCGACGGAAAGATGTTTTTTGCACATGATTACCCGTTTAATTATTTCCAAGTGGGGGTAATCTCGCTGGCTGCTGACTTTTTTAATGATGGTATCGCGGACAATTCCGTTTTTGAGCAGGTGTGGCAGCCTGCCGCACGGGCTGCTGTGCACGGCGGTTTGTGGCTGGAGGAGGGATATGCTACGGATCCCATCCGCACGGGCGAAGCGATTGCAAGCGTTGCTTCTTCCGCCAGTGTGCTGTATTACAAGGACATTGTTACCTACCCGGACAATACTTCGGAAAAGGTGGAGATTATCTCTTTTCCCTGCCCCGTGTTTGCGAACGGCGAGAATCTGGTGATGCAGCGCGGTGCTGGCTTCTGCACCGTGAAGTCTACCCCGGAGAGGGAGAAAGCCGCCTGTGTTTTCCTTAAATGGCTTACAGAGCCCGCGTGCAACACACGCTTTGTGTGTACCGCTGGTTATTTGCCCGTAACGTATCGGGCATTTGACGAATACCTGGCCCCACAGATGGAGACGATGACCGACCCGATGTATATAAGCTTATACAAAGCGATACTGGAAACACAGGAACAGTATGCATTTTATACGCCGCCGCAACTGCAGCAGTATCTATCCCTGGAGGAAAGTTTTTCCAGCAACTGGCGTTATCTGATGAGCCTCGCGCGACACGCGTATAAGGCTGCACAGGAGCAGGAGGCTGACACCGCGCAGCTGGATGCCCTGGAACAGGAGCTAAGTGAGACGTACCGTGCGGAACTGCTCAACACGGTAAATGGGAGCGGCCATGGCTGAAACGGGGTGTACAGGAAGATGCTCGAGAAAATGAAAATGCTGCTGGACAGTGTTTCTGCCGCCGGTCGGCAGAGCGTATCCATGCAACGTAAGCTGATGCTGTATCTGCTGTGCTTGGTGCTGGCCGCCTTTGTCTTCCTTTTGATGCTGCTTACGTTTACGGGGATGCTTTCTTCAGCAGACGGCGCTGTAGAAAACGGACTGCAGATACAGCTGCACAACGCGCAGAGTGATATTCACAAACGTATGGAAAGCCTAACGGCCCAGGGAATAGCCTTATCTCAGCGGTTGAGTCGGCTTGTGGAAGATGAACTGGTACAATCCGGCCAAAGCATCAGCCAGCTCAGCAACGATGCGCAGACGCTGACAGAGTTGCAGATGGCCGCTTTTGAGCCGTTGTACGGCGCACTTCAAATTGCGGACTGCAGCGGTGCTTACTTTTTTCTGGACGCTACGGTGAATACCGACGCCTCGCCAGACGGAAGCAGCCGCAGCGGGATATATCTGCGGCTCGCCAATGTCGCGGTAAGCAATCCTGTGGATCCTGCGGTTATGCTGTACCGCGGCATACCAGAGCTCGCCCGGAAAAACGGGTTGCAGCTGCACAATCGTTGGAACCTGGAATTCGATATGGAGTATCTGCCGGAAGCGCG
>ERZ827168.3319-NODE-3319-length-16595-cov-4.735913_pt1 | contig 16595 bp, 12 predicted proteins | sample MGYA00519868_ERZ827168 | MGnify/ENA primary metagenome ERZ827168 (study PRJEB31778, sample SAMEA3449271) | human gut metagenome | biome: human gut; feature: human-associated habitat; material: faeces | place: United Kingdom | collected 2010/2012 ...
GAACGGCGTGTGTATGGGCTGGAACGAGTCCTTGCCGTACTTGGCATAGTGGCCCGAGGTGACGTAGAGGTCCTTGTTGCCGATGTGGGGCGTGATGACCTGCTGGTAGCCGTAGTCCTTCTGTATCTTGCGCAGGAAACGCTCCAGACGGTCGCGCAGCTCGGCGCCCTTGGGCAGCCACATGGGTAGGCCCTGACCTACGCGCTGCGAGAACATGAACAGCTCCAGATCCTTGCCCAGCTTGCGGTGGTCGCGCTTCTTGGCTTCCTCGATCATGGCCAGATACTCGTCGAGCATCGATTTCTTGGGGAACGAGATGCCGTAGATGCGGGTGAGCATCTTGTTCTTCTCGTTGCCGCGCCAGTAGGCTCCCGCCACCGAGGTGAGCTTCAGGGCCTTGATGAATCCCGTGTCGGGGATGTGCGGGCCGCGGCACAGGTCGGTGAACGAGCCGTTGGTATAGAATGATATGGTGCCGTCCTCCAGATCGCGGATCAGCTCCACCTTGTATTGATCGTCCTTTTCGGTGAATGTCTTGAGCGCCTCCTCTTTCGAGACCTCGGTGCGTACCAGACGCTCCTTGCCGCGGGCCAGCTCCTGCATCTTCTTCTCTATGGCGGGCAGGTCGGCCTCGGTGATGGGCACGGGCGAGTCCACGTCGTAGTAGAATCCGTTCTCGATGGCGGGGCCGATACCGAACTTGATGCCCGGGTAGAGGCTCTCCAGCGCCTCGGCCAGCAGGTGCGACGAGGTGTGCCAGAAGGCGTGCTTGCCCTCGGCGGCGTCCCACTTGAAGAATTTGATCTCGGCGTCTTCGTCGATGGCGCGCGACATGTCGACCGTCGCGCCGTTTACCGAAGCGGCCAGAGAGTCGGCAGCTAAACGAGGACTGATGCTCTCCGCTACTTGGTAAGCCGTGGTTCCTTCAGCGTATTCGCGCTGTGAACCGTCGGGGAATGTGATTTTGATCATTGTGTTTTGCTTTAAGTTTTGCCTCGTCCGACGCTTCCACAATTACGAGACGGAATACATCGGTCCGACGGCGGTATTTTTTACATCTTTCTATTCTTCGGTTTCGGGCAGTTTCAAGTCCTTCACCGAAACGTCGCGCCCCTTGTCGCGCTCGAAGCGTTGCAGCGGGTTGCGGCTCCACTCCTGTCGGCGGCGACGGTTGCGTACTATGTCGGTGGCCATGTATATGGCGTTGCGCATCGACTGCGCGTCGGCCTCGGCCTTGCCCGCTATGTCGTAGGCGGTGCCGTGGTCGGGCGAGGTGCGCACCACGGGCAGCCCCGCGGTGAAGTTCACCCCGTCGGGCGATATGGTCTTGAACGGCGCGAGCCCCTGATCGTGGTACATGGCCAGCACCGCGTCGTACTTGGCGTAGCCTCCGCCGCCGAAGAGCCCGTCGGCGGGGAACGGTCCGAATGCCAGTATGCCGTCGCCGAAAGCCTGCTCTATGGCGGGCTTTATGATGTTCTGTTCCTCGTGGCCCAGCATTCCGCCCTCGCCCGCATGGGGGTTGAGCGCCAGCACGGCTATGCGCGGCTCCACGATGCCGAAATCATTTATGAGCGATTCGCGCAGCGTGACGAGCGACCGCACGATCTTCTCCTGCGTGATGCTCGCGCTCACCTCGGCCATGGGAATGTGGATGGTCACCAGACCCACCCTGAGGCGGTCGCTGCACATTATCATCATCGGCTCGCCGCCGAAACGGTCGGCGAAGTATTCGGTGTGGCCCGTGAAGCGGAAATCGTCGCTCTGCACCGTCTCCTTATTGATCGGGGCGGTCACCACGGCGTCCAGCGCGCCCGCCTTCAGGTCGCGCGCGGCGGTCTCCAGAGCCTCCACGGCCGCCTTGCCCGCTTCGGGCGAGGGGGTGCCGAGGACTGGTTCCGTTTCGCCGCACTTCACCAGATTGATCTTTCCGCGGCGCGCCTCGTCGGCCGAGGCCACGACGTTGAACTGCACCTTCAGCTCGTCGTCGAGCGTGGCGGCATGGGCCGCGGCGGCCTGCTGCGACCCGTAGATCACGGGCGTGAAGAGTTCGGCGATGCGCGGATCGGCGAAGGTGCGGAGTATTACCTCCCAGCCTATGCCGTTGGTGTCGCCTTGGGTGATTCCTATTTTGAGTCTTTGATCCGACATTTCGTTATGCTTGTTTTCAACTTGCAAATATACGAATTTATTTCCAATTATCAGCCGATTAAGCCGTCTAATGACTGCCCGCGCATCGTGCGTCGGCGAAATTCCGAACACACTATGCCCGCGGCCATCGCCACGTTGAGCGATTCGGAGCCGCGGCGGTCGGCGGGGTAGGAGGGTATGAGCAGCCGCCGCGTGAGCGAGGCGGCGCACTCGGCCGATATGCCGCGGCCCTCGTTGCCCATCACGATCACTCCCGCCCCGTCGAGCGGCGCGCCGTAGAGGTCGTCCCCGTCGAGCGCCGTGCCGTAGACGGCCGTGCCCCGCGCCGCGGTGCGGGCGAGGAAGTCGGGCAGCGGCAGATAGTGCACCCTCACACGCAGTATGGCGCCCATGGTGGCCTGCACCACCTTGGGGTTGTAGAGGTCGGCCGAGTCCTCCGAGCAGAATATGTCGTCGATGCCGAACCAGTCGGCCAGACGGACTATGGTGCCCATGTTGCCCGGGTTCTGCACCCCGTCCAGCGCGAGCGTGAGGCGGTCGGCGGGGGCGACGTCGGGCGTGCGGTAACGCGGCTGCTCGACCACGGCGAGCGAGTCGGTCGCCGTCTTGAGCGACGAAATGCGCTCCATCTCGTGCGGGGCGATCCTTTCGGCGCGGCCGTCGAACACGCCGTCGAGGGCGTAGAGCTTCCTCACTTTCAGCGGCGATGCGAGGATCTCGCCGACGAGCTTCGCCCCCTCGGCCGTGAAGAGACCCGTTTCGTTGCGGGTGCGTTTGTCGGCCAGCGAGCGGACGAATTGTATCTCAGCCTTTGTCATGGCGCAGTGGTTCTATGGTGAATGTCTCGCCTTCGCGGGCTATGTCGGTGGCAGGGAATATGGCCCGTGCTTCCTCCACGAGAGGTTGCAGATCCTTGTACCGCGATGAGAAGTGGCCTATTATCAGCCTTTTCGCCGCGGCTTTCTCGGCCACCTTGGCGGCCTCGGCCGTGGTGGCGTGGCCTCGCTCCCTGGCGATGCGCTTCTCCGCGGCGGCATAGGTGGCTTCGTGGTAGAGCAGGTCGACCCCCTCGACCATGCGTGCCAGCCGAGCCGAGTAGTTGGTGTCGGAACAGTAGGCGTAGGCGGCGGGTTCGTAGGGGCGGTAGGTGATGTCGGCGTTGCGCAGCGTCTCACCCGAGTCGAGCGCTATGTCCTCGCCGCGCTTGGCGGCGGCTATCTGCGCTATGGAGAGCCCGTAGCGTTCGACGCAGGACTTGCGTATGTTGAGCGGCGGCCGTTTCTGGCGGAACAGGTATCCCGCCGTCGGCACGCGGTGGCGCAACGGCAGCGACCACACCTCGATCGTGTCGTTCTCGAATACGATGCGGTTGGCGGTGGTGTCCACCTCCACCCATTCGGGGGTGTAGGGCAGATCGCGGTCGAAGAAGCGCAGATGCGCCTCCAGCATGTCGCCGAAGGGTCGCGGAGCATATATCCGCAGCGGCGTTCGGCGGCCGTAGAGCCCCAGCGTCGAGAGCAGCGGAAAGAGTCCGAACAGGTGGTCGCCGTGCAGGTGCGAGATGAATACGGCCCGCAGCCTGAGCGGCGATATGCCGTAACGGAACATCTGGCGCTGCACGCCCTCGCCCGCATCGACGAGGAACAGCTGCTCATTGATGTTCACCGCCTGTGCCGAGGGGTGTGCGGAGGCCGTCGGTTTGGCCGAGGCGTTGCCGAGTATGGTGACCGCGATCGACATTTATCGGCTCAGCAGGAAACGTTCGCAGTCGAGTGCGGCCACGCAGCCCGAACCCGCGGCAGTGATGGCCTGGCGGTAGTGGGGGTCCTTCACGTCGCCCGCGGCGAAGACGCCCTCGACGTTGGTCTTCGAGGTGCCCGCCTCGGTGACGATGTAACCCTCGGCGTCGAGCACCAGCTTGCCTTGGAACAGCTCGGTGTTGGGGTGGTGGCCTATGGCCAGGAAAAAGCCGCTGATGTCGATCTTCAGCTCCTTGCCCGACGCATGGCGCAGGCGTGCGCCCGTAACGCCGTCGTCGTCGCCCAGCACCTCTACGGTGTTGTATTCGAACAGCACTTCGATGTTGGGGGTGTTCATCACTCTCTCCTGCATGGCCTTCGAGGCGCGCAGGAAGGGCTTGCGCACGATCATGTAGACCTGACGGCAGATCGATGCCAGATAGGTGGCCTCCTCGCACGCCGTGTCGCCGCCGCCCACCACGGCCACGTCCTGCTTGCGGTAGAAGAAACCGTCGCACGTGGCGCAGGCGCTCACGCCCATGCCGCGCAGACGCGTCTCCGACTCCAGCCCCAGATATTTGGCCGAGGCTCCCGTGGCTATTATTATGCTCTCGGCCTCGATGCGGTGTTCGCCGTCCACCGTGACGCGGAACGGGCGGTCGGTGAAGTCGACGTCGGTCACCACGCCGAAGCGCACGTCGGCTCCGAAGCGCTGCGCCTGACGTTTCAGGTCATCCATCATCGCCGTGCCCGCTATGCCCTCGGGGTAGCCCGGGAAGTTCTCGATTTCGGTGGTGGTCGTTAGCTGCCCGCCGGGCTCTATGCCCTCGTAGACTATGGGGTTGAGGTTGGCGCGCGAAGCGTATATGGCCGCGGTATAGCCCGCGGGGCCGCTTCCTATGATAAGGCATTTGGTCTGCTCCATGAATTTTATGTTTTTCTGTTCGTTTGCGAAATTAAACCGCAAGATATGGATTTTCCGCAAAAAACGCAAATTATTTGCCGAAAGCGCCCCGTCCGTTCATATCTTCGGCGCGGCAGTTGCTGAAAACTCCCTTATCAGCTGCCCCGTGTAGTCGAACACGCCCCATCGGCCGCCTTTGCGCACCTGCGAATTGCCGCTCACGGGGTCGTATTCCACTATCTTGTAGTAGGGTTTTATGACGTAACGTCCCTGCTTGTCGATGAGTCCCATCCGCCCGCGTTTGGTCTTTACCTCGGCGCGGCCCTCGCGGAAGTCGTTCACCCAGGCGAAGCGCGGCCGTATGACGGTGCGGTTCCTCTTGTCGACGAAGCCCCAGCCTTCGGGGTCGTACACCGCGGCCAGCCCCTCGAACAGCGGGCGTGCCTCGAAGTGGCCTTCGGGCCTGTGCGGGGGCCGCGGCGCTTCGTGCGTCGGGGCCGATGCCGCCTGCGGGAACAGCTCGGTTATTCGGCGGCGGATGTCGTCGAACGCCTCGTCGTCGCGCCCTGCGCCGTCTGCGGCGTAGTACCACCTCACGGGATGCAGCGTGCCCGCCTCGTCGACTACGATGTTCTCGGGCCGCAGGTTGAACAGCGACACGTTCGCCTCGGCCAGGCTCTTTTGCAGCGTGTCGAGCGCCCCGAGCAGTTCGGCCGCCTCGGCCGCGTCGACCGTTTCGCGTATCGCCTCGTCGAGGGTTCTGCCCTCGGGCAGCGGCTCCAGCAGAATGTCGCAGTAGTATGGCGTCGGCGTGGAGCTGCCGCAGCGCATCTCGTCGCGCAGGATCTCTATTTCGGGCACTATCGGGAAGTTGAAATACCTCTTTTTCACTATGAACCGCTCCGCGCGCCGCAGCGCGTCGGGGTGCAGCGGCATGCAGAGCAGATAGCGTGTGCGGCGGCATTCGACGACGGTTTCGGCGAAGTAGGTCGAGCGCGATATGTCGTCTTCCCGCCATGCGAGATTAGCCGTGTGCGTGAAGCATGCCGCAGGCGACATGAGCGCCGTGCGAAGGTCGTAAATCGTTGCCATCACTCCATGTTGGTTACGCTTCGCGATCCGATGTTCAGGATCGAGAGCAGTTCGACTATGTTGGCATTGTATGCCATTCCGCAGAACGGCGGTTCGGCGCCCGCGCCCTTCTTGCGGCGCACGGCGTCGTTGAACGCCTCGGGCATTTCGCTCGAACACTCGGCCAGCATGCGGGCGTATTGCCCCGCTCCCGCCAGCTCGTGCCGCGACGGGAATATCACGGCAGGCTTTTCGGAGGCGGTGGAGAGGTGGATGTTGAACAGCAGGGTGCCGCCGTCGTCGGTCGATATGCGGCGTATCTGCGAGCATATGTCGATCAGCTCGTCATCGTCGCAGTCCGAGGTCTCGCCGTCGGTGATGTTTATTACCACGGGCGGGAAGCTCTCGCGGTTGCGCGGATCGGCGCACCACGCCTCGGCCATGTCGCGCACGTGCAGCATCGCTTCGTACATCGGGGTGTTGCCTTCGCTCTTGGCCTCGATCCACAGCTTTACGGTATGGGCCACGAGTATCTCCCCGTCGTCGGTGGCATGTTGCGAGCATATGACCGATGTTTCGGGCGTGCGTGCTGCGAGTCGGTCTATCGGGATGAATCCCGCGGGGTCGAGAAGCATCTCCACCCTGCCGTTGCAGTAGCCCACCACGGCTATGTCGTAATAGTTGCGCAGTCCGTCGGTGCGTCGGCAGCGGTCGATCAGCTCCGAGATTAGGGTGTTGGCCGTGTAGGCCACAGCTTCGGCCTTGGTCATGATTCGGTTGCCGAAATGCACGTTTTCCTGCATGGAACACGAGCGGTCGATGGCGATTATGAATGCGGCGCGGTGGCGTCGCGTGATCTCTTGAGTATACATGATGTTTAGGTATTCGTATTTATTGACAAAAATACAAATAAAAAATGTTATTACATCTTTTTCTGGTATTTTTTCATCGATTATTATATATTTCTTGGCTATATTTTATTGTATACGCAGCCTGAACGGAATATTCGTATGGCCTATGGTGCCATTTCGGGGACTTGCCGACATAAAAAATCCCGCCGCGCGGTGCGGGCGGGATTAGTCGCAGCGACGGTCGGGGTCAGGCTTCGAGCTCTTCGGCCGTTATGACGAGGCATGTTCCGTCGGTGCGGCGCAGCGGGGCGCGCCCGTTGCGGAGCGGTTTTACCACGTCGCCTTTGCCGAAGCTGCGCAGGGTGCGGCCGTCGGTCGACAGGAAGTGGCTGTAACCGCCTATCGAGGCGAGTATTACGCCCTCCGACAGGTCGAATGTCGTGTCGTACAGCGGCGGGACGATCCATCTGCTGCCCGCCCTGCAACCCCACAGGCCGTTTCGTTCGTCGGCGAAGGCGCCGTCGGTGTCGGATGATGTTCCGCAGCAGCGGGTGGCGAAGTGCATTATGCGTTTGAGGTCGAACAGCTGCGGGACGGGCGATGCGAGCATGCGTGCCAGTCTGTACTGCGCGGCCATGCCGAGCGATGCGAACAGCTCGGTCAGGCGGTCGAGTTCCCGACGCTCTCCGCGGGCGATGCCGCGCGGGCTTACCGCAAATTCGCGGCAGGTGCGGAGGCGCTCGGCCGTGGCGTGGTCGACCGACGCGGCGTGCAGCATCACCGAGATCATGGCGATCGAATAGTCGTCGATGTGCTTGTCGAACATCTCGCATGTGCGCGACGGATGCTGGAACGCCGCGGTGCCCGTTTCGACGGCCTTGCGGCCCGCCAGTTCGGGAACGAAGGCCGCGTCCCAGTCAATGGCGCGCAGACGGCCGTCGGGAGTGACGATTATGTTCTCAGGTTTCAGATCGCCGTGCGCATACTCCTTGCCGAGCAGCTCGGCGGCCATGCGGTCGAAGGCCTCGGCCAGCGCGGCGAGTTCGTTGGGCGCGGCATTGCCGATGGCCGTGTCGAGCGTCACGCCGTCGATGCGGTCGGTGAGCAGGCAATCCGCTGACTGCGACCGCCCTGTCATGTCGAACACCGTGAGTTCGCGGGGCAGAAACGAGTCGCCGTATATGACCGCCAGATACGGATTATCGCGCGTGTAGCATTTGAGGACCTTCTCGCGGCCTTCGTGCGTGACGAAGAAGGTCGCGGCGGCGTTGCCCGTGACGTATATCGGTCGGCCGTCGCGGAGGTGCGGCCGCACGCCCTTCAGCGTCCGCCACACGGGATGCTCGCCTGCCAGGGCGTCTGCGATGTCGACTGTGGAGATCATAGGCTTTTATATATTTAAGGTATAGTAATGTTGTATGGTAATTACATATAGTTTTACTGTCATAACATCCGGTCCGGCTGTCGTCTACCCGCGGCCTGCGGCCGCGCTTACAGATCTGACCCACCCCTAAATCCCCTCCTCGGAGGGGACTTTGGTCGCTGCGCTCCAAACAAGAATATACGGCATGTAATTCAAAGGAACGGAGCGCCGCTTGCGCGACGCTCCGTCAGTTGTCGGGCGCAGACCGCCCTGCTGCCGATCGACGGCCGACGCCGTTAGTGGCATCCGCAGTCGTGGTGGTCGTCGCAGCCGCAACCCTCGTCGCCGCATCCGCCGCCGCAATCGCCTTCGCAGTCGTGGCAGTGGCATCCGCCGTGCGATGCCAGGTCCTCGGGAGTGACGTCGCGGACCTCTACCACCTCCACGTCGAAATGAAGGGTCTTGCCCGCCATCGGGTGGTTGAAGTCCATCTTCACCGTGTCGGCGCCGACCTCCTTCACCACGCCCATCATGCGGTTGCCCTGCGCGTCGCTCATGGGGATCTGGTTGCCCACGGTGAGCATATCCTCGGCCAGCTTGCCGTCTATGACGAATATGGTCTTGGGCAGATCCACCACGGCCTCGGCAATGATCTCGCCGTAACCGTCTTTGGGCTCAAGGGTGAACGACACTTTCTCGCCGGGCTCCTTGCCCATGATGGCGCCTTCGAATTTGGGGAGCAGCATGCCCGTTCCGCATACGAATTGCAGGGGGCTGCCCTCGCGCGACTGATCGGCTATCTTGCCATCCACGGTGAGAGTGTAGTTCACCGATACCATTTTGCTGTTTTCTACTTTCATAAAATAATCGTTGAATGTGTGTTATCGTTTTCAGTGTTTCGACATGGCACAGCCATGTCGGCAGTTCGTCGCCGGCGACGGAATGCACGAGCCTCGGCGAGCAGCAGTCCGCCGCATGGGGCGGCGGCGAACTGCCGACATCGCTTTGCGATGTCGATATGCCGATGCGAAGCGGTCATTCGTTACTCGGCGTTGCAGCAGACCAGGTTGCGGTCGCCGTAACCGTTGTCGATCTTGGTCACGTAGGGGAAGAACTTGGCCTCGCGCACCCAGTCGAGCGGGAACGCCGCCTCGGCGCGGGTGTAGGGGTGCGACCACTCGCCCGCGATCTCCGCGGCAGTGTGGGGCGCGTTCGTCACCACGTTGTCCTTCTCGCCTGCCGCGGCCGCCGACTCGCACTCGCGCTTGATGCGCACCAGCGCCTCGATGAAGCGGTCCATCTCGGCCTTCGGCTCCGACTCGGTGGGCTCCACCATCAGCGTCTCGTGCACGGGGAACGAGAGGGTGGGGGCATGGAATCCGTAGTCCATGAGTCGGTGGGCTATGTCGCCGCAGTCGATGTTGTAGTCGTGCTTGAAATTGGTCAGGTCGAGTATCATCTCGTGGCCCACGCGGCCCGTCTCGCCCGAGTAGTAGGTGCGGAACTCGTCCTTGAGCGCCGACGACATGTAGTTGGCGTTGACGATGGCCATCTCCGTCGCGCGGCGCAGGCCTTCCTCGCCCAGCATCTTTATGTAGCCGTAGGTGATGGGCAGCAGCATGGCCGAACCCCACGGTGCGGCCGCCACGGCCGTGATGCCGTCCTCGCCTCCCGTGGCCACCACCGAGTGGGTGGGCAGGAACGGCACGAGGTGCTCGGCGGCGCAGATGGGACCCACGCCCGGGCCGCCTCCGCCGTGAGGCATGGCGAACGTCTTGTGCAGATTGAGGTGGCAGATGTCGGCCCCGATGTATCCCGGGTTGGTCAGTCCCACCTGGGCGTTCATGTTGGCGCCGTCCATGTAGACCTGACCGCCCGCGTCGTGTACGGCGTCGACGATCTCGCGTATGCGGCTCTCGAACACGCCGTGCGTCGAGGGGTAGGTGACCATCAGGCCGCACAGCTCGCTGCTGTGTTCCTCGGCCTTCTTCTTCAGATCCTCCACGTCGATGTTGCCGTTGGCGTCGCACGCCACGGTCACTATCTTCATGCCCGCCATGGCGGCCGACGCGGGATTGGTGCCGTGTGCCGACGCGGGGATGAGTATCACGTTGCGGTAGCCCTGTCCGCGGCTCTGGTGGTAGGCGCGGATCACCATTAGGCCCGAGTATTCGCCCGCCGCGCCCGAGTTGGGTTGCAGCGAGCATCCCGCGAAGCCCGTGATGACGGCCAGATCGTGCTCCAGCTCGGCTATGAGCTCGGCGTAGCCCTCGGTCTGGTCGGCGGGGGCGAAGGGGTGCATGTTCTGGAATCCCGCCAGCGACAGCGGCTGCATCAGAGCCGCGGCGTTGAGCTTCATGGTGCACGAACCCAGCGATATCATCGAGTTGGCGAGCGATATGTCGCGCAGCTCCAGCCGCTTGATGTAGCGCATCATGTCGGTCTCCGAGTGGTATTTGTTGAATATCGCCTCGGCGAGTATGGGCGAGCGGCGCGCCATGGCAGGTGCGAACGACGCCTCGGCGGCTATCTTCACCGCCTTCGCCTTGCGGCCCTTGGCCTCGGCGAATATGCCCACCACCTCGGCGACTTCCTCGGGCGTGGTCACCTCGTCGAACGAGAGGCGCACCTTGCCCTCCGAGGGGTAGAAGAAGTTGATGCCGCGGGCCAGCGCTATGTCCTGTATCACGGCCGCTTCGGCCTCCACCTCTATGGTGTCGAAAATGTTGCGCGAGGCTATCTTGTATCCCATCGCCTCCAGCGCGTCGGCTGCGGCTGCGGCCGAGGTGTGGGCCGTCATCGCGGCGCGGCGCAGACCCTCGGGACCGTTGTATACGCAGTAGAATCCCGCCATCGAGGCCATCAGAGCCGAGGCGGTGCAGATGTTCGAGGTGGCGCGCTCGCGCTTGATGTGCTGCTCGCGCATCTGGAGCGCCATGCGCAGCGCGCGGTTGCCCATGCGGTCGACCGAGACGCCTATGATTCGTCCCGGCATGTTGCGCTTGAACGCCTCGCGGGTGGCCATGTAGCCTGCCGAGGGGCCTCCGAAGCCCATCGGGCAGCCCAGACGCTGGGTCGAGCCCACGGCTATGTCGGCATCCCACTCCGCGGGCGGCGTGAGCAGCGCGAGCGAGAGTATGTCGGCCACGGCCGTCAGCAGCGCTCCCGCCTCGTGCGCGCGGGCGGCGAAGGCGGCGTAGTCGCGTATCTCGCCGTTCGAGGCGGGATACTGCACCATGGCGCCGAACTCGTTGCCCGAGAACTCGTAGGTGTCGTAGTCGTCGATGATGAGCTCTATGCCGAACGGCTCGCTGCGCGTGAGCAGCACGTCGAGCGTCTGCGGGAATATCTGTTTGTCGACGAAGAGTCGGTTGCGGCCCTGCTTCACCGCCTCGCGCGAGCGCAGGGCGAACATCATGAGCATGGCCTCGGCTGCGGCGGTAGCCTCGTCCAAAAGCGAGCAGTTGGCTATCTGCATGCCCGTGAGAGATATTATGGCGGTCTGGAAATTGAGCAGCGCCTCCAGACGGCCCTGCGATATCTCGGCCTGATAGGGCGTGTACGAGGTGTACCACGCGGGGTTCTCGAACACGTTGCGGCTCACCACGGCGGGCACGGCCGTCGGGTAGTAGCCCATGCCGATGAACGAACGCACGGTGCGGTTCTTGGCGGCCAGTGCGGCTATGTGCTCGGCGAAGCCGTATTCGCTCATGCCCTCGGCGGGGAGTGCGAGCGGTTTTTTCAATCGTATGGAATCGGGGATTACCTGCGAGATCAACTCGTCCACCGATTTTACGCCTATGACCTTCAGCATCTCGGCGAGGTCGGCGGGATTCGTGACGCCTATGTGGCGGTCCATGAATTTATCGAACATGGTTTCCTGTTGCTTTAATATTTTGGTTTTCGTTTATATCGGAGTCAGTCGCTCAGTATTTGAAACTGCTGCCGCCTATGAACTCGCGCAGTATCGACGTGGGCGGTATCTCGTCGGGCGCTATGGGTATGAAGTTGTCGAGGAACTTGAGCAGACGCTTCGCCTCGCCGTATTCGGGCATGGTGTCGGGCACTTCGCGCAGTATGGGCTCCACCTTCGAGCGCAGCACCGATATCTCGTAGAACAGCGATGAGTTGAACATCACGTCGGCATTCTCCTGATAGGGGAATATGTGCCTCTCCTCGCCTCTGCGCACGCTGGGCCAGCGTTGCAGCGTGGCCGCGGCATTGTGCCCGCGGGTGTAGTAGTCGCGCGTGAGACGGCGCAGCAGACGGTTGTCGGTGGTGGCTATGCGGTTCATGTTGTCCATCGCCACCGAGGTGAGGCACGAGACGTAGATGCAGAACTTCTGTTCGCGCGGGATGCCCGGCGTCAGCGCGGGGTTGAGTCCGTGTATGCCCTCCATGATGAGGATCGATCGCTCGTCGAGCTTCAGCGGCGTGTCGTGCCATTTGCGGGTGCCCGTTATGAAGTCGTAGCGCGGTATGTCAACGCTCTCGCCCGCGAACAGCCGTTTCAGATCGCTCGCCAGCAGTTCGAGGTCGATGGCCTCCAGCGCCTCGAAGTCGTAGTCGCCGTTCTCGTCGCGCGGAGTCTTGTCGCGGTCGACGAAGTAGTCGTCGAGCGATATGAGCACGGGGTCGAGCCCCAGTATGCGGAGCTGTATGCCCAGACGTTTGGCTGTGGTGGTCTTGCCGCTCGACGAGGGGCCCGAGATGAGCACCATGCGCGTGCCGCGCGATATGTTGGCCTCGTCGATGCGGTCGGCTATGTCGGCTATCTTCTTCTCGTGGAAAGCCTCGGCCACCTTGATGAGTTCGCCGCCGTCGCCCGCCAGCACCTTCGAATTGAGGCGTCCGACGGTGGGAACTCCCATGATGTCGACCCACATGTGATATTCGTGGAATATGTCGAACATCTTGTCGAACTGCACGTTCGGGTCGAGGTGCATCGGGTCGCGGCGCGTGGGCAGCGCTATGTAGAATCCGTTGTAGTAGCGGCGTATGTCGAACAGATGGACGTAGCCCGTGTCGGGCGCGAGGGCTCCGTAGAAGAATCCCACCATGTCGTCCAGCACGTAGAGGTCGCTGTAAAGCCGCGGGCGCGAGTTGAGCAGCGCTATCTTGTCGTCGAATCCGAAACGTTCGTAGACGGCGTTGATCTCCGAGGTGAGCATCTTGCGGCGCAGGATGGGGTGACGGCCGTCGATTATCAGCTGCATGCGTTCGCGCAGGGCGTCTATTTCGTGCTGCGAGAGTTCCTCGCCGTCGGTAAATTCGCAGTAGAAGCCGCTGCCGAGCGAGTTGCGGATGTAGAACTTACGCTCGGGGGCGATGTCGTGCACCGCCTTTTGCAGTATGAACGATATGGTGCGCTGGTATACTCGGTAGCCCTCGAAATGGGTGATGTCGATGAACCGCACCGTTACGGGCTTGAGGATTTTGTAATTGAGCTCCTTGATGCGGTTGTTGACGTAGGCCGCCAGGAGCGGATAGGGACTCTCCACGCCGAGTATGCGTTGCAGTTCGAGCAGCGACGTACCCATCTCGACCTCGGCTTCCGAAGAGTTGTTGAGGCATATTACTTTAACTTTGTCCGGCATAAATGTCGATTTGAGGTGTGTAAAGGTAATCATTTTATTCGTAACTTTGGCGGCTGAAAAAATTAAATCATGAAAAAAACGGTCCTTTATACGCTTTTGTTCGCCGTTGCGGTCGCGGCGGGTTACGCGGTGTGGTCGCGGTGCTTCGCCCGCCGCTCGCTGGTGATTCTGTCCACCACCGACGTGCACGCCAAAATCGACAATCTGCCCCGCCTGGCCTCGGCCGTGGCCATGTGTCGCGATACGGTGCCCACGCTGCTGGCCGACGCGGGCGACCGATGGACGGGCAACGCCTTCGTCGACATGGCCGAGGAACCCTGCCGCCCCGTGATCGACATGATGAACGACCTGGCCTACGACATAGCCACGCTGGGTAACCACGAGTTCGACCGCGGGCAGGCCTTTCTGGGCCGCATGAACTCCGACGTGTGCCGTTTCGACATAGTGTGCGCCAACTGCCTGAGCGACACGGTGACTTTCCCGCAGCCCGAGCCTTACCGAATCATCCGCCGTGGCGGCGTGCGGATCGGCGTGGTGGGCGTGGTGACCAACTACGACCACAACGACCATCCCGCGGGCAACGACGCCAATTTCGTCGGCCTGACATTTCCCGATCCGCAGGACGCGGCCGCGAAGTACGCCGCCGAGCTGAAGGGGCGTTGCGATGTGCTGGTGCTGCTGTCGCACATGGGCGACGACATGGATGCCGAGCTGGCGCGCAAGTGCGACGATTACGACCTCATGTTGTGCGGGCACACCCACAATGTGGTCGATACCTTGATAAACGGCACCCTGCTCGGACAGTCGGGCTACGGGGCCAAGATGGTGGGTGTGACGCGCATAGAGATGCGCGGCCGCCGAATCGTGGGGCTGGAGTACGACGCCGTGCCGCTGGTCGACTACGAGCCCGATCCCGATTTTATGCGGCGTGTGGCTGCCGTTTACGACAACGAGGCGCTCAACCGTCCGTTGGGCGAGTCGAAACGCATCCTGACCCGCGTGGGACTCGCGGCGTGGGAGACCGATGCCATGCGTCGGCGCACCGATGCCGACGTGGCGTTCTACCACTACGGCGGCATACGCTTCGATTCGCTGCCCGATCGCGCCATAAGCACGGGGATGATATTCAGCCTGGAACCCTTCTCGTCGAAACTCTGCACCATGGACATGACGCCCGAGCAGATGCGGCGCATGATAATCGCCAAGTACAACGACACCGACAACCCCAAGGAGTCGCACCGCGTCGATCTCTTCTCCAACGTGCCTTACAGCATCGTGACGGATGCCGACGGCGAGGCCCGCGACGTGGTTTTCGAAGGGCTGGTCGAGGGGCGGACCTATCGTGTGGTGATGGGCGACTACATGTACAATAATTATAAGGCTGTCGAGGCCGAGAATGCCGTGTGCGAGGATATCCTGCTCACCGAGGTGCTGATGGACGACCTGCGCGCCAACTCGCCGATCGACTATTCCAACGAGCGCGTGCAGACGGTGGAGGGAGAGTAGGAAACGTGATTATCTGCGGTTCGCAGAACCGCGCGGGCCGCAGCCTCTGCCCCGCGGAGGCCCGCTATTCGCATTCGCTCATTTAGCGGTCGCTCCGCAGGCTGCGGCTTTTTTCGGATTCATGCCGTTTCGCATACCTCGGTCCGCGAGTCGGCATGCCTGCCGTTTATTTCATAGATTCGTAATTTTTTGTGCGATACTTCACACGAGTGTTGTTCATCGAGCGGAAATTTTTCTAACTTTGTGACTGTTTCGGGTTGCATTCCCGAGGCAGACATATTTTGATGAAAGTGTTTTCGCTTTTGTCCTTAACGGAAAATGTAGCAGTTTTCAAATGTAAGAGGACAACGAACAGCACTCATTTCTTGTGTAGACTATGGACAAGGTGTATCTGTATGCGCCGCGTACTCCATATCTATTCGAGTGTGGGGTATCGCGTCGTTTGTTTGATTCAAGGTCCTGCTACAACCTTCCGTTAGATAAACGAAATTCAGTTCCACACTTGAACCGAAGTGTAGTTTATATCAATCTGATATATAACTAATATATACCATCTGTATCTTTATTTGATACCGTAAAGTTCCCACTTCTTGTTGGTTTTCCAAAATTAATCTCAAGCTACAATAGCTTGTTGTTATCAATGTTTTTACTCTTAAACCAAACAGCAATCTAATCGCAAACATTTTATAAAGTCCGATTTTCTTTAAGATTTTCGGACATTTTATTGCTGAGCTTGAGGGAATATTGTACCTTTGCACTCAGATTATTAATGATCATGGGAGTAATACTAACAAAAGAGATACGCAATACTATTGAAAGCAATGGGCCAAACAAACTCTATATGGTTCAGGATTTTGCCTATCTAAATAATGACGGGTTGGTTACTCGTGCCCTTTCCAGATTAGAAAAGGAAGGTATTCTTATACGCCTCTCGCAAGGCATATATTTATATCCGTCACGAAATAAGTTCGGAATACTTCGACCCTCTATAGAGGAAATCGCTTATGCTGTTGCTGAAAAGGATAAAGCACGCATTATTCCCAGCGGATTGACTGCATTGAACAAATTAGGACTTTCCACACAGGTTACGATGAATGCGGTCTATTTGACAGATGCCGCTGCAAGGGAACTTACTATCGGAAACCGTAAAATCATATTCAAGCGCAGCGTACCCCGCAATTTTGCCTATAAGACGGACTTGTTCCCACTTATAGTCGCTGCCATGAAAGAGTTAGGGAAAGATGGAGTAACCGATGAACAGGTTGCTATCATAAAACAAGCCATTGAAAAATACGGCAGTCCTGATGAAATCAAATACGATTACAGCATTGCTCCGCAATGGATTATACAAAAACTTTCTCTTTGTTGTTGCAGTCAAGATAATCTATAAGAGGTCGTTCCTGTATCTTTTTC
>ERZ827168.3321-NODE-3321-length-16589-cov-9.116790_pt1 | contig 16589 bp, 17 predicted proteins | sample MGYA00519868_ERZ827168 | MGnify/ENA primary metagenome ERZ827168 (study PRJEB31778, sample SAMEA3449271) | human gut metagenome | biome: human gut; feature: human-associated habitat; material: faeces | place: United Kingdom | collected 2010/2012 ...
TCAGTCAATCCGCCTTACGGCGTATTGCCAGCTCCCCGGCCGGGGAGCCTTTTGGGACGATATACAAACTTCTGTTACATATGGAAGAATATAAATTTTCACTACTGCAAAAGGAGAACAAATGCCTATGGTAACAAAAAAAATGGTTGCAATGCTGCTTGCCGGCGGGCAGGGCACGCGCCTTGGCGTGCTTACCGACCGCACGGCAAAGCCCGCCGTTCCCTTCGGCGGGAAATACAGGATAATTGACTTTCCGCTTTCAAACTGCGTAAATTCGGACATTGATACCGTGGGCGTGCTTACGCAGTATTCCCCGCTGGAGCTGAACGCATATCTGGGCAACGGCTCCGCGTGGGACCTTGACCGCAACAGCGGCGGCGTATATGTGCTCCCGCCGTATGTAAGCGGCAGCTGCGGCAAATGGTATTCGGGCACCGCGAACGCAATATATCAAAACCTTGCGTTTCTTAGGCAGTATTCGCCCAAATATGTGCTCATTTTGAGCGGCGACCATATATACAAAATGAACTACGCCGCAATGCTCCGCTGCCATATTGAAAAGCAGGCGGATGCTACCATAGCCGTTTTGCAGGTACCCATGGAGGAAGCGCACCGCTTCGGCATAATGCAGACCGATGGTGAGGGCATGATAACAGCTTTTTGGGAAAAGCCCAAAAACCCCGTGAGCAACAACGCCTCCATGGGCATATACATATTCAGCTTTGACGTGCTTGAAAAATACCTTACCGAGGACGAGAAGAACGATTCTTCAAGCCACGATTTCGGCAAGGATATAATACCCAAGCTTTTGAGCGACGGCAAGCGCCTTGCGGCATACGGCTTCAACGGATATTGGAAGGACGTAGGCACGGTAAAGAGCCTTTGGGAGGCCAACATGGATTTGATAGACAATCCTTCAGCGCTTGACCTTAACGACAGCGAATGGCGCATATACAGCCGCAGCCCCATAATGCCCGCGCATTACATAGGCACGGATGCGCACGCAGAAAACAGCATAGTGAGCGAAGGGTGCGAAATATACGGCTGCATTGAGCGGAGCGTGCTTTTCACGGGGGTAAGGGTAGGCAGGAACGCCGTTATAGAAAACAGCGTTGTTATGCCCGGCGCGCGCATAGGCGAGGGCGCGGTTATACGAAAGGCCATACTGGGCGAAAACGCATGCGTTGCCCCGGGCGCGCAGATAGGCATTGAGCCGGACGGCACGAACGCATACGACACTACGCTTACAGGCGATATAACCCTTGTTGCCAGCGGGGCGCGCATAGCCGAATGCGCCATGATACCCGCGGGCATGGTAGTGAGCAAATAAGGAGGCGCGGCATGAACGAAAAAGCATTCGGACTTATTTACACGGGCGAATCCAACAACCAGCTTAGGGACATAACATACAGCCGCTCCATCGCCGCGGTGCCCTTTGGCGGAAGATACCGCTGCATAGATTTTATTTTGAGCAACCTTGTGAATACGGGCGTTACCAACGTTGGCGTTATTGCGCAAAGGAACTACCATTCGCTTATGGATCACCTGGGCAGCGGCAAGGAATGGGACCTGCACAGGAAGCGCGACGGGCTTTTTATACTGCCGCCGTTTTTAACGCGGGACAATACCGGCCTTTACCGCGGCACGGTGGACGCCATACGCTCCGTTATGGGCTACGTGCGCCGCAGCGCCCAGCGCTACGTTATACTTACCGGCAGCCACACAATATATAACTGCACCTATGACGCAATGCTAAAGAGCCACATTGAAAGCGGCGCGGACGTTACCATAATGTACAGCGAGGAAAAGGACTGGGGCGACGCCGTGCGTTACGATGATTTAAGGCTTACCCTTGGCGAAGGGAACAGGATAGTCGACCTTGAGATAGACCCATACAGGCCCAAAACGCCCTATCGCTGCTGCGATGCATACATAATGGAAAAGAGCATGCTCGAATACCTTATTGAGGACGCGGCAGTCCACGCCTATACGGACTTTATGCGGGATGTGCTGGTGAGGAACGTTTCAAAACTTAAGCTCAACGGCTACCGTTACGATGGCTACGTTGCGCGGCTTGACTCCGTGCCGAGCTATTTTAAGCACAATATGGATCTTTTCAACGAAGCCGTGCGCGCGGATCTTTTCAATGCGGAGCATCCTATTTACACAAAGGTGAAGGACGAAGCCCCAACCCGCTACGGCGCGGACGCGAAGGTTAAAAACAGCCTGCTTGCGGACGGCTGCATAGTTGAAGGCAGCGTAGAAAACTGCATACTGTTCCGCGGGGTACACGTTGGGCAGGGGACCAGCCTTAAAAACTGCATTGTGATGCAGGCAAGCGAAATACGCGAAAACTGCGCGCTGGATTACGTTATACTCGATAAGGGCGTGCAGGTGCGCCCGGGCAGGCATCTTGCAGGATACGAAGGCTTCCCCGTGACGATAAGGAAAGGGGCGCTGGTATGAGCAAAAAGATACTCTTTGCCGCCAGCGAATGCGCTCCCTTCGTGAAAACAGGCGGCCTTGCGGACGTTGCCGCCGCGCTGCCGGTTCAGCTTAGGGAAATGGGCGCGGACATAAGGGTTGTGCTGCCGCTATACGCCAAGATAAAGGCGCAGTTCGGCATGCATATGCGCCACGAGTGCGATTTTAACATAAAGCTTGGCTGGCGCAATCAATACTGCGGGGTTGAAAGCCTTGTTCAGCGCGGCATAACGTATTACTTCATAGATAACGAATACTATTTCGGGCGGGATTATATTTACGGCGTGTTCAATTGCGACGAGGCGGAGCGCTTCGGCTTTTTCTCCAAGGCCATAATAGAGATGCTGCCGCACATAGGCTTCATGCCCGATGCACTGCACCTGAACGACTGGCAAACGGCAATGGCCGCCGCGCTTATGAAGCTGCACTATGCTAAAATGCCGTATTTCTCCCGCATAAAAACAATACTTACAATACATAACCTGCGGTTTCAGGGCGTGTTCGACCGCGGCTTCTGCGACGAGCTGCTCTCCCTCGGCGAAGCGGCGTTTGATATGCACAAGCTGGAGTTCTACGGCAACGTGAACTATCTTAAAGGCGGCATAGTATACGCGGACAAGGTTACCACCGTATCCCCCACATATGCAAAGGAGATAATGACCAAGTTCTACGGCGAATCGCTCGAGGGCGTGCTTGCGGAGCGCGCGGGGGACGTTGTTGGCATACTCAACGGCATAGACACTGTTTCATACGATCCGTTTACGGACGAAGCGCTGCGCCGCAACTATTGCCCGGAAAATATGAGCGGCAAGGCGGAATGCAAGGCCGCGCTTCAGAACGAGCTTGACCTTGACGTTGACCCAAGCATTCCCGTTGCGGCGATAGTGTCCCGCCTTACCGGGCAGAAAGGGCTTGACCTTGTTGAGCGGGTACTGAAGGAAATGATGAACATTCCGATTCAGCTTGCTGTGCTGGGGACGGGGGAGAGCCGCTACGAAAACCTTTTCAGATACGCGCAGAGAACGTACCCCGGCAGGCTTGCCGCCCGCATAGAATACAACGATGCGCTTGCCCGCCGCATATTTGCCGGAGCTGACATGTTCCTTGTGCCGAGCCTTTTTGAGCCATGCGGCCTTACGCAGATGATAGCCATGCGCTACGGCACCGTTCCCATAGTGCGCGAAACAGGCGGCCTGAAGGACACCGTTGTTCCCTTCAACCGCTGCGACAACACCGGCTGCGGCTACTCCTTCGCCAATTATAATGCGCACGAGCTGCTTTACGCCGCCGAAACCGCCGCTAAGGATTATCAAAACAAGCCCCTGTGGAACGGCCTTATAAGCCGCGGCATGGCAAAGGACTTCTCCTGGAAGAAGGCGGCAGCGGAGTACCTTGAGATAATAAAATAATGAAGAACGGATGAAGGGACGCATTGCGTCCCTTTTGTTTGTTGATAACACCTCAGTCGGCTCCGCCGCCAACTCACCGTAAAGGGGAGCCGTTTGGCGCGGTATAAGCTCTGCGTACAGTGCCAAAAGGCGCCACCGCGCGCGGGGGAGCTGGCGGCGTAGCCGACTGAGGGGGAATAGTAAAATAGCTTGGCTGCTCAGAGCCGTTCCCCTTTCGGCCACTTCGTGTCCACTTTCCCCGCCTGCGGGGACAGCTTTTGGTTAGTGATACCACCATCCTCCCTCATTGAGGGAGGTGGCCGCGAGCAAAGCGAGCAGACGGAGGGGTTGCATCGGCGCTGCTGTTGTTTACGTCAACCCCTCAGTCAATCCGCCTCACGGCGAATTGCCAGCTCCCCGGCCGGGGCGCCTTTTGGTATTGCATAGCTTCAAACATAAAACAACGGGGACGGTTCCCCGTCCCCACATCTTCACAAACTCCCCCGCTCACCCGCCGTAAGGCGGATTTCACATTGCGAAAGCAATATTTCACTGCGCATCCGCGCAATTTCACCCTGCGTCAGCAGGATTTCACTGAGGGCATTAGCCCTCTCACGCTCCCGTGAACAGCCTTACGGGCAGTATCAGGTAATAATATTCCTCGCCGTTTATGGGCTTCACCACGCAGGGGCTTACGTTGCTGTTGAAGTCCATGTATATCTCCTCGTCGTCAAGCACCTTGAATACGTCGGTCAGGTATTTGTTGTTGAAGGCGATCTCTATATCCTCGCCCATGGCGGCGCAGGGGATCTCCTCGTTGCTGCGGCCTATCTCGCTGTTGGCGGATATCTCTATCATTTCCCGGGAAATGGAGAATTTAATAAGGTTGCTCTTGCTTTCGCGCGCCATCAGCGCAACGCGCTCTATGCCGTCGAGCAGCTCCTTGCGGTTTACGCGCACGCGGGTCATGTGTTCGTTGGGCAATATCTGCTTATATTTTATGAAATCGCCTTCCATAAGGCGGGCTATTATCTTCACGTCTCCGCCGGTGGCGCTCAGGTGGGTGCGGCTGAATGTTATGGTCGCCTTCTCGCCATCGTCCGGCAGTATACGCGCAACCTCTATGAGCGAACGCGCGGGAACGACAATCTCCTTTTCTTCCGTGCCGTTGTTCACTATGGGCGCGGTGCGCAGCGCAAGGCGGTAGCCGTCCAGCGCTATAAGGCGGAGGGAGTCCGAACCAAGCTCCATCAACGCGCCTGTCAGTATGGGCTTTGTATCGTCCTGAGCGGCGGCGAATATGCAGCCGCGTACCATGCTCTTGAAATCGTTCGGCTCTATTTTAATTGAAGTGTCGCTTTCAACTTCGTTCATGGCGTGGTAGTCGCCCGCATCCTCGCATTGAAGGGTGGTGCGGTATGCGCCGCTGATTATCTCTGCGGTGTTCTTCTTGTTTACGTCTATTGAAACGCTTTCGCCCGGCAGCCTTTTGGCCATTTCGGAAAACAGCCTGCCCGGCAGCACCGTTGCGCCTTCCTTTTCAATAAGAGCGTCTATGCTGGCTTCTATCTGAATATTAAGATCCGTGCAGCGAAGCAGCAGCCTTCTCTGCTCCGCCTTCATGTATACTCCTTCAAGCACCGATATGGTGCTCCTTACTGGCAGGGCCTTTGTTACGATTGAAAGCGCCGCGTTCAGCGCGTTCGTATCCACTATTATGCGCATATATCTAAACCTCCTCTTTTATTAACAATGGTAACTCTTATCCACACATTCTCGCCAGCGTGTCTATATATATTAACAGCAGCCGTAGCAGTAGCGTTGTAAGTTGTGTGGACAAGTTTGGTTTTGTCCCAAAATGCTGAAAAAGTGATGTTAGAACTCCTGTGGATAAGTGTGGTAAGGAATATGTACTTGTCCACGTTGTTTACATTTTCCACGTTTTCAACAATCATGCACTGTGTAATCCACATAAGTTATCCACACTATGTGGATAACTCTGTTGATATATTACTGCTTCTTTATCCGCTTGGTAAGATCCTCCACAAGGTCTGATACCTGCGGGTCGTTCTTCATGTCCGTCTCTATGCGTTTGCAGGCGTTTATAACGGTTGAATGGTCCCTGCCGCCGAAGCTTGCGCCTATGGCCTTGAGCGGTTTATTGGTAAGCTCCTTGCAAAGGTACATTGCCATCTGCCGCGGGTATGTAACGTCCATGGAGCGGCGCTGCGAAAGAAGCGCGTCCGTATCGATATCATAATAATCGCTCACAACCTGCTGCACAAGGGGTATGGTGACGGGCGTATTGTCGTATCCGGCAACAATGTCCTTGAGCGCCGTTGCCGTAAGGGCAAGGTCTATGGGCTTTTTTGTAAGCCTTGCGAAGGCTATAACGCGGATGAGGGAGCCTTCAAGCTGGCGAATGTTTGAATTTACCTTTTCGGCAATGAATGTGAGCACGTCCTCGCTCACGTCTATCTGCTCGCTTTGCGCCTTGCGCTTTAGTATTGCTACCCTCGTTTCAAGATCGGGCGGCTGAATATCCGCAACCAATCCGCCTTCAAAGCGGGAAACAAGCCTGTCCTCAAGGTTTATAAGGTCCTTGGGCGCTTTATCGGAGCTTATGATTATCTGCTTGCCATATGTATGCAGCGCGTTGAACGTATTAAAGAATTCCTCCTGCGTCCTGTCCTTGGCTACAAGGAACTGTATATCGTCTATTATAAGCACGTCCGCCGTGCGGTACTTGTTGCGGAACTGCACGCGGCTGTTTTCCTGAATGGACTGAATAAGGTCGTTGGTAAACGTTTCCGTGGTTATGTATACTATGCGCGCGGAAGGATTGTTTTGCAGTATCCTGTGTCCTATGGCGTGCATAAGGTGCGTTTTGCCAAGACCCACGCCGCCGTATATGAAAAGCGGGTTATATGCCTTGCCCGGTTCTTCCGCAACGGCCTGCGCCGCGGCATGGGCAAAAATATTGCTGTTGCCAACGACGAAGCTTTCAAAAGTATACTTGGGGTTAAGGTAATAGTCGCTGCCGGCAACGGGCTTATCCTCGCGGTAGGCATTATAGAGCGGAAGCTCGGATTCGTCTATAAAGCGGACAAGATATGTGCCGGAATTGGCGCGGTTTATGCAGTCCGTAAGCGTTTGGGTATATATGCTTTTAAGCGTGTTCTTGGTTGAAGGATCCTTCACCTGCAGCACAAGGGTGTTATCCTTTATGCATATGGGAGTCATTGTGGCTACCCATGTATTGTAGCTGAGCGGGGTCATGGATCTTTTGATCTCGTCTAAGGAATTCTGCCAAACAGACAAAGCGGACAACATTACTGTAAATACCTCCCACGGTATAAAACCCCTTTTTAAGGGGTCGAAAAAAATAAGTACCAAAATAAATACCTTCTTTATAATAGCAAAACGCCGCCCAGCTTGCAAGGGAAAATGCTTTGGGCTTGTACAATTGAGGGATTATACATAACAATATGTTGTAGGCAGCCAAAAATAAAGTAAAACTAAGCATATTTTCTTGACAGAGGGCTTGCTTTTCTTATATAATCGTATACCGATGGATTATACTGCTTAACTGCTGCACTATGCCCATTTGGGCAAAGCCGGCCGCGCCGGGCGGCAACAGCCCGGTATTGCTTATCTAAAAGAAGGCGTACTTCCAATCGGCTTTGGCAACGGGGCAGGGGGCAGCATGATATAACACATTAGGGAAAGAGGTGCAAAAGAAATGCTTGGTACATTCCAGCCGAAGAAAAGGCAGCGCAAAAAGGTTCACGGTTTCCGTCAGCGCATGAAGACCCGCAACGGCCGCAACGTGCTTGCCCGCCGCCGCAACAAGGGCCGCAAGGTCCTCTCCGCCTGATAAAAGGGCGAACAGAAGCAAAACAAAAGCGCGCATAAAAACATGCGTGCAGACGGGCCGCGCGGCATGAAGGACGCATTTTCTTTTATGCCCACGGCCCCACAAAGGGGAAAAATATCAACTCAGGTGAAACGCTGTTATTCATTGAAGCGGAATAAGGAATTCCGCTATGTATACCGCAGAGGAAATTCCAAGGCGAACGAGCTGATGGTCGTTATATTCACAAAGAACAGAACGCCCGCGCTTAAACACATTGGCTTTTCCGTAAGCAAAAAACTGGGCAACAGCGTATGCCGCAGCCGGGTAAAACGGCGGCTGAGGAGCGCATTCGATACGGTCTTTGGCGAAATAAAGCCGGGCTATAACATTATTGTTATAGCGCGCGCGCCCATACTCGATGCGGACTTTTCCGATATATGCGCCGCGGCGCGCAGCCTTCTGCGCCGGGGCGATTTGTTGAAGAAAGAAGAAAATAAAGCGTGAAGCGTTTGCTTTTAACGCTTATAGAAGGATACCAGCGGTGGATATCGCCGCTGCATCCTCCCTGCTGCCGCTATATCCCCTCGTGCTCGGCTTATGCAAAGCAAGCTATAAGCCGTTTCGGCGCGCTGAAGGGCGGCCTGCTTGCGCTGTGGCGCATAATGCGCTGCAACCCGTTTTCGCGGGGCGGGTACGATCCCGTTCCGGAGGAGTTCCGCTTTGGCCCAAGGCGCCATGCATCCGGCATGGATAAGGACGGGGCCGATAGAATACAAAGCGAAGAAGAAAAAGAAGAATACAAAGAACACGAATAAGAAATATTCATCATTCGTATGCCGCGCAAGGGTTGTTTTATTGCGCGGAGGGAAAGAGAGGACATAAACTTTGACCGGTGATTTCTTTTTGACAAACTGGTTCCTTGAAGCCATGCGCTGGATATACAGCCTTACCTGCGCCATATCCGAAAGCGGCTTCGGCAACGTATTCCTTACAATATTGATAAGCACCATACTTCTGCGCGCGCTGACCATATTTTCCGATATAAAAACGCGCAAGTCCTCCGCAAAGATGGCGGAGGTGCAGCCCGAAATACAGCGGCTGCAAAAAAAGTATGCCAACGACCCCAGGCGCTTCCAGGCCGAGCAGACAAAGCTTATGAAGGAAAAGGGCGTGAGCATGTGGGGCAGCTGCTTGCCGATGCTCATAACCATGCCGCTTTTCTTCTGCTTCATAGCGGCGTTCCGTTACTGGGGATATGAAATGAACCTTAGGCTGCTGGTTGATGAAAACGCCATGGAGCTGTTCAAATCCTTCAAGTTTCTGTGGATAAACAATATTTGGCAGCCCGATAACGGCCTTACGCCCGTGCTTGCCAACGGCGCAAGCTTCCTTGCCACGCCGCAGCTTTCAAACCTGCTTTATTTGCAGGAACCCGGCGTTGGCGAAAAGCTGGTTGAAATGGGCCTTGCCGTTACCAAGGTTTATCAGGGCGGCGTGAGCTATCAGCTCCTTTCAAACGATGCGGCCATAGCCATTTACGACGCGGCCATTCAGCCCTTCCTTGACGTTTACAAGGGATATAACAACGGCTGGTTCATAATGAGCATACTTGCCGGCGGCACGAACTTCCTTTCCGCCTGGCTCATGACCAAGAATACCCCCGCCGCCAACGAGGAAGCAGCGAAGTCCACCAAATGGATGAATTATCTTTTCCCGGTAATGAGCTTCATATTCTGCCTTAACTACAACGCGGCGTTTGCAATTTACTGGACGCTGACCAGCGTAATAATGATAATAGTCAACCTTATACTGAACAAGAAATTCCCGAGGACGGAACCGGCAAAGGAGGATGCTAATAAATGAGGACAATCGAAGCATCAGGCAAAACGATAGACGAAGCAATTTTTAACGGCCTTAAGGAGCTGGAGGTTTCGATAGACGAAGTTGAGATAGACATAGTTCAGCACGAAACCAAGGGCATACTTGGAATAGGCGCAAAGCCCGCCATAGTAAAGCTGACCGAGCGCGAGCCGGAGCAGATAGTAGTACCCGACTACATGAACGAAGCCGAACGGCGCGCCAATCGCCGCCGCGAGGACAGGCCGCGCCGCGACGACAGGACCAGGCGCGACCGCGGTAACCGCCGCGACGAACGCCCCCACCGCGAGGATAAGCCCCGGCGCAGCGAGGAAGCGGCAGAGGCGAAGGAAGAAACCATTACCGTAGCCGAAGAAATAAGCGAAAACGGCGAAGTGCGCGAAGAGATAGCTGAAGAAGTCAGCGAAGTAAGATCGCCGCGCAGGGAAAGGAATAACCGCCGCGAGCGCAGCAACCGCCGCGAACGCGAAGAACAGAGCGCCAAGCCCAAGATTGAATACACGCTTGAGGCCGCGGAGAACAACGAAGCCGCGCAATTCCTCAGGGAAATGCTCCGCCTTATGAATATAGACGCGCAGGTTCTTGCCAACGTTAGCGAGGAGGACGGCGTAAGGCTGAGAATAGAATCCTCCGGCATGGGCGTGCTGATAGGCCACAGGGGCGAAACGCTGGACGCGATACAGTATCTGACCAGCCTGCACGTTAACCGCAGCCGCAAGGAGCATGGCTTCACCCGCATAACCGTGGACACCGAGGGCTACCGCGACAGGCGCGAGGAAACGCTTGCCCGCCTTGCCCGCAAGGTAGCGTCCCAGGTAAGGAGCACCGGCCGCGCAAGAACGCTGGAGCCGATGAACCCCTACGAGCGCCGCGTGCTGCACGCAACGCTGCAGAACAACCCCTACGTTACCACATACAGCGAGGGCGAGGAGCCCAACCGCCGCGTGGTGATAGCGCCCAAGGGTAGGGAAGAGTAAAGAGTAAAGAAAGAAGAAAAGACAGCCGAAGGGTAGTTTCCAATAAGACAGTACGAGAACATTACTGACATAGGGTAGCTGCCGTACAGGAGTGCGACAAGAAAAATTGGCGATACTTGGTTTTCATAACCAGGTATCGCCTTTTTCTATCTTTAACAGAATGTTTGAATCTTATTGGAGGTACATATGATGCAGGAACTGAACTATATTCGTTGCGGTGATTACTATATTCCCGATATTAGCTTACCGAAGGAAACTAGACCTATTGGTCGTTGGGGGCGTATGCACAGAGATTATATCAAGGAGCACAACCCCATCCGCTTCAATGATCTGTGTCTTAGCGGTGAAGTGTGGACTTATCTGGCTGATTTGAACGAGCAGGCACAGAGCCGCCTTGAACTTATCATCGAGCAGATGAAGGCATCTGAGGGCGTGACAGAGGGCATGAAGCAGCACAATCAGATGACATGGGTTAGAGCTATGAACAGCATCCGCAACCGAGCTGAGGAAATCGTCCTTCGTGAAATGATCTACGAGGAGGATGCCGTATGAGAATCCTTGAAGAATTTTGGTACGGCAACATCGAGCCAACCGAGTATGACACATCCTCTTGCAAAGAATACAAGAAACTGTTGGAGCTGATTTGCAGGAATGAAGAAAAACTCCAAGCAACCATGACAGACGAACAGAAAGATTTATTCGAGAAATACGCAGACTGTGTGCAAGAATATCAAACCATCACGGATTGTCTAATCTTCCAGAACAGCTTTAAGCTGGGCGCACGAATGATGTTAGAGGTCATGGAAGAATAACCGAATATTGCAAGCGGGACTTGCGCTCCAATGGGGTGCAAGTCCCGCTTTAATTCTACACTTATTTTAGAGAGTAGGAATCGTCCAATCACGGTGCCAATTGGCAAACAAGTACTTATCAAATTCAAAGAACTGCGTTTCGGTGTACGGGAAGAAGTGGTTTTTCGTTCCTACATTGTTTATGTAAGGAGTCGATAAAGCTCTAAGCTCATATGTTTTATAGAGTTGGCAAGGCAGTAATTGTTTGAACAAGGCAAAATTGAATGATGTGCCTACTTCTAAGTGTTGGCATATCTCAGAGAGACTTTCTTCTCCATTATATTTTGCAAACAAAACTAAATTTACACCAACATTGCAGGCGAGCAATTCACTTGGTATTTGTTTTGAGTAATAGGTTATACCATCCAGTTTTCTTCTCTTGCAGGCAAGCATAAGCATCTGTGGCAAGATGTACTCAGACTTAAAATTACGATTTGTTTCCTCAACTTTATACGAAGTACAAAGAGTCAGTACAAAAAGTTTCAAGAGACTAATAACATAATTCTCATTTTCTGACTCACTCAAAGTATTTTCACTTTCGTTAAATGCATATAAGGTGCTTATCGAAACAGTCAAGTTTAATACTTTTTGGGTATTATCCAAAAGAATAGGTGCGACATTGAAACGATGATCCGCTGGACATCCCATCTCCACCCAACAAGCGTAAGATGAATTGCCCAAATACAAACAAGGCAATCCCGGTATACTAAATCGTTCACTTTTGACAATGTGACGCTTGTTGAAAGGAATATGCAGCATATCTTCTGACGAGAACTCAACAACATTCTCAGACAATCTTGCTCGGAAAAACTGTACCTCAGAATAATCTGGTCCCCCGCCAGGGAACGCAATACTACTGTTAATATCCGTAATTGCCGGAGCTGCATCATTAAACTCATCAAGCATTTCGTTCACGATAAGTTGTGCATCAACCAGATCTCCCTGATAGTACAGAATGATAGATGAAATAATCTTTTTACGGTATTCTTTAACGGCAAGGACAATTTTATCGGAAGCTCCGCATCTTTCTAATTCAAAAACAAGGTCAGCAAGTTTTTCGGCTATTCCAGGGTAATATTCATTATCTCTTTTAACAACAAGCGGCATTGCAAATTTCTGAAAATCAATTTTCTCTATCCAAGGATAAATGCTCATAATCTTCCTTCTTTCTATTCGCAAACGCAGTATACATACTGAAAGTACGTCAATAACGCAGAATATCATTTATAAATTACCCAATGGGTGATTTTATTATAGCATATATGTGAAGCATTCAACAACTGCTAATGTATCATTTTGTTGATTTCCTCACGCTTTCGTGATATGATAATTCTTAATGTAAGGAGGGACTCGCTATGGCTGTAACATACAAAAAGTTATTTCACTTGCTGATCGACAAGGGTATGACCAATGCCGAGCTGATGGAGAAAGCCGGCTTTAGTGCCAATATCATTACCCGTATCAAGCGTGACAATTATATTTCTCTCGATAGTATTGAGAAGATTTGCAAAACTCTTGGTTGTGGGGTTGACGATATTTTAGGATTTATGGATGAGGAGAAATAAAAATGGCTAAAAACACAGTACAATCCGTTGAACCGAATATTGCCGACTTGGTGAATGGCTGGCTCAAATCATATAAAGTGGATTATAAATTGGAGCAGGAGTCCTTGAACACGGAAATCGATCAAGCCCTAAATGATTATTTTTCCAAGAACGGCGGCAAGGGCGGCAATCGCCCTGATGCAAAGCTACTCCTACAAGCCAATGATGGGAAATACTATCCGATTTTGATTGAATACAAAGGATACAAAGATAAACTTGTAAAGCTGGATGCTGAAGGAAATGTTGCAAACAGAAACGCAAAGAACCAACCTGATTATACAAATATCAACTCTTATGCGGTGAACGGTGCAGTTCATTATTCTAATGCGGTTCTGCACTACACAAGTTATACGGATGTTATCGCCATTGGCGTTACGGGCTACAAGGATGCTAGCGGGAAGCTAAAACATTTGATCGGCGTTTACTACGTTGCCAAGAGCAATTTTGGCGTTGGTCAAAAGGTTGATGAATATACCGATCTTTCTTTTTTGAAAAAAGAACACTTCTCTGCATTTATCGAAAAGGTCAAACAATTATCGCTCCCTCAGGACGAAATTGAAAAACTAAAGGAACGCAGAGAACAGGAAATTACTGCAAGCCTTGTTAAGCTGAACAACGACATTTTCAAGAGCGAAAAGGGTCTGAGTGAGAATGACCGTGTTTATCTTGTTGTTGCTTCTATTATGGCTACCCTTGGCGATGTGGAGAACAATGTATACCCGCTTACCAAAGCTGATCTGAAATCGTCCAACGAAAGAAATAATACGGACGGCGATATTATGATTCGTAAAATCGAGTCCTTTCTGGATGCCAAAAAGCTCCCTAAAGACAAGAAAGACCTGATTGTGCGAACACTGCAAAACACACTGACTACCGACAACATCAACAGAGCAGAAGATGGCGAAAGCCAGTTGAAACGAGTATTTATCAAGATTGTTGACGACCTTGGCGTTTACTACAAAATTGGCTTAAATACAGATTTTACTGGGAAGCTGTTCAACGAAATGTATTCATGGCTTGGCTTCACACAGGATCAGCTCAACGATGTGGTTTTAACACCGCCCTATGTTGCGACCCTTCTGTGCCGCCTTGCAAGAGTAAATAAAGATTCTTTTGTGTGGGACTTTGCCACTGGCTCGGCAGGTCTGCTGGTAGCAGCCATGAATGAAATGTTGGCTGATGCCAAGAAGAAAATTAAGTCGCCCGAAGAGTTAGCACGCAAGTCAGCGGAAATTAAAGCAAACCAGTTATTGGGTCTGGAAATCCTATCCAATGTTTATATGCTTGCTGTTCTCAACATGATTATGATGGGCGACGGTAGCTCCAATATTTTGAACAAGGACTCTCTGAAATTTGATGGTCATTATGGTTTTGGCAAAACTGATGAGAAGTTCCCGGCAGACGCATTTATTTTGAATCCGCCTTACTCTGCGGAGGGTAATGGAATGATTTTTGTGGAGAAAGCTCTTTCCATGATGGAAAAGGGATATGCTGCCATTATCATTCAAAATTCCGCAGGCTCTGGCAAAGCAGCGGAATACAATAAGCGTATTTTGGAGCACAGCACACTTCTTGCAAGCATCAAAATGCCAATAGATTTGTTTATCGGAAAATCCAGTGTGTTGACTAACATATATGTATTCCGTGTTGGAGAGGCTCACCAAAAGGATGATGTTGTAAAATTCATTGATTTTTCTAACGATGGATATACCCGCTCCGATCGCAAAAAGGCAAGCAAAAACTTATTTGATACAGATAGGGCAAAAGAACGCTATCAGGAAGTTGTTGATTTGGTTCGTTTCGGAAAAACGAAGCTCAGTATTCTTACAGAAAAAGAATACTACGAGGGGCATATTGATCCAGATAACGGAAGTGACTGGAATCAAGCTGCTCCGATCGACACAAAACCAACTTTGGATGATTTCAAAAAGACAGTAAGTGATTATCTCGCTTGGGAAGTATCGACACTTCTGAAAAATCAGCCTGCGGAGGATGACTGCCTGGGAAAATAGAAGCCTCACTTAATGAAAAATTACAAGCGGTTAAGTGGGGCAAATATACGCTTGGAGATTTGTTTGAAGTAGATTCTTATACGAAGAGATTCGACGCAAACAAAGTAGTTGTCAAAGAAAAAGGTGAATATCCGTACATAGTCCGAACAAGTATAAATAACGGGCAGAAAGGATACATCGACGAAGATAAACGATACTTAAACGAAGGTAATACAATTGCATTTGGTCAGGACACCGCTACAATGTTCTACCAAGAAAAACCCTATTTTACAGGGGATAAAATCAAGGTATTAAGACCCAAGCTCAGTAGGTTCAATAAAAATAATGCTCAATTTTTCCTTGTTGCAATGAGAAAGCCGTTTGAGCTGTTTTCTTGGGGAACTTCAAGTTACAATGTTGAGATAATCAAAAATCAAAGAATCGTTTTGCCTGTCAAAGACGGCGAAATCGACTTTGATTTTATGGAATCATTTGTAGCTGAGCTGGAAGCTCAGCGGGTAGCTGAGCTGGAAGCTCAGCGGGTAGCTGAGCTATCCGCTTACTTAACAGTAAGCGGATACGACAATTATGAATTGTCGGCTGAAGAGCTTAACGCTCTTCAAAGATTTACTGAGCTCGACGATGATAATTGGGGCACATATACCGTAGGTAATCTTTTTGAAAAAATAGCAACAAAAAAATTGCCGTACAAGGCGAAGGAATTACCCAAGCAGCCCACAGACGATTATGTTCTTCCTTGTCTCACATCAAGTTTCCAAAATCAAGGATTGAACTATTATGCACCCAAAGCCGGAGCAACTGTATTGAACAATGTGATTTCTATTCCTTCTAATAGTGATGTCTACAGAGCATATTATCAGACAAGAGATTTTACTGTTTTGTCCGATGCTTATGCTATTCGCTGGAAATCCGAGGAAATTGAACTCTCCCCGAATCAATATCTGTTCATGGTCATGTGCATTAACAAAGTGACCGACCTGCCGATTTATTCTTATAAGAACAAGCTCGGCGGCTGGAATGTTGTAAAAACCAAAGAGATTAGATTGCCCGAAAAGAATGGCAAAATTGATTTTGCTTTTATGGATACTTTCATATCCGCCATCAAAAAACTGGCAATCAAGGAAGTTGTACTTTATAGTGATCGAAAGATCGCAGCAACAAAAGAATTGGTTTCAAAAAACAATCAACTGAATAGCTAAGCCAAAGGCGATCAACCGTAAAAAGTTGGTCGCCTTGTTTTGTTATTATATAGCAAAGCCGAGCGCCCATGTCAACGGTCGAGATGAACGGGTTTCGCCCGCCGTTGACAAGTTCGCCCGTCTCCGCTGTGTGGTAATCAAGGGGGCGACAGCAAAAAGTGCTGCCGCCCCTGTTCATAAAAAAGTTGCAATTACGATGCCAAACATTTCCTGTGCAAATATTGACAATCGGTGTCGCTGTTTGTATAATGATGTCGTGGAAGTTTGTCCACACATAAAAACTGAATAAGAATGTTCAAACATATTTTATGAGAGTCGGATTTGTCCGACACGGTATTGG
>ERZ827168.3323-NODE-3323-length-16587-cov-4.708686_pt1 | contig 16587 bp, 24 predicted proteins | sample MGYA00519868_ERZ827168 | MGnify/ENA primary metagenome ERZ827168 (study PRJEB31778, sample SAMEA3449271) | human gut metagenome | biome: human gut; feature: human-associated habitat; material: faeces | place: United Kingdom | collected 2010/2012 ...
CGCGAATGAGATTTTGCGAAGCAAAAGACCCCGAGCGAAGCGAGCGGGCGAGACGCTTTGCGAATGCAAAGGCGAGTCAATTACAGGAATTGAACTATCGCCCTATACGTCAAAACCGTTCCGACATTGTTCTCGTCTCGTGCGTCGGAATCTCCCTCGAACCATAGAACATTGATTACAAGTTGTTCCGACTCATACCTATAATCGTAAAGCGCATCTTGAATGGCTCGAATGCGTTTGAAAAGTTCGCAATAGCTGATGTCGTGCGCGGAGTCGGCTATTGCTATGTTTACTTCCGACTCGAAGATTCCATCTTCTTCCGTCATATCCCCGAACGGCTTGATTTCGCCAACGTCGATTGAAACATACGGAATCTTCCTTGCGTCCGTAGTATGTCCGCGAACAAGCATTTCGCGCAATGCGGGCGGAAGTTCCGATTTCAGCTTATTGAATAGTATGTTTTCGATTTCCTCTCTCATCTAAAAAATTCGTCCTTTTTCGTCCATAAGACGCTTTATGTTGTTTTCCATAGCCTTTGCCTGAACGCGAAAGGCTCGTTTTAAAATCCTCATAGGCGTTCCTCCGCCCTGCGGGAAAGTCGTAACGTTGTTTATCAGCTCGAAAAACGGGTTGTCTCCGTAATTTCGGTCAACGTATGCGCCGAACTTCGTTCCGTGTTTGGAAACGAAAGCGGGAGCTTTACCGCCCAATTTATTGAGAGCAGCAAGCCAACCAGACTTCGCAATGCCAACGTGAGACTGGAAGATTTTTATGTATTTTTTAAGCTCGCCCTTGCCTGCCACTGCGTAGCGAGTCTTAAAGTTTTTCGGAACTCTGCCGCTTCTTCCGATAGCCGCCTTGTGTATTGCGCGTATGGGCTTCTTGAAAATCTTTTCGTATTGAAATATGGGCAAAGTCTCCTTTGACGGGTGAGCCGATAGGGCTTTCTTTACGCCCTCGAAGTCTCCCGCTTTCCACATTTTATCGAGAGACTTATCCTCCCACTTGGTATTTCCCAAGTCGGCAAACACCTTGCCGATGTCGCGTGCTACGTTCTTTTTGCCGATACCAGACGTTTTGGGCGGCGTAAACTTAACGAGCTTTTCGCCGACTATGCGGGACTGCTGTTTTATCACGAATTGCCAATCTTTCTTGCAAGCAACTTTGTAGCGGACAAGAGCATTCTCGAAGTCCTCGGTATAGACTTTCATATCAACGCTCATCGGTCTAAAGCTCTCAAAGAAACTTCCACCTGACCGCGATGCGCACGAACCGACACCCAATGTATGCGGTATTGCTTTTCGTTGTATTCGACAATTTCGCCAAGATTGGGATATTCGCCGTCAAGCTCGCGCTCCAAAAACTTTACCGTAAAAGTTTCGTCGGGAACGAAACCGCCAGACTCCAATTCGACCGCCGCTTGTCCCTCGGCGATTATCGCGTTCATTACCCGACCGCGCCACACAACAGGTTGCGAAAACGTAGCGAAGATTTCGTTTAGCGCAGATTTGATTTCACTAAAAAAGCCCATACGAATATGGGCTTTGTCAAAATCACAATAAGCTTGTTTCCATTACGAGTTTATTCACATCAATAATACATTCGCTTGCTTTGCTCAAAGCAGATAAATACTCGCCAGTTTTGTGAGCCACATCCCATTCATTAAAATTCAAACAATAGCGATTATGATAAATTATTGATAGTAGTATCTTTAATTTATGACTGTATTCTTTTGAGGCTTTGAATTTTTTTATTAAAATATCACGATGTTTTATCAATAATTCTTTAGAGCTTTTGTCTTTCTGGTTAGTATATATTAAGTAGTCAATGAAAAGTGCTCCATCCAAATCTTTACGTGTAAATGGAATATCATATCTTTTAAGTGTTTTAAAAAAACTAAATTCTAATTCCTTGCCTATTAAAATTCTTGGACTGAACGCCTCTTTTGTTTCAAGTTCATAAGCACTTGATAACGCCGAACCTATTACAAATATATCATTAGAATAAAAATCTCCTATATTTACAGCTCCTCTAACAAGAATTTCATATTCAAAAAGAGAATAGTACTGGTAATACGCTATTATTTGTAAGAACCAAGCTATATATAAAAGATACTTGTCGGGATCAGGATATTCTAAATATATGCAAATATTATCTGAAAAAATCTTTGTCTGAATATTAAAATCGGAACAATCAAATCCATCTCTTAATGGTTCAAATTCATTTCTTACCGATTCATTCAGTAACCCTATTGAATTTGATGCAGAAATATGAATTTCATTTAACTTATTCAAAAGTATTGATGCCGACTCTTCGTCTTTCATCATATCTTTTGCACCTAAAATATCTATGTGGGCAACAAGATACTTTTTGAATTTCAAATTTTCATTTTTGGGAATGACATTCATGTAAATGAATATCTCATACGGATAATATTGATTCAAATAAAAAAAGAGCTTCCAGTTTCCCAGAAGCCCCCTTGGAACTAACACACAACACTACGGTACAAGCAAAATCTAAGCCGAACCTTTAATCAGACCTTTTTCTACAAGGGCTTCTCGCAATTCGTTCACAAGCGCGATTGTCTGCGCAAGAGTGGCATCGCCCGCAAGCTTGGCTTGAGCTGTGCCTTTCCTCTGAACGGTGGGTGCGACTCCGAAGAAGCCGAGCTTCTGGACGAAACCGTCCGCCCCGTCGTCGCATATTTGCAAACCGCCCTCGTGAGTATGTTCGGGTCTGATTCTTAAAATGTCGTTTTCTCTCATTTCTTATTCCTTTGAAGTTTTTGAAGCGTTTGAAGTTTTGGGAACTTTTGATTCCTTTGAAACTTTGGCTTCTTTTGAATCTTTGATTTTACGGCTTCTAATCTTGCCAAGAGAGCGACTCCAAAGTTCGACTTCGGAATAACCCTCCACGGTTTTGAACAGAGCCTTCTGTTCGGCGTATGGCACGTCGGGATTTGCCAAAATCTCCGACTTGCCGTCAGCCTTATATCCTATCGTTACAAACGTGTTCATGCTATGCCGATACGATGCGTTTGAGAGCCGCGTTTTCACCGACGCCAAAGCCGTAATTACATTCGATAATCTCCTTTGAAGTGTCGCTGTCGGCGTCGCCCCAAGCTCGATATTCGAGAGTCAACCCAGTCTGCGGGTCGGTATAGGTGGTGTAGGTGGAAAGTTGCTTCATAACATTTTCGGTCGGGCGAATGGGAGCGAGAGCAACCATAATCGCCGACGGATACACTACAAAGCCCTGCAAGTGTTCGCCGTTTTCGGGAAGTCGGTTGAACTTCGAGAAACTAAATCCGAGCAAATTCGGCAAGTTGCCAAGAGCCGAGAATCCGAAGTTTGAAATCCCGCCGCTTTCCTTGATGTCCTTTTTGACGTTCGCAAGATACGAGCTTTTCAGAATCATACCTCTGGGAGCGTCGGGCCATTCGAGTTCGTCGAGCCTTGTTTCCAAGTCGATAATGTCGTCGGTATCGAAGTTTGCTGCGGTGCTTGTAAGAATAGCGTCCCCAAAGTTTGCCTTTGTAATCACCGACAAAATGTCGAGCAATACGTCTTCGGCGAGCTTTTCGCCTTTGAGACGCCCAAGAACTACGGGGTCGAAATAAGGCTGACGCGCCTTTTCCTCGCTCGTATAAGTAAGCGACTGGTATTTGCGTTTGTTCACCGTGATTTTACGGCTTTCAAGGTCTCCCTTGTCGAACTTATAGCTACCGTCGAAATCCTTACTCGCGCTCGTTGCAAGCGGTATGTAGGGAATGTCGATTTCGTTGTTGCCTTCAAGCGGAAGGTTGCGAAGAACGGTCGAGAAAAGCCCAAGCGAAACAAGGCGGTGTTTGAACGCCTCCATTGCGCTATTGAGAATCAGCGAGCGTCTGAGAGTTTGCGGAATGGTATTCACTTAGCAGACTCCTTTCAATGCCGACATAATCTTGTCGTAGTTGCTTTCGATTATTTTCGCTTTCTCGATTCCGTTTGCAGAGTCTATTCGTTTTGCAAGGTCTTCGAGAGATTCATCGTCGCCACCATTGGGAACGGACTCCACGGGCGCAACGCCGTTTTCAGCCGCAACTTCGGCGACTCTGGCAGAGACTTCTTTGTCGATGTCTCGGTGTTTGGCTTCCAAGGCGGCAAGACTTTCCTTTGCGGAATTGTGAGCCGTCTTTTCTGCGTTAAGCTCGGCTTCGAGTTCTAAAATGCGGGAAGTTGCATTTGCCAAATCCGAACCAAGCTTCGTATTCTCCGCCGTAAGTGTCTCGATTTTTGAGAGAGCCTCGGCAAGAGTGTTTTGTTTGTTGGAATCAATATCGTCCATACAAACTATCAGCGTGTCAAAATGCACAGTTTATTGTATGCGGAATTTTTGTCGCAAATTTCGTCAACAAGCCCAGCTTTTAGTGCGGAATTTCCTACGAACGCTTGCCCTCTCATATCCTCTTTTTTCACGTCTCTATAAGTGTTGACGTGAGATTTGAAAAGCTCGAAGAACGACTGTGTTTCCGATTGCAAAGTTGCGCGTTCCTCTGCGGACTGGCTCGGCGGATAGCCCGCCGCTTTCAGCGTTCCCTCGGCGTTTGTAATGTAGTCGGGCTTTACTCCCATTGCTTCCCATAATCCCGAAACGTCCATAAGCGGAAGAATCGTTCCGATACTGCCGATGGTGGAATCGGGCGACGCCGCGATGTAAGACGCTCCCGCCGCTATCGCGTATGCCGCCGAACAGCACATACCGTCCGAATAGGCAAATACTGGCTTACTGCAATGCGCCACAGCTTGGGCAACTCTATCGTTTCCGCAAGCGTGTCCGCCGCAACTGTCGATTGAAAGAAAGACTCCTTTTACGTTGTCGTCGGAATTGGCTTTTTTCAGGTCGGCAAGGATTTCGTCGTAGTCCGTGCCGCCGTAGCCCGCCACAAAATACGGTGCTTCTTTGTTAAAAAGCGTTCCGTGGACGGAAATGTGCGCAATGCCGTTCGGGTCAACCGCCATATTCTGGCGTTGCGGAACGAACTGCGAAAACTTCTCACGCCACTCGGAAAGCGAAACTCCGCCTTTCGCGTCTCCCAAGACTCTTAACGATAGCGCAAGAAAGCTTGGTGCGTGAATGTTCCACGGTCTGCATATTCCGTTTAAGAATACGTTATTCATCGTCGCTCTCCTCGTCTTTCTTTTTGCCGCTCTCGGATTTTTCCTTGTCGTTGGAAATTACCTGCGTTCCGTTCACCTTATACAACATCCACAAGGGTATAGGTTCATCTTTTGGGATTCCCGCCAAATCCAAAATAAAGCGGGCGTTTGAAGCTCTGGTTCTCATTTCGTCCTCGAAATCCAAGCCGCATTCCGAGAAGCTTTCTTCCAAAGTCTTTAAGCCCATTTCCACGTTGGCGCGGTTTTGCTGTTCTTCGCGTCCTGCGTCAACGGTAAGCTTGCGCGGGTGTGTCCAAGTCGTATACCACCACCACTCTTGAAGCGGAAGTTTTCCGTTTGTAATTGCCCAACCTACGGCGAAGAACCAGACCGCCTCATTGAAACGTTCGTCTATTAGTTGCGCCATATCGTCAACGTAGCGTTGCGTCTTTGAAGCTATCAATCTTACGGAAGCACCGCCGATTTTAGACGGGTCTATGGTAAATTCGTAGGGGAGAACGCCAAGACTTCCAGAGCGGTCAAGTTCCGTAAGAAAGCCCGAAAATGTCGGACTCGGCACGTTGCTTTCGTGAACGTCGATACTTTCGTCTGGGTCTATGCGAATGTTCTTTCCGCCTAAAATGTTGTTTAGCATTTCTGGAGAAGTGCCGTCCGACTTGTTGCCGACATCGACTTTATAGTCTCCATCAAAGCTCATTCCTTGCCCGCCTTTTAAGACGTGTACAATGTCCGATATGGCTTTTACTTTTTTCTTTTCAAGAGCCAAAATCTCTTTGCGGTCTATTACGTCATTAATCGAATGTTGAATTTGCGGATATGCTCTCGATTGCGAAACTCGTTCTGGGTCGAAGATATGCAATACCGCCGTTGCGGGAACTTTCACCGTCTGGAATTTCTCGCCGATTTGAAAGTAGTAATTCTTCACCCTGCCGTAGCGGTCGAACTCTATGCCGTCTGCAATATACGGATTTGCGCCGTGGTCGGGAGACATAAGGCGGTGTCCCTCGATAATCTGGATTTTGGGAACTCCAAATGCGTTAAAGGTCTTTATTACGAATACCTCGCCGTCAACGACAAGTGCGCGAAGAATCATCGCCTGACACTCGCGCCAAGAAAAGCGGTTTGTAATGTCGCAATGGCGACTCCAACGGAAGAACCAATCTTCGGCTTGCTTATTCCAAGTCTGGTTGTCGGTCTTGGCGTTCGGGTAAATTCCTCTGCCGATTCCGTAAACTTTCAGATCGCGCAAGACTCCGCGTATTTGCCCAGAGTTCTTCTCCAAATATCGGCTTTTCCTTACAAGCTCGTCGCGGGTATAAGTCGGTAGCTCGTATTTGGCGTCGGTGGGATTTCCAGTATTGGGATTTCCGCGAGAGAGCGTTATGCGGGCAGACTCGAAAGCGTTGCCGATGGAATAAAACAGATTGGCGATTTTCTTGCGGAAGTGCATTAGTCGATTACTCCTCCGAATACTCCGCTAATTGTCATCTTTGTCTGCGGACGGTATGTTTCGGGCGCAAGGTATTCCAAAGCGTCCATTATACCGTTAAATTTCTTTTCGATTTCCGCAAGCGCGACTCTCGAATACGAGCTTCCGCTATCGCTTGCCGATTGCAGATACTTCTCCCGCTCGGCTTTTACCTGAACAAGTAAAGATTCTAATTCCGCTACCGTATAGCCTCTTTTGTAATTGTAATTCGCCATTACAAAAGGGAGATGTGTCAAAATTATTGTTTGATTTTTGACTAGATTTATGAATAATAATGAAGTTATTTAATAAATTTATGCAATTATGTGATACGAAAAAAAATCATTATGTTCCTCGTTTTTATCTGGAACAATTTGGTGATTCCAATTCTAAAATATATCTTTATGATAAAGTAAAAAAAGAAATTCGTTTTGTATCAAATCCTATGTCTATTGGATTTGAAAATGATTTATACACAATAAAGAAAAAGCTTACATTAAAAGACATTTCTCTTCTCAAAAAAATATCTAATGTTAAAGATAGTGATATCATTGCAAATACAACAATAGATTTGCTTGTTTCATTTCTAAATGATGAATTAGGAAAACTGGTAGAAATAACAGTTGAAAATCGTAGTGATGCCGCTGAATTAACAGATATCCTAAAAAAAGAAATGATAGAAACATTAGACGAACCTGATATATCTCGTAACCAAGAATTACTATTTTGTGAATACGAAAATTCTTTTTTACCAATCTATAATGAAATATTGGCTAGTGAAAAAATATCTCTTAATACGGATATTGGAGAACCTCTTTTATCCTATTTACCTACCAAAATTGTATTATATGTATATGAAGCAATACCAAAAAAAATGGTTATGCTACATAAAGAAGTTCCTAATATAAAACAGGAATTTACAAATCTTTCCAGAAAAATTCGTTCAGAAATCACATCGGTTAATCTTTATGATTTTATTCATTATATAGTTATTCAAAGACTTAGAGTCCCAGATTCATTTAAATTATTTGGTAGTTTTGGTAATGATAAAACAGAAATGAAAAATGTATTTGAATCTAAGTATGGAGTAGATGTAAATAATTTTATGCATTTATTTATACATTTCTCATCTATTGTTTTAACAAATTCGCTTATTGCTAATAAATTTAAAATTATTTTAATAAAAAACAAAAGCAAAACTCCTTTTATTACCTCGGATAATCCATCTGTGAATCCTTATGCCTCAATAAAAAATGGTGAATCTCTAACAAACAATGAAATTGAACTATATTTTCCGTTAAGCCCAAAATTAGCAGTATTATATTCAAATCAATGTATAGATCCTGATTTTAACGCTATAACAAATGAAATTGAAATTATTGATGATTCAAAAATTAAATATTGGAACGATCTTATTGCGAAAGAAGCCACACGTTATATTTTCAGTGATGCGAAAGCAGCCTTGGAGAAATTCAATCCTTAATTTTTGTAGAATCATTCCCGATAATTTTGAGCATTAAAGCTCCTGCGCAATTCATCGCTTCGCAGTCTAGATAGTGGTTGGGGCGATTGCCGATTTGCTCCCATATCCAGTTGTTACCTTTTTTAATGCGGTGTTCGGATTCCATTTGCTTCAAGTAATCTTCGGAAATATCCGTCGGAACTTCCCACGTCGCGCCGTCTGCGGGATTCTGATTTCTGCGGATTCTTGCTAAGGTGTCCTTTACATTTAAATTGCTCCAAAAGTGCATGCGGCACTTTACAAACCTCGATATGAAAATGTGCTTTACGGGAGAGTAAAAGCGCAACACCGTCTTTCCCTGCGGCAATCTGTGGAAGAAGTTTGCCCTGTTGTCGCCCATAAGCGCAATCCAATTACGCTTGCCGCATTGCTTGTAAACCTCGAACGAGTTATAGCCTGCGTCGATAAATACCAAATTATCCAAAATTCTAAAACGCTTCTGGACTTCCTCGATGTCTTCCCAAGTCAGAACCCGTTCGTGCCAAAGTAGGCGGCTCGAACCGTTCATACTCCAAGCCCTTACTACCAGATAGAAGCAGTCCATTTGAACATCAACCGACATAATTCGTAGTGGTGCAATACATTCACCCTCGCCGAAAGGCGGCACAATGATTTCGCCCTTGATATTGAAGCCAGCTTCTTCGCTCCAAGTGTCGCCAGAAGCGTAGCTTCCAGACGCAATTTCCAAGCGGTAGTCCTCGGCAAATTCTTTCCAAGGGAGAGCCAAACGCTTTTGGTAAAACTGTTGAAGTAGCGAACTGTCGCCTTTTCTGGCGGCAATCTTTGCCCGCAAATAGAGTTCGGCAAGCTTCCCCCAACTCATAGAGGCAAGAGCGTTCCAATGGTAGCCCCGATTCTCCTTTGCGGCGTTAGGATTTAGAGGAATGAACTTTCCGTCTTTGTTAAGGATTCTACGCATACGGTCGGAATCCTCAAAATATTCTCCGCACTCGGAACATTTTAGAGCGGTAGAATGGTTGATTTTGTCGAAGTCGTATTCACCGTTTTCGTCCTTGCAGTCGTCGTCCCATTCGACGTTTTCCCATTTGTAGGGAACGTATTTACCGCACTTCGGGCATTTGTAGTGCCATTCACGCATATCGGTAGTCTCAAACTTACGGTGCGTGTCGTCGGCTTCCTCGCCGCACTGACTCATAAAAATGCACTTGCCGAGCCAACCGAAAGCGGTGGTTCTTGCTTCCGCTTCCGCCATATGACCTACTGGCCATCTCCAAGTTTCGTCGCCGATTAGCCAACGGATTGAACGGCGTTGCAGATTGGTCTTATTGTAAGCTCCCAACATCCACAACGTCATTCCGTTCGAGAAGTGGATTGTGCAATTCCTCTGCTTATTCTTGTTCTTCGGGAAAAGCCTTTTTACAGGCTCGCAAGATTCAAAGAGCTTTTGTAAACGGCTTTCGGATTCGTCCTTTGCGTCTTCGTCTGTCTGGTCGAGCCATAGGCAGGGTCCGGGAAGGTTGGCAATTATGTAGCAAAGGGTAAGTTCTGGCGCGGTGGTCTTTGAAGATTGAACTGCCGCTATCATTGAAACAAGTTTCACTTTCGGGTCAACGATTGCTTCCATAACCTCTCGTACCCACGGCGAATTGTCCGAACGGAAAGGTCCGGGCATAGGCGAATACGGAATGCTCTTTATATGCTCCTCGCACCAACGCCACGGCTCGCGCCTGTCCGCAGGCGTCCAAGCGTCTCTTAAGATTGATGAAAGCGTATTGTAAGACATTATCGGGATAGCGTATTGCAAAGCAATCGCGTAAGGGCGTAGCCCTTCAATGGAAGCGGAACTTCCGCTTACTTCGTAAGAAGCCAACCGCAGAATTGCGATTCCTTGAAAACGATTTCAAAGTTAAATCCAAGTGCGCGGAATTCCGCTTCGTTGTCAGCAACGGTTTTCGGATACATACAACCGCGCAAGGCTTTTGCCTTGTTTATGATTTGCTCCGATGTAAAGCCGTTCTTGGCTTTCATTTCCCAATAGAGCTGTTGCAAAATGTCCTGCATTTGCGAGGTTGAGCCGAGAACTTTTTCGACGACGAACATTCCGCCGCAATTTTCAAGGCTGTGGAATATGCGCTTTAGCAGCGTGTTCCGCGCGTCTGGGCGCAGAAATTGCAATGTGTAAAGCGAAACCGCGTAGGAAAAATTGGGCAGAACAAACGGCTTTTCGAGGTCGGCAAAAGTGATGTCTACGCCCTTTGTTTTCGCCTGATTTATCATCGCCTGCGAATTGTCGTAGCCGATGAGTTTTAGCGTCTTTGAATGGCGTCTTTTTATTCTGCGCAGGGTTTCGCCTGTGGAAGCCCCGAAGTCTACAACCGTTGAATTCGGGTATGTGAACCAGTCGGAAAATGTTTCAGCCAAATCCTGAACGTGAACGTAATTGGGCACGCTCTTTCTGACGTGCTTGTCGAATTCGGGCGCGACGTGTTCGTCGAATACCCAGTTGCTCTGCCTTGAAATTATTTTGTCGTCCGTATGGAATTCCATACAAGACGGCAAGATGTCAAAAATCCGAATTATCGTTTTCTGTATTTCCGTTCCAACGATATTTTCTTATTAATTCTTCCTTTTTAGTTTCAAAAGCTCTTCTATCATTATTGATGACCTTTTTCAGAAGCCACCCTGCGTCTTTGCCGGCCGCTTCAACGCATTCATCATCGGTTTTATTTAATCTTCTATGTTTATTGTATAATTCAATAAGGGGTGTTCCATTCCAAAAATAATTCGTACCTCCCATAAAATCCCGAAGAGAAAACCATTCAGTTCCTCTATTGAGACACCAACAATATACAGCACCTTGCAAGAACGAAATTATACGTTCTTTTTGAGGGTCTGTAATTCCGTAAACTTCTCTGACATCTTGTTGTTCTGAATTATTAGTAAACATACATAAATTGTATTACACTAAACAAAATTACTGCAATAAAAATCATTATATTCTAACGATATTACACCATATTTCTTATACATCGCTCTCGTTTTTGGATTGCTCTCTATTCCAAAATATTCCGAATCAGTTTTGCCGTGCTTTGGAAATATGTAATTCAAAAGCAGGTGTTCCTTGATTTCTGGAGGAGTCGCCTGAATTTCCGCAAAATAAGCTTCCTGCGGTTGCCAACCAGTCTGTGCCAATATCCTTTCGAGAGTCTGTTCCCTGTATCTGTCTGGACGCGCCGTAATAAGAATCGTAAACTTGTCCTTCAGAAAGTCCACAAGCCATTGCCGATACGTTTCCTGCTCAATTTGCTTCGAGAATGGAAATACTCTCGGCGCACCCCATTTCGGAGAGTTGCCGACAAGCGTATAGTTCAAATCAACCAAGTATTTCATAGCGGTGCTTAAATGCGGTAATTGCTTCGTCAACTAATCCCATACGACTGCCGTCGGGATATGGCAAATCAAATTCAAAGCGCAAGGCTTCTTCAAGACGCTCCCACGGTATGCGTCTGACATTTCCGCACTTTGCGTTTACGTTGCCCGACATTTCAGTGATTTCCACCTTGCGAAAGAATTGGCTAAACAGGTCGTAGAATTCGCTTTTGGTATGGTATTTTTGAACCTTTGGCTTTTCCTGAAAGTCTCCGATTCTGACTCCCGACTCGTATTCCAACCTGAACGCTATATTGCCCGAATTGCTTTCGTTGTGAAACGCTTTGCCGTTCACTTGCCGATAACCAGTTTCCGCCGTACTTGAAGCGCAAGCGTAAAGCTTTGTAAACGGTCTGCATAAGGCGGCACAAATACAAGCTATATGTTCTCTATCTTTTTGAAATGGTACAGAGTTCAACACGCTTGAAATAAAGATACTTGTAAATTCTTTGCCGCTTGCGATTACGTCGAGGAACTTTCTGGAGAGTTCCAAAGAAGAAGCTTTGTCTATTTCCGAAAGCCCAATATGGTACGGCTCAAAAGGCGTACAGTCGAAACCTGCGGCGTTTAAAATGTTGGTCTCGGTAAGATGTCCCGCCCCGAAGTCGAGAATTACTCCGCCGTGTTCCTTGCGCCACTTGGCATTGCTTGCCTTGTCGAAAATATCGAACGTATGGCAAGGCTTGTTCCCGTGAACGGCAAATATAAAACCGTGCCCCAATTCCTCTCGGACTCTGCGGGCACGCCTGAACGAGTTGTAGCGTAGCAAATCGGCGTAGCGGGTGTGTATGTCGAATTCCATAGTAAGCAGATTCATCATGGCGTCGGCAAACTTGGCTTCGTCCTCCGAAATATACACGACATCGCAAGTGTCGGCTTTCAGCTCCGCAAGCATTTCGAGTCTGCCAATTCCGTTTATGACTTTGCCGTCTGGGGTACAAACTATCGGCATAACAATTCCCGCCTTGCGGAGAGTACGCGCTATGTTTCGGGCATACTGAATCCACCTGCCAGAATTTATCCTGCAAAGTTTATTTACCGACACTTTGCAAGGCGCGGCGCAACGGAAAAACTCTTTGCTGCCAACCTCCTTGTCTGGAATTGCTTTGGCGAGTTCCGACAGATTGAGAGATTCCAGTATGCGCTTTGCCTTTTCGGAAGTGCGGCAAATGTCAAAGTCGTTCGTGGCGCGATTGAATACGATGTTCAACGCCTTGCGTTTTTCCAATTCCATTGCGGGCACTCTGAATACCGGCACTTCCTTGCACCCCATACGGGTCGCCACAAAGTGCCTTTGGTGTCCGCTTAAAATTTCGCCGTTGGCGTCGGCGTATATCGGAGCGATGAAGCCGAGCTTGCGCAGGGAAAGCTCTATCAAATCCAGACGTTTCGGGTCTGCGGTTCTCGGATTGTAGGTTGACGGATTTACCGCCGAAAGAGGTTCGAGCTTTATCATATAGCAAGCCTCCTGCGGATTTCCGCAATTACCGATTCCTTGTCGAAACCGACTTCCTGTTTTAGCTTGTCTATCCAAGCCCCGAAATCTTCCTGACTCATACGGAAACGGTAGTTTCCCGCCTGAATCGTAATTTCGGATTGTTCGAGTTCCTTTTCGCCGTCTTCGTCAAAATCTGGCTTCTTTTCTTCAAGCAATGATTCGAGGTCGGCGGGCTCATAACCTGCAAAAATTGCGTCGAAATCGTTTTCCTTGAATTGGTCAACTATGTCTTGCAGGGAGTTTGTATCGAGAGAGGAAAGCTCCGCAAGGCGATTGTCGCCCACAAGTACGGCAAGCTCGTTATCTTCGGTGGCAAAGTCTTGATATTCGACCGGCACTATACTAACGCCAAGTTCTCTTGCCGCTTCTAAGCGACCATGCCCCGCCACAATATAGCCGCTTAGCTTTGAAACTACAATCGAGTGTCTCCAACCGTGATAACGTATGTTCTGCGCAAGGATTTTAATCTGATTCTGCGGGTGCGTATTCGGATTCTTTGGGTGCGCGAGAAGTTCGTCGATTTTCACCAACTTGTCGTAGGCGCACCATACCTCTATGCCGTCCGCTAAAATTCGTGCTTTGTTTTCGTCTGCCATACAAGCAGACTTTATGTCAAATTTTAGACAAGTTCTTCGCCGTCTTGTATTGGATTGTAATCTATGAAAATCTTTTCGCCGTCGTCGGTAATGGCGGGTGCGGAGTCGATTCCATATCTGGCGTACATTGCCCTTGTTTTGGGATTGCTCTCTATCCCGAAGAATTGCTCTTTTCCGACTCTCGGCAAGATGTACTTTCTCAAAAGATGTTCCTTTTTGACGTGCGGATATGAACGAATTTCGGCAAAGAACGCTTCCTGCAGTTGCCACCCAGTAAGTGCTTCGATTTTAGCAAGAGTCATTCGTTTGTACTTTTCGGGTCTTGCCGTAATGAGAATCACATACTCGTTTGCCAGAAGCTCCACGAGCCATTGGCGGTACGTCTCGCCCTCTATTTGAAGCTCAAACGGTCGAATTCTTGGCGCGTCTTTTTCTCTATCAACGAGCGTTTGGTTTAGGTCGAGCAGGTATTTCATAGGTCGCCGAGTCTCCTTTTTAAGTTTCCCAACGTCGGCTTGTTCGGGTCCCGCCTTGAATCTTTTATCATTGAATACTTTGCGTTCGAATTTTTCGGTGGGTATTGTGTGGCAATCGGGTGAACTATGTCGCCCTCGGGAATCGGTTTCTTCCGAATTATGGCTTCCACGACTTCCCTCAAAACGTCTATTGGGAATTCCGTTATGGTGAAATGCAAGCCGTAGAGATTCTTTCTGCCTATCTTGTCCCGCAGGAAGCGGTACGCCTCCTTGCGGCTCGACATCTGGAATCTGCCTTCGTAGCGGATTTTCTCGCCGTCGGTACAGAGTATGTGGAACAGTCTATCTCGCGACATTGTTATTTCCCTTTCTTATTCTGGAATTCCAAACTTTCATCGCCGAGTCTATCGAACTATACGCTTTGCCATATTCACGCTCTGGATCGGTGTCTTTCAAGACCTGTTCAACGAACCTATCTTCGCCGATTTTTTCGAGAAATTGCTCCGTGAACGGTTCTGCCTTCATCTTCCCTAAGAGCTGTTCTATCCACCTTGTCTTGCGAGTTCCTATGTTGGAATTCTTCCAAGTTCCCAATTCTTTCGGTTCGTCCATTTTTACGGTTTCGTTAGTCGGTTTTCCGACCTGCGGTTCGCTTATGTTTTCAGTATGCATTCTTGCTATTACGACGGTTTGTCCGTTGCTTGCTTTCGCCGTCAGGAGTTTTTCGTCGTTGTGCTTTTTCTCGGTAAAAAAGTCATCGACGTTCAGTTTCTTGATTTTCAATATATTGTTCGGTCTGTCGCTTCCGAGACGCCCGTCTTTCGTCAGTCTATGGAGGAGTTTGTATTCCTCGGTTTCTTTGATTATCGCCCAGTATCCTATCGCCTTGGCGGGGAACTTGTAGCGTTTTGCTTCGGCTTCTGTGATTGTCATTGTGTTCATATTTTTCTCCTTTTTCTTGTTTCTATGTTGTTGATATTACCATATTTGAATGATGTTTGCAACGTTTTTCTTTGGTTTTATTATCATCGTATAATTATATAAATCATCATATAATTTAAGAGACGGTCTGCCAATCGGCTCTCACAAAGGATTGGTGAAATGTCATTTTTCGGAGGTGTCGTGCCGACAAAATGCAAGATTTTTATTCGTTTTTTTTGTAAATATTTTTCTCCTTCAAACCCTTTCGTAGAGCGGAACTGCGGGCGAAAAAGCCGAATAAAAATGTTGCAAATTATTAAGAAATATGTTATAATATCACCATAGAAAACAACCAATATCAAAGGAACTCTATGGACAACACAACCGACTTGATAATCAAAAGAATCAAGAAGCTTCTGACGCTCGCAAACAATAGCGGAGCAACCGAAGCCGAAGCCAAAAACGCAATGGCTATGGCGCAACGCCTGATGACCAAGTATAACATTTCAATGGCAAACGTCGGAAGCGATAAGCCGTCGGAACGGAATATTCGCCACGAGCAATACTTCACGAGAAAGGGTAGTCTCAATCCCGCCGACAAGGAAATAGCGGTAATCCTAAACAGATTTTACAAAGTAAAAATACTGTTTAGCGGCGGGTGCAGTCTCGTAATGGTCGGAACTCCCGAGGACATCGAAATTGCCAAATACGTCCACGGATATTTACGAACTGTCTTTTTCAAATGTTGGAATTCTTTTAAGGAGACTGTCGCATTCTCGAATAAAGCCGACTACTACTTCGGGCTTCAAACTGGAATATGCGAAAGAATGCAGGAAGCGGAAAATTCCGCTAAATCCGAGGAAACGCAGGAAACCTGCAAGAAATACGAACTCGTACTCGTAAAGAATAAAGAAGCCATCGCAAACTACATTTACGATACCTTCGGGAAGCTCGGAAGGTCTCGCAGACGTTCCGCTTCCAGAATGGACGCCAACTCATTCTACGCAGGGAAAGCCAAAGGCTCAACAATTTCCATAAACCAAGCAATAAAGGCATAAATATGAAGAAAAAATACAACGTGGAATTCTTCTACTCAATCGAGAACGTTCGTGTGGGAGAAATCGAAGTCGAAGCCGACTCGAAAGAGGAAGCCAAAAAGCTCGTACTGGAAATGGACCAGAACGACCAACTCTACGAAGAACATTCGGGACACGAAGAATGCGAGTCCTGCGAACTGGTAATCTCGGAGATAAGCGAAAAATGAAACTCTACACATTCGACCTAAGCCAATACACGCCGTGGGACGGAGCGGCGGCAATTTGGGCGGAAATCCAAAATGCCGACAAAGTGGAAGCTCTCGAAGACTACCTAACTGAAAACTATCCAGAGGGACTTTCCTTTACGGATTTAAACAATCTGCTCTGGTTCGAGCCAGAGACGATTTACGACATTCTAAACATCAAAAATTCTGACGAAGAAAATGAATAACGACAAAATACAAATCCAAACGAAATTCGACTTCGGACAGGTTGTGGCTACAGCAACGCTTGTTCGATA
>ERZ827168.3327-NODE-3327-length-16566-cov-6.422567_pt1 | contig 16566 bp, 23 predicted proteins | sample MGYA00519868_ERZ827168 | MGnify/ENA primary metagenome ERZ827168 (study PRJEB31778, sample SAMEA3449271) | human gut metagenome | biome: human gut; feature: human-associated habitat; material: faeces | place: United Kingdom | collected 2010/2012 ...
TAATATATGATGCTCAAGTTTATGCAAATACAGGTTCAGGAACAGTACAACAAGCAGTAGATATGGCAACAAAAGATTTCCTTTCAAAAGGAATAAATAGTATAGAATATGCAAATGGTGCAATGGTAAATATTGCATCATATGCAGAAATGGCTATAAGGACAGCAAATAAAAGGGCATATTTACAAGGCGAAGGAACTAAAAGGGCAGAATGGGGAATACATACTGTTTTAGTTCCTAATCGTGGTGGAGGATGTCCATATTGTATAAAGTTCCAAGGTAAAATATTTATTGATGATGTATGGAGTGGTGGAACAGAAGCGGAAAGTAAAGACACAGGTTATCCTTTGTTAAGTACAGCAGTAAAAGCAAAATTGTTTCATCCAAACTGTAAAGATACAACAGTTACATATTTTCCAGGTGTAAACACAGAGGTTACACCACCAACCAAAGAACAATTGGCTATAAAAGAACAAAACTATATAAATGGACAAAAATTAAATTATATAGATAGAAATATAGATAAATATTCAAGATTAGAACTAGGAAGTACAGACGCAGAAAATGTCGAAAAATATCATAAAAAAAGATTAGCTTGGCAAGAATATAAGGAACGATTTAAAAATGATCACAAAATAACTTTTTATGATATTATTGAGGAGCAGAAAATAAAGCAGCAGGAATTTATAAAAAAACAGGTTACTGGTAATATTATAAATAATGTTGAAATAAAAGATGTTTCAAAGCATTTAATAGATAGAGTAAGACAAAGGGAAATAGAACTTGATGATATTTTGAAAACATTGAAAAATCCACTTGATTGTGGTAAAATAGTGTATGATGAACAAAATAGACCAAGTTTTAAAGCAATAGGAGAAAAAACTACTTTATATATAAATCCTGATACAGGAAATATAACTACTGTGCACAAAACACATACAAAAACTGCTGAAAAATTGAAAGGAAAGAAATAATATGAAGTTAATTATTGATCAAGCAGATATAAAGAAATTAAAAGCCTTGAAAAATACAAAAATAAATAGTTTTCTTAACAAAATAGATAATATAAAAGAAGATGAAGCAATTGAGTTCATGGAATTTCTTTATGATAAAGCTAATGAATATTTAAAAGGTAAGAATTACGAAGACACTCCTGAAAGTTTACTTTTAGAAAAAATTGCAGATTATATTTATGATAAAACAAATTAAAATAGTTACTTATTAAAGAGCCTATGGCTCTTTTTTTAGTGTTTAAATTTGAAAGGGGTGAGAAATATGAAATTAATGATAAGCCAACCAATGCGTGGAAAAACTACAGAACAAATAGAGACAGAAAGAAAGCAATTAGTTGAAGAATTAGAAAAACAAGGTCATGAAGTAATTAATACGATATTTGCAGAAGAAACACCAAAGGACTGTGATACTGCTTTATATTATTTATCAAAATCAATAGAAGCAATAGGAAAAGTTGATGGTGTAGTATTTATGCCAGGATGGAATACAGCTAGAGGATGCAGAATTGAATATGATATAGCTGTGTCTTATGGTAAATTTGTAAAAATAGTTTAAAATTAAAAAAAAAATAAAATAAAAAATAGGAGGTAGTCACTATGGCTAAAAAAAATAATGAAGTAAAAGAAAATGAAGAATTAAAGGAAAATGTTGTAACAGAAGCAACAGAAAACGAAGCAGTTACAAGTACAGGAGAAACTGCAGAAGAAATAAAAGGGGAAGGTGTAGAAGCACCTGCAGAAGATGCAAAAGTTGAAGAAAATGCATCTAAAATAGAAGAAGATGCAGAGGTGCAAGTTAAAGAAAATATTGCAGTTGCAAACACTTCTTTTAACGATAAATATACTGGTACAAAATATGATAAAGGTACAGAATTTGTTATAGTAGATGAAGATGTAGAAATTGAAAAAATATCTGATAAAAAATATAAAATATCAGCAAAAAGAGCAGAAGAAATAAAAGCAAAAGGATATATTGATTAATTTGATTATTAAAGAGCCGTAAGGCTCTTTTTTGATGTTCCAAACACTGAAGAACTGAAAAGCATGTGTATATATAGTCATTTCAAGACTTAAAAAAGTAGGAGGTAGTGAAAAATGGATGGAACAAACAACACAAATAATAATGTGAATAATAATTCAAATCCAAACAATGCCCAAAACACTACAGGGCAAAATAATAATGCAAATCAACCAAATAACAATTCTAATGGAATTGATTATAACAAGATCCAAGAAATGATAGATGGTAGAAATGCAAAAACAGAAGATAGTGTATTAAAAAGCTATTTTCAAAAACAAGGCTTGAGTGCAGAAGAGATGGAAAGTGCAATAAATACTTTTAAAACTCAAAAAGCAAATCAAGCTAATGCTCAAAATAAAGAGCTAACTGATACACAAACATCTTTAAAACAAGAACAATTAAAGAATCAAAGATTACAAGTAGAATTGAAGGCTTATGATTTTGTTGATGAACTTAATGTTGATATAAAAACAATGCCTTATATATTGAAAATGGCTGATTTAAATAATTGTACTGATAAAGATGGAAAAGTATTAGAAGACACATTAAAAACTGCATTAGAAAAGGTCATTGCTGATGTACCTGGTTTGAAAAAACAAACACAAGGTGTTGTAGGTATAACAGTTGGTGCAGACACTAATAATGGAACAAACTCAAACAATGGTGTTTTTGATTTTGGATTTACTGGTGTAAGACCAAGAAAAAATTAAAAATAGGAAGGGAGAGTGCTGAAAATGGCATTTGAAAAAACAGGTTTAAATTATGCTAAAGAATATTCACAAGCTTTAGCACAAGCATATCCATACACTTTATATTTTGGTGCTTTATGGAGTGCAACAAAAGATGTAAAATTCTTAAACAGTAATACAGTTATATTACCAAGTTTAAGTGTAAAAGGTAGAGGAAATGGAGATAGAGATTCAATAGGATCATTCTCTAGAAATTTCAATAATCATGAAGAGTCAAAAACTCTTAAAACACACAGAACATGGGATACTTTAATCCATCCAAGAGATATAGATGAAACAAATCATGTTGCATCTATTCAAAACATTACAAAAGTAATGAATGAGGAACAAAAATTCCCAGAAATGGATGCTGAAATGATTACAGCATTATATGCGTTAAAAAATGCAATAGAAAATATCACAGAAGATGAAGTATTAGATGTAGCAAATGTTTTAACAAAATTTGATGCTATGATGGATAAAATGGATGAAGCAAGAGTTCCTGCTGCAGGAAGATTATTATATGCTGATACATATACAAAAACTTTAATAGATACAGCAAAAGAAGCTGCTAGAACTTTAGCTGCTACAGATAAAGTTGTTGCAAGATCTATTGAAAGAATAGGAGAAGTAGAAATAATCGGTGTTCCAACTTCTGTTATGAAATCAGCATTTAACTTAAAAGCTGAAGATGGATTTGAAGTTGCTGCAGATGCAAAAGATGTAAAAATGTTATTAGTACATCCAAGTGCTGTAATTCCAGTTATTGCTTATGATTTCGCTGAATTAGGTGCTCCAAGTTCTTTATCAAAAGGAAAATGGACATATTTCGAAGAATCATTTGAAGATGTATTCATTTTTGATAAAAAACATAATGCTATTCAATTCTATATTGAACAAACTGCTTAGGAGTTGATGTTGTATGAGCAATTATGCGGATATAACTTATTACCAAAATACCTATAAAGGTACGGCAATTCCTAAAGAGGAAATTGAAAAGAAATTAAAAGAAGCAAGTATGCATATAGATACTTTAACTTATAATCGTATAGTTGGAAGAGGTTTTGAAAATTTAACAAAATTCCAACAAAGTATTATACAAGAAGTCGTATGCAAACTTGCTGACTTTGAATATGAAAATGAAGATTTATTAAAATCAATGTTATCTAGTTATGCAATAAATGGTGTATCTATGAGTTTTGGAGAAAATTGGAATGTCCAAATTCAAAATGGTGTTGCTATACCAAAAGATTATTATTGCTTATTAGGACAAACAGGATTAACTTGTAGAAATTTGAGGTGTTAAATATGGTTTATCCACAATTAGTTAGAAAAAAAGAATGTAAAACAGATATTCATGTTGTTTTATATGCTGAAGGAACAACAGAAGATGGCGAGCCAATAATTGCATTTGAAGACGATCTAAAATGCAATTATCAAGATAAAGCCAAAAGAGTATTAACTGCAGAAAAAGTTTTAATACAATTAACTGCAAAAGCATACTTTGTTGGCGATATTGCTCCAAATCTACCTGTTATTTCTGGTGGAAATATAACTGTATTTGGAGAAACAAGACAAATATACCAAGGAACAAAAGCAAGAAATCCTGATGGAAGTGTTAATTATACTGAATTGGAGATTATGTAATGAAAGTAGTAACTTCAAGGGTAAAATTAAATACTCCTAAAATAAAGCAATTAACCAAGGCAACTACAACATCATTAGAAAAGACAATGAGTGCTTTACATACTGAAGTAGTAAAAGCCCAGGTAATGCCTTTTGATACTGGAAATATGCAAAATGATAATACATATGAAGATTATTCAAAAAGTAGCAAAGGAAAAGTAAGTTTAATAACTTCTACACCTTATGCTAGAAGAATGTATTATCATCCTGAATATAATTTCCAAACAACAGAAAATCCAAATGCTCAAGGTAACTGGTATGAGCCATGGATAAGTGGGAAAAACAAGAATTTTTGTAAAAATGCATTTTCACAATTTTATAAAAAGGAGGCAGGTTTATAATGATAAAACTGTTAGGATTAGCAGATATAAGAGATTGGATAAAAACTCTAAATTATACTGCTTCAGAGAATTGTTATATAGGTAAATTGGATAATAAAAAAGATAAGTCCATAGGAGTATATCAATTAAAAACTAGCAATGAATCTAACATTGCTTTAGGTGGAATTGATAACACAAAAACAATGGAAAAATCAGTTAGCATTCTAATTCATTGGAATACTAATGCGAAAGAAACAGAACAAAAAGCATATGAAATTTATAATGATCTTCTAAATGCAAAGAATTTTATTATAAACAATATAAAAGTAAATTATATAAAGTTGCTTGTACCTGAACCAGTAGATGTTGGAACTGATAGTAAAAACATTTATGAAAGAGTTATACAGGCAATTTTTTATTATGAAAAAAAGGAGGAATAGCCAATGGCAACTGTACAAAGTGGAGTATATCCAGTATTTGATAATGTATTTAAAATTGGTATAGATGGAAAAGAATCTACAGAAGAGAAAATGAAAACAATTGCAGATTGTGAAACATTTTCTTTGTCAATGGACAATAATGTAGAAGAATGGACACCTATGACAACAGAAGGTTGGATAAGAAGAATGCAAACAGGTAAAGGTTTCTCTATTAGCATTTCAGGAAAAAGAAATGTTGGGGATGAAGGAAATGACTATGTTGCATCTAAATTATTTGCAACTGGAAAAGATGTTGAATCTGTATTTGAATGGGTATTCGCAGATGGTACAACTGTAAAATTCGATTGCTTAATATCAGTAAGCAATGCAGGTACAGGAGACAGCACAAATGTAGCACCTTTAGAATTTGAGGTTATGTCAAATGGAAAACCAACTGTAACACCAGCAGCCTAAAAATAAGCCTCAGTAGTTTTCTACTGAGGCATTTTTTTTTACTTAAAAATTAATAAATGGAGGGATTTTAAATGTCAGTTATTGATATTAGTTCAAAATTAGGAAAAGAGAAAAGAACAATAAAATTAGCAGAAGGAAAAGAATTTGAAGTTGATAATAGTGCAGATACTTATTTGATAGTTCAAGAAAAATTAAAAAATCAAGATTTTTCAATTAGTAGTATGTACGAAATGATTGAAATTTTAATGGGTAAAGAAGCATTAAAAGAAATAAAAGATATGAAATTAACCATAGACGGATTAAGGTCTGTTATTATAGCAATTTCAGCAATTGTAAGTGAAGTGGAGTTCGAAGAGATGGAGAAACGATTTCAATAATATAACTACTTACGAAACTTATTATGATTTATTTGAAGATTGGGACTTAATAGAAAGTTCATTTGCTCAACAATATGGAATTAGATTAAGAAAGCAAATGCAAGATATGGAATGGGGGGAATTTACAAGCCTTTTATCAGGTTTAAATAGTGAAACACCACTAGGAAATATTGTAAGAATTAGAAGCGAAAAAGATCCAGAAACATTAAAGAAATTTACAGCAGAGGAAAGAAAAATAAGAAGCAAATGGCTTAATAAGACCGCTTCTCAAATAACTGAAGAAAACTATAAACAGGCAATGGAAAACATAAAAAATATGTTTAAAACTATGGCTGAAAAAGGTAGGTGAGATAATTGAGTACAAATGTAGGAGAAATAGATTTAAGTTTGATACTTAATAGCGATAAGTTTAATTCGCAATTAAAAAATGTAGATTCACAAGCAAATACAGCATCTTCTAAAATCTCATCAACATTGTCTAAAATAGGTAAAGCTGTAGCAGTAGCTTTTTCTGTTACTGCAATAGTTAAATTTGGAAAAGAATGTTTAAATGTAGCAACCGAAACTTCTAATGCGTGGATAGGATTAAATTCTATACTTACAGGGCAAGGAAAGAGTTTTGAGCAAGCAAAAAGCTTCATAAATGATTATATTTCTGATGGACTAGTACCACTTAATAATGCTGTAACAGCATATAAAAATTTAGCAGCGAGAGGATATAGTTCAGAGCAAATAGAAAAAACAATGACGGCTTTGAAAAATAGTGCAACATTTGGAAGGCAGAGTACATATAGTTTAGGCGAAGCAGTACAAACTGCATCAGAAGGTTTGAAAAATGAAAATAGTATATTAGTTGATAATGCAGGTGTAACAAAAAATGTAGCAAAGATGTGGGAAGACTATGCAAAATCAATAGGAAAAACAACAAATCAATTAACACAGCAAGAAAAAATACAAGCAGAAGTAAATGGCATCCTGGAAGAGACAAAATTTCAAAGCAATGATGCTGCAGTATATACAAGTACTTATTCAGGAAAACTGGCAATGCTTTCACAGGCTTTTACTAATATGAAAACTGCAATCGGTAATGTGATCCAACCAATAGCAAAATTATTTATTCCAATTATTACATCTGCAGTAAATGCTGTAACAAAATTATTTACAGCACTTTCAGGTGTAATGTCTTTATTTGGATTACAAGCTGATAGTGTAGAAACTGTTTCAAATGGAATAGGAGATATTGCTACAAATGCAGAGGATGCTTCATCAGCAATAAGTGGAGCAGGAGATAGTGCAAAGAAAACAGCAAAACAATTAAATAATTTAGCAAGTTTTGATAATTTGAATGTATTACCACAACAAAATGATACTTCTAGTGGTTCAGGCGGTGGAAGTACAGGTGGTGCTTCAGGCTTAACTGATTCATTAGATGTAACAAGTACAGTAAAAGAAGATACAACAGCTTTTAATGGACTTATAGATAGAGTAAAAGAATTAGCAAATATATTCAAAAGTGGATTTAATATAAGTTTTGGAGATACAAACTTTGATGGAATATTATCACATTTAAATAATATAAAAGAAACAATAATTGAAATATGGACTGATCCAGAAGTAACAAATTCAGCAAACAACTGGGTAAATACTTTGTCTTACGCATTAGGTCAAGCTGTAGGAAGTGTTGCAAGAATTGGAACAAATATCGCTGAAGCTTTTGTAGGAAGTGTTGATAAGTATTTATCACAAAATGTAGAGAGAATAAAATCTTTTATAACTAATATGTTTAATATTTCTAGTAAAGATATTGCACTAACAGGTAACTTATGGCAAGCATTAGGAGAAATATCTGATGTATTTAAAGGCGATACAGCTAAACAAATCGGTGCAGATATAATAGCAATGTTTTCAAATCCTTTTATGAGTGTAATAGAAATATGTACAAAGTTTGTAACAGATTTAAAAGCAGTATTTATACAACCGATTATTGATAATACGGACAGGATAAAACAAACATTTGAAAATTTGTTACAACCAATTCAAACAGTAACAGGAACTTTAGCTGAAGCTTTTACTTATGTTGGTGATAAATGGAACGAAGTATATGATGCACATATAAAACCTTTAATGGATAGTTTAAAGACAGGTTTAAGTGATACTTTTGGCAAGTTTTTAGATGTCTACAATCAATATGTAGTTCCTGTATTAGATAATATTGCAAATAAATTCAATGAACTATGGAATACACACTTAAAACCATTTGTTGATAATGTTGCAGCACTAGTAGGCAGTATAGCTGATGCAATCACAGCTTTATGGAATAATGTGTTAAAACCTGTAATTGATTGGATAATTGCAAATGTTATTCCTGTATTAACACCAATTATAGAAACTATATGGAATACGGTGTTAACTGTATTTGGTTCAATTGCTGATACAATAGGTGGTATTATACAAACATTAAGAGGTTTAATAGACTTTGTTGTAGGAATATTTACAGGAGATTGGAACAAAGCCTGGGAAGGAATAAAAACTTTCTTTACTGGAATATGGAATGCAATAAAAGGAATTGTAACTACAGTATGGAACGCAATAAAGGGTGTAATAGAAACAGTTATAAATACTATAAAAGCTATTATAACAACAGTATTTAATGCGATTAAGACTGTAATATCAAATATATTTAATGGAATAAAAAATACTGTATCTAATATTTGGAATGGTATTAAAAACAGTATTAGTAATGCTGTATCTAGCATTAAAAATGGCATAGTAAATAATTTTCAAACTGCATACAACAAAATCACTTCCATATTTAGAAATATTGGAAGCTTTTTTAGTGGTATTTGGAACAACATAAAAAATACTTTTAGTGCTTTAGGAACAAAAATTGGAGATGCAATAAGTGGAGCGGTAAAAAGTGGAATTAATGGCGTTCTTGGAATGATTGAAAATATAGTAAATAAATTTGTAAACATGATAAATGGTGCAATAGATGTAATAAATGCTATTCCTGGTGTAAATATAGGAAAATTAAATAGATTAAATATTCCAAGACTTGCAGAAGGTGGATATGTAAAAGCAAATACACCACAACTTGCAATGATTGGTGATAACAAGCATCAAGGCGAGGTTGTCGCACCAGAAGACAAAATGCTAGAAATGATATTGACAGCATTGAAATTATTTAAGGATCAAGATCCGAAAGATAATCCAAATCAAGGTCAAACTATCACTATTAATTTCAATGGAACAATGGCACAATTAGTAAGAGTTTTAAAACCTGAATTGGATAGAGAAAGTAACAGAAAAGGTAATAAATTAATTATAGGAGGTGCTACATAATGTCAGAAAGATATGATTTTATAATAATAGATGGAATCCAATATAATATTGGTGTATTTGCAGGCATAAAAGAAACAGCAGATTTTTTAGATAAATATGCTAACAGAACGGATGACGGAGACTTAAAAAGAGAATTAATAGGTGTATATTTCAATTTTTCTGACATTAAGTTTGAACCTCAAACTGATGACAATTATGAGGAATTTGAAAGGTTGTGGGACAAACTAACAGAACCAGAGGAATTTCACGATATAAAAATTGCGAATTTTGAATTTAGAGCCTATTTTAATAATGTTGCTAGAACAATATATGAATTTAGAGGTGGCAGAGCATATAGAAAAGATATGTCAGTAAACTTCACGGCTAAAAAGCCAGCAAGGAGTTGATGGTATGAAAACAAAAACAAGCATTCAATTTGGATTTGTTGATGTTACAGCAAAAAAAGATAGTGGATTAACTGTTAACGATCAACAAAACTTTGTTGATTTAGAAGATTTAAAATCTGATGATATAGTAGAAACAAAATATGGAACATTAGAAAAAAATCAATTTGCATTAGATGGAAGTTTTGAATTAATGCCAGACACTTTAGATAATATGTGTTGGTGGAGTAAGCAAATGTCTGATGAAAACGGAAATTTTGAAACTCCACTAACATTAGAAATTGACTTTACTGAATCACATAGTAGTTTGGGTCTTACATTTCTTTTTAGTGAAGCAGGAGATTATTGTAATAAACTTAATATTAAGTATTATGACCAAGAAAATAATGTAATAAGCAATGTAGATTTTGCACCAGATGGCTATAAATATGTTGCTAATAATATTGTAGAAAATTATACAAAAATTGTAATAACATTTTATAGTACAAATAATCCACACAGATATTTAAAACTATATCAGATACTGTATGGTGCAGAAAAAACTTTTGAGGGAGAAAGTTTAAAAAGTGTAAGTATATTAGAAGAAGTTGATTTGTTAAGCTCTGAAATACCTATTAACACATTAGATTTTACAATATATTCTGTAGATGATGATTTTAATATTTTAAATCCTCAAGGTGTATATACATTATTACAACAACGACAAAAATTAAAAGTAACAGAAATACTAACAAAAGAAAATAAGACAATAGATATGGGAACATTCTATCTTGATACTTGGAAAAATAAACACGATAAACAAATGGAGATTTCTGCAATTGATCTAGTAGGGATTATGGATAAAACCGACTTTAATGGTGGTATATATGAAAATGTAACTGTCACAAAAATATTAGATGAAATTTTTACATCTGCAGGTTTAAGTAGTGAAGATTATGAAATTCAAGAAGATTTAAAAGCTATTGTATTGAATGGATATCTTCCGATTTGCTCACATAGAGAAGCATTGCAACAAGTAATATTTGCAATAAGTGCTGTTGCTGATTGCAGCAGAAGTGATAAAGTAAAAATATATACGGTTGAAGATGTAGAAAAGGTAGAAGACAGAAAAGTTATAGATAAAGGAAACAGATTCCAAGGTTCTTTGGAAATTGAACAAAATGAAATTGTAACTGGTGTTTCTGTTGTTGCTCATAATTTCACAAAGACTACTACATCACAAAAACTATATGAAGGAACATTAGATGTTGGAAAAACAACAATAAAATTTAATGATCCTGTGTGTAATATTAGTTGCACAGGAGGAACTATTGTTGAATCTAATTGTAATTATGCGATTATTTCATGTACTGCTGAAAGTAATGTTGTAATAAATGGTTATAAATATGAAGATAACTTACAAGAGTATTTAGTGGAACTTGAAAGTTCTAATGATAACGAATCTAAAAACATATTGAAAATAGAAAGTGCATATTTAGTAAGTAAAAATAATGCAAAAACTATTGCAACAAAAATATTAGAATATTATAAGGAAACTTATAAAACAAGTTTAGAATTTCTACTAAATGATGAAGTGTTAACACAAGATTTAGAAGTAGATCAGAGTTACAACAAATTGTTAGTAGGACACGCAAATAAATTTGATATAGACTTAACGGGTGGATTCATAGTAAAAGCAGAATTGAATACACGAATTAGATTAGCATATGAAAAAATGACAGTAGGTTTAGCACAAAATATAGGAGCAACATTGATTAGAAATACTTATACTTATTTGGAAGGAGAAGATGAATAATGGAAGATTTAATTTTTAACAGACTATTAAGTGATGTAAGTACTGCACTAAATAATCCTGATAATTCAAATTCTCTAAAAGGAGCATATAATTATACAGACTTAAACCGAGTAGAAAAATGGTGTGAGTATTTATACATTTTGTTTCTTAAATATGGATTTAATAAAAGTCTTAATATAAAAACTGATTGGAATATGACAGACTTTCCTACAAGAACACAAATTGATAGAATTAGAAGAAATATAGAAACATTAAAAAGCTTCTGTACTTCAATATTAACTGAAACTATAATATACAATAATACATTAAATTATGAACAGGCAAATGTGTTAGAAAAAGTATTATATGATATATATCAATATTATTTGAATCTTCAAAGACAGATATTTTTACCATATAACTTTGGAACAACATTAATTCATAATAAATTTGTAAATTTAACAGTTGATACTGAAACAACAACAGAAGAACATAAATTATCTTTAAATACAGGTGTTGGATTAGCACTTGTAAGACAAGAATATATAATATTAAAAATAAAGGAGGAATAAAAAATGGCAACTGAAGTAACTTATATAACAACGCAAGGTGCTATTTTAGCTGCAAAAACATTAGAAGCAAAAACTCTAAAATTTTCAAAGTTTGCTATTGGAGATGGCGAACTTTTAGATACTAGTGCTAGTGCAATAAAAGCTTTAACAGGTTTGTCTAACTTTGTTTTAAATTTTGATATTACAAAAATATCAAGAGATACAGATACACAAGTAACTGTTAGAGGTTTATTTCAAAATACTGATGCTGAACATAGTTTTTATTTGAGGGAATTAGGTTTATATGCAATAGATCCTGATACAAACGAAGAAATACTTTTTGCATATATCAATTATGGGGATAAAGCAGAATATATAAATAATTCAATATCAGCTAAAAAAGAGCATTATTTTGATATGGTAATTACTGTTGATAATGCAGATAATGTTTCAATAACAACAGATCCAACAACAGTATATATTACTGAAAAAGATTTAAGTGAATTAAAAGAAATTGTTGTTGCACCAAATGCAGGAGCACACAACGCAATTTACAGAGGTAAAGATATAACAGAACTATTTTATGATGGAACTTTAACAAAGCAAATTGCAGCAGGAACATTTGATGATATTTTTGTTGGAGATTATATTATAGGAAAATCAAGTGGAAGGAAGTATTTGGTAGCTGACCTTAATTATAGATTACATTGTGGCGATACTGAATGTACAAAACCACATATGTTAATGATACCTGAAAGAACAATGGGAAATGCACAAATGAATACAACAAATGATACAACAGGTGCATATATAGGAAGTGCAATGTACACAACAAATTTAGCGACATATAAAACTATAATTCAAAATGATTTTGGAACAGAACATATTTTGAGTCATAGAAACCTATTTGCTAATGCTGTTACAAATGGATATGAAAGTGCAGGAACATGGTTTGATTCTGATATAGAATTAATGAATGAATGTATGGTATATGGAAGTAATATATTCCATAATGTTATGAATGGTACTGCTGTACCTTATAATTATACAATAGATAAATCTCAATTATCATTATTCAAACATAGACCTGATTTAATACCTGCTAAAGATACAAGTGGAAACAGAATGTGGTACTGGTTAAGAGATGTGGTCTCTTCTGCGTACTTCGCTCATGTCCACAGCAATGGTCATGCGAACTATCACAACGCTTCGAACTCTTACGGCGTGCGTCCTGCTTTCCTAATCTACTAATCAGGCATCAGACAGGGCTTTATGCCCTGTCATATAAAATAGATAATGTCTAGTATAGTTAAAATTTTCAAAATAAAATGATATTATTATCATAAATTTTTGAAAAGGAGTAAATAGTATTATTAGCATATGTCAGAAATAAAAAAGAGTGAAAGAACAGAATCTAAATTAGAAGTAATACACAATGCATATTTAATAAGAACTGCTGTAACAAAATTAGCTGAAAATAATTTTTATATAAGCGAAAGCAAGATTGAAAAAATGATTGCTGAAAAAGTAAAAATATTTCCTGAAGATAATCAAGAGAGAATAAAAGAAAGAACTCGTCAATATTTTAGGCATCAATTAACCAGAATAACTAATAGAACTCTTGATTTTGCGTGTGAAATTAGTGAACATTTAAGAAGAGCAAATACAATATTTCCAACATATATGTCTGAATTTGAAGAAAGAAGACTTGAAATGGGAAAAGCAATGGAAGCTTGTAATGCTTTACAAGATGAATTGCAATATGCAGGAGAATGTTTATATGCAAACTTAAATAAATATACAAATCTAGTTTTAGAAATACAAAAAGAATTTAATATGATAAAATCACTCCGACAAGCTGACAATAGATTTCTTAAAAATATTAAGAAATAATAATTAGTGGGTAATCTTTATATGTGGTCTCTTCTGCGTACTTCGCTAATGTCAACAGCAATGGTAATGCGAACTATAACAACGCTTCGAACTCTAACGGCGTGCGTCCTGATTTCACAACCTATACACTTTTTGGGTGGGCTAGATTCCATCGTATAGTATTGGGAAAAGGAAAGGAAAGATTATCCCTTCAACTTGTGAAAGTTGATAAATGCTAATCATTATGTATTTGGTTACGACCAGTAATACTATAAAAGTGATTTTTTATGAATATATTTTATGATGCTAATGCTATATATGAAGCAGGAACAAAAGCAATTCAAGGAGCACCTTTTAAATATCAATCGCAATTATTTGAAGTAAATCATTTACTAGAAACTGCTCAATTACAAAAAAACTTAATAGAAAAGAAATATAAACCTACACAGGGAAGAAAGTTTGTAATAAATGAAAGAGGAAAAATAAGAAATATAACAACTAATAATATGATTGATAAGACAGTAAATCATTTGCTTTGCGATAATGTTTTGACTCCTGCTATTACTCCTTATTTAATATATGATAATAGTGCTAGTCAGAAAAATAAAGGCGTGGCATTTCACAGAAAAAGATTTGAAGTGCATCTACATAGATATTATAGAAAGCATAAAAGCAATGAGGGATACATACTGTTAATTGATTTTAGCGGATATTATGCAAGTATCCCTCATAATTTATGCTTAAAAAATATACAATCATTTTTAAATAAAAAAGTAGATCCAGGAGAAGTGCAAATTTCATTATGGATATTAAATAATTTATTTAATGTTTTTAATATAGAAAACAAAAATGATAGAGGTGTTGATATAGGAAGTCAACCATCTCAAAATATAGGTATTTCTTATCCATCCAAAATTGATAATTATATAAAAATTGTAAAAGGCTGTAAGTATTATGGAAGATATACAGATGACAGTTATGTAATACATAAAGATAAAGAATTTTTAAAAGAATTGTTGAAAGAAGTAAAAAATATTGCAAATGAATTAGGTTTAATAATAAACGATAAAAAAACAAGAATAGCAAAATTGTCTCAACAATTTAAGGTTTTACAATTGAATTATCAATTAACGGAAACAGGAAGAATAATAAGAAAAATAAACCCTAAAGCTATAACTAGGGAAAGAAAAAAATTGAAGGCATATAAAAGGTTATTAGACAAAGAACGATTAAAATATGAAGAAATAGAGAATATATTTAAAAGTTGGATGTCTGGTAATTACAAAAATATGTCAAAGCAACAAATAACAAATATGTCTCAATTATATTATAATTTATTTGGGAGGAAGGTAACATGGAAAAATCATGGAAAATTACGCTATCTGATGGAACACAACTTACAAACTTGAGATTAAGTGGAAATAATTTTATATCAGAAACTGAAGTTACAGAAGATATATTTGATGGAAATTTATCAAAAGTTGTAATGGAAGGAATAGAAGATGGTCAAGAAGTTAAAAAAGAATATGAACATATGCAATTAATTCAAATAGTTCATTATGAAGATGGATATTATTTTGCTTTAAGAGAATTATCACAAGCTGAATTAAAAGAAATCAAAACTCAAGCTGATATAGAGTATCTTGCAATGATGTCAGACATTGATTTAGAGGAGGGAGAAGCATGAGTAAAAATTTTGAAAAAGTAAGAAGATATTATGCTAATGGAATATGGAACAAAACAAGAGTATATAACGCAGTTGGAAAATGGATTACTGAAGAAGAATACAAAGAAATTACTGGAGAAGAATATAGCGAAAACGCCTAAAATTATATAGGGCGTTATTTTTTTACTTTAAAAGAAAGTGAGGAATAATGTTGTGGAAAATATATTACAAATAGTCATTAATTATTTAGTCCCTTTAATTTTAGGTGCAATTATAGGAGTAATATCAACAGGGCTTAAGAAAAACAGAAAAAAAGACAAAGCAATAGAAGAAGGAGTACAAGCATTATTAAGAAATGAACTTGTGCGAAGATATAGGGAATATGAAATAAAAGGCGAACTATCTATCCTGGATAAAGAAAATATAGAAGCAATGTTTAAGCAATATGAAAATCTAGGTGGAAATGGTACAGTCAAACACTTAATGGAAGAATTATTAAATCTTCCAACAAAAGTAATAAAAAGTTAAGAAAGGAGGAAAGCGATATGGTAATAACATTAGAAACAATCATTCCAGTAATAACAGTAGTCATTTCATACATTTTTGGAATATTGGCTAAAAAGTTTAACTGGTATGAAAGCAAGTATATTCCAGTACAAAATGGAATAATAGGAATTTTATCTGCAGTTGTATATTACATAGCTGTTCCTGAAAGTAACTTTGTTGTCGTATTGTTTACAGCTTTATCAGGTTTTGCTGCAGGTGGAATTTATGATGCAAGTAAAACAAAATAATACCGTAAAAAAATTACGGCATTTAAAAAATACTGGAAGAAAATCAAAAAATCTTCCAGTATTTATTTTATTAAAGAAAGGATGATTTTTCATGGAAGAAAAAGAAATTGTTTTATCTGAAGAAATGGAAAAAGAATTTACAAATG
>ERZ827168.3331-NODE-3331-length-16552-cov-9.235012_pt1 | contig 16552 bp, 13 predicted proteins | sample MGYA00519868_ERZ827168 | MGnify/ENA primary metagenome ERZ827168 (study PRJEB31778, sample SAMEA3449271) | human gut metagenome | biome: human gut; feature: human-associated habitat; material: faeces | place: United Kingdom | collected 2010/2012 ...
AACCTTCGGAATTTGCATTTGCATCTGACGAAAAATCCATTCGCCGGCCGACCACCTCATTTATGCGGCGCTGCCTTAAATTATTCAACTCGTCTTGATGCGAGTTTAAAAAATGATATCATATAATAGCTTAAATTTCAATCCTTTTATGTTCATTATAAAAAGTAGAAATGTTAACGTACACAATATTAGATGCAAAAACACAACCAAAGCAGGGCAAAACAGCTAATTGGTAATAAAACTCGACAAAACCTTTGTGAGACTGTGTGCGAAATGTTTTGCATGGCTCGTTTTGCGGCGCAGCTGCGTGGCGGGCGATACAGGGGAAGAAAAACGGCAGCCGGTGAACACAAAAACATTACAAAGAAAAATGTCCGAAGTTATTGACAAGCCGGGGAGGAAGGAGTATAATATTCATTGTTGTTAAGCGATGAGTGCCTGTAGCTCAGCCGGATAGAGTGTTTGGCTACGAACCAAAAGGTCAGGGGTTCGAATCCCTTCAGGCACGCTGGAAGCATTTGGAGAAATCCGAATGCTTCTTTTTTGCCTGCGTGTCTCTTGAAAAGGAACCGTCTCACCGCGAGGCGGTTCCTTTTGTGTATTTTGCCGAGATATGATTGAAAAGGATGGAATATTATGCTATAATTTGATTTAGAAAGAAATAAAGGAGAACGCATATGAAAAAAGTCGTCTGTGTGGTGCTGATGGCCGTGATTTTGCTGGCGGGAGTATGCGTGTACGCGTCTGGTTTTTCGCAAGACCCGGATCGAATTGAGCAGGCGGCGAAGTCGGTGCTGATGTTGGAGGTCTATAACAGGCAGGGAAAATTACTTGCGACAGGCAGCGGCTTTGTGGCGTTTGACAGCAGCACATTGGTAACGAACTACCATGTGATTGACGAGAAGGGTACTTACGAAATTATCGCAATTGGCGACGATGACAGGAACTATTCGATAACGAAAGTTCTCTGCGCGGATGAGGAAGCGGATATTGCGATTCTGGGGTTTAAAAATAAAACCTCGCTTGAGCCGCTTGCACTGTGGGCGGAAAAGAACTTGAAGAGAGGTGCGCCGGTTGTTGCGATCGGAAGTCCCAAAGGTCAGAAGAATACAGTTTCCAAAGGCGATATCAGCGCGGTTTTCGCTGATACCGATATTTCGGTGATTCAGTTCACAGCGCCGATTTCTCCCGGAAGCAGCGGCGGTGCGCTTCTGAACGACGATGGAAAGGTAATCGGCATAACGACTGGCACTTTAAACGAAGAGTCGCAGAACATCAACTTTGCCGTGCATAGTGCGGTCGTCAAGGCGATGTATCAGGCGTGGGACGGCACCGTGTACACGCTGACGAACCATAAGAACACGGCGACATTCAATTATTCGGGCGTGTACGATGAGTCAACGGAAACGTCGGTTACGAGCACAACGGATTCAGATGCATTTGTGGAAGTGTGGTCGTGCCCGGATTGCGGAAACAAGAATAACAGTCAGTTCTGCCTTGAGTGCGGAAGGGAGAAGCCCAGCTGGAAATGCAGGTGTGGGCTGGTTAATCATGGAAAGTTCTGCGGCAGCTGCGGGTCGTCTCTTCAGAAAATGCTTGACGAAATGAACGACGCTCTTTCGGAGCTTGACGGTGGAAACTATGATCAGGCGATCGAAGCATTGAATACGCTTGGCGCTTTTAACTGTTTGTCGATGGAATCGAACGCGGGAAAGAATTGTTCGGCCGAAGTTCAGATGCAGAAGGCATATTATCTGCGAGCGGAGCAGAAGCTGGCGGCCTATAACTTCAAACAGGCTTATGAGGACTTTATTTACGCGGGTTCATATTCGGATGCTATCAGCCGTCAGTACGAAGTGTTCTATAAGCAGGGTCTGTATCAGAAGGAGCGGGGCAGATATGCGGACGCTATGGAATCGTTTGAGACGGCGGCCAAGTATTACGACGTTGCGAATGAGATTTTGAGTTGTCACTATCAACTGGCGAAGCAGTATGCGGCCAGCGAAAAATTCGATGACGCGATAAAGGAATATGAGCTGTGCGGAAGCTATCTGGACGCGCAGGAATGCATATTGCGGGCGTATTACAAGAAGGGCGCTGCGCTGTTCGAGCAGGGAAGCTATAGCGAAGCACTTTCTGCTTTCACGAAGGCAGACGGTGTCTTAGACGCGAAGGAACGCATCCTTGCGGTATATTATGCGCAAGGAGAAAACGCGCTTTCTTCGAAACAGTACGCTGAGGCCGTTGCCTTGTTCACCAAGGCTGGAGACTACTCGGATGCGGCAAAACGGGTTGACGAGGCGAAGGAATGCATTCTGGAAGAGAAGTATGCTGCGGCGGAAGCTGAATTTGTCAATAAAAACTACATCAAGGCTGTAAAGGCCTTTCAGGCAATCGAGGGCTACAAGGATGCCAAGGAACGCGTGAAGCAATGCTATTACTGTCTTGGAGAAAGGTCTGAGAAGAATAAAAAATACGAGAAAGCATCGGAATACTTCGAGAGCGCGGGCGACTATCTGGATGCGGCAACGCGAAAGTATGATGTGCTTTGCGATTACGCAGAGAAGTTGATTGTCAGTTCGCCGGAAAAAGCTCGGAGATTGCTCAAGGGACTGAATTATGAGAGGGCAGAGCAGCTGTATCTTGAGATTACCTATAAAATGGCAGAGAAAAGCTATAATCAGAGTGATTGGGCGGTAGCTCTTTCGCTTTACAAGGAATGCCTGAATTATATGGATTCGCTGGATAAGCTAAAGACGGTGCATCAGTCGCTGATTCTTCAGTATTTGGAGCATGACAATTCAAAAGCGGCGAAGACGCAGTTTGATATTATGAAGGAACAGCCGTGGACGACCGGAGATTTCGTTGTTGCTGAGCCGGGCAGCGAGGGAAAGAGCGTCGCGGAGCTGCTTCGCGTGGCAAAGGCCATGAGCTTTCAGGGCTGGTATCCTGATGGAGAACAGACGTATAAGGAAAAATATAAGGACGCAATTGTGAAGATGGAAAAGCATTTCGAGCTGGAAGCGGACGGCGTGATTCATTGCTCGGAATACATCCAACTGATGGAAGCGATTGTTCCCGGTTCCAAGGGCGATGAGGTGCGCAGCTTGTTGGAGTACATCTGCGATCTTGGCTATTTCGATGCGCTTGGCGCGCTGCCGGAAAAGCATGATACCTATGAGAATCGTTATCAGTACAGCATTAAGCGTCTGGAAACAGATTTAAAGCTCAAGGCGGACGGCTTCCTGACGGCTGAAGAGGTTGCGGTTATCAGGAGGCAAAAGGTTTCTGCGCCCGCGGCAATCGACAAGCTGACGCTTACGCAGAATAAGGGCACCGTGTTTCTCTCGTGGACAGCATCGAAGGGCGCGAAGTGGTATGAGGTATACCGGGACGGCGAGAAGCTTGCAACTGTGAAAGGGACGAATTACACGGATAAGGAGGCAGTGCAGGGACAGTATAACAATTATTCTGTCCGCGCATGTAAGTATACTAAATTTATCGTTCGTAAGAATAGTATAAAGGTGGAAATATCATATATAAAAACGACATGTGCGACAATATCGAAGGAATATAGTAAGTATAAAAATAAGTATGTTGAATTTAGCATGGCAAAAATAATATCTAGAAAGGTCAAAGGGTCGGATTATCATATAATTATTCGCGAAAAAGTAAACGGAAAGAACTATTATGCTGCAATAGTCATGCCTAATTACAAGAATTGGGAATGGGGAAAAGATGGATATGGAAATGCTTTATTAAAGATGAAAATGATTGGTGGAAAAGGGGAGGTGTATGACAAAATGAGTATAGGCGATATGCTGTATGAGACGGATATAGTAGGTAATGCTGGAAGTATACCATATATAAGGATGAATAGTATCACGTGGAACTATTGAAAATGTATGATGAACTTTTTAGAACGTTGTTTGAAAAGGAACCGTCTCACAGCGAGGCGGTTCCTTTTCGTATGGGGTCAGGCGAGCCATGTCTGGAGGGTCTGGATACAGGCGATCTGTTCCTCCATGGGGCCGGAGTGTTCCAGCATCAGGCGGCCGGTGTAGGAGATGCGCTTCAGGGTGGCGAGCGCACCGCGCACGTTGACGCTGCCGTGGCCGAGGACGACGGGCTGGGCGAAGGCGCCGCTGGGCAGGGCGAACGCCTTTGGGGCGGGCGCGGGCAGGAGGGCGAAGTCCTTCAGATGGACGTGGGCGATGCGATCCTTTACGGCTTCGGCGAAGGCTTCCGCGTCCTCGCCCGCGAAGCAGATGTTGCCAACGTCCAGCACGACGCCTGCGGGGCGGTCGAGCGCGTTCAGGAACGCGAGGAAGGGCTGGATTCCGTTGAACACGTAGCCCTGATCCTCGTATACGCAGCGAACGCCCAGTCTTTCGGCCGCGTCGTAGACCTCGCGGGCGCGCGCGGCGACGACGGGAATGGCTTCCGCCGGGGTGGGGTACGCGGCGCGCGGGCTGAGGCCGGGCAGCAGCGTATGGTGCAGAAGCCCGCAGCCCATTTCGGCGGCGGCGCGCGCCATACGGATCAGGCGCTCGCGCTCCCTGCCGGATTCGTCGTGGTACAGGTCGGCCACGACGGACAGGCAGGGCAGAGTCACGCCCATTTCGTCCGCGTGGGCGCGCATGCGCCGGGCGTAGGTATCATCGTCGAAGTCCGCCGTGCCGAAGGGCTCAAAGGCCGTAAGCCCCAGCGCCTTCGCGCAGTCGATGCCTTCCAGATTGTGCATGCCGGGCTTCGGCAGCGTGAACAGGCCGATTTGGTTCGCGTGCATGGTCATCCTCCGTTTCTGTCGATGGAATGCGGGCGGGCGCAAACGCAAGTCTGCGGGCTTTGGCAGTGTACCCGATTGGATTGCTTCGCGTCATTCTTCGTTTCTGTTGCTGAAATGCGGTCAGGCGCGAGCGCAAATCGGATTTTGACAACGTGTCAATCGTTTTGCTTCGCGTCATCATCTGTTGCTGGAATACGGTCAGGGGTGAGCGCGTGCCGGGCTTCAGCAGCGTGAACAGGACGATTTGTCAGCCCTCACGCAGCCGGGCGCGAACGCACGAAGCGCCCGCGCCCGGTGGGGTGGTTACACGTCTCTGGTTTTCAGGGTCACACTGTGATGGTACGGCGTGAAGGCCGTCATGGCGATGAAGAAATGATCGTCGTCCACGCCGAGCGTGCCGCGAAGGCGCTCGCCTGCGTGATGCGAACGGAAGCCACCCCGCACGGCGAAGCCGGAGTGATCGTCGAAGATGTATTCGGAATCGCCCTTCTGGAAGAAGTAATCGCCGCCGTGCGCGCGGGCGATCACGTTTTCCGTCAGATAGTGACCGTTCGGCTCAAACAGAAGCTCCAGCTTGCTGGGGATGTTTTCGCAGCCCTCGCCGGATACGTCCAGCGTCATGCCGTCGGCGCACAGATGGATGCGCACGGCCATGTCAAAGTCCTGCATCGCGACGCTTTCGCGCTTCGTGTGATCCATCTTCGTCCAGTCGCTGGTCTCGGGCTTCTCGGGCAGCGGGCGCTTGTAGCCCCAGCGGTCGTGGAAGCGCAGCTCGTAGCCGTCTTCGGTCTGCGTAAGGCTCTGCGCGGCGAACTGGCCGCGGGCGAAGAAGGAACCCGCCATGCGCACGTAGCCCGCGTGGTTCTTATACTGGAACTTGATGAACACCGGACGCTCCTTGACGATCGTCAGCGCGAAATCGCCCTCGCGGAAGCGCGCCACGCCGCTGGCTTCGTAGAAGCGGTTGTAGTTGAAGCTCGGCGCGGCCGGCTGAATTTCCGCAAGGCGCGCGCGGAGGCCGGGGTTCAGAATCAGCTCGGAGAACTGCTCGCAGTACGGCGCGCAGGGACGCTTTTCAAGCTGTTCCAGCATGCGATCCGCGACCCACGCGAAGTCGCCGTCGCCGGTCACCAGCGCCATTTGCAGGAAATTGCTGTAGTACATCGTCCAGTCGGGCGCTTTGCCCACATCCTGCCGGCGGGAGTTGATGGTGGAAATCGTGTTGTCCGGCTCGATATAGGTGAGGATCATGCGCAGGTTGCGCTTCACGTGCTCGTACAGATCGGGCATGTCCAGCTCGCGCGCCATCATGCTCAGCGAGCGGTCGCAGATGGCGTTGTACACGCCGGAGGAGCGCTCGGTGTACTCGCCGTTTTCGTCGCAGTCAATGCCCTCGCGCAGGAAGTCGTCGATGTGCGCGCGGCAGTCCTCGCGCCCCAGCAGCCGCCAGCAATACGCCAGCGCCGCACTGATGACCCAGCGGTGGTTGGGCGTGTGGAAGCCCAGATTTACCATCGCGTCCGCTGCGCCGTTCAGATAGCGCAGAATTTCGGTCTCCAGTTCGTCCTCGGCGGGGGTGTGGCGCGTGAGCGCCTTCATGACCTTGTACGCCGGGCCGAGCTCGTGCACGGTGAAGCCGGTCTCCGCGGAATCGTGGAAGTTCGTTTCCAGCAGGTCGAGCGAGCCGTCCTCGTGCTGGCGGGCGTTCGTCCAGCGCATGGACAGAAGCGCGCGGCGAAGGAGCGCGTCGTCGTGATAGTAGCGGGAATCGGGCGTGTAGTACGCCTCCACGAACTGCTTCGTCAGCGAAATGCCGGTGCAGGGCTCGTTGTAGCCGCGCGCGACGTCCCAGAACGTGCCATAGCTGGAGCTGTTTTCGTCCAGGCATTGCAGGCGAAGGCTGCTCTCCACACACTTGTCCATAAACCGTACGTTGGCCAGATAATGATTCAGCATTTTAAATTCCTACCTCTCCATGGTTTTCACGGACACATGCCCGTGATACGGCGTGAAGGCGGTCATGGCGATGAAGAAATGATCGTCGTCTGCGCCGAGCGTGCCGCGAAGATGTTCGCCCGCGTGATGCGCACGGAAGCCGCCCCGCACGGCGAAGCCGGAGTGATCGTCGAAGATGTATTCGCAGTCGCCCTTCTGGAAGAAATAGTCGCCGCCGTGCGCGCGGGCGATCACGTTCTCGGTTAGATAGTGTCCATTCGGCTCAAACAGAATCTCCAGCTTGCTGGGGATGTTTTCGCAGCCCTCGCCGGATACGTCCAGCGTCATGCCGTCGGCGCACAGATGGATGCGCACGGCCATGTCAAAGTCCTGCATCGCGACGCTTTCGCGCTTCGTGTGATCCATCTTCGTCCAGTCGCTGGTCTCGGGCTTCTCGGGCAGCGGGCGCTTGTAGCCCCAGCGGTCGTGGAAGCGCAGCTCGTAGCCGTCTTCGGTCTGCGTAAGGCTCTGCGCGGCGAACTGGCCGCGGGCGAAGAAGGAACCCGCCATGCGCACGTAGCCCGCGTGGTTCTTATACTGGAACTTGATGAACACCGGACGCTCCTTGACGATCGTCAGCGCGAAATCGCCCTCGCGGAAGCGCGCCACGCCGCTGGCTTCGTAGAAGCGGTTGTAGTTGAAGCTCGGCGCGGCCGGCTGAATTTCCGCAAGGCGCGCGCGGAGGCCGGGGTTCAGAATCAGCTCGGAGAACTGCTCGCAGTACGGCGCGCAGGGACGCTTTTCAAGCTGTTCCAGCATGCGATCCGCGACCCACGCGAAGTCGCCGTCGCCGGTCACCAGCGCCATTTGCAGGAAATTGCTGTAGTACATCGTCCAGTCGGGCGCTTTGCCCACATCCTGCCGGCGGGAGTTGATGGTGGAAATCGTGTTGTCCGGCTCGATATAGGTGAGGATCATGCGCAGGTTGCGCTTCACGTGCTCGCGCAGCTCGGGCATGTTCAGCTCGCGCGCCATGACCAGCAGGGAGCGGTTGCACACAAAGTTGTAGTTTCCGGCGGAGCGCTCGGTGTATTCGCCGTTTTCATCGCAGTCGATGCCCTCGCGCAGGAAATCGTCGATGTGCGCGCGGCAGTCCTCGCGATTCAGCAAATGCCAGCAGTAGGCCAGCGACGCGCTGATTGCCCAGCGGTGGTTGGGCGTGTGGAAGCCCAGATTCACCATGGCGTCCGCCGCGCCGTTCAGGTAGCGCCGCACGGCGGCCTCCAGCGCGTCCTCCGCCGGCGTGTGACGGGAAAGCGTCTTCAGCACCTTGTACGCCGGGCCCAGATCGTACACGCTGAACGCGCTTTCGCAGGAATCGTGAAAATTGGTCTCCGGAAGGTCGATCGAGCCGTCCGCGTACTGATGGGAAATCGAATATTCCACGGCCAGCCACGCGCGCTCAAGCAGCCGCGCGTCGCCGGAGAATTTCGATTCCGGCGCGTAATACGCTTCGATCAGCTGCTTCGCCATATGCACGCCGCCGATGGCCAGATCCAGCCCTCGCGCCACGTCCCAGAACGTGCCGCGGTACGGACTGTTCGCCTCCGTGCGCTGCAATTCGAAAAGCCGCGCCACGTTGGCGTCCAGAAGTCGAACGTTTGCAAGATAGTGATTTTGCATGATGCTTCCCCCGTTATTTCCGTGTGGATTCGGGAAAATGATAGCATGCGCCCCCGTTCATGTCAACCGTGAACGGGGGCACAGCGTTCGATTTGCAAACTGCTTCGGCCTTGTTGCAATGTGAAATTTTACTGACCTGCGCTCTCCGCCCAGCTGCCGTTGGTAAAGACGTCGGCGGTCGTGCCGTCGGCGCGGTGGCCGATGATGTGCAGGTCGTCCGAGCCGACCATGAAGTCCACGTGAATCAGCGAATCGTTGACGCCGCGCTTCAGAAGTTCGTCCTGCGACAGCTCCAGATAGCCGTCCAGCACCTCGCCGAAGCCCTGCCCGACCGCCATATGGCAGCAGGCGTTTTCGTCGAACAGCGTGTTGAGGAACAGAAGGTCGGTCTGGTTGATCGGCGATTCCTTCGGCACCAGCGCCACCTCGCCCAGCATCGAAGCGCCCTCGTCCATGTGGAACATCTTTTCGAGAATCTCGCCGCCCTTCTTTGCGCTGCACGAAACCACACGGCCGTTCTCAAAGCGCACCGTGAAGTCCTCGATCAGCTGACCCGCCCAGCTCAGCGGCTTGGTCGCGACCAGCGTGCCCTCGCAGTCGCCGCGCATGGGGCTGGTGAAAACCTCTTCGGTGGGCATGTTGGGCACATAATACGCGCCGTTTTCGTGGTTCACGTCGCCCGCGCCGCACCATTTCGCGCCCGGAATCAGGCCGACGCGGAAGTGCGTGCCGTTCGAGCTTTCATAGGTGAGATGCGTGAAGTTCTGCGCGTTCAGCCAGCGCGCCCGCGCTTCGCACGCGGCGCTGTGCGCCTGCCAGATTTCCACCGGGTCTTCCTCGCGATCCAGATACACGCAGTGCAGAATCGCGTCCCACAGCCGGCGCACGGCCTCGTCCTCCGGAAGCTGCGGGAACACCTTGCGCGCCCACGCCGGGGACGCGGCGGCGACGATCAGCCACTGGTGACGGCCGTCGATGCGGTCGCGATACGGCTTCAGCACCTTCGCGCGCATGCGGCGAACCTCGGAAAGCACGTCGGCGGAAATGCCGCGCAGCTCGTCCGGGTCGGCGGAGGCGATCATGATGCGCACGGGAAGCGTCTCGGCCATTTCCTTCGCGCGCGCTTCCTCCCATTCGCGCACCGTGCCCAGCGTCTGCGCGTCGGCATACTGATAGTGCAGCCGGTTTACCGGGCCGTAGTTCCACGTGACGTCCACGTACTTCGCGCCCGCCTTATAGCATTCCTCCACGACCGCGCGCACCAGCTCCGCCTGGTCGAGCTCAGCGGTCACGCGAACATCCTGCCATTTTTGCACGTTCGCGCCGATGCGAACGATCACGCGCGCGTATTTTTCAAAATCGATGTGTCCCATATGTGTGTCCTCCCTGTCTGTACGTTTCCGTTTATCCCGAAATGCGGGCGGTTACCGGTCGGCCTCTTCCAGAAGAATCCGTTCGCGGAAGCCGCCGCATACAGCCTCTTTTTTCGCGCGCGCCGCTTCCAGCGCTTCCAGACTCCATCCGCGCGCCAGCGCCGCGGCGCGAACGACCTCCAGCACGTCCGCCAGCTCCTCCAGCGTCTTGTCCTGCTGATACTCGCGCATTTCCTCGTTCAGCTTTTCGTCCAGCATCAGCAGATATTCTGCTTCCGAAAGCCTGCGAACGCGGCATTTGCGGCCGTCCTGTTCAATGATCTGCGGAATCCTGTCTCGAACGAGCTTGTGATAGCGAACGGTTGACATGAATAACGCCTCCCATCGATAATGAATGTTTCCGTTTCAAGAAAAGTGTATCACGCGGCGCGGTTCGTGTCAACCGCGCCGGAAGGGAACCGATTATTCGCGAACGTCGCGCTGCGTGAAGTCGATGTGGATGGCCGTGCCGCGCCCCGGCTCGGATTCGGCGGAAATGGCGTGGCCGAGCTTCGTGAGCACCTTTTTGCTCAGATACAGCCCGATGCCGCTCGCCTTCAGGTCGCTGCGCCCGTTGAGCCCCGTGTAGCCCTTTTCGAACACGCGCGGCAGATCCTCCGGCGCGATGCCGATGCCCGTGTCCTGAATCGTGAGCGTGTTCGGCGCGGAGCGGTAAATGTGAATGCCGCCCTCGGGCGTATACTTGAGTGCGTTTGAAAGAATCTGCTCCAGCACGAATACCAGCCATTTTTCGTCGCTCACGGCGGAAAGTCCGGTTTCCTCGTAGTTCAGCTTCAGCCTGCGCGCGATGAACTCCCCGGCGAACGGCCGCACGGCGCGCTTCACCGCGTCGTCGATGCAGAGCCTGCGCAGCAGATAATCCGTCGACGGCGATTCCACGCGCAGATAGGCCATCACCATTTCCGCATAGCGTTCCACGCGCATCAGGTCGCTTAAAAGCCTTCGCGAAAGCGGCGAGTCCTCGTTTTTCAGGTTCAGGCGCATGGCGGCGATGGGCGTTTTGATCTGATGCGCCCACGTGGTATAGTAGTCGCACATGTCCTGATAGCGCCGATCCTGCTGTGTCTGCCGCTCGGCTTCGCGCGCTTCCAGCAGCTGAAGCAGCGCCTGATAGTCCGCCTCCAGCGCGTCGGCGGGCGCGGGCAGCTCCAGCGCCATTCCCTCCTGAAAGTTCAAAAGCCGCGCAAGCTGCGCGTGCCGCCGCCGGAATTTCAGAAAATCCGCCGTGAACGCGCACAGGCCGATCAGCGCGGCCAGCGCCGAGGGATATAAAAGCGCCTGCTTCGGCAGTCCATACAGAAAAAATATCAGCGGGAACGCGAGCAGCGCCGCCGCGAACGAACAGAGGATCAGGCGGCGGGAATGCAGATAATGAAGAAAGAACCGCATGCGCGCCTCCTATTCGATGATGTAGCCCACGCCGAAGCGCGTGGCGATGAAGCCGGTCAGCCCGGCCGCGTCCAGCTTTTTGCGCAGGCGGTTCACGTTCACCGTCAGCGTGTTTTCGTCCACGAAGCTGTCCGTCTCCCACAGGCGCTCCATCAGCTTTTCGCGGCTCACCACGTTCCCGCGCTTCTCCATCAGCGCCAGCAGGATGCGAAACTCGTTGCGCGTGAGATCGATCGTCTTTCCTTCATATTTCAGCGCGCCGCTGCCGGCGTCCAGCACCGCCCCGCGATGCGCGAGCAGCGGAGACGGCTGCGCGAAGTCGTAGGTGCGCCGAAGCAGCGCCTGAATTTTCGCCATCAGCACGCTCATGTCAAACGGCTTGGCGATAAAATCGTCGCCGCCCATGTTCATCGCCATCACGATGTTCATGTTGTCCGCCGCCGAGGACAGGAAGATGATCGGCACGCGCGAGGTCTTGCGGATTTCGCTGCACCAGTAATAGCCGCTGAAAAACGGAAGGCCGATGTCCATCAGCACGATGTGCGGCTGAAACTGGGCGACCTCTCCGGCCACGTCGCGAAAGTCCGATGCGATGCGCACGTCAAACGCCCACCTCTCCGCCTGTGAGGCCACCGCCTCGGCAATGCCCCGGTCGTCCTCCACGATGAAAATCTTCTGCATCCGCGTTCCCTCCGGCTTCTGTTTCGCCTACAGTATACCACACAATCCGTCGCCTGAAAAGCGCCGCCGTTTGAATCAACAGCGGCGCGGGGAAAATCATACTCTTCAAATCAGCTCCGGAGGGGATTTTCTGGTCATGCGGGAGATGGCGAGGGAGGAAGGAGGGCGGAGGAGTGCGGCAGTGCTGCTTATGGCGGTGTTCATGACCTCGGAGACGAAGGAGACTTTGGATGGTCGCGTTCATGGCCGGCAGGCCAATAGTCGCGCGATGATGGCGGCTATTACGAGAGGGAGAAAGACAGATACACAAACAACGCCGCGAGAGAGGTCGCGCAGGCTGTGATACAAGGTGGGCAGGCCGTCAACTAGCCGACCAGGCTGCCGGAGAAGCTGGCGGAACGGAGTTATTCGTCCGCCGCCTCCTTCATGTGCCCGCTGTCCATGCGGTATACGATGTCCGCGACTTTTGCAACCTCCGGATCGTGCGTAACCACCAGCACGCAGCAATGCTCTTCGTGCGCCAGCCGCGCGAGCAGCTGCACGATCTGCGAGCTGTTTTCGGTATCCAGATTGCCGGTAGGCTCATCCGCGAGGATGATTTCCGCGCCGACGGCCAGCGTGCGGGCGATGGCAACGCGCTGCTGCTCGCCGCCGGACAGCATGGCGGGCAGACGCTTCCAGTAGTCCTCGTTCAATCCGACCCGCGCCAGTGCGTCCTGCGCGCGCGTTCGCGCGTCGGCGTCGGAAACGCCTGCGAGCTTCAGCGGATACATGACGTTCTCGCGCACGGTCATCAGCGGGAACAGATTGTAACTTTGATAAATCACCGAAGCCCGGCTGCGGCGGTAGAGGTCTACGTCCAGTTCCCGCAGGTCGCGGCCGTCTACCAGTACGCAGCCGCTCTGCGGCTTTTCCAGACCGGCCAGCAGAGAGAGAAGCGTGGTTTTTCCGCTTCCGCTTTTGCCCACCAGCGCGTAAAATACGCCGGCCTCCCAGTCGCAGGTAACGTCCTTCACCGCCTGCACGGTCTGATATTTTGTTTTGTATGAGTAGCAGAGCTCCTGTGCGGATAAGATGGACATTCTATTCAACCTCCCTCAAAATTCGAATTCCGTTTCCGTTCGTCGCGGTCAGACAGGCCGCCGCCGCGCCCGCTTCCATTGACAGCAGAACGGCAATGGCGATCGGTATGTGAAGCGCCGCGCTTCCTGTGAAAATGGAAGCCGCCGCGGCAAGCGCCAGACCCGGCAGATAGACAAGCAGCGTCTCGATGACCCCGATGCCAACGACCTGACTCTTTCGAGTGCCGAGCGAGCGGGCGACGGCAAGCTCGCGCCTGCGCACATGGAAGTAGAAGAAGCCCGCGATAGCGCCGATGGCAACCTCGATAAACGCGAAAATCGGGCGAAGCCGATAAAGCGTCTGGAGATTGCGGTTCAGGGCGTTCAGCGTGGCGCGCAGCGCCTCATCGTGAATTGTTACGGAATGCTGCATGATGAAATGCGTCGACGCGCCCGGCAGCTGCGTACCCTTCCCGGAGGGATCCGGCTCCGCGAAGTGACGAGCCAGAAGCACGCGGAATTCGTCCAGTTCCCGGTTATTTCGAACGGTGGCCGACAGGCTGTCGCCCACGATGAAGCCGTTTACCTCCACCTGAAGCGCCGCGACTATGGAATAAGGGCAGTAGATCGCCTGTGAGTCGGTTTGGTAGGTTCCGGCTACGCGCAGGCGCGTTTTCTCTGCGCTTTCCTTCTGAGCCTTGGGGGCCATCCGCGCGGTGAGAGAAACGGTGTAGATTCCGTCCGCGTCCGGCATCAGCGTTTCCAGCATGGATGCCGGAACCACGCACAACGGCTCGGAGGAAGCGAAAAGCGACGCGTCAAAGCCATCCAGATAGGCGACTGGCGCACCGGAAACGGGAAGCAATGCCGGCGCGGCCTCCACAGCGGTGAGACCGAACAACTGATTCTGTTCGTCAAAGCTGGAGCCGGCGTTGTAATACATGCTCGCCTTTAAGCGTACGTCTTTTACGTAGGTGGAAAACGCCCGGGGCTGCAGCACAGCGCGAACGCTGTATTTTTCGGAAAGGAAATAATCAATTTCATAATCGAAGATTTCCAGATGATCTGTCTGCGTGCCGGTGATGTTGGAAAGAACCAGCGTTACGGGAATTACGTCGTAGGCGGTGTCTATGTCCCGTTCCTTCTGCTGAAGAAAGCCCTCGAAAAATGCAAAGAACGCGCACAGAAGCGCCACCAGCAAAACGAGACTCAAAGCCTGCCATGGCGCGCGTTTCAGTCGTGTTCGCTCGTAAAAGCCGATAATCATGGGCGGTGACCTCTCTTTCGGGTAGAAATAAGGCATGGCTATTTTGGCGCCGAAGCTACTGTTTAACCGCAGCGCCGGAGAAAAGCAATTTCATGCGCATTCGCCACAGCCCGGCATGCAGCGGGATAATCGGGGCGCTGGCTCGTAGAAGCATATACCTGAAACCTCCTGAGCGGGTCGGTTCTTGCTGAAACAACATGCGGCGCATCGGTCAAAATAGATTGTATGACTATCCTGTATCGCCGCGGGTCATCCCTTTCGAATCAGCTCCAGCGGGGACTTTCTGGTCATGCGGGAGATCTATCGCCGTTTTCAGCTTTGCTTTGTAGCTTGTCCCTTGCTTTTCGGCGGTGTATTCTGCATAGCTTTTTCCCTTGTCCTGTCCCGGTACGACGACGGATAGCCCATGCTCTTTACATATCCTGTCGCTGGTGCGCCGGATAAAGTGATAGCTTTGCTTGTTGGAATGGTACTTTTTGTAGTCAACGAAGCTAACCGCGTTGAAAATCAAGTGATTATGCAGATGGTCTTTATCGACGTGAGTTGTCAAAACAAACTCATACTTGCCGCCTAATACCGCCCCGGCAAGTTCCATGCCGATTTTGTGCGCTTCTTCCGGTGTGGTTTCTCCCACCGCAAAGGATTGTATCAAGTGCCGCCCTAAATGTGTGCCGCGATCTCCGGCAGCTTCCCGCGTCCATGCAAACTCAATATCGGCGGTTTCCAGCCCGCAGCCGAAAGAGGACGCAAGCAGCTTCCCGTCTGTCTTTTCGGGATTTAAGATATAGTCTATCGCAGCCTTTAAGGTTGATTTAATAGGGTGCGTCTTTGTAACCGCCATATCTCGTCCACCGCCTTTTTAATGTCCTCTATATCCTGCCTGTAAACCGTCCCCGTCGCATTGGCGCGTTTTGCAATTTGGTTGATGTTCCGGCTCACCGCTTGCAGTTCCCGGATATATGCTTTTGTGTCGCTTCGGTCAACGACAAGAATATACCCGTCTATCGCCATTTTACGGAAGTATGCCCCATACTGCTTTATGGGAAGCTGCTTCATCTTCTCGTCGATCAGCCGCTTTTCTTCTTCCGTAACGTAAAACTTCATCTGTATATTTCTCTTTCGGTTTTCCATTTCCGCACCGCCTTTCGGTATAAGGGTTTGGGATTATCCCAACAAGCATTTTCCGCAAACGGGTACTCGTTTGCTGTGCTTGCTATCTACTCCATACCCCCACCGAAAGGCGGTATTTGTTGCGCGTTCCTTTGATTTTGGACGCAAAAAAAGATTGCAGCCGCCATGCGCTGCAATCTCCCGATTTCTCATATTGTGAGGTTAATCCTCTGCTTTTTCGACTTCCGTTATCTCCCTTGCTGTTGCGGTTACAATCCGTATGCCTTTATCGCTCATACCGTCCAGCAGCGCGTCAAGCTGCCGCCGCCCGGTGGATTTCTCCGCATTGCTGTTCGGGAAGAAAAATTGATCTACCGAAATATGATACCGGGTTACAAGGTCATAGAATACCTGTAAACTCGGCTGTTGTCCCTTGTTCTCGATATTCGCAAGGTAGCGCGGGGAAATATATAACTCGTCGCTTACCTTTTTGCGGCTCTCGCCGTATTCATTTCTCGCGGCTTTTATAGCTGCCCCGAAAGCCTTAAAGTCGTACAATGGTACGGGTCTTTTTGCCATTTTCATTCACCCTGTTACATTTTACAGTTCACCTTTCTTTTTGGATATGTCCACACAATTCATATCATTAGGTTAAATACTTCCTGTTGTGTATTGACAGTAGACTGATTTTCTGATAAAATAAAATTTATGTAAAAGGAGGCGGCGTTTATGTTGCATAGCATGCGTATTAGATAAGCATTGAAAAAAAGGATTTTCCCATTTTCAACATGGGCTTTTTTGTCATGCTTATTTTGCGGATGCTATACAAAAAACTAACGACGTATAGATATAGTATAGACATAGTGCAAGCTATGCCTTAGTTTTGTTGTACTGCTCTGTGCATTATAAATGCAGGTCAATGCTCATGTTGAGGATTGACCTGCATTTTTTTGTGTAAAAAGGACGAGTGAAATATAATGCTTAAAAAATATTGGATAAAATGTCCGATTTGTAACGGAAAGACGAGAGTTCAAGTATTTCATAATACTGTATTAAAAGATTTTCCTCTTTTCTGCCCTAAATGCAAATTGACGCATATCATTGATGTAGAAAAATTAGAGATTGTAATCAAAAATACAGAAAAACAAACTTTTATTATTTAGAAGAAAGGATATAAAAATGAAACGTTTACCTAAATATACGC
>ERZ827168.3336-NODE-3336-length-16532-cov-6.412818_pt1 | contig 16532 bp, 10 predicted proteins | sample MGYA00519868_ERZ827168 | MGnify/ENA primary metagenome ERZ827168 (study PRJEB31778, sample SAMEA3449271) | human gut metagenome | biome: human gut; feature: human-associated habitat; material: faeces | place: United Kingdom | collected 2010/2012 ...
CCAAGAAGTGCATTAGAGAATGCCATACCTGCAAGACACTGTGCATTATGCATTGCATCTCTCTTCTCCATATCCTCATTATATGATCCGATAAGGTCTTCCTGAATCATCTTGATTGCATGAAGTGCAAGCGGATCTGTGTAATCGCTGTTGGCTGTTGATACATATGCCTCTATGGCATGTGTCAGTGCATCCATACCTGTATGTGCCACAAGCTTCTTAGGCATTGTCTCTGCAAGCTCCGGATCTACGATAGCCACATCAGGTGTAATCTCAAAATCAGCTATAGGATACTTAATTCCCTTCTGATAATCAGTAATAATTGAGAATGCCGTTACTTCCGTAGCTGTTCCCGAAGTAGATGATATTGCACAGAAATGAGCTTTCTTTCTCAGCTTAGGTATACCAAATACCTTACACATATCTTCAAATGTTATATCAGGATACTCGTACTTAATCCACATAGCCTTGGCTGCATCAATAGGTGAACCGCCACCGATTGCGACTATCCAGTCAGGCTGGAACTTCTCCATAGCTGCTGCACCCTTCATTACAGTGTCTACTGATGGGTCAGGCTCAATACCTTCAAACAGTTCAACTTCCATTCCTGCTTCCTTAAGATAAGCCTCTGCCTTCTGAAGGAATCCGAATCTCTTCATTGAACCGCCGCCAACACAAATCATTGCCTTCTTTCCTTCAAAGCTCTTAAGTGCTTCCAAAGCACCCTTGCCATGATACAAATCTCTTGGTAATGTAAATCTCTGCATAATACGATGCTCCTTTCATGTATTATCGTTAATTTTTTATCATACAAACATAATAACATATTTGCAGAACAATTCAAGTATATTAAGTGAAATTTCTCAACTTTTTTATATTTGTGCTTTATAATTTTAATAATATGCGGATGTAAGGGGAGTTATTACATAAAAACATCCACCAAAATCACGCACATTCCATGCTCATGGTTTTGGTGGATGTTTCCGTTTATTCTGTTCTAAAACAAATCATAATAGATTCTGACTTTTCCCATCAATCATCCAACAGCTTCTTCATGCTGTTAAGGCTGATAAGTATTGTCGATGTATTGTGAAGAAGTGCCGATGTTGCCGGCTGGATTACTCCAAGCACGCCAAGTCCGATGAGTGCTGAATTAATTCCGACAATCTTCTTGTAGTTCCAGTGAATACGCTTCATCAGTGCTGATGAGATATTTCTCAGAGTAACTATTTGTGCAAGGTCATCGCCGCTGACTGTTATGTCTGCTATCTCCCTTGCTATCTCAGCACCGTCACTGATTGCGATTCCTGCATCTGCCGCTGAGAGTGCCGGTGAATCATTAATTCCGTCACCGATCATTATAACCTTGTGACCTGCTTTTCTTCTCTCCTCGACAAACTTAGCCTTGTCCTCAGGGAGAACCTCTGCATAATACTCATCCACACCAACCTTGGCAGCTATTGCCCTGGCAGTTCTCTCGCTGTCACCTGTCATCATTACTATATGGCTGAAGCCTGCCTTATGGAGTGCCGCGATTACATCAGCCGCCTCTCTTCTTACAGGATCCTGTATGCATATAACTGCTGCCAGCTTATTCTCGATAGCCATATACAGGTGTGAATATTCCTCAGGCAGCTTTGCAAACAGTTCTTCCTTTCCTTCAGGAACAACGCACTGCTCATCCTCAAATACAAAATGATAGCTGCCTATAACCACATTTCTGCCCTCAACCGTGCTTGAAATGCCGTGAGCCACAACATATTCGACGCTTGAATGGTATTCCTCATGGTTAAGCCCGCGCCTTGCAGCCTCCTCCACAACGGCGTTTGCAAGCGAATGCGGGTAATGCTCCTCAAGGCAGGCGGCCAGACGCAGCATTTCCGTCTCCTCATGTCCGCCGAAGGGCACGATCTGCGCGACCTTCGGCTCAGCGTAGGTCAGCGTGCCGGTCTTGTCGAACACCACTGTATCGGCCCTTGCCACGGCCTCCAGGAAACGTCCGCCTTTGACAGAAATATGATAGCTGCTGCTCTCGCGCATGGCCGAGAGCACCGCGATGGGCATGGCCAGCTTCAGCGCGCACGAGAAGTCGACCATCAGAACAGCCAGCATCTTCGTTACGTTGCGCGTGACGAGATACGTCAGCGCCGTGCCGCCCAGCGTATACGGGACCAGCCGGTCGGCAAGGCGCGCAGCCTTGTCCTCGGCAGTGGACTTGAGCTTTTCCGATTCCTCGATCATGTGCACGATGCGGTCGTACCGGCCTCCGCCGAGCGCCTTTTCCACGTTTACAATGCACTCGCCCTCTTCCACGACCGTCCCGGCATAGACATAGCTGCCCTCGCGCTTCGGCGCGGGCATGGACTCACCGGTGATGGACGCCTGATTGACCGTCGCCTCGCCAGAGACGACCTTGCCGTCGAGCGGAATGAGATTGCCGGTGCGCACGATCATCCGGTCGCCGGGCTTCACATCGCCGATGGGGACGAGCAGCTCGGTTTCGCCGGACTGCAGCCATACCTTGTCGACGTTCAGCGCCATCGCACCGGCCAGATCGGCGACAGACTTCTTGTGCGTCCACTCCTCCAGAATTTCACCCAGCCGCAGCATGAACATGACGGAGCCTGCGGTGTCGAAGTCGCCGCGCACCATCGAGACGGTCACGGCCGTCGCGTCGAGCACGGCGACAGAGAGTTTGCCGTGCAGCAGGGCACTGAGTCCTGCGCGGATGTATTTGACCGAGCGGAACAGCGCGATGGCCGTCTGCACCGGAACCGGCAGGAACAGCCGCGAGAACGCGCGGCGGCAGACGGTAAAGACGAGCTTGTCCTCATACTCGCGGTTGAGCGCGCGGGACGTATGCTCCGGCAGGCGGGCAAGCGCCCGCTCTGACGTGAACGAGAAGGACGAGAGCGCCCGCACGATATCCGCACGCGGGCAGGTATAGGTGATGACGGCGTCCTGCGTCCGGTCGAAGACCTTGACGGACACGACACCGGCAACGCCCTTCAGATCATATTCCAACAGATCCGCTTCGCGCAGCGACATCCGGCGAAGCGCGAGATGCACGCGCATACGCCCGGGCGTCTCATGCAGAATGTTACACTTCATATGCTGATTTGTACCTCCGAAAAACAGAAGAGCCGCAAAAACGGCTCTTCCTTTGCATGCTTACGGGTTTACTCCGCGTCCGAAGCGGTATCCTCGATCACCTCAGGTGCAGCCTCGGCAGCGCGGCGGTCGTTGATGGCCTTGGCGTCTGCGTAGACATCGTCCGCACCCTCACGCACGGTCGTCACGGCCTGCATGACGCAGTCCTTGGCGCGCAGAACGGCTGCGGTGGTGTGCGCATAAACGCTTTTTGCTTCCTTGCTGCTGAGGATCTTCAGACCGGCGGTGCCAAACAGAACGCCAGCCGCGAACAAACCAAGATGTTTCATATAATGTACCTCCTGTTCTGGATTGCTGCCGCACTCAATGTTAGATACGGCTAACAAAAATTAGACACATTTAATTTTCAGCGAGATAATACCACACATTCCCTGAAAATGCAAGCCCATATCCGTAAAAAAACGATGAATTGTGCGAAAAACGCAGCCCTCGAAAGGGCTGCGTTCTGGTCAGTCAGTCCGCGATCAGCGCGGCCATATCTGCGGCGCTGATCTGATAGACCGCACCGTCGATCCCGTTTTTCTGCAGCGCGTCCAGAACGGCGGCCCGGTCGTACCGGCAGCCGGTAAGCGCACCCGCAATCGTCTCTGCGGAAAGCGTGGAGAAAAAATCTCCCCAGACGGACGCGCTGCGGATCACGCCGCGCTGCACGTCCAGCCGGAACGTGAGCTTCCCGCCGGGAAAGCGGCCTGTGCGCTCAAGATTGAAGCGCGGATTCTTGCCGTAGATCGCGTCCCATGCGGCGAATTTCTCCTGCGCCAGCTGGTTGATGCGCACGTCGTCTTCCGGAGTGACGGTATAGGTATCCGTGCTGCCGCGCATCAGATGGCGCACCATGCAGGATTTGAACTCCTCCACAGAAAGCCTGCGCGGCAGATGCTCGGAGATATTCGTCACGCGGTCGCGCACGGATTTGATACTCTTGGAGAGAATTTTATAGGGGTCGACCGTGGTGGACGCGACCATCTGCTCGATGTTCGTGTCATAGAGCAAAGAGCCATGGTGCACAATACAGTTGCCCAGACGGTACTGCGCGTTGCCGGAAAACTTCTTACCGTCGATCAGAAGATCATTGCGGCCGTTGAAACTGGCATCCGCACCAAGTTCACGCACGGCATCCACGACGGGACCGATATACTGCGCGAATTCAATCTGCTGCTCCGGCGAGTGCTCAATGAACGTGAACTGCCAGCCGCCGAGATCGGTGTAGATCGTCCCGCCGCCGGACATACGGCGCACGAGACGAATCCCATGCGCATCGGCATACGGCTTGTTGATCTCTTCGAGAATATTCTGGTACTTGCCGACCATCAGCGTCGGCGTTGTGCGCCAGAAGAGGAAAACCGTATCGGGCAGGCGCTTTTCCGTGGCAAAATAGTTCTCAAGGCCAAAATTATAGTAAACGTCGGTCGAACCCGTCTCAATATAGATCATGCACGTCCTCCAGCGCCTCCCACGCGCGGTAGGAGCTGCGGGCCAGCGGCGCGGAGGCCACATGGCGGAAGCCCTTACTTAGCGCCAGCTGCTTATAGCGCGCAAAATCCTCCGGCGTTGCGTACCGGTCGAGCTTCCAGTGCTTTTCCGACGGCTGGAGATACTGTCCGATCGTCAGAATATCGCAGCCGGTGGCCAGAATATCATCCATGAGGACCGAAATCTGCTCGTCTGTCTCTCCGAGGCCGACCATGAATCCGGTCTTGGTCAGGATCGTCGGATCCTTTTCCTTTACATAGCGCAGAACGCCCAGCGTCCGCTCATAGCCCGCCTGCGGGCGGACGGCCTTCTGAAGCTCTTTGACCGTCTCAATATTCAGATTGAACACATCCGGATGCGCGGCGATGACAATGTCGGCGGCCTCATGGCTGCCCTTCATGTCGCTCGTCAGCGTCTCGACCGTCGTGCCGGGGCACAGCGCGCGGATGGCGTGGACGGTCTTCGCAAAGTGCTCCGCGCCGCCGTCCGGCAAATCGTCGCGCGTCGAGCAGGTCAGAACGACGTGGCGCAGCCCCAGCTTTTTTGCCGCCTGCGCAACGTTTTCCGGCTCGTCCGGGTCGGGTGGCAGGGGCTTGCCGCACGTGACGTTGCAGAACCGGCAGTTGCGGGTGCAGACATCGCCGAGAATCATAAACGTGGCGGTGTGCTTCTGATAGCACTCGCCGAGATTCGGACAGTTTGCCGCCTTGCAGACCGTGTTGAGCTTCAGATCGCGCATCAGCTCCGCGACCTCATTCACCGCCTGCTGGTTATAGCGGACGCGCAGCCATTCAGGTTTCCGTTCCATTCCGTCTCCCGCCTTTACTTCGTTTCGACGATCGCGACCGGGGCCAGCGCATCGATGGTGTCGCCCTCCTCGCACAGCTGACGGCGCAGAATGCCGTCCTCCGTGGCCTCGATCTGGTTGACGACTTTGTCCGTCTCGATCTCGTACAGGGCGTCGCCCTTGTGGATCTCGTCGCCCTCGTCCTTGAGCCAGGCGCACAGAACGCCGCTCTTCATTTCGGGCTGCAATTTCGGCATAACAAGCTGCTTTTCCATAATCAAATGCTCCTTTTCATTACATCAGACAATCCAGTAATTCTTCCGCCCGTTCGCCCGCAAGCGTCCGGCAAAGCTCCAGAAACAGCGCCGGATCGAGCCGGACGCCGTTCAGCATGGCGCACAGCGCCTGCGCGTCAAGCGCGTCAGAGCGCACCTCGGCATTGCGGAGCAGGCCGCGCCTGGCCTCATACCGCACAAAAATCGGTTTCCCGGCAAATTCGGCACTCTTTTCATACGTAAAGGCCGGGGTCTTGCCCCACGTCCAGTCCCACGCATGATAAGTCTCATCCGCAAGCCTCCGTACCTCGGCCAGCTGCGGCTCTGTCAGCCGGATCTGCTCCGAGCCGGGCGGCAGCAACTGCTCCGCCATCCGCTTTGCGAACGTGACGATCTCGCAGTCGTCCTTGAGATAAGGGCGCAGATTCGTGACCGTACAGATGGCCGATTCCGTTCCCTTGGAGCAGAACGCGTCGTTTTTCCTGCCGGTCGTGATCTCATCCAGCAGCGACAGGTCGGAATCAAACAGCAGCGTCCCATGGTGCAGGACGCGCCCGCCCGCGATCTTCTGCGCACTGCCGGAGATTTTTTTGCCGTCCACGGCGATATCGCAGGTGCGGTTTTTCTGCGCCGGAACGCCGAGCGCGTTCAGCGCCCGGATGACCGGCTCCAGACAGCGGTCGTAGTCGAGCGGCCCCGTCTGGTCGGATATGAGCGTATAGTTGAGGTTCCCAAGGTCATGATAGACCGTCCCGCCGCCCGACATCCGGCGCACGACGGGAATACCCCTGTCCAGAAGCGCACGCATATGCACCTCCCGGCAGATATTCTGATAGCACCCGACGACGACAGCAGGCCGGTTGCGCCACAGCAGCAGCACATCGCCCTCACGGTAGGTGCGGAACACATAGTCCTCAAACGCCTGATTAAAAAACGGGTCATGCGATGTTGTTTCGATTTGAATCATGCGGAAATCCTTCCGTTTCTGATTTCTTTTTTTATTTTATCACAGGTATCCACAAAAAACAACAGAAAGCTGCGGGCGCGCACCGAAAGCCTTCCCCACTGGGGAAGGTGGCCCGAAGGGCCGGATGAGGGCCGGGGAACAGTTTCAATTTTTGGAAATCTCAAGCAAAATACAACTGCCTCAACCGCATCAGTCTGCTCCGCTTCGCTCCGCAGCCAGCTTCCCCGGAGGGGAAACCTTGCCGCGTTCCCGCAGCCTCCGCATCACGCTCGGGTAGCGCGACGCGTCCGTGTGCGGCAGGAATCTGGCCGCCTGCATATTCTCTACGAATTTTTCCATCTCCCCGAACTGCACATACGTCGCAAGCGCGCGGATCTGATCCAGCCGCGCCCGGCAGCCCGTATCCAGCAGCAGGCGTTTTGCGCCTGCGAGGGAGGAGTTGCCGAGAATTTTGAATTTTTCGCGCGGCAGATCGGGGTACAGACCGACCGTGATCGCGGATTCCAGATCATAATGCGTCCCGAAGCCGCCCGCGAGATAGAACGCGCCGATCTCCGACGGACTGACGTTCACGCTTTCCAGAAGCGTCGCGACCATCGTATGCGCGGCGGCCTTGCAGGTCAGAAATTCCCCGATGTCGTCCTGTGTAAAATAGAGCGGCACATTGCCGTCGTAGGCGTAGATGATGGCCGGGACGTTGCGCTGTCTGGTATCGTCCCACACGTCGCGGATGCACGGCGAGGCGCTTTTCTGCAGATTTCCCGCCGAATCGATCCAGCCGGACAGAAACCCCTCCGCGATCAGATCGAGAATGCCGGAGCCGCAGATGCCCTTCGGCGCGAGACCCCCGACCGTCTCGTACCGGAGCCGGTTGTCGGGGCCTATCTTGATGCGGCAGATCGCGCCCGGCTCGGCGCGCATACCGGATCTGCTGACCGCGCCCTCAAGCGCAGGCCCGGCGGCTCCCGCTCCCATGAGCAGAAATTCCCGGCAGCCGAGCACCAGCTCGCCGTTTGTGCCGATATCGAGAAACAGCGCCAGATCCTCCCGCGTGTCGAGATCCGTCATCAGAAGACCGCTCGTGATATCGCCGCCCAGATAATTTGCGATCGCGGGCATACAGAAAATATTCCCCGCGATGGGAAGTCCAAGCTCGGACGCGCGCAGCACGCCGGGGTCAAAAAATACCGGCGTATAGGGACTCTGGAACACCTGCCACGGGTCGCAGCCGAGGAAAAAGTGCAGCATCGTCGTATTGCCGCCGACCGTCATGGCCGAGACAGCCTCCGGCGGAACACCAGCCTGCGCGCAGCAGCGCTCGATCATCTGCCGCACGTCGTCAAGCGTCAGCGCCTGAAGCGTGTGCAGATTGTCAGGGTTCTCCTTCACGGCCAGAATGCGGTCGAGGATGTTCGCGCCGAACTGCGTCTGGCTGTTGGTACAGGCTGCCTCCGCAAGCGTCTTCCCGGAGAGCAGGTCGACAAGCTCCATCTGCATCGTCGTGCTGCCGATATCGAGGCAAAGACCATAATTCCGGTCTGTCGTGTCCCCCGGCTCGACGCGCACGACATCCGTCCCGCCCGCACCCGGGCAGAGCGTCACCGTAACGCGATAGCCCGCCTCGTGCAGCACCGGATACAGCTGCTGCATACACCCGAGCGTCAGCCGGCAGCCCTCCGGCAGCGCGGCCAGCAGCCGTTCCCGCGCGGCAAGCGTATCTCCGGCGGACGGCTCCGGCAGCGTCAGATATCGTTTTTCCGTCAATGCATTCATAAAGACTCCTCACGCCCGGCTTCCCAGCAGGAAGCAGAGAATCCCGTAGCCGGGGGCAAGCAGGTCGAAGACCCACCGGTTCGCGTCGACGCTGCGCTCGCCCATATCGATCACGGCGGTCGCGTTTTTCAGCCGCTTCGCCGTTTTGTAAAGCCTTCTGTCCTGATGCCCGTGCGCCTCTCCGGCGCGCATCCAGCGGTCAAAAATGCCGTCCAGATACGCGTGGATCAGCAGCTCCGTGGCCATGGAGCGCTCCGTAATGTGCAGCTGCGCGCCGTGCTCCGCCGCGTAGCCGTCCAGAATCATGCGGCTGAGCGGCAGCGAGCCGTTGCCCCGCTGCCGCAGATAGGTCATAAGCGCGCCGTTCGTCGTCAGATGCACGGCGCGGTCCGTATAGGAGAGCTCCACGCCCTCTGGCAGCCTCTGTGTTTCCATGCAATGCGCTTCCTTTGTTTTTTCTTATCTTACCACATCCCGCGCAGCCGCGCAAGGCTTCCCTTATCCTGCGGAGCATGGCACGAAAATGCCCGGACGGCAGCGCGTCCGGGCATTTTGTCAGGTCTGCTCGTCAGAAATGGGAGGCTGCGGCTCCTCCGGCGGTGCAGGCTCCTCGTCAGGGGGAACGGCTGTGCCGGGGTCTTCCTCAGCGGGAGGCGCAGACTCTTCCGGGTCCTCGACGGGCGGCTCCTCCGGAACGGGTGCCGGGCAGGCAGGCGTCTGGGGCTGATCCCAGTAATATTCGCCCGTCATATCCTCGTCATAGCGCAGCCGGAGCGTTCCGCCGCCAAGCAGGTCGCGCAGGATATCGACGTGGCAGTAGCCGCCGTCAAGCTGCATGATGTTCCAGTAATAGCTTTCGCTGCCGCGCATACCGCTGACGGTCTGGCAGGTAAGGCCCGCCTCATCGCACAGCAGCTGCCAGCTCTGCGCCATGCTTTTGCTGTCGGCAATGCCCTGGCAGAGCGCGGAATAGACCGGGGTGCGGCTGGTGCCCTCCTGATATGGGAAGCGCTCGGCCAGATACGTAAACAGCAGCGAGGCCTTTTCCGTCTCGCTCGTGCAGTAGCGGACATAAATTTCCGCCGCGCGCAGACTCTCGGATACGTCCTGCTGCATACTCCGCAGCTCCAGCCGGGAGGCCGGATAGTCGAATACCAGCTCCACAATGCGGTTGCGGGCGTCAGCCGGATAGGACGTGACGGTCAGCTCCGGCTGCGCGGACTGCTCCTTCAGATGCGCGCCGCAGTAATCCTGCACAAGCGCCGCATAGTCGGGCTGGCCCGGATAGGTCGCGTAGAGCGTCAGATGGTCGTCGTAATTCTCCAGCGCCTGACACAGCAGACGCTTTGCCTCCGACTCGCTGCCGACATATTCGATCTCGTCCAGCGGCGTGCGCACATCGCGGAACGTGATATCGATCCTGATCTCGTAATAGGCAACGATCAGCGTACAGTCGTGCGTGATATAGTCGATGGCGTACGCGCCGATCGGATCCTCGCGCGAAAACTCGTACACGGCGGCGGGAAGATCCTCCTCGACGTCGCCGGAATATTGGCTCGTATGGATCACGCCATGCTCCACGCCGTTCTGCACGAGCGTCCGCAGGGCGTTCTTGAGCGACTTATAATCGCGAACCGTCAGCACGTCGCTCTGCGGCTCGGCCTTTGTGCCCGTGTTGTGCGGGGTCACAAGGGTGTAGGAGGACGGGACCCGCCTGCTGCACCCGCACAGGGCTGCCAGCAGCAGAGCAAGCGCAGCCGTCATCATCCAGCGTTTCAAAGCAGCCCCTCCTTGCCGTTATAATTCCTCACCCGAGACGCGGAAGCCCTCGCCCAGGACCTGGTGCGCGGGAAGCAGGATCACAAACGCGTCCGGATCGATCTCACGCACGATGGATTTCAGCTCCGGCAGCTCCTTCTGCCGCACGGCGGACATCAGCACGGGCCGGGGACTGCCGGTATAGCTGCCGCTGCCCTCCAGTACGGTCGCGCCGCGGTCGAGCCGGGTTCCGATCTGCTCGGAGACGGTCTGGTAGTGCTCGGAGATGATCAGCGCGACGGTCGAATGATCCAGCCCGTAGAGCAACTGATCCATCACGAACGACGATGCCGCCAGCGGAAGCGCACTGTAGAGCGTCTTGGACAGATCGTGGAACACGATGCCGGTCAGCGTGATGATGAACAGGTCGATCGCCAGCATGACCTTGCCGAGACTGGCCGAGCGGAAGCGGCGGCGCAGCAGTCTGGCTGCGATATCGGAGCCGCCCGTCGTGCCCCCAGACAGGAACACAAGGCCGATGCCAAGCCCGACGAGAATGCCGCCATAGAGGCTGTCGAGCAGAATTTCCGTTTTCGGCGCGGGGATAAAGGCGAACAGATCGATGAATACGGAGCTCAGCAGCATCCCGGACAGCGAACCGAACAGAAATTTTCTGCCAAGCTTCTTTGCGCCGAGGACAAACAGCGGTACGTTCAAAAGCATGGTGATCACGCCGATCTGTCCGAAGCCCAGAAGCTCGCGCAGGACCATCGCCAGACCGCTCATGCCGCCGACGTTCAGATTGTTCGGCTCCAGAAACAGATCGAAGCCGAGTGCGAAAATGGCGCTGCCAAGGGTGATCTTCCATCCCATCTGCCAGATGGTCTTGAGCGTTTCACGTTTCAAACCGTCGTCCTCCCGTACTTCTTTTTTATCAGATATCCAGCTTCATCTGTGTTTCGCCGACGTCCTCTCCGCGCAGGAGCGCGCCTGCGGCGGGCAGCGTCCGGGCCGAATAGCGGCCTACGTTGCTGAGCGGTGTTTTTTCCAGCTCCGCGGCCGATTCGATGGCGGCCTTTCGCTTCAGGCTCATCACAGCGACGCCCTGCGTCGCGCGCGTGGTCTTGGCGGAAAGCTGCGCCGTGGAGAACACGAGCACGCGCCCGTCCGTTGCGCGGATGACGATCTGCTTTTCCTCCGGCAGATCGATCACGGCCCGGAGCGGGCTCTTGTCGGAGTATGCGCCCGTCAGCCGCTTGCGGTTGGATTTGGTGTCATAGCAGCTCGCAGCGACCTTCGCCGCCTTGCCGTTTTCAAAGACGAAGAGCAGATTGCCCTCGTATTTTCCGGGGAAAATGACCGTCAGGAAGCTCTCGCCCTCATCGAAGCCGAGCTTACCGGGCAGGAAATCGCCGAGCGTGGAGGCTTTTCCATCGGCAAAATCGGAAATTTTCGTCTTGTAGACCTGATATTTGTCGGTAAAGACCAGCATCTCCTCACTGTTCTGCGCCGGGCGGGTCAGAAGCAGGCTGTCGCCCTCCTTGAATTTCTGTTCGCCGGACATCCGCAGCGACTGCGCTGTGATCTTCTTGAAATAGCCCTCGCGGGAGAGGAAGACCGTGACGGGATAGTCGTTTTCCGGCTCGTCGTCCGGCTCCTGCGGAAGCTCGTGGTCATACACAAGGGTCGTCCTGCGCTCCTTACCGTATTTCTGCGCGACCTGCTCCAGCTCCTTGCAGATGAGCGCCTGCACCTTTTTCTCAGAGCCGAGCGTCGCTTCGAGGTCGGCGATCTCCTTTTCAAGGGACTCCGTCTCCTTCAACCGGCTCAGGATGAATTCCTTGTTGATGTTGCGCAGCTTGATCTCCGCGACGTATTCCGCCTGTACCTGATCGATGCCGAAGCCGATCATGAGGTTCGGGACGACCTCCGCATCCAGCTCTGTCTCGCGGATGATGCGGATGGCCTTGTCGATATCGAGAAGAATTTTGCCGAGGCCCTTCAGCAGGTGCAGCTTGTCCTTCTTTTTGTTCATCTGGAAATACAGCCGGCGGCGAACGCATTCGGTGCGCCACGCCGTCCACTCGGAGAAAATTTCGCGCACGCCCATCACGCGCGGCATACCGGCAATGAGAATGTTGAAGTTGCAGCCGAACGCATCCTGCAGCGTCGTCGTCTTGAACAGCTTCTGCATGAGCTTGTCCGGGTCCGCGCCGCGCTTCAAGTCGATGGTGAGCTTCAGACCGTTCAGGTCGGTTTCATCGCGCATATCGCTGATCTCGCGGATCTTATTTGCCTTGATCAGCTCGGCGACTTTGTCCAGAATGATCTCCGTGGCCGTTGTGTAGGGGATCTCGTAGATCTCGATCATGTTCCCGTCCTTGACATAGCGCCATTTCGCCCGCAGGCGGAACGAGCCGCGGCCCGTTTCGTAGATCTGCTGCATCTGGGCAGGATCGTAGAGAATTTCGCCGCCCGTCGGGAAATCCGGGGCCGGAAGCGTGTCCAGCAGATCCGCGTTCGGGTTTTTGATGAGCGCGATCGCCGTGCGGCAGACCTCGGCCAGATTGAACGAGCAGATATTCGACGCCATGCCGACAGCGATGCCCATGTTGGCCGAGACCAGCACGTTCGGGAACGTTGTCGGCAGCAGCACAGGCTCCTGCATGGAGCCGTCGTAATTGTCGACAAAATCGACGGTATCGGCGTCGATATCGCGGAACAGCTCGGCGCAGATCGGCTCGAGCTTCGCTTCGGTGTAACGCGAGGCGGCGTAGGCCATATCGCGCGAATAGACCTTGCCGAAGTTGCCCTTGGAGTCGACGAACGGGTGCAGCAGCGTCTCGTTGCCGCGCGCCAGACGCACCATCGTCTCATAGATGGCGGCATCGCCGTGCGGGTTCAGCTTCATCGTCTGGCCGACGATGTTGGCGGATTTGGTGCGGGGCTTTGTGAGAAGCCCCATTTCGTACATGGTGTACAGAAGCTTGCGGTGCGACGGCTTGAAGCCGTCGATCTCCGGAATGGCGCGCGAGACGATGACCGACATGGCGTAGGGCATATAGTTGGACTCCAGCGTCTGACAGATCGGCTGCTCGAGCACCTCCGCCCGCAGCCCCATCACATTCGGGTCGTCATGCTTTTTGCTTTCCGGTTGTTTTTTCTTTGGCATAGTTGATCGTTCCTTATGATTTGACGATATATGCCGGGGCAGACAGCGGCAGGATCGTGAGCTGGTCATGCCTCCGGCGGCCCATTCTTTTCCGCCTTGCCGGAAAAGAATGGGGAGAAAAGGGGCGCTCGGTTACGTTTGGTGCATACTGCGGGTGCTATTCAGGCAGGAACCTGTTTTTTAGTCGTTACAATCACACATAGCCACCCTACGAGAGTTTTGGTACGCGCCGCCTGTTACGGTACGGCCCAATTTGTGAGTCGCTGCGTTTGAATAGGTGCGGTAAATTAGTCCTGCAGCCAAAATTTGCAGGATTGTACGGATTTGCCGAGACCTCTGCAAATCTTTTTCGAACAGCATCAGAAATTTTGAACTGCTCCAAATCTCGCGGGAAAGATCCAAGAAAACCGAAGCGGTTTTCTTGGTCGCTTTAAGGGGGTCCGGGGGGAAATCGAAATCCCCCCGGGCTCGTTTTCTTTTTGTCACTTTTTCTTTTGGAGAAGCAAAAGAAAAAGTGAGACCGCACCTGCAAATTTGCAGGAGATGATCAGCCTTGCAGCAACCTCCAAATTTCTTTTCCCCTCATTCATCTTGTATCCGACATCCTTTAATGTTATAATTGGCACGCAAACCACAATTGGCTGGAAAAACGTTTAAAATGCTTGCATATTTCATCCGGTTGTGGTAGGATAAGAAAAAGTAGTGTTCACTACTTTGCTGGAAACTGGAAGTGGTTCCATAGGTTATATGCCAAAACCGGCACGAGTGCCATCCATACTGCTTCTGGTCACACACAAAGTCAATTCGAACATCACATAAGGAGAGGAAAATTATGAAGAAACGAATACTTGCATTGTTGCTTGCTGTCGTAATGATTGCCGGAATGATTCCGACAATCGCGGCGGTGAATCCGATGCCGGCAATGATCCACCCGGATACGTCTCGGGCGACCTATACCTTCTATGCCGGCGGCACGGAAGTTGATAAGCAGATCGTCAAAGATGGCGAGTATCTGACCGAGCCTGCCGCGCCTGACGGCGAAGGCAAGTTCCTCGGCTGGTACGTTGAAAACGAAACCACGCCTGTCGACTTTAACGATCCGGTCAGCGTTACGGCGAACGCCGACGTCAACGTCGTTGCAAGATTCGATGGCGTCCACTACCTCCTGTTCATGGACAAGCAGGAAGGCGGTCGCGTCGTTGCATGTAAGACCATTGCCAAGGACGGATCGGTCACAACGTCCGACGTGACCTACCCGGTCGGCGCCGATCAGGCTATAACCGGCTGGAAGACAGCCACAGGCACCGAAGTGACGGAAGTTACATACAGCGATAAGATCGACGTCCTTTACGCCGTCGTTTCGGACGGCCACTGGCTGACCTTCGACACCGATGGCGGCAGCTACATCGCTCCGCAGTTCTTCACCACCGCGCCCACTGCGCCGGAAAACCCGACCAAGCCCGGCTACACCTTTGGCAACTGGTATCTGGATGCGGACTGCAAGAAGGCAGCGGTCTTCTCCAACATCACTGACACCCGCACTGTCTACGCAGACTGGATCCCGGAGGGCAACGTGAAATACACCGTCCTGCACATGCAGGAGAACGCAGACGATGACGGCTACTCCACCAAGGACATCAAGACGGAGTACGGCCAAGCCGGTTTCACCACCAATGCGCAGTCAATGTCTTATCAGGGCTTTACCGCCCAGCCCATCACGCAGCAGACCATCAATGGCGACGGCTCCACCATCGTGACCGTTAAGTACAAGCGCAATGTGTACGAGGTGAAGTTCTATACCGACAGATATGGCAGAAATGAGGACGAAAGCAAACGCATCACGGCCAAGTACGGCGCGAACATCAGCAAGCAGTGGCCGGGCGGCAGCTGGTTTGTTAAGAAAGATCCTGACTGGGATAAAACAGCGCAGGGCAACATTGACACCATGCCGCTAGGGGGACAGAATTTTTACGGCCAGCAGTCTGGTACCACTGCAAAAGCAGAGTATTATCTTGAAGTCCTGCCGGGTGAAACTGGCACGGTAGTAGGTGGAAAGACCTACAAGCTGGATCATACAGATTCTGCCCCGTATGGTGTATACGTTTCAAAGGAAGACCGCTATCCGATCACCGGCTTTACCTGCAATACGGCAAAGAGCGCCAAAAATGGAGACAGGTACAACGGTGCAAAATTCTATTATGACCGCAACAGCTACAAGATCGTCTTCATGAATCACGGCAGCAAGGAGAGAGAACTGGTCAGAAAATATGAGCAGTCTATTGCCGATGCCGGTTATACGCCGACCGCTCCGGCCAATATGCAGGACTATACATTTGGCGGCTGGTTTGACAACCATAAATGCGAGGGCAGCGCCTATGTCTTCACCGGTAAGACCATGCCTGCCCACAATCTCACACTCTACGCCAAATGGGTCCCAAAGACCTATACGGTGACGGTGTATGACGTTGATCGGACAAAGATCCTCAGGACGTTTGACGTTCCGATGGGCGGGACCATCCCGGAAAGCCAGATGCCGGAAGACAAGGTCATGCTTGGTACAGGTGACACATTCCTCGGCTGGATGGACATGCAGGACCATATGCCGTTCCACTTCGATACGAGGATCCATCGGGACTATAAGCTCTATGCCAAAACAGGCAATGCAGAGCAATTTATGGTAACATATGTCCTTGGCGGCGGTTCTGGCAATGCACCTGTCGATTCCAACAAGTATGCAAGAGGCGCACAGGCTGTTGTTCTGCCAGCGACAGGCGTAACACCGCCGGAGGGCAAGGTCTTCCTGTACTGGAGTGCGGCGGGAGACAGCACGCGCTGCTATCCCGGCGGAAAACTGACCGTGACCGGCAATATGACGCTGGCGGCGGTCTATGGGCAGAAGACGGAGGCTGTCACGGTAACCTACCACAGCAATTTTGCGCCGGACAAGACTTACACGACAGCAGAAATGCCGAATAACAGCACGATCACGCTGCCGGGATATACTGACCGTGACCTTCCGGAAAATCCGGGATATACCTTCGCCGGATGGAACACGCAGGCCGATGGATCGGGTACGAAATACATGCCCGGCAACAAGGTGCTTGTGGACACAATGGCTCCCGGCAACCACCTCTATGCGATATGGGTGAAGGGCAC
>ERZ827168.3337-NODE-3337-length-16529-cov-3.664744_pt1 | contig 16529 bp, 16 predicted proteins | sample MGYA00519868_ERZ827168 | MGnify/ENA primary metagenome ERZ827168 (study PRJEB31778, sample SAMEA3449271) | human gut metagenome | biome: human gut; feature: human-associated habitat; material: faeces | place: United Kingdom | collected 2010/2012 ...
TCACACGGCATTGGCGGGCTGGCCGGCAGCGAAAGCTGCCGGCTTTTTTCTTGCCCAAAAGGGCAAGAAAAAAGCCGGATCTTATCCGAGGCGGATGAGGTAGAAAGGCCGCGCCACCTTCTCCATGAGGGAAAGGCTTAAAAAATGCGCAGCGCAATCCATTGACAACCTCTCCCGCCGGGCTTATCATAACCGCGGCGGCACGCGCTGCGTGCCGAATCCCACACAGACGAAAGGAAATCCGCCATGCTCCGCTTCCAGAATGACTATTCCGAGGGCGCACACCCGAACGTGCTGCGCGCCCTGTGCGACACGAATCTCAGCGCCACCCCCGGCTATGGGCTCGACGACGACTGCCGCCGTGCGGCCGACGCTATCCGCGCCCGCTTTGCCTGTCCGGATGCCGACGTGCACTTTCTCGTCGGCGGCACGCAGACGAACCTGCTCGCTGCGGCTGCGTTCCTGCGCCCGTGGGAGGCCATGGTCGCAGCCGACACCGGTCACGTCAACGTGCACGAGACCGGCGCGATCGAGGCCACCGGCCACAAGGTGATCGCCGTGCCCGGCGCAGACGGCAAGCTCACCCCCGCCGCCATTGCGGACGCCGCCGTGCAGCACTGCGCCCAGCCTGGCATCTACGATGAGCACATGGTGCTGCCGCGCATGGCCTACGTGTCCGACGCAACGGAGCTCGGCACAGTCTACACGAAGGCGGAGCTGACCGCGCTGCGCGCAGCGTGCGACGCGCACGGGCTGTACCTGTATCTCGACGGTGCGCGCCTTGCGCAGGCGCTCACGGCCGCGGGCAACGACCTGCGCCCCGAGGATCTGCCGCAGCTGTGCGATGCGTTTTACATCGGCGGCACGAAAAACGGTCTGCTCTTCGGCGAGGCGATGGTCATCGTCAACGACGCGCTCAAGCCTGGCTTTCGCCGCGCGATGAAGCGCAGCGGCGCGATGCTGGCAAAGGGACGTCTGCTCGGCGTGCAGTTTGCCGCCGCGCTGGAGCAGGACCTCTGGCTCGACATGGGCCGCCACGCAAACACGCAGGCACAGCGTATCGCGGCCGCGCTCTCGAATCTCGGCGTGCCGATGTACGTGCCCTCGCCGACGAACCAGATCTTCCCCATCCTGCCGGACGATCAGATCGCGCGGCTGCAGGAGCGGGTGGCGTTTCACACGAACACCCGCGTGGACGAAACGCACCAAGCCGTGCGCTTTGTGACCTCGTGGGCGACGACCGATGCGCAGGTCGACGCGCTGCTGGCGGTGCTGAACGAAGTGCTGGGCTGAGCAGACGCCCGCATTTCAAACACGGAATACGAAAGCGCCCGCACGGAAATCCGTGCGGGCGCTTAGCTTATAAATGTTCCTTTTGCATCTTCGCCCAGCGGCGGGGATACTTCGGCGGTGTGGGCGCCGTCTTGCGGATGACGACGACGCTGTGCGTCACGTCCGTGCCGGGGATGGTGTAGCGCGCCGTGCGCTCATACGTGCCGCCGAGCTTGCGGATGGCGCTGCGCGCCTCGTCGAGCTCTGTGGCGCAGTCCGGCCCCTTCATGGCGAGGAACACCCCGCCCGTGCGCACAAACGGCAGGCACAGCTCGCACAGCAGGTACAGCCGCGCGACGGCGCGCGAGACCGCCGCGTCGAACCGGCCGCGCAGTTCCGGCGCTTCTTCCGCGCGCGCGTGCAGGCACGTCACATCCGTGAGCCCGGTCGCGGCGCAGACATCGCCGAGAAAACGCACGCGCTTATCCAGACTGTCGAGCAGCGTGAGCGAAATGTCCGGCTGTGCGATCTTCAGCGGCAGACCGGGAAAACCCGCGCCCGTGCCGACATCAATGACCGACTTTCCGGCAAGCGGCTCGACCGTCAGCAGTGCGGCCGAGTCGAGAAAGTGCAGCTGCGCCACGTCCGTCTCGCCGTGGATGGCCGTTAGGTTCATGACCTTGCTGCGCTCCTCAAGCAGCTCGTAGTATGTCTCAAAGCGGGTCAGCGCCGTCTCATCGAGCGGCAGACCCAGCGCGGCAAAGCCCGCGCGGAGCAGTTTTTCCATGTGCGCCTCCGAATGTATCTGTTGCCGACATCTTACCACATTCCCGCGCGCACGTCCAGCCCCGGACAGGGCGCACGCAGCGCCGCAAAAAAGCGCCCGGCTCGATGAGCCGGGCGCGAATGGTATGACGATGCGCAAAAAACACGAAAGCGCCGGCGGAATGCTGAACATGCCGCAAGCGGCCCACAGCCTCACACCCGAGATGCTTCATCGCGCAAGCGCTTTCGCTGAAAATAGCATACCCTGCAGCGTCCGGAATGTCAATGATGAATTTGGGCAAATATCCCACTTTCAAAACCGCAGATGGCATGTCCCCCTGCCTTGACTTTCCTCGCTCGTGTGATATACTGTTTTTGGCAGGGGCGTTCTCCGCGCTATCCCGCGTTCTCAGCGTTCGCTGTCGCGCGGTTGCACGGGGAAGGCTCTTGTTTTTGAGCCATATAAAAACCGCCCGCACGGGTCTCCGTGCGGGCGGAAATGCTGTCTGTGCAGCTATTATGCGTAAAAGACGTGGTCGCCGATCGTAGTCGTATAGGTCAGGCAGCGGTTGAACCACGCGGAGTTGCAGGCCGCGGGGTTGATGAAGTACATACTCTCACCGACTGTATTGTACCCCTCAAAGGCGAGCTTTGCCGCGAGCACGGCATCCTCATCCGGCGTGAGACCGATGCTGCCGTCCGCCGTGGGTGAAAACTGCGCCACACCGCTGCGCCGGTCGAACACGACCTCCTTGACGCTGTTGGGGAAGCGCTCGTCCGCCACGCGGTTGAGCACGACGTTGCCGACCGCGATCTGCCCGTCCATGGGCTGGTTGCCGGCCTCGGCGTTGATGATGTGGCTGAGCCAGTAGACATCACGCGTGCCGTAGAAACTCTCGCCGCTCTCGAGCAGCTGCTGCCCGGACGCGTCGACGCGCAGGCTGGTATTGTCCGCGCTGAACGTGGCCGTGACGCCGAAGATCTTCTCCAGATCCGCCAGCGGCAGCACCACCTTGCCGTCAAGGGCGTACACCCCGTCAGGCGCATAGAAGCAGCGGTCGTTGGCCGTGTAGCTCACAGCGCCGTAGGTCGCCGCGATGTCCGCACCGTCGACCGTGACGGTCTGGGTGTCACCGTCGGTGACGGTCGCGCTCTCAAGACCGAGCATCTCGGCAAACGCATCCGCCGAAAGCCAGGCCGCACCGTCGATCACATAGCAGTAACCGCCGAAACTGTCATCAATGTACACGGGCGTGTAGTCGCAGGTGACCGTCTCGGTATAGTCCGCAGCGTCCATGCCGACGGCAAGCGTGCGCACGACAGGCGACGTCGCCTGCGCGGCGGCCTGCACCGCCAGCTTCTCATCGCGCTCGGGCGCAGACAGGGACGCATCCCCGCTCAGGACCGCTCCGGACGACAGGGCATCCCCGTCCACTCCGGCGGCCAGCACCGGACTCTCACCGGCGAGCCAGAAAAATCCGCACAATAAGCCGCAAAGCAGGCAGACGATGCACATCAGCGACAGACCCGATCTGACGGACTGTCCGGCTCTCTTGATTTGTTTCATGACGTGCAGCCTCCTTTGCTGTAACTTTTTCGGGTCCGGCGGGCACAGAGGATTTCAATCCACGCACCCTAAGGCGTGTTTTGCACACGACGCCTTGCCCCGTTATGGATAATTATATTCATTTTCCGAGTCGTTCGCAATCGGCAAAATGCACAAAGCAGCTTTTTAAGTTCTGAATAAAATCCACAATAAAACGCCGAAATAACAAAATACAGCATATATTTACGTTGTTCGACACAAGAAATTGTGTTGTCTACTTTGACTAAATCCGACGTTTCGACGCATTCTGACCAAAAAGAAAAGATGCAAGTTCGCAAAAATTTCTTGCAAACTTGCATTATGTCAACCATTTTAATTATTTGAAAGAATTATGTAAATCTTTTTCCCGCCTTACAGCGCCTGTTTCAGTGCCTGTGCAAGCTGATCCGGGCAGGATGTCGGCTTCAGTCCGCAGCGCACGCCCTCCAAGCGTTCGATGGCCTGCTGCACCGGCATCCCCACCAAGAGCCGCGAAATGCCCTGCAGGTTGCCGCTGCACCCCCCTTTTACCTCAACTTTGCGGATAATCCCGTCTTCTACCTCCACCTGCATCAAGCGCGAGCAGACGCCTTTCGGCCGGTATGTGATCGTCATAGCGACGCCTCCTTTGTATTTTTGCCGCTCACAGTATAGCAGGTACGGTGACATAATTCCAGCCCAAAAACCATATATATTGTGGAGAATGCGTTTGGAGGTGGGCAGATATGACACTGCGGCAAAAATTGGCCTGTGTGGGGCTGGCCGTGTTCGGTTTGCAGATCGCGTCGGCCGCGGCAGGCGGCGCGCCGCTCAGGGACCGGCTGCAGCGCTGGTTCGACCCGGAGCAGCTGCTGCTGGCTTCGGTGCGCATGGAGCTCGGTGCTCCGCCGGTGGCTGTCTCCCCCACACCGGAGGCAGCAGCAGCGCTCAGCGCCGCATCACCCGCACCGGAGGTGACCCCCGTCCCCACTGCGGACGACGACGTGGAAAACGCCCCGACCGCGACAGCCGACGGGCTGCCCATCGTGGCGACGAGCATCGCCGGCGGGCTGACGGTCAAGAACGAGACGGACATCCCCGTAAGCGTCGCCGCCCTGCTGCAGCAGGGGCCGGCCACCGTGCTGCCGGCGGGCGAGCCGCAGATCCTCATCATGGACGAACCCACCGCCGGATTGGACCCAAAAGAACGTGTACGCCTGCGTCAGGTATTGGCCCAACTCGCCCATGACCGCATCATTATTGTTGCCACACACGTAGTCAGCGATGTGGAGCACGTTGCCAGTGAAATCCTGCTGCTCAAGGAAGGACAACTTGTGGACCAGGCGTCTCCTGCCGCACTTATTGAAAAATACGCGCCGGGCGGCACGCTGGAAGATGTCTACCTCACCATTTTCGGGGAGGACGAAGCATGACACGCCTGCTTTCCGCTGAGCTGCGCAAGGTGTGGCACAGCCGTTTTTTTCTTCTGGCGTTTTCCGTGCTGCTCGGCGCCAACCTGTTTTTGCTGTGGTTCGGCACGGGCCATACGCCGGGCAATGTTCCCTCCTCTGCTTATCGAAAGCTGGAACAGCAGATTTCCGGCATGAGCATGGAGGATATGGATGACTTTCTGCATGAAGAGCTGGCCCGCACAGAGGGACTAAGCCATATCTATAACATCCTGCGCACAGAAGCATACAACAACGGTCAAAAAGACGAACGTCTCCGCGAAACCTACGCCGATGATTTTGAACAGTATTATGATATTTATGAAGCAGGCGGGTTCCTGAAGTATGGGGAAACGCTGGCACAGGAATACCGTTTTCTGAACACCATCGTTCTGGAATTTGAGCAGGTAAACAGATACGAAGAATTTCTGACATCCATCGAACAGAAAGCCCGGCAGCTTTCCTCGATCTCTATTTTCGCGGAGAGCAAAAGCGGATACGACATGGAAAACATCCGTGTCACAGATGAAGCATTCAGGGATATGCGCGGTACGTCCATTCAGTATTATCCGCAAAAAGGCATCATGACCGCACTGGATTTTGAACTTACGGATGTCGTAACCGTATTTGCGATGCTGCTCATTGCCACGGTGCTTGTCCGGGCCGAGCGGGACAACGGTCTGCTCGCGCTGGTGCGTTCTACTCCGGCGGGCAGGCTACATACCGCTGGCGCAAAGCTGCTGGCATTGGGCGCAAGCCTCGCAGTTGTTCTGGCTTGCCTGTATGGCGTCAACCTTCTGTACTGCGGCGGGCTCTATGGTCTGGGGCCATTGAACCGCTCCATTCAAAGTGTGCCGCAGCTGATGCGCAGCACATGGAAACTGACGGTCGGCCAATATCTGTTCTGTTTTTTTCTCACGAAATGGCTGGCGGCATTCATCTGCGGTATATGGGTAATGCTGGCGATGCTGTTTGCCAGAAGGCTTTTCACGGGCGCATTGGGGGCTTTGGCTCTTATTGTATTCAACCTGTTCATCCGATCTGTTATCCCTGCCACCAGCAGATTGAATGTGATCAAATACGCCAATCTCATAAGTTTACTGCGCACCAATGAGCTGCTGGGCGGATACCGCAATCTGTATTGGTTTGATCACCCGATTCCTCTGCTTTTGGTGGAGTGCGTTGCCGCTGTTTTGTTCGGCATATTGTTTGCGCTGGCATTCTGCTTTGTTTTCAGCCGTCACTATTTTACTGCAGCGGGACGTCGGACAGGCAGAAGACTTTTCAGGCGTAAAATCCCTGCATTCACGACGCCAATGCGTCAGGAAACCTACAAGCTGTTGGTGATGCAGGGCACAGCATTATTGCTTTTGTTATTTGCGGGGTTTCAAGTCTATACCGCAGTGACAACGGAAAGCTACATCGACGCGGACGAGATCTATTACCAATATTACATGAAGCATGTGGAAGGTCCGTTGACGCAGGAAAGTGTTGATTGGCTCTCGCAGCAGCAAGAAGAATTTCGCCCCATCTACCAGCTCAATGCTGCGTTAATGTCGAAAAAGGTCACTTCACAGGAATACCAGGCAATGATGCAGGGTTACTCCAGTTTGCAGCAGAAAATGAATGTATTCCAGCGTGTTATTTACAAGGCTCAGATGCTGAAAGAAAAACCTCGTATGGAAATGGTCTATGAATCCGGCTGGCTGAAGTTGTTCGATCAATACGACACGCAGGATCTGCCTGATACGCTTTGGGCATCTATCCTATGTGCAGTATGTTTTTCCGGGTTGTTCGCAATGGAGCGGCAGACGGGAATGATCAAAGTCATCGGCACAACACCGCTTGGACGGCGTGCCACCGTGCGGTACAAGCTGTTGCTTTCTTTTACTGTATGTGGCTTAATAACGGTGCTCAGCCTTTTGCCGCGCTTTTGGGTGTCTATCCGTGACTACGGGCTTGGCACATGGATGGCTCCGGTTTACAGCATCAGCGAATATTACAACGCGCCGGAAATACCTTTGTTTTTAATGGCAGCAATCCAGACTTTTTTTCGATTGGCCGCGGTGAGCTGTATGGCCTGTGTAACGCTGGCTCTTTCGCAGCGGATTAGCAACACCTTTGGCGCAATGTTTGTGTCGCTGCTCATTTTTTCTCTGCCGCCGCTGCTCAGTGTCTCCGGCTTAACGAATGCGAAGTGGCTTAGTACATACCCGTTGTTCCACATCTGTGCGCTCTTTGGCGCAAGTACGCAGGCGGTCGGAATTATGCTTTTGCTGATTGTTCTAGCCGTTTGCTATCTTTGCACAGAATACTTGTTCACTCATTTCAAATGAAGAGGTACTGAATATGCGCTTTTGCAAATATTGGGCAATTGGAGCTATTGTCATTACTTTGTTGTCTGCCTGTAGTGATTTTAGGCAAGGAAACTCCCCCTCTTCCACTTCAAAGGACTTTACGTTACATGCGGTATCGGGTAGCGAACATTTGACAAACAGAAACATAGAGTTAATCACTAGTGTCTATGGCATTTCCAGCCAAGCTTCAACAGAAACGGGACTTTATGAAATTGTACCATCAGGGACAAAGGGGTCAAATATTATATACACAGATTTTGATTCTAAAACAAGAACATATCTATGCAACCGACCTGAATGTCTGCACAAAGATGAAAACTGCCCCTCGTGGATTGCCTCTGACTCCTGTCTGATATTCACAGGTGGCACTGGACACAACATCTTCATTTTGCAGTTAGAAACCTACAATTCTCCCTATACGGGCATATGGAAAGCCGAACCGAATGGCAATAACAGAAATCTGTTATTCCAGTTTCAACCCAACCAAAATATTGTTAATGGAATTGCCGCTGACGAAGAATATCTCTACATTACAGTGCAGGAAGTTGATTCTATTACATATCAGCCTAAAAAACTTATGTACCAAATCGATATTCAAACAGGCGAAGCAGCAGAGCTATTTTCGTTCAAAGCAAACGATTGGTTGTTTGGCGCATATGAGGATAATTTAATTATCCTGTCCTATGATTCGGCAGAAAAAGAATTTGCATATTACCGCTATTGTGTTACAAACGGGGAGACAGAAGAATTTTTCAGATATTCTGCTACTGACGATGAAAAAGCGCCTGTTACTGCGCTCAACGGAAATATACTATACCTTGTTCAACCAATCGGAAATACTAAAGCGGAAGTAAGTTGTATCAATCTTAAGAATAATCAAAAACTGGTACTATGCTCTGAAATTCCGTTTTTTTCATCTGAGACAACGACTATCCTTGACTTTGTAGACAATAAGATGATCCTTCAAGTGTCTGATACCCGACAACAAGATTCCAAATTGGCTAAGCACTACCAGTATGGCATCGATTTAAAAACCGGAGAGGTAAAAGAAAATCTATTACTTATTGAAAATGGAGGACAGGCTGAATTCATCAATATATGCGGTGTATACAAAAACGAATACTGTGTTTTATCAGGCTATGACCCTCAAACAGTAACCTTATTTGATGATAACGGTACCGCTTATGAATCGTCCATATACTTTCCAGTATACGCATTTATCACAAAGGAAGATTATTGGAACGGTTCAGAAAAATGGATTGCTCCAATTGATTTGACGAAAGGAGGGTAGCGTTTCAATTCTAGCCCATAATAGCAAAAATTCGTACAAACCAAAGGAGAGATTACGATGAAAAAACTTATTACTTTAGTTGCCAGTCTTTTGGCCGTCGCTTTATTGACAGTTCCAGTCTTCGCAGCGGAAAATCAATCTTTAGCTGTAGATATAACCAAAATATCTATCTCCAATGAAGCCAACAACGACCTTCTAAATGCCGCGACTGAAAGTTCTCCGGTGAATGGCACCCGTATCACCACTTGGGATAATACAGGGCACGCAACACAACGGTGGGACTACTCTGAAAGTGTTCCTGGAAAGCCTCAACATTATTGGTTAAAAAATTCCGCCAATAGATCTTACGCTGTTACATGTTACGGTACCGATGGACAACAAGTTACCCTACAGTCATTCACACGCAACATGACGACACAGCCCGTTAAATTCATTAATGAAGGCGGTTCTTCTTTTAATATTTACGGTTTGGCAAATACCACATATATTTTAGCTCTGACAACTACCGGTTCCTATAATGGTGCACCTGTCTTATGGAAAGGTTCAAACAATCAAAATAATCAATTGTGGGTTTTAGGCGCATGGGGATAAACCAATAAAGCTACTGATCTTGAACCCAGATTAAATTCTAAAAACATATTGGTTGCTGCTCTTGGCCCCGTTGGCTCTCCAACGGGGCTGCTTTTGTATGTAACCGGTATTGACCAGATCATCCAGCGCCCGGCGTACCGTGCTCATGGACAGCTTTGTGTCCCTGCTGATCGTGCGGACGGAGGGGAAGCATTTCCCCTCCCTGTCCGCACGGCTGCGCAGATACATGTATACCGTCACAGCCCGGCTGGGCAGGTCATCCGCCCAAATAGTATCGAACCAGCCGCTCACACGTTCTCCTGTATCATCCCCGGCTTCTGCCGCTCCGGGAACCGCTCCTGCCCCGGTACAATCTGCTGCCCCGGCGGGATACCGTACTCTTTCAGTATCTTCCTTCTCAACTCTTTGCTCCCCGCATACTTCACTTCCCGCTGCGCATGCTGCTCCAATGCATACGGCTCTGTAAATGTGATGCCCCAATCCAGGAACAGCCGCAGTTTGGACAGCATTGGACGCCGCCCTGTCTTCATCACGATAAACTGCCCTTTCGGCATTGATTTCAGTTCATCCGGCGTCATCAGCCGCCGCCCCATCATCTGCAGGCTGCGGGACGGGTCGCTTTTCCCCCTGCTCACACTCCCCGTCATCACAGTCTGCTCTCCCAGCTGGCGCGACACCTGTTCCGCTGTATCGCCCGCGGGGCTGAACCCTCCCGCGATGGTATCCTGCGCATTGTCCAGGATAATGGAACAGCCCTCTTTCCCGTAGTTCCGTTCCAGCTGTCCGTAGGACTGGATGATCCCCACGATGCTCAGCCGCCTCGAACGCGCCGCGCTGAACATCAGCTCCAGCGACTCTATCTTCGGAAGCGATCCCAGCTCATCCAGAAAAAACATCACCCTGTTTTTCAACGCGCCTCCCTGTCCGTCCGCCACCACAAGGATCTCCCGGTACATCTGCTGCACCAGCAGGCTCACCATGAAATATTTGCTGCTGTCTTCCTCCGGCAGCACCACGAACACAGCGGACTTTTCACGGCAGAATTTCTCCGCGTCAATCTTGGTTGAAAAGCACAGCATCTGCTCAAGCTCTGAATCCAGAAACGCGTTCAAACTCGCCATTGCCGTGGAAAGAACGGACGCCATCGCCTGCTCTCCCGCGGTGAGCGCCGCCCCCGCAAACCACCTCGCCTTGTGTTCGGGCGGCAGGAGGCTCAAAAGCATCTGCAGCTGATTCTTTCCTTTCTGGCCGGACGGAGACAGGAGATCCTGTATCAGCCTGAACACTGAAACGATGTGCCTTGTCTCCGGCGGACAGAATTCCGCGACCAGCAGGATCACAGAGGTGATAAGGCCTTCGGCCGCGTCATAGAAATAGGAGTTCTGTCCATGCTCTGTCCCGCTGCTGGATGTGACGACCGTTTTCGCAATGATCTTCGCATACTTCTCCGCCCGCGCCCTGCTTGCCAGATCGTCCGGGTGCGCCATATATGCGTCCATGTACTTGTTGACGAGATCCAACAGGTTGTTGCCGTCGCTGCACGCCGGATTGCGCAAGTCTAAAACCGAAACATCATACCCATATATGTCTTTGGCGATGCCCGCGTAATTTCGCGCGAGGTCGCCCTTTGTATCCGATGTGAGGAAACTCATCCCCGCCGCACAGCAATACTCCAGATTCGGATACAGGAAGTACGCGGTTTTTCCCGCGCCGCTCCCCGCCACCATCATTGCATGGATATCGTCGCCGTCCACAAGCGCCGTCACACGTTTGCCGCGCATTTCACAGCCCACCACCAGCCCCTGTACCTTTGGAAGATGCTTTCCCCGTCTCCACGCCCGCGGCCGGAACCGCACCCGGTGGAACGTGCGCCGTATTTCCCCCTTACCGGCAAACCGTGCCGTCCCGTGCTGCCCGTCTCCCACCGTCCTTCCCTTGATGCCGTCCAGGCTGAACCCCGCGCCGTTCGTAACGGCCGCCATCAGCAGCAGGACGCCGCCGCACAGCAGCAAAAGCACCGCCGTTTCCTGCCCTAACAAAATCCCATCCTCACCTCTTCCTCTTCCGCCTGTGTACTTTCCCGTCCGGACATTTTAAGCATGCAGGAAACGTCCGCCGCCATCGCCGCAGCAGCGGTGTGCAGCCAGCCATCCGCCAGTTCCGCCTGCTGTCCCGCTGTCCGGGCCGGCATGCTCTCCTCCGCCGCCCGCATTTTCTGTATCTGTCCGCCCAGCGACCGCAGGCGTGCATCCTGCGTGATATGGTCCTTATGCGGCTGGTACAATTCCACAGCCCTGTCTGCAAGCCGGTCAAGCCCGGCCGTCTCTCCGCCTGTACAAAGCAAGTGCCGGGCACGCAGCAGCGCGCCCGCCGCCAGCTTCTGCAGGCAGCTGTTTTGGAGCTCATCCGCCTGTGCCGAACAGGCCGCTTGAAATGTCCCCTCCAGATACCGCCCGTCCACGAAACGCGGCGCATGCACTGCCCGCGCCAAGACCGCATCCTTTACCTGTTCCAGCATCTGCAGTTTCGGGTGCGGCTGTGCACACACTGCATCCATCCCCCCGCGCGCTTTCAAGTCCTCGTTCCAATCCTTCCATGCCGGAAGCTGTACAGAAACATCCGTGTATCCTTTTTCCCGCAGCAGACCAGTCAAACGCATCACACCCTCGATCCCACCGGCGTCATTGTCCAGCGCGAGCACGACGCCGCGCACCTCCGGATACTCTTCCAGCGTGCGGAACAGGGCAGCTTCCGCCGTACCGTTCAACGCCAGATAGTTGCCCTGCCGCCAATCCTTTGGATAAAGGGAGACATATGACATGAGGTCGACTGCCGCCTCAAACACATACAGCGGTCCGCTGCCGCCCATATGGCGGAATCCATACGCTTTGTCGCTGCCCGGCGCATCATACCGGAACGCGCGCTGCCGCATCCCCTTGATGTGCGCCTGCCGCGGCGCGCCGTCCCGGTCCATCCCTACCAACACCAGGTTGCATTGTTCCTGTCCCTGACGTACACCTTCCGCCCTGCTCTGGTACACCTGACCGGTCTCGATAAAGTATCCGGCCACGTCCGCGGACACCTTCCGTATATCTGTCAAATACCGCCGCCCCTGTTCTTCCGAACTGTCCTTCGGCGGAAGCCGCAGCTGCTTTTGTTCCTGCCGCTCACATTGCACAGGCCCTGCCGCAGGAACAGCGGACTGTTCCAGCAGGAACCGCACCGCCTCCTTGAAATCCATATGAAAAAAACGGCGTGCAAATGAGATGGCGTCCCCGCCCTCTCCCCTGTAATGGCTGTACCACATATTGCCGCGGATGCTCACCGATTCCTCCCCCGGTATACGCCAATGCATTTCTCCCCCGCTGCGGGAAAGCGGAAAACCACGCATTGCAAGCAGCGGCGCGATCTCCATGTTCCGCGCCGCCGCCACTTCTTCTTTTGAAAAGATCTTTTTGTTTTCTGTGATAGCTCTCTCCTCCCTGCTGTATCCGTATTTCTTCTATTGGTATCTTCATACCGCATGTGTCACAGTGACACATGCCATATTCCAGCCAAATATCCCACCTGGCCCCTGGCGGGCTGTTTTTCTTTTTTGCCTGCGTCACATCTGCGGTTCAAAATCGTTTTCCGCATGGCCAAGCGCGCGCTGTTTCTGTTCCAGCTCCCGCCTGCGCTTTCTGTCCAGATACATACAGCGCGGACGGATGCGCGGCACAGACGTTTCAAACATACGGCACAAACTTCCGATCACACCCAGCGCAGCGTCCATTGGGCCGAGCCTGTGCCACTGCGCACGCCGCTGCAGCAAACGCTGTGCGAATTCATTTCCGTCCTGTGCCGCGCTTCGCAGCAGCTCCTCCGCTTTCGCCCAATCCCTGGGAACGCCATTTCCCCGGATGTACAGCTTTCCCAACTGGTATTTTGCCCAGGGCGTCACGAATCTGCGCACAGATACGTCAGACGCCTGCGCTGCTTCGGCAAAAAGCCGTGCCGCGGATCCTGCGTCCACAGCACGGCCTTTCCCGTTCAGAAAATATTTCGCAAGCCTGTATTTGGCAAATCCGTTCCCATGCTCCGCAGCACGTTCAAACCAGTCCGCGGCTTTCGTTTCGTCGAAGAACGGCGACGTCTCATCCGCGTGCAGCTTTCCGAGCGCGTATTCCGCAAAATGATTTTCCTGCTTTGCGGCCCTTTCAAAAAACATTTTTGCGCCAGCGTCATCCCGCGGCAAAAAGTATCCCTCCCGGTACAGCTTACCGGCCTGGTATTGCGCATATGCATCCCCGCGCTCCGCCGCGCCGAGCAGCGTCCGGAGCGCCGTCTGCACGTCTTCATCCGGATATTCTTCTTCACGGGCGGCGTCCAGCAGCCGCTTTGCACCGTACACCGCATGCTGTGCGCCGCGGTCCTGTGAATCCTGTACCGCGTCAAACTCCTGTTCCGGCTCCGGCGCGGGACAGCCTTCTTTTGCAATGCGCAGCACGATATTTTTCAGATGCCGGAACTCCTTTTGTGTGTGCAGCGGCGGGGCCTGTTCCGGCAGGCTGTCCCGGTATGTGGACAGCACTGTTTTGCGAAGCTCCCACCACGCGCTGTATGCAGCCTTCACCTGCGGCTGCTTTTCCAATTCGCTGATAATACTGTCCACAATGGATTTTACCTGCCAGGGGAGATACCCATACCGGAGCTTCCCCTTTCTGTCCCGCACTTCTTCCGACAGCCGTTCCAGCAGGGATTCCAAAACCGGCATCTCTGCAGGCGCATCCCGCATCCCGGCCACCGCCTCTTTCAGGCGTGCGCTGAACAGGTCCCGCAGTTCGTCCCGGCTCTGTGACTGGCGGATATATATTGCGTCCAGTTCATCCCGGAATATCTGCCGTGCGAGGAGGGAGCGGAGCTGCACCACCCCCTCCTTTGTGAGCGCCGGCTTTTGCACACTGTCCGCATAACAGACCAGATGCACATGGGGATGGTGCGCTTCGTTGTGGAAGGCTCCGCACCAATGGAACGACCCGACCGGCACATTGAACCGCGCGGCGATCTCCGCCGCATTGGCACGGAGCAGCGCGCGCCATGCGTCCGCTTTATCGTATGACAGGCGGGCGGCGTCTTCACGCCGCAGGGAAAGGATACATGTCCAAATGTTCCCGTCGTGCTCTGAAACCGCACGCGCGGCAGCGTTCAGATCCGGCGCATCTTCCTCCTGTGTGAACAGGCCGTGTGCGCCGCTGCGCTGGACGCGCGGACGCTGCGCGATGTACGAAACATAGTTGGAGCGCGCGTCAAACAGTTCCAGATGTTCCTCCAAGGTCCGCGTGATGAATTCCGACGCGTTGCGGACAGTTGGCCGGCGCGCATAGTCCTCATACTCAAAGCTCCGGCGCGCGTCCGGAAAATCCCGCAGCAGTTTTTCCACAAGGACGCGCTGCGCCTGCGCCGCCGGCCGCGCTCCGTTCTCTTCCACATATTTCTCCACGCCCTCCCGCGTGGCAATGTACCGTATGTATGCCTGTGCGTGCCGCGCGGCGTCCGGCTTCAGATAGCGCCATTTTGTGACGAGCTTTGCCATCCGGTATCACCGCCGAACATCTGCGCCTGCACGGATTCGATCTGCGCGCCTTTGCGGCTGACCGCAACTTCCGCGCGCGCTTTCCTGCGCAGCTCCGCATATAACTCATCCGGTATGTCAAAGTGCGAGACAAGAATGCGCTGCAAAATGTTGAGTTCCACCGCCAGCGCGTACAATACCGACACGGTCGCCTTGTCAGACCGCTCCTGCCGCGCGCTGATGATGGACAGCAGTGTTTTTGAGAGATAGTCCTCTGTTTCTCTTGCTTTGATATATCCCAGGTAAAAGCGTGCAGCATTTGTCATAAAGGAATTGAATGTACTGCTCGCTGCATTTCCCAGGTTATCCAATATGTCCCGGTATACATCCTGCGGCAAACGGATCGTGATCCTTTTCCGTGTATCTATCTTTCCGCCTCCTTTTTCGCAAAACAAAAGATGCAGATGCCTCTCAGCACCTGCATCCTCATTTTTTCTTCTCACAGCAGTCGCTTGTAATCCCGCGCGCCATAGAAAAAGCGCATGACGACCACTTCTTTTGTTTGCTCATTCAAAAGATATGCTCCGACATAGTTTTCAACGATTAATTTTCGGTATCCTTTTTTCCGCAGGCTTTCATCATCTGCACGCGGGAAACTGAACGGATGGTTTTGAAGCTGTTCAAAGCTTTTTTCAAACGCTGTCATCAACTTGTCAGCTGCTTGCGGCGCGTCCAGACAAATCGAAATGTACTGATAGATTTCTTCCAGATCCGTACGGGCAAGCGGTGTTAGCTTTAATTTCCATTCACTTTCCATACTTGCCGCGCAGCTCCTTCAGTACTTCCATACCGTCCAGCAGCTCTGCTCCATCAGCAACTTCTGCCTCAGCAGCAGCCAGCTTGCGGTACATTTCATTCTGCGCCATGATTCGTTCATATACCGCATCATTCATCAGCACAAGATCATTGCGTCCGTTCTTCGTAATGAAGATCGGTTCATTGAGCGTTTTTGCAAAATGCGAGATCTCCGTTGTATTTTGCAGTTCACGGATTGGCCTGATCACCGGCATGTTTACCGCCTCCCTTTGTATATATATTGTATTACTATTTTGTTGCACGGTCAATTCCTTATACTCCATATCCGCTATATTTGTTTTGATGTCAGCCAAAACCGGCTTATTTCCCTGTGCACAGGCAATTTTCTAATATTTTGATGTCAGACAAACCGGGAATTCGCTGTTTTGACGCCACCTCGGAACGCCGTTCAGCCCGCACTGCGGGCTGATGTATCTGGCGGGCATCAAATTTTGATGTCCGCCTTTCTCCTGCTATACTTTTCGACCCTGCGGTTCTGCCTGAAAGCCGTCCGTTCCGAGCCCTCGGAAATTCGCCCGAAACGGTTCGAAACAGGGCTGACGGCTGTTTATCAAGAGCTTTGGCCAGCTCGTTTTCGGCGCTGCTGTTTTTCTGCCCAAGATAAAGTTTTTAGGCGGACAGCTTTTCTTCGTCATAGGAAATTGTGATGCTTGTTTTCTTCATTTCGTTCCACTCACTTTCACATAGAAAGAACAGGATCGCAGTTTTCCCCGCAGTCCTGTTCCTCTGAATTTTGATTGAATATCTCTGATTCTGCGGCAAGTTCATTGCGGACATTCCGCCATCTCATATCGGGAGAAACCGGGCAGCAGTA
>ERZ827168.3338-NODE-3338-length-16525-cov-7.568913_pt1 | contig 16525 bp, 14 predicted proteins | sample MGYA00519868_ERZ827168 | MGnify/ENA primary metagenome ERZ827168 (study PRJEB31778, sample SAMEA3449271) | human gut metagenome | biome: human gut; feature: human-associated habitat; material: faeces | place: United Kingdom | collected 2010/2012 ...
GATAATACCGGGGATATCGGCCATGACGAACGACACGCCCTCATCCACATAGATGACACCGAGATTCGGGTACAGCGTGGTGAAGTGGTAGTTTGCGATCTTCGGGCGGGCGTTGGACGTGACGGACAGCAGCGTGGACTTGCCGACATTCGGGAAGCCGACAAGGCCGACATCCGCCAGCAGCTTCAGTTCCAGCACGACCTCGTGCTCCTCGCCGGGAAGGCCGGCCTTGGCAAAGCGCGGCACCTGACGGGTCGGCGTGGCAAAATGCTTGTTGCCCCAGCCACCGCGGCCGCCCTTGCAGAGGATAAAGTCCGCATCGTCGGACATATCCTTGATGATCTCGTTCGTTGCGGCATCGCGCACGACCGTACCGCGCGGGACCTGAATGACAAGGTCCTCGCCGCGCTTGCCGGAGCAGCGCGCGCCCTGCCCGTCCTGACCGGGTGCCGCAGCATATTTGCGCTTGTAGCGGAAGTCCATCAGCGTGGAGAGGTTGTCGTTCACGCGCAGGACGATATTGCCGCCCTTGCCGCCGTCGCCGCCGTCCGGGCCGCCTGCGGCCACATATTTCTCGCGGTGGAAGGCCACCGCGCCGTTGCCGCCGTTGCCTGCCTTCACCGTGATTTTCACTTTATCAATAAACATTTAAGAATCCCCTTTCAGATGCAGCTCATAAAACGCTGCGTCAAAGGTTTCGCTGCCGTCGAATTTAGCAAACGTTCCGCGGCGGACAAGCTGAAATCCGCATTTACGGATGACATTGCCGGAGGCCGTGTTGGCGGACGCGTGCTCCGCGGCAAAACCGCAGATGCCAAGCCTCCGATGCGCCCAGCGAAGCATCGCCATGGCCGCCTCCGTGGCGTAGCCCATCCCCCACACATCGCGGCGGAGGTTATAGCCCAGATGATGAAGCCCGTCGCCGCCCTTTCCGACGCCGCCGGTGCCGATCAACAGGCCATCTTCTTTGCGGTAGAAGCCGAATTCCAGATCCTCCGGGCGGATCGAGGCGATCCACGCTTCCGTCTCGGAAAGATCGCGATGCAGCGGATAGGACATATAGCGGTTGACCTCCGGGTCGCTTGCCCAGACAAAGACGGCAGGTGCGTCCTCCACGCCGATCGGGCGGAGGATCAGCCGCTCGGTTTCGATCCTGCGTTCCATGCCGCGCCTCCTTCATAAAAAAATCCCGAACATAGAGCGCCTATGTCCGGGATTCCGTATTGCGTCTTACTGTTCCGCGTAGACGGAGCACTGCTTGCGATCCTTGCCCTTGCGCTCGAACTTGACGTGGCCGTCAACCAGAGCAAACAGGGTGTCGTCGCTGCCGATACCGACATTGTTGCCGGGATGAATGTGCGTGCCTCTCTGGCGAACCAGAATGTTGCCCGCGAGGACGAACTGGCCGTCCGCGCGCTTCACGCCCAGTCTCTTGGACTCGGAATCACGGCCGTTCTTGGTGGAACCGCCGCCCTTCTTATGAGCGAAGAACTGAAAACCGATTTTCAGCATTTGTTACACCTCCATAACTTCGATATACTCAGGATAATTGTCCCGCAGGGAGCAGACCGTCAGCAAAAAGCCGGTCAGCACGGCCTGCACGGCGTCTTCGTCGTCGCAGGCTGCGGGAAGGGTGAGGGTGATCCGGGGCTCTTCTTCCTTCACCTTCGTATTGGCATGATTGCCCAGCACGTCGTTGATCGTGCACTCGGCGAAGGTCACGGCTGCGGAAACGGCTGCGCACACGATGTCGCTGCCCTCTTCGGCATAGCCGCTGTGCCCGGACACGGAGAATCCATGGATCCTGCCGTCGTGATTGAAGATCTCTACCTTAGTCATTACACGGAGATCTTTTCGATCTGCACCTTGGTGTACGGCTGTCTGTGGCCCTGGAGGGACTTGGAGTCCTTCTTCGGACGGTACTTGAAGACGCGGATCTTCTTGCCCTTGCCATTCTTCAGCACCTTAGCCTCAACCTTAGCACCTGCAACTGTGGGGGTACCGAACTTGGAGTCAGCACCGTCGACAACTGCCAGAACCTGATCGAAGGTGACGGTCTGCTCAGCCTCCGCCGCGAGCTTCTCGATGTAGATCACATCGCCCTCCTTGACGTTGTACTGCTTACCGCCGGTAACGATAATAGCCTGCATATTCGTTTGCACCTACCTTTTCTTTCGTAGACTCGCTCTTGAGGTGTGCCGGAGCAGCTTTTGACCTCTTTAATGCGGCTTATGGATTATACCAGAGATTTTTCTCCGTGTCAAATACTTTTTTTCGGAAAATCGCTTATTTTTCCGCCGCTTTGATCTTTTCCTCCGTATCCTCGCGGATGGCCTCGCGCAGCTTCGTCAGATAGGGAGAAAACGCGACGGCGTCATAGGCGTATGTCCGGTTGAGGTCATATTCCAGCGGCTCCCACGAGCGGATATCGGACTCATTGTGCTGGATGACGGCTTCGAGCTTGTCCAGCGCCTTATAGAGCTTCGCTTCGTCTGTCTGCAGCGCGCCCATTTCGGTATACAGCGCGGCCAGCTCCGTATTATACGGGGCCGGAAGCGACGCGACCCAATCGAACAGCGCGGTATCCTCCTTCTTTTCGTCGCTTGCGGACTTCAAAAACGTCGGGATATCGCCGGTGAAGCACTCGCCGAGATCGTGGATCAGGCACATTTTGATGACCTTGTCCATATCGAGCGCCGGGAATTCGTCCTTCATAAAGAATGCCATCAGTGCAAGCCGCCAGCTGTGCTCGGCGACGCTTTCGCGGCGGCCCCTGCTCGTCTCACAGTGGCGCAGTTCGTCCTTGAGGCGCTCAGCAATATGTAACACATCCAGTAATGCACGCACTTCCATATCGATTTCTCCTTTTTTGATTTATGACAGAACCAGTTCGATCGCTTCGCGGATATTGCGCACGCGCAGCAGCTCCATGCCGTCGGGCGCAGTGACATTGCCCGTCCCGTGGCGCGGGATGATACAGGTCTTGAATCCGGTGCGGGACGCCTCGGACAGGCGCTGCTGCAAGCCAGTCACGGCGCGAATTTCGCCCGTCAGGCCGACCTCGCCGATGGCGGCGGTCGCCGGATCGATGGGCTTATCGCGGAAGCTGGACGCGGCGGCAAGCACAAGGGCCAGATCGGCGGCAGGCTCGTCCAGCTGCAAGCCGCCGATGACGTTCACATACGCGTCCGACATCCCAAGATTCACGCCGCCGCGCTTTTCCAGCACGGCCAGCATGAGATTTGCCCGGTTAAAATCAAAGCCGTCCGCCGTGCGGCGGGGGACGTTGAAATTCGTCCGCGCGACAAGCGCCTGAATTTCTGCCAGAACCGGGCGCGTACCCTCCATCACGCAGGCCACGCACGTGCCGGGGGCATTTAATGGCCGTCCGGCCAGCAGCATTTCGGACGGATTCGGGACTTCGAGCAGTCCCCTGCCCTCCATTTCGAACACGCCGATCTCGTTTGTCGAGCCGAAGCGGTTCTTGGCCGCGCGCAGGATGCGGTAGCTGCTGGCGTGCTCGCCCTCGAAAAACAGCTCGCAGTCGACCATGTGCTCAAGCACCTTCGGCCCCGCAATCGCGCCCTCCTTATTGACATGGCCGACAACGAAGACGGTCACGCCGCTGCTCTTGGCCAGCTGCATGAGGGCCATGGTGCAGTCCTTGACCTGTGAAATGCTGCCGGGGGCAGAGGTATTCTCCGGGCTGTAGAGCGTCTGGATGGAGTCGGCAATGAGAATATCCGGCTGCACCTCGTCGACAGCGCTTAAAATCTCGGAAAGATCCGTCTCCGAGAGGATATATAATTCGTCCGACGCGACTTGCAGCCGGTCGGCACGCATTTTGATCTGCTTTTCCGATTCCTCGCCGGAAACATAGAGGATGCGGAGCGTTTTTCCGAGATAGGCGCAAATTTGCAGCAGAAGCGTCGATTTGCCGATGCCGGGCGCACCGCCCACCAGAATCAGCGATCCGCGCACGCCGCCGCCGCCCAGAACGCGGTCAAGCTCCTGCATACCGGTGGAGAAGCGGATCTCCTGCTCCCCTGTCACCTCTTTGAGCTTTTTCGGGACGGCGCGCGCGATACCTGCCCGGCCTGCCGCCTTCGCGGCAGGCACTTTTTTGTCCTCAAACTCCACGATGGAGTTCCATGCCCCGCAGGCGGGGCACTGGCCCTGCCAGCGCGGCGTTTCGTTGCCGCATTGCTTGCAGACAAAAACGGTTTTAGATTTCATTCGGATGCTCCTCTGACAGCCACACGGACAGCGTTCCCGCGATCACGGCGGCCAGCTTTTTCTGATACTCCGGCTGCAAGAGCCGCTGTTCTTCCTCGTAATTGGATAAAAATCCGCATTCGACCAGCACGCCGGTGCAGCCGATATGCTCCATGAGATACACGCCGTCCGATTTTTTGCACTGACGGCGGTTGCCCGGCTCGAGGCCCAGGGCCAGATTGGCCTGCAGCTGCTCGGCCAGCGCCTGACTGCCGGGCGTTTTCGCGTAGAAGACCTGTGCGCCGTGGTATTTGCCCTCGGTGAAGAAGTTCTGGTGCACGCTCAGAAGCAGTGCATTTTCCGTCTGGTTTACCGTCTCGGTCCGGTTTTTGATGTCCGAAACTTTTTTCTCCGAGATCGTGCGGCAGCCGTCTGAATAGACAGCCGTATCCGTCTCGCGGATCATGCTGACCCGCACGCCGCACAGGCGCAGAAGGTCGCGCAGGCGCAGCGAAATATCCAGATTCAGCGCCGCCTCAGACGTGCCGGAAACGCCGGTCGCGCCGCCGTCCTCCCCGCCGTGCCCCGCGTCGAGCACGACGGTCGTTCCGCCGGGCTGCATGGCCGCCGTCTGCGTGCTTCGATGTGTCAGAACGGCGAAGACGCAGAAATACAGAACGGTCGCAAACAGCATGACCGGCATCATGATCTCTACCCATTTTTTCATATGATCACCCCATACAAGCGTATGAGGGACAAGAAAAGTATAGCATGGATTTTTCGGTTTGAAAAGGTCGATTATGCGTCCTGAAAGACAGGCTGTACGGCTTCGCCCCAAAGCTGCGCCGCGGCTGCCTCTGCAAAACCACGCTCCTCCTGCGAAAATGGGCGGAACTGCGTGATAAGCAGGCGCTTTCCGCTGTGCTTCCAGCGGCCCGCTACGCTGCCGTGCAGCAGCACCGGCGGCATGACGATGCCGGACAGGCTGAAAATACCGCGCAGATACTCCGGCGGGAGAAATACGCTCTGCTTTTTCTCATAGCCCAGCATCAGCGGGTCGAAGCCCGCCAGCAGCAGGCAGTCCGGAAGCGCCTGTCCTGGTGCTCTTCCGGAATCCAGACTGAACAGCTGCTGCCCCTCGTATTTGGCTGCTTCCACAGGAAGCCGGGCCAGCCGCTTTTTGATCTCCGCCTGCGAGGTACCGAAATAATAGGCTGCATCCCGGACGGAAGCCGGGCCATAATTCGTGAAATACCGGCGCGTCTGTTCCAGCAGTGCGTCCTGCTCCTCCATCGGTGTGAATGCCGGACAGAGGCGGAACGCCTTTTCCTCGCTGACCGTGCCGCAGAGAAAGCCGCGCTCGCAGAGCTCCCGGATCCCGCCGCCCCAGGGATGGAATATGCTGCCCTCCTCCGCCTGCGTCATTCCGGCAGCGCGGCAGCGGGCTTTCAGGGCCTCGCGCGTCATTGGCCCTTGCGCAAGTGCATCGATGATCAGGTCCGAAAAGTATGCCTGCCGCTTCGGTGTAAGCGCCCAGTTCGGGCGCTGGTTCCAGAATGACGGAACAGTCCAGTCCCGACTCCGGTACCGGCAGCCAGTGTGCAGGAACAACGGAAGGTCGGCCTCTGCAAAGATGTGCATTGTGCCGCGGAGCGTCCAGCTCTTTACGAGGCTGTCTGCCGCGTGTGCTGTGTCATACGCTGTACTGCGCAGGCGCATGGCATACAGCGCGTTGGAGAGGAACTGCGCCTGAAAGCCGTTCATAGCGCAGAGCACTCTCATCCGCTCCCCCGCATGCAACAGATACTGATTCGACAGGCGCAGAAGCACCAATTCATTTCGCTCCATACATTCTCCTTTTGATATGCGCAGCCCCCGGCGCTTTTTTAGCAGACCGGGGGCCGGTATGTCATGATTTGATCGTCAGATAATGCGCCGCCCGCAAAGGAAGCGGGTCTTGTAATACGATTCGTCAAGCGAGTTGACGCGGACGCCCGTGGACGGCGTGGAGGCGTGGACGAAGTTGCCGCCGCCGATGTACATGCCGACGTGGTTGGCGTAATTGCCGTAGCCGAAGAAGACAAGGTCGCCGACCTGCAGATCGCTGCGGGAAACGTAGGTGCCCTGGCTCATCTGGTCGTTGGCCACGCGGTTCATCTTGTAGCCGTAGTTCGTCAGCACATAATACATGAGGCCGGAGCAGTCAAAGCCGGTCGACGGGCTTGAGCCGCCCCAGACGTAGCTGTAGCCGACGAAGCCCATGGCGAAGTTCGCGATCTCGCTGGCTGTGCCGGAGCCGGAGACGGTGCCGCCGCTGCCGGAGCCGGAGCCGCTGCCCGGCGTGACGGTGCTGTCCTTCTTATCGGCGAGCAGGTCTGCGCGGACATAGGCCGTAATGCCGTTATATTTGATGCGGTACCACTGGTGGCCGTCGGAGGTCGTAGTCGTGATGCCGGTGACGGTGACGGCGGCGTTGTAGCTCAGCTCGCCGACCTTCGTGCTGCCGGTCGTCCAGGAATCGCGGACGTTGATATAACCCGTCTGGCAGACGTACATGGTCTTGCTGATGCTCGTGACGGTGACGTTCAGATTGATCTGGTCAACAACGACCGTCGCGCTCTTGACGTTTTCATCGTAGAACCACTGGATGGTCTTATAGCAGCGCAGGAACATCGTCATGGCTTCCTGCCGGCTGGCGTTGTCCTTGGGGTTCAGATACGTGCCGTTTCCAAGCTTCGTGCCCTGCACGTAGGAATAGCTCACGCAGATCTGCGCGGCCTCCTTCGCCCATGCGGAGATCGATCCGGCGTCGGCAAAGCCGTTCAGCGCGCCGTCTTTCGCCTTGGGGGAGAACGCAGCCGCCGTGCAGAAATTCTCGATGAGCTTGAAGAATTCCTGCCGCGTCAGCAGCTGCTTCGGGCGGAACGAGCCGTCCTCGTAGCCGTTGACGATGCCGTACAGATGGGCCTTGACAATATTCTCATTCGACGTATCCGTAAAGCCGGTGAACGTTTCGTTCGACATATCGATATCGTTGCCGGTGGCCTTTTCGAATGCGTAGACGGCCAGCTCGCACATCTCGCCGCGCGTGATGTCCTTGGTCAGATCAAGGCCGTTAAAGGACGCGGGCATCAGGCCGAGCTTGTTGATCTCGTCATAGTTTGTTTGGAACCAGCTGCTGTAGTTGTTGTTCGCGCCGAGCGCGGCCGCGCTCATGGACAGAAGCAGCATGGCGCACAGCAGCAGGCACAGCGGTTTTCTTGCCTTTCGCATGGTTTACAGACTCCTTTTTTCCGTTCCCGGACCGGAACGGCACATTTTCGAGACAATTCGACTGCATTATATCAGATTATGACAACCATTACAAGCACAATTTTGTAAATCTTTCGTAACCAGTTGAGTTTTGCGAAAAAATATGATATAAGTGTGATATGAAGTTACGAGTGATGACCGCAGTGCTTGCCTGCAAGCTCTGCCGGGCCCTGATCCGCCTGCTGGGCAGAGGCGGCACGGATTTTCCCGGGCGCGTGGCGCTCAAGCTCTGCCCGAATCTGCTGGGTGAACTTGCAAGGAACGTGACGACCGTGATCGTCACGGGCACCAACGGCAAGACCACGACCTCGCGCATGATCGAGCAGTCGTGGCAGGACGCTGGAATCTCTTACTTTGCAAATAAATCCGGCGCAAACCTCCTGTCCGGCGTCACGGCGGAATTCGCCGTCCACTCCACGCTCACGGGCCGTTGCAGATATTCGCACGCGCTCATTGAGTCGGACGAGGCGGCGCTGAAATTCATCAGCAAATATGTCGACGCGAAGGTGATCGTCTACACGAACGTCTTCCGCGACCAGCTCGACCGCTACGGCGAGGTCACGCATACGCTCAGCAAGCTGCGCGTCGGCGCGCAGAACAGTCCGAACGCCGTTCTGTGCCTGAACGCGGACGATTCGCTCATTACCAGCCTGCACGACGACGTGCCGAACCCCGTTATTTTCTACGGCATCAGCACGCCGCTCTATGAGGAGCAGGTTTCGGACCTCTCCGACGCGCCGTACTGCATCAAGTGCAAGAGCGAATATCAATACGACTTTGTGACCTACGGCCATCTGGGCGGCTACCGCTGCCCGCGCTGCGGCTATGCCCGTCCGAAGCCGGATATCTGCGTCAGCAAGGTCATTCTGAGCGACGAGGAACGCTCCGAGGTCGTCTTCCGCGACGGCGAAACGGAGATCCCCGCAACGGTCAATCTGCCGGGCGGATACAATATTTATAACGCCTGCGCGGCCATGGCGGCAGCAAAGGCCATGGGGCTGGAGCTTCCGAAGGCGGCGCAGTCGCTGTCCCGCTTTGCCTGCGGCTTTGGGCGCATGGAGAAATTCGAGATCAATGGCACGGACGTGCGCATGATTTTGATCAAGAATCCGGCGGGCTGCAACCAGGTGCTGAGCTTCCTGACGCAGCGGACCGAGCCGTTCGTCTTTGCCGCCTGTCTCAACGACCGGACACAGGACGGCCGCGACGTCAGCTGGATCTGGGACGTGGCCTTTGAACGTCTGACGGATATGGGCGATACGCTCCGCGAGGTCTATCTGTCCGGCACGCGTGCGGAGGATATGGCCCTGCGCTTCCTCTACGCCGGATTCCCGAAGGAAAAGCTGCACGTGCAGAAGGACTACGGCGTGCTGATGGAGGAGGCGACGGCGCATAAGCTGCCGGTCTTCGTCATGCCGACGTACACGGCCATGCTGGCTCTGCGCGGCACGATCAGCAAAACGTATGGCTACAAGCAATTCTGGGAGTAAGCTATGGAACTGAACATCTATCATTTATATCCCGACGTTCTGAACCTCTACGGCGACCGCGGAAATGTCCTGTGTATGCAGCGGCGGCTGGAATGGCGCGGGATGCAGGCAAACATTGTCCCGGTCCCCATCGGGGTGAAACTTGCCGCGAAGGACTGCGATCTGCTCTTCATCGGCGGCGGACAGGACTTTGAGCAGGAGATCCTGATGCACGATCTGAAGGGCGAAAAGACGGCAGAGCTGAAAGCCGCCATCGAGGACGGCGTGCCCGTGCTCGCCATCTGCGGCGGGTATCAGATGCTGGGCCAGTATTACAAGACCTGGGACGGCAAGCAGTGTGACTTTACCGGCGCGCTCGATCTTTACACCGTCGGCTCCGAGCAGCGTATGATCGGCAATTATATGTTCACGTGCGACGAGGCGGACTGTAAAATTGTCGGCTTTGAAAACCACTCCGGCAAGACGTATCTCGGCTCCGGCGTGAAGCCGCTCGGCAAAGTCCTCGATGGATACGGTAACAACGGCGAGGACGGGACGGAGGGCGCACGCTACAAAAACGTCTTCGCGTCCTATTCCCACGGCTGTCTGCTGCCCAAAAACCCGAAGCTGGCCGATCTGATCCTCAAGCTTGCGCTCGAACGCAAATATGGCAAAGTGGAGCTTCCGCCCCTTACCGACGAATTTGAAACTGCCGCGCACAACTATATGGAAGCCCGACTGAGCCGGAAATAAATGCTCCGGGCCGCTGCGAATCCGCAGCGGCCCGGTTTTTTATGTGTTCTCTCTGACCCAGTGGACTGCGAAGTCCGCGAAGCGGGTGGCGGCAGGGGCATCGGTCGCAGCGGCAAGAGCAATGGTGCGGCTGGCGGGCGGGTCGATGGGGCGGATCTCCACGCCGTCTGTGTTGCCGCGCAGCAGCAGGGACGGCATGATGCTCACGCCCAGTCCCTGCCGAACCATGGCGATAACGGCATAATCATCCTTCGTCTCAAAGCGGATGTTTGGCCGGGCCTTGACTGCATGAAACGCACGGCGCACGTCATGATTGGAGGATTCCAGGAGCGAAATAAACGGCTCCTTTGCCAGCTCCTCGACCCGGCAGACCGGACTTTGCCCCAATGGGTGCCCCTTCGGCAGGACGGCGGCCAGCGCATCCTCGTACAGCGGTGTGCAGCGGCAGCCAGGACGGGCGGGAAGCGTTGTAAACGCAAGATCGACGCTGCCGTCGCCGAGCCAGGTGTCGATATCATGATAGTCGCCGTTGAAAAGCTGGAAATCCACCTGCGGGTGCTCCTTCTGGAACTGCATCATCATGGCGGGCAGCCAGTGCGTGGCGACGCTGGTGAACGTGCCGATGCGGATCTTGCCGGTAACGAGCGTATGCAGGCGTTCCGCCGCCTGCCGCAGCAGCCTTTCCTGCCGCACGATCTCGTGAATATAGGGCATCATCTGCTCGCCCTCCGGCGTGAGGCGTGCGCCGGTGCGCGTGCGCTTCAAAAGCGGCAGCTGAAGCTCCGCCTCGATGGCGGAGAGCATATGGCTGACGCCGGACTGCGTAAGGCCCAGCTCCTGCGCGGCCTTTGTCAGAGACTGCAGCTCCACTGTTTTTTCAAAAGCCTCATATTTTTTCGTATCCATACTGAAAAACCTCTTGCTTTTTTCACTTTAACGTGTTATCATACGCGCATATTATGAAGTTCCTTGATATTATACATGAGTATTTGTAATGTGTCAAGAGAAAGAAACGGAGAAATGCGTTATGAGTGGAGCAAATCTGCAGCATCTGCTGGCCATGATTTTGTATATGGCCGCTGTCGTCGGCATCGGCATTTATTTTGCCGGACGCGCGAATAAGGACGCCGAGTCGTATTTTCTCGGCGGACGCAGCCTCGGCCCGTGGGTCACGGCGTTCAGCGCGGAGGCGTCCGATATGTCCGGCTATCTGCTGATGGGCCTGCCCGGCCTTGCGTATTGGACGGGCCTTGCGGACGCGGGCTGGACGTGCATCGGGCTTGCCATCGGCACGTACCTCAACTTCCTGATCGTTTCGAAGCGGCTGCGCCGGTATTCCATCGCCGTGAACGCATTCACGCTGCCGGACTTCTTCTCGAACCGTTTCCATGAGAAGAAAAAGATCATCATGACGATCTGCTCACTCATTATCATCATTTTCTTCAGCGTCTACGCGGCGCAGTGCCTGTCCACGTGCGGCAAGCTGTTCGCAAATCTGTTCGGCTTCTCCTACGGCGGCATGATGATCGTCGCTGCCGTGTTCGTGCTGGCCTACACGTTCCTCGGCGGATATCTGGCCGAGAGCGCGTCCGATTTCATGCAGGGCGTTGTGATGGTCACGGTGCTGGTGCTGATCCTGATCCTGTCGGTCGTTTCCGCAGGTGGACTGAACACAGTCATCGAAAACGCGAAGAGCATTGACGGCTTCTTCTCCATGGTGCGCACGGCGACGCCCTCGACCACAGAGGTCAACGTTTTTGGTGCAGGCCGTCCTTACGGCGCGCTGTCCATTGCGTCCTGCCTTGCGTGGGGTCTTGGCTATTTCGGTATGCCGCAGGTGCTGCTGCGGTTCATGGGCATCCGCTCCGAGCATGAGCTGGGCCGCTCCCGCCGCGTGGCGATCATCTGGGTCGTGATCTCGATGGCCGCCGCCGTGTTCATCGGCGTCGTGGGCCGCAGCGTCGCGGGGCTTGATTATCTGTCCAACAACGATGCGGAAAATATCTTCATTGACGCGGCAACGTCCTATCTGCCGCCGATCCTCGCGGGCTTCGCCTGCGCGGGCGTGCTGGCCGCGGCGATCTCGTCCTCCGATTCGTATCTGCTGATCTCGGCCAGCGCCGTCAGCCAGAACCTGTATCGCGGCGTGTTCAAGAAGGATGCGACGGAGAAGCAGGTCATGTGGTGCTCGCGCATCACGCTGGTACTCATCACCATCGTCGCCATGGCGATCGCCTGGAACTCCAACTCGACCATCTTCGGCATCACGTCGTTTGCGTGGGCAGGCTTCGGCGCGGCCTTCGGCCCGCTGATGCTCCTGTGCCTGTTCTGGAAGCGCACGACATATCAGGGCGCAATCGCGGGTATGGTCGCGGGCGGCGCAATGGTCTTCTTCTGGAAGCTCGTTCTGAAGCCCCTTGGCGGGATGTTCGGCATCTACGAGCTGCTGCCCGCGTTCGTCTTCAGCGTGATCGTGATCGTCGCCGTCTCCCTGCTCACGGCAGAGCCTGACGCACAGATCGAGGCGGAATTCGACAAGGTCAAAGCGGGCAAGGGACTGCAATAAGAAATTTCTCCCGGCGGCGCGCAGCCGCCGGGTTTTCTGTGCTTTTTCCGAAAAAGCTGTTGCCAAACGGCGGTTGTTGTGCTAAAATGCATCTGATATCTGGAAAAAGCGAGGATCGAGCTGTCCTGTCCGATAGGGCCGGGTACAGAGAGGGCGGGTTTTGCTGGAAGCCGCCTACCGGTTGGGCCGCAGGGCTTTCTCTCGTGAGCTGCCGTTTGAACGGGGGTCACTCCCCTACTAGGACGCGCCGGTTATTGCCGCCGTTACCGGGCAGAAAGCAGCGCAGATTTTTCTGCGAACAGCGGGTGGTACCGCGGAAGCATGGTCTTTCGTCCCGATTCCGGGCGGAGGGCTTATTTTTTTGTATTATCACGAAAAGGAGCATTCGTTTATGAAGGAACAACTCGAAAAAATCCGGCAGGAAGCGCTCGGCGCGCTGGAAAGCGTCAAGGACGCCGGGGAGCTGGACGCGCTGCGCGTGCGCTTTCTCGGCAAGAAGGGCGAGCTGACCGGCGTTTTGAAGACGATGGGCAAGCTGTCCGCAGAGGAGCGCCCCGTCATGGGTCAGGCCGCGAACAACGTCCGCGCCGCCATTGAGGAAAAAATCGAAACCGTCCGCGCCGAACTGAAAGAAAAGGCCATGGAGGCCAGACTGGAGGCCGAGGCCATCGACGTGACCATCCCCGGAACCCCTGTCCAGCTGGGTCACCGGCATCCGATGAACAAGGCGCTCGACGAGGCCAAGGATATTTTTATCTCCATGGGCTTCAAGATCCTCGACGGCCCGGAGGTCGAGCTTGCCGACTATAACTTCACCAAGCTGAATATCGCCGAGAACCACCCCTCCCGCGACCGCAGCGACACGTTCTATGTGACGGACGACGAGGAAGTCCTCCTGCGCACGCAGACCAGCCCCATGCAGATTCGCGCCATGGAAGCAATCGGCCAGCCGCCGATCCGCATTCTGGCGCCGGGCCGCGTGTATCGCAAGGACGAGGTCGACGCAACGCATTCCCCCATGTTCCACCAGATCGAGGGCCTTGTCATCGACAAGGGCATCACGATGGCCGATCTCAAGGGCACGCTTGAGACGCTCATCAAGGCCATGTACGGCCAGGATTCCGTTGTCCGCTTCCGCCCGCACCACTTCCCGTTCACCGAGCCGAGCTGTGAGGTCGACGTGCAGTGCTTCAACTGCCGCGGCAAGGGCTGCTCGACCTGCAAGGGCGAGGGCTGGATCGAGCTGCTGGGTGCCGGTATGGTGCACCCGAAGGTACTGGCCGGCTGCGATATTGACCCGGAAATCTACTCCGGCTTCGCCTTCGGCATCGGCCTTGAGCGCATGGCTATGCGCCGGTTCAAGATCAGCGATATGCGCATGATCTTCGAAAACGACATTCGCTTCCTGTCTCAGTTCTAAGGAGGGTACGACATGAATATTTCGAGAAAATGGCTCCGTGAATTCGTTGATATCACGGCTACGGATAAAGAATACGACTCCGTCATGACCCTCGCCGGTCAGAAGGTCGAGACGACCGAGCGCATGGACGCGGAGATCAAAAACGTCGTCGTCGGCAAGGTCCTGTCGATGAAAAAGCATGAAAACTCCGACCATATGTGGGTCTGCATGGTCGACTGCGGCTCCGGTGAGCCGGTGCAGATCGTCACGGGCGCACAGAATGTGCACGAGGGCGATCTGGTTCCGGTCGCACAGCACAATTCGTACCTGCCCGGCGGCATCCACATCACGAAGGGCAAGCTGCGAGGCGTGGAGTCCTGTGGTATGCTGTGCTCGTATAAGGAGCTTGGCCTGACCGAGCATGACTGCCCGGAGGCGTATGCCGACGGCATCTGGATTCTGAACGACGAGGGCTGCGAGGTCGGCGAGGATATGAACGTCGTCATCGGCAACGATGATTCCATCGTCGAATTCGAGATCACGAACAACCGCCCGGACTGCTATTCGCTCATCGGACTCGCCCGTGAGACGGCCGCCGCGTTCAACGTGCCGATGAAGCACCATGAGCCGGTCGTCAAGGGCGGCGCAGAAGGAAATCTCTGCGATTTGCTTGATGTTGATGTGCAGGCGGACGACCTGTGCCCGCGCTACACGGCTCGTATGGTGCGCAATGTCAAGATCGCGCCCAGCCCCAAGTGGATGCGCCAGCGTCTGCGTTCGGCGGGCATCCGCCCGATCAACAATATCGTCGATATCACGAACTACGTCATGGTCGAATACGGCCAGCCGATGCACGCATTTGACTACCGCTATGTCAAGGGCGGCAAAATCGTCGTCCGCCGTGCGGGCGAGGACAAGACGCTCACGACGCTGGACGGCAATGTTCGCACGCTTCAGCCGGATATGCTCGTCATCGCCGATGAGACGAAGCCGGTCGGCCTTGCGGGCGTGATGGGCGGCGAAAACAGCGAGATCGTGGACGATACGGTCGACGTGGTCTTCGAATCCGCGAACTTCCTCGGTTCCTCTATCCGCAAGACGGCGCTGGCGCTCGGTATGCGCACGGACGCGTCCGCGAAGTTTGAAAAGGACATTGACCCGATGCTGACCGTCCCCGCCGTCAACCGTGCGTGCGAGCTGGTCGAGCTGCTTGGCGCAGGCGAGGTCATGGACGGCATGATCGACGTGCTGAACTATGTTCCGCAGCCCGTCACGGTCAAGCTCGAGCCGGAGCGCATCAACGCGCTGCTCGGCACGGATATCTCCGAGGCGGATATGATCGAGTATCTGCGCCGCGAGGAAGTCCCCGTCGTGGACGGCATGATCCAGGTTCCGTCCTGGCGGCCCGATCTGCGCGTGATGGCCGATATCGCGGAGGAAGTCGCCCGGTATTATGGCTACAACAACATTGAAACCACCCTCATGCGCGGCGCGACCACCATGGGCGGCTATTCCGACGAGCAGAAGCTGGAAAACGCCGCCGGTGCGGCGGCAAGAGCGCTGGGCTACAGCGAGATCATCACGTATTCCTTCGTCTCCCCGTCCTCGTTCGACGCCATCCGCCTTCCGGCGGACAGCCCGCTGCGCAAAACGGTCAAGCTCGTCAATCCGCTCGGCGAGGATACCTCCATCATGCGCACGGTCATTCTGCCGAGTATGCTGGATATCCTCTCCCGCAACTATGCGTTCAAGAACAAGGGCGTCAAGCTCTATGAGATCGGCAAGATCTATCTGCCGGTCGAGGGCCAGAAGCTGCCGGACGAGCCGAAGCGCATGATCTTCGGCACGTATGGCGAGCATGAGAATTTCTTCACGCTCAAGGGCGAGATCGACGCGCTGCTCGAACAGCTGAACGTGCATCCGGCGGCGTATATCGCCGACACGAAGAACCCGAGCTATCATCCGGGCCGCTGCGCCGATATTATCATCGACGGCAAAAAGCTCGGCGTGATCGGTCAGATCCACCCGCTGGTCGCGGAGGGCTACGGCATCGACGGCGAGGTCTACGTCGCGGAGCTGGACTTCACCGGCCTGCAGGCTGCGCTTGCACCGGAACGTGTGTTCCACAGCCTGCCCAAGTTCCCGACCGTCAGCCGCGATCTGGCGCTGGTGTGCGACGAGGCGATGACCGTCGGTATGCTCGAAGCCTGCATCAAGAAGGCGGGCGGCAAGCTGCTGCGCTCCATCCAGCTGTTTGATATCTACCGCGGCCCCGGCATTGCACCGGGCAAGAAGAGCGTTGCGTTCAGCCTTGAGCTGCGCGCGGACGACCGCACGCTCACCGACGAGGACACCACCGGTGTCACGAACTCCGTTCTGGAAAAGCTCAAAAACGACCTCGGCGTGACACTGCGATAAAGACATAAAACCAGCCGTTCCCGGTTCACTCCGGGAGCGGCTGTTGTTTCGTTATAAGACCTGTTTTGCAGAAGGTCGGTTCGTAGGGGCGGACGACTCTGTCCGCCTGCGGGATGCAGTGCTTTTTTCAGAAATCTGCGGCGAATCCGTAAGTGTCCGCACGGCTGGTTGTCGCGGTCGATGCCCACATCGCCCCGGCAGTTAAGCAGGCAAGTGCATACGAGTTCGCCGTAAAGCTTCATAAAACCACCGTATCCTGCTGGGCGGAGCAGAGCCCCGCCCCTACCAGATGCGTTCGGTTTTGGTTTTTTCGTATAAACCGAACGTCACAGTCTTGTCCTAGGGTGTATCTGAAAACTCATGATGTGACCGGCAGCGAGGGATTTTTGCGTT
>ERZ827168.3339-NODE-3339-length-16525-cov-3.803886_pt1 | contig 16525 bp, 26 predicted proteins | sample MGYA00519868_ERZ827168 | MGnify/ENA primary metagenome ERZ827168 (study PRJEB31778, sample SAMEA3449271) | human gut metagenome | biome: human gut; feature: human-associated habitat; material: faeces | place: United Kingdom | collected 2010/2012 ...
GCATATGTGTCAGTCAGCTGCTTACCGATCTCATCGATGCCAGTTACGTTATCTCCATCAACTTTCAGTTTGCTATAGTCAAACTGAGAACGCATCAAGTTGCGGTGTCTGGTCGGATGCTTATCCAACCAGGCGTCGACAGCATCACGTTTTTTAATGTCATCCTTGAGTTTCTTGGTGTCAGTATCGTACTTGGTCTGAGCATTGGCCAGCTGCGTCTTTAGACCATCAATATCCGTTCCCTCGTATTTCTCAGCGGCTTCTTTCAGCTGCCCGATCGTCGTATTAGCGGTGGCCAGCTCGGCCACCTTGTCGTCGTATTTAGACTTTGAGACATACTCTCCACTCGCCAGATTGGCAATCTTGATCTTGTCATTGCCTTTCAGCTTCGCTTCAACTTGAGCGTACAGCTCATCGCCTAAAAATTCCTTTAAGAATTCCATGATTTCCTCCTGCGTTTTTTATATCCGGTTCTCTCCGGTAAAGGCGGGTAGTTTATATGCCATTCCCCCAGGGCCATCGATCACTTCAAATAGCTACCAAAATACGGCAGCTTCCGCTTTGGTGGATCGTTCATACCTATCACCCTTTCTTCTAACTTTCTTCCACAAAAAATGCAGGTATCTACCTCCCGGCGGACCCTGCATTGCTGATTCTTATCGTAATACGTTCTATAACGTGTAACATAGCTATGTTGGCACATCTCATGCCTCTATTCGATCAATACCATATTCGACTGCACACAGATGTTCAATTCTGCATCCTCTTGCATCTTCCCAACCTGGAGCAAAATACGCCACATCTGCTTGAGCTAGTAGTTCTAATGATTTTCCGAGGAACCACAGTGGCTTAGCATCTGCTGGTGCGCCCTGGAAGAAAGAATCCAATACCTCAACCACGTCATCACATAGGCGCTCAGCCTCCGCAATAGCCTTATTTCTTTCCTTTAGAATCTCTTCGTCGCTTTTGCCTTTCATCGGCTGTGAAATAAATAATTTCTTCATATTGTCCTCCCACTAAAAAAGCACCCTGCTTGAGAGTGCTACTTTGCAATATCGATTATACCTTTGGCCAAATTTTTAGCCCTTTGCATCAACGAATTTTCTTCCAGGTACTCCAACCCTTTCAATGTGATCCTGATTTTTGAGCAATCTGTCACGGTAGGATAACCCTCATCAACATACTGCTTTATCACGACACCTGTAATGTAACCTGAATCACTCAGCATCATGATCAGCTTTTCCCATAGCGGTCTGGATATCCCCAGCGCCTGCGGACTGATGCGTGCTTCGTCAAATTCTTCATACTCCATCGCTTTTTCGAGCGATGAAAGGATCTTATAAATGATTTTGAAGTTATTGGCCATGAGCATTATCTGCTACTATGTTATCAATTATCTGCTCTGCAAAACGAACTTCATCTGGCACATCATCTGTAAACATTAAAATTTCCACAGTAAAATCATGTAAGGCATAGATCAAGTCGTTAGGATCACTCGAACTTAGAAGTTCATCTGCATTTTCAATATGCTTTTTGATAAAATCAACTTCTCTTGGTTCTAACATAGTCATTTCCTCCTTTCTATGTTTTAGGATTTGTCTGAATCAAATATTGTGTATCTGGATTTACTGTAACTACACAATATTTTGAATAATAACCTCTGCTTTTTCCTCTTTTTACCGTTTTTTCAAAGATTTCATCTGGATTTTTCAAAGTAAACAATATTGCATCAATAGGTACACCTTTACGCATTCCTTTAATTGGCTCATTACTACTCTCATACTGTCCAATAACGCGATCAATAAAATGTGTCTTGTACCCCTTAATTATTATACCATCTTTTGTCTCCATTCCGACCAATTCTTTTTCAACCTTTTTTGCCACATCTTCATAAATATCAAAAGTGATAAAAACAGAAATATCACCTTTCTTTTGTGCAGCCTTATACCCTTTCATCAAGGTAATCTTTCTTTCAGCATTTTTAGAAGACATGGTCGTTCCTCTATAGCCCAGCCCATCCATGTAGATGCGCTCTTTCTGCTGTTTCATGCCCATTTTCTTGGCGAAGTCGCCATATTCATACATGGCCGTACGATAACGGACCTGCGCATTCAGGATGTCTTCCGGGTCTCCGCCGCCTTCCTGAAGCATCCGGATCTCCTCACGCATCGCTCGCATATTGGTCTCCATCTGCCGCATCCGCTGCTTGGCTTCATATCCGGTATATTCCTTGCCCTTGTACGTCTTAGGTGTGGGATCTGACCACTTCCGGAGCTGCTCATCCGTGTATGCGCGCTTCGATACACCCTTAACGAACGGATAATACACATGATAACAATTCGCGCCCAGCAAGCCTGTCACGCTTCCCAGGCCACACTCTTCGATGAGCTGTAGCTTGGTCTTGATTGTACCCTGCCATACAGCGTGTGTAGGGCGAGGGTTGGCGTGTGCGGAGATCTCGAATGTATCGATCCCCAGCTTCTTCGCAGTGTCATCAGATATATTGACAGACATCTGCGATATCGCGGTCATGACAGATCTTCTGGCAGCCACAGTGATGCGGTTATGCCACCCGGTGTCATAGTTGATCCATCGTATCCCAGAATTGCTCATCTGCTTGACAGCTTTTCGAAGGGTGGTATTATAATCGAATCCTCCCGTCTGAATATCCACGATTACCTGATCGATTACATTTTTAAAATATTCCGAAAGACTCATATTTTTTGAGCCATCGCCAGTCCTTATTACAAAACCTAATGATTGAGATAAATTATGCATTTCTTCCTTTGTCTGATTTTTGACCGCTGATATCATGTTCTGCAGCCAAGTGTTCTGCTTAAAGGGGATGAACCGCTTATCGAGCGCGTCATACAGCTGCTTGTTGCTGATGTAATCGGTCTCGATCGCCGTCTGATACAATTCCTCGATGTATGCTTCAGAAGCATCGAGCGCATCCTGCAGCATGCTCTTGATATCCGCGTTGCTGAATCCCAAGCGTCTAAGCTCGTTGATCTGAAAATCCGCGGATCTTGTAATTACACCGGCATCCTTGATGCGTCGCACGATGTCATCCATGATGCGCTGTTCAAGTCCAGCGAAGATCTCTTCGTTGCCGTAGCCATATGACTCCAGCTGCTCAGGCGTGATCATGACATCACATCATTTTGCTCTGGGATCATCGATTCCGCGGTGGCTTTGTCCTCGCCGTATACGCGCATCCGATACTCTACCGGGCTCATGATGCCGGCGGCCACATCTTCCTTGTACTGCTTGCGCTCTGCAGCCTTATCCTCGATGATGGAGTCGTCAAAATCCACCTGGATATCTCCGGTATATCCGCTTCCAGCAATATGCAGCACTGCTCTGACCATGCCCTTCAACGCGCGTTCCAGGATCAGCTCGTGCTTCTTCAGTCGCCTGAACATCTTGGAATTGCTGCTGATGATGTCGGTCGTGTTCGTATAGACCTTCCCTTCCTTGAAAACATAATAATCAGACCCAAAACCAACCTTATCGCCGAACAGGTTCAGCGCGTCCTGCAACGCCTGGCTGTGTTCAGCGACGCGCAGGTTGAAATCGGTCTGTTCGATCTTCTTGCCGTCTTCTCCAAGGCCATTCAGGCCATAGAACGACACATCATCAGGGTCGAACGCTGGCCGGACATTGGGACCAGAGACAGGCACGGTCACATTGACGACGGATGGATCCAGGAAGATCCGCTTCTTGCCCAGCTGGAACTCGTTGAAGTAGGAATCGAAGATCTCATCGATCTCTTGCATCTCATCCAGCGCATTGGCATACACTGCGATGCCCATTGCTTCATCCATATCGCTGTTATTTACCGCATTCGGACGAATAATCTGAAATAATGGAACATCACTGTATATGACCCGTTCCATTCCTTCTGGAACTTCTCCCACGACGTACTTGCCGCCTTTTTTTGCATCAAAGATGATATTTTCGATGCGATATCTTCCGTTCTGATATTCGTGAATATTGACATAATACCTATCCTTGGAAATCTCGCTGGCGAATGCTGCATCGACGATCATGCCATTCTCCTGACGAAGCGGAAAGATCATCCCTGCCGGGACATAATCAATCTTGCATCCGCTCTTGCGATCCCTGCTGCGGTATTCCACCAGCGCACCGGTCCCCAGCGCGAAGGACTTTTCTACCAACGCATTTGCCTGGTCACGGAAGTTGTTTTCCGTCAGGCACTCGTCAAGCTGTTTCTGCCGGCTGCGATCCACCTGGATCATGACCTTTTCGTTCAGCAGCAGGTCTGCCCAATCCTCACACGACTTCTTCGCCATTCCCAGTGTTTTTTTCGTTCGTCTAATCTCTTTAACACCGTTATATACTGTGTAATTGTGGAAAGAATCGACCTTTCCACGATACCATTCTCGCCACAATGCCATGTGTTCCCGGTGTAAGCCAGATACCTCTACCTTATAACCAAGCTGTTCCAGAAAATCTCGGATATCACTCACAATCATCCGCATCACTCCTTTCGCAATATTGGCAGCATACTCACAATATAATTCCACAGACCCATGACTGCATAACGCACTGCATCACAGCAGTGGTCATTTTGTTTGATTGGCTTTTCTTCACCACGCTCGATCGAATCAGGGTCATAGCTGTACAGATACATTTCGCCTTGTAATTCCTTTTGGGCGCTACAAAATTGCAATACATCATAGATCAACAGCTTCTGCACCCTGCTGATGCCGAGAGCGACAGTATTGTCCACGGACGGAAACTGTACTTCCGGACATAATCTTCTGATTTCCTCCTGCAGACCTTTCGCAGAAGGGTCAATGAAGCAAAAAACGGGCTTCTGCCCGTATCGTTGGTATAGCTTATCGATAAATTCCCGAAAATCCCTGGCATAATCGCCTGGACTCTTCTGATGACCGCTCATGCGGCCGCAGTAATAATATTCAGACAATCCGACCAGTTTTTTTGCAGTAAAGTCTAATCCAAATGGTTGAAAAGTAGTAGGATTCATTTGACCATAGTCAACGCCTATGCCGATAATGCTGATGTTTTGGTCTTTGGCCGGTTCTCTTACGTGCCGATCAGGATCAAACATGTAGTAGATCAAGTCATCCAGACCGACAGCTTCACCAAGCCATACCCAGCGGTACATCTTCAGGTCCGCGGCCTTCATTGCTTTAGCCTCTTCAATCAGCCGCTTCCCGAGCCAATTGACCGGAACGTCCTGGTATGTGACATGCACATGCACGCAATCAGGGCGCATTTCCATCTTCTGACACCACTCATTGATCGGCGCCTTTGGATTCTTCGGCGGGTTATATAGATAGAGCATCCGGAAGTCCTCATCATTGCCACGCACGAACGTGGCCACGATATTGGAAATCTCGTCCTCTCCATCACCCTTGTCGAAGAACTCTGTCAGCTCATCCAGTACGACCATCTTAATTGTGTTCTCATCATCAATCATGCCTTTGGTGTCATCTATACTGTCAGATCCTGTGAAATAAACCGTGCTGCCGGTTCTGCGATATGTAATCTGCATAGGGCTCTTCGTAATCTTGAACAAGCTCTTGCTCAGACCAAGTCTCTTTATCGCACGCTGACACTCGTTGAATACTGTCTTTCGTAGCTTATTGTGATGCTTGCGCATCACGATTGCGGCCGCATGCGGATCGCTGACCAGCAGGAAGTCTACAAGGATGGCCATAAAGGATGATTTCGTCCCCGCGCGCCCGGAGGTAAGGATCTGATGGACATGCTCATGATCATTGACCAGAGTGTGAAACTTCGGAATGATGATGTCGCTCAATTTCACCGTTTTAGAGGTCATTGACGATTACCACACTTTCATCCGTTTCCGTTCCGTTGTCGGTCTCTAGCTTCTTTTTCTGCGCCTGGAGCAGTTCCAAACGTGCTTTCTGCTCATCAGAAGCCATCTCCCAATTTTTATGAAGCATCTCATCGTACTGTTTGATCATGCTCTCCAGCGTCTTCATTGCGCGGCTCTGTGCTGCCATGAAGTTAGCCTGCTTGTCCCAGGCTTGTTGCACTTCCCACCGTTCTCCTATGACATTTCCGTCCTTTTCTTCAATCTTCTCGACGGTCTTATCTTGCTGATCTCGTACGTGCATCAATTTTTGTGCTCGGATAATGGCAGCAAACTGTAATTGAATATTGTCCCAAAGCAGCTCCAGCGGATCATCCGGCATCTCACCGATGATCGCAATTGTTTCTTCTGGCAACCATTTGGAAAAGAATCCGTGCTTCTCTGCATTTTTGTTTCCAGGAGGTCCCGTTGCATTGTGGTGACTATTTGGGTTCTTGCCACGGCCATATTTCTTCTTTTTTTTATCCGAACGTTCGTTATTTTTTAACGAACGCTCGTTATCTGGAGCATCCCATTTGTAAGTGCACTTCCAGCGCCTAACTGTTCCTTCAGGCAAGCTGAGTTGACTTGCAATCTCAACCAGCTTCATCCCCTGCAGGTACATGCTGCGTGCTTGATCAACACGATCATCCGGCTTTCTTGGCATCCATATCACCACCTCCTTTGGGGTAAAAGAAAAAGCACCATTTCTGGTGCTTTCAGGGAATAGGGATGAAAGAATGAAAATCGCCTGGATTTGCATCCAATTCGACACTACCATGATAACACGGAAAAGGTGTCAGTTACTGTACAAATTATGTGATTTTTTGATCTAAAATTTTATTCAACACTCTATTTCTAGTCTTATAGATGTTTTCTTCGGTATACCCCGTAATCTCTGCAGCAAGCTCTGCGTTCGTGCACTGCTGCACCATCACATACTGCCGAATCATTGCTTCCTGGGACGAAGAGCAGACTGTAAGCCACTGATCAACGCGATCAAGATACATCTCTTCCACTTTCTGCTACTTGCGAAGCTCATGCAGCTTCCCGCTCCATTCAATCTGCCAAGGGCTTCCAGATCCGCTGCCTTCTGGCATCCGGATCACGCTGCTGCTGCAACTTGGATGATCTAGCTCCTCTTGGTACCTTTCTTCCAAATTGCGAATCTGATCATCATAACGCTGCCATTCAGCCAGGTGCCAATAGTAGTTCTTCAGCTCTGACTCTATGTAATTCAGCTGCATCTGCTTCGTTAGCTTTCTAATCTGCTCTTTCTTCCAATCCACTTTTAATCACTCCCATGCGGTTCGTTCAACACTTTATCGAAATAATCATCTTCCCTGGTAAAAGCTTCACGAGGAACCTTGTCATCAGGTTCCTTTTTGCATTCATGATAAAGCCGGAATGTGGCGCTGATCATTACGATCAGCACCATGCCGGCAATGACTAAGAGCCACATTCTTCCACCACCTTTTTAAGATTGCACCTTTTGAACATCTCGTATGAAACTTGATGTTTATTACCTTTTTCGTCTCGAAACATAACGTATTTAATGCCATCATGATTGTCGATTACTTTTTCAACAACAATCTTTTTATGATCAACTAAACCTTCAAAAATGGATCCAGCACAAATATCTTTATCGTTAATCACTATTTCACCTCACAACTCCCAATAAGCATCCAAATATTTTGAAGCTTCCTTATAACCTGCATTTTGAAGCAGCTGAGATGCTTCATCGCGCCAAGCGGTTACATCTTTGCCCCACAAGGACAACAATTTTTTATGCTTCAACTTAAGCGCCTCATGCTCTTCGATCAACTGCATGATTGTGTCCTGAGCTTGATCCAGACGTTTGTAATACTTTTGATTTCCATTCGCACAGTAATCTTCGATGGCGTCGGAGATTTCCCCTAAAGCAGCTTCATATTTCTCTCTCATGATCAATCCTCTCCTTTCTTCGTTTTGCACCGGTACCTTCTCTTCGTGGATCGAGCGTGTCGTCAACTCGATACACTCACCTCACTTTCGGCCACGAAGCATGGCTTGATGATGTAAAGAGGGGCCACTACACTTCCTTTCTGTTGTTGCCATGAAGAGAAGGCACCAGATGCCGATTATCTTCCTAACGCTCGCCTTTTTCATACTGTTCAGCGGTAAAGCCTCTTTTTTTCCAGTTAAACAGAATGCGATCGATATAGTCGATATTTCTTGTTTCGTACAATATCGCCTCAATGAGTGCATACCGAATTAATGCATCATCGTACGTTTCTGCCCACTCACTGATCATGTTGCATTCCCTGGAAGACATTGGCCGTCCGAATTCCTGTTCAAATAAGCTTAACAGCGGAATGCCATATAAATCGTTCTGTTCGGTATGATTAAAACACGCGTATGCGCCCGCGTTTTTTTCTATACCTAATGTTTCTTTTACTTCTTTTACTTCTTTAATAGTGGTTAGTAGCTGGTTAGTGGCTGGTTGGTTGCTGGTTACCTGTTGGTTAGTTTCACGGTTGGTCTGTTGGTTAGTATTGCTTGGGGAACTCTGATATTTGTCCCAATTTATAATGGTTACGATACTTCCGCGGTTGGTTGATTGGATGGTTATTTCGTTGGTTGATACCAGTCTATTAAGGCATGTGCGAAGCTCTTGCACTCCAATACCGAGCTGGTTAGCCATTTTCTCACGACCAATCAATACCTGCCCACGTTTAATGAGTTGCCCATCGTAATAGTAATCCTCGAAAGCAGCGTTCAAAAGTAACTCTATCCAGACGTTCAGCATATTCTTTTTTGTATACCATCTCCACTTACGTATAGCCCTATCCAATTTGATGTAGCCCAATCTTTACCACATCCTTTACTCTTCTTTAATATCGATCCCATGGATCTCTTTCATCATGCGGCGTTTTAGCCTGTATACATCCGTTTTAAAGCCTTTAACATCTTCAACAATCTTTTTTCCATCCTGGAAATAAACAAAATCAGCTATATATTTGACCTCACGGCCGTTAGCGTTTTTGGGTATCAGTACGAAAGGAACCTGGAGCTGCAGTTCCTTAATAATTCCTGCACGCTCCATGATTCTAAGCTGACGATAGCGGTTAGCTTCTTTTTTGGAGTCAAACCGGATTCCATCAACTTCTATCCTTTCAGCATTGTATTTGCTTTTAGCAGCCTTCACAGGCTGTATTTCGTCGTTTACGGCTTCTTGGCGGTACTTTCGGCCATTCGGGTAGTTAATCATCATCTTTCCTCTTTTGCCCGCCATAAATTGATTTTGACACGTTTATCAAACCCTGCTCTTGTTAAATCAATTCCAAGATCTGTGGAATATTCTATCAGTTGGTCAACAAGGTCCATGATTTCATTTACAAACACAGGGCCATGATTAATTTGTAGACGCCTTTCAATCCCAGACCTTATGCCGGATACAACATCTGCATCTCGTTTGATCACCGCTATTTTTCTTGTCTTCTTTTTGAAATCTACGCTTTCTTTCTTAGAGCACAGCTTCATATATTCCTCCGAGGGTTAAATTCAACCCCTTTTCAGCAAGATGCACATTGGCCATCGTACATGATGCGATTTCTTTTTTGAATCGCTCTGCATCGCTATTTACATCTGATAAATGAAGAAGAACAACATCTGTCAAACGTAGATTGTCACAGCCCCTAATAAACTCTTTTACATTGTTGAGTTCAAAATGTGAGCCTCTAATGCGTTTAGCTAATGATCCATTGATATGATTCGATTCAATATTTCTAGAAAGCAGATCTTCTGCATAATTGCATTCGACCATGATATACCTAAGATTTTTAAACCGATATCGTACATAATACGTATCAGTAGCGAAAAGCAGTGTGTCACTGCTTCCATGATCAACAATATAATATCCAACCGGATCAGCAGCATCATGCTGTGTAGGGAAAGCGGTGAAGCTAACTCCATACAGCTCCACCTGCTTCATTTTTTCAAATGATCGTATCAAATATGGCTTCGGAAGTGCCCCGATTTCATGAAGTGCCGCAATCGTTCCAGCGCTTGCATAAACAGATACTCCTCCATTTGCATAATCGAGCATATACCTTGCATGGTCCATATGCTCATGTGTGATCAGACAGCATATTACCTGATCTACACGATACTCGATCACCTTCAACACTTCCTGCCACCTCACACCGGCTTCCAGTATGACAATGCCTTTATCGGTGTACAGCAGATAGCAATTTCCTTTCGATCCACTTGCCAGGACCTTAAGCTGCATCACAGATCCCACTTCCCAACAGGCTGCTTATTGGATGTTTCACTAGCTTTATTTTGAATTGTGTCTGTTGGATTAGAATCATTCTGCTGTGGTTTATCTTTTACTGGTTCTTCCGGGAAGGCCTCTTGATTTGCATTTTCACGAATCTCCGCTTCGATATCCACCGCATTACTTCGATCAATACGCTCATCCTCTTCATATTCATTCGCCGTTGTATCATTGATGGCCTGGACCAAGATATCCGAGTCATCCGATGTATTGATAAATGACTTAGCAGCACGATTGATGACCGTACGTTTGGCCATCTCTTGTGGGAATTTTTTATGAACCGTCTGTGAAGTCTTTGATTGCCCCCAGGAAGTCTCAATTTCTTTTCTGGTCATAATTGTCATTGGCTGATCACCATCTTCTTTTTCAATGATGGCATATGCACCAATGATCGGCTTATCATGATTTTCTAATTTGGATTTATGCTTCAACAGGTAATCCTTTCCATTACGATTCTCATAATCAAGCTCATCGCCTTCAAAAATAACATTTGCCCAGATATCTTTGACATTCGATAATCGCTTAATAACTGCCTGGGTTCCAAAATACGAACGTGTCATTTGAAGCTCGGTTCCATACACCACAAAATAACATTGTGTCTTTGCAGGAGTAAGACCTTGAATTGTCATATTGAGAAGCGCATTAGCGATACTTGCCTTGCTGCAAACCTGCAGCGCCGGCTGATGGTTCTTATCTTCAACGCTCTGAAGTGTAAAAAAAGCTGACTTCAAAGCATTTTCTGCAGAGTAATTGGGAGGAAGAACAAGTCCTCCCTTTTTTAGTTCTGCGAGTTTCCCGACCACTTCATCGGTGATGTCTTTTTGAATGATAGCAGCTTCATTTGAATTTTTTTGCAATGTTGTCATTATTTCATACCTCCACCTGTTACTGATAAATTGATAATTTGCGTATCCGGAGCCGTGATTGAGGTTACTGACTCCCTATTGTCGATAAAAATAGGAGCCTTCACCTGATAAAACTGAATTAATGCATTTATGATATCCAAGCCGGCATTGATCGTCGATGCGGTATTGAGTGCGGTATAGTCCACGCCGTTTACCGTAATCTCACATGTCGGGACTGGGTTGCCCTCCTGGGTATAGTTGAACATCTTGAATTCAACTAATTTGAATTTGGATGCAACTTTTTTGTTCAAAAGCTCAGTACGTGTTTTGACCCATGTATCACACAAATAAATAATTTTTTCTTGATCGGCAATGCGTTGATTGACCTCCAGCGATTCTTTTTCTAATGCTGCACAACGTGCATTGATCTGTTCGATATCAGCTTTGATCAGCGGTATTGCATCATATCGTCGAAGTTGCTGTAACGCTTCATCACGTTCTTTTCTAAACTGTTCTTTTTTCGCACGAATACGGTTATTCTCGTTTTCGATTTTCTCACTGACAGATACTTCTTCTGGAACAGCATCAATCATTGCCTGCAGCTCCTGATCTGTCGAAAAATCAACTTTGTAATAACCTCGATCAACAGTCACTATATCTTCAAGCTCTGATATCTCCTGCTTCACATCGCTTATAGAGTTGATCAGATCGGCAATTTTATCTTTGATCCGCACTCCTTTTTGATATGTTTGGTTTCCTTCCTCAGTCAGATCATCAATTCTCTTGCGCTGTAGCTCTCTCCATTTTTCAATCAATTTTTCTTTTTCTGAATCCTGATCAGGAAGTTCCTGGCCGCATTTATCGCAGCACACTGCGCCGAAAATAGGCGGTTCTTCCTGTCTGATCAGTTCGATACCTCTTTGGGTTTCGGTCAAATCCTTCCGACATTTCTGCAGATTTTTTTGTTCTTCATTAAGCGACTTTTCCTTTTCCTCCAGCTGTACTTTTAAGCTCTGCAGTTTTCTTTGATTATCTGCATTCTTCAAATTATATTCACGTACTGCTGCATCTGCCTCAGCTTGTTTATTGGATTTATAAAGATCAATTTCTGCAAGCTGTCGTATACGTTCCTGGTTAGATTGCATAATTGAATCAATGCGACTTGTTACATCTCCCTGCATCTCATCAAGTCTCGATAGTTCTTTCTTAGCAGCTTCAAATTGATGTTGATAGATCTCCTGCTTTTGATCAAACAAGGCAGCTAAATCCGCTTCTTTTCTTGTTCTGGTCTGAATCAGTTCATCAATACGAGCAGGATAGTTATCACGTTCATGAACACAACGAAGCTTTGTGCTCATAGCAACTTGTTTTGTTTCGCTAAGATTCTTTCCAGGATCAAACTTGGAAAGTTCTTTATTTGCACTACGGATCTCTTCTGCAGACACTTCACCAGCCATAGATAAAACGATTTCTCTGCGTTTATCCGGCTTGAGAGAAGCAAAATAGTGTGGATCAGTAATCAACTTAAATAAATCTTCGTCAACGAGCTCACTGATGCGTCTCTTATACTCTGCAGCGGAGATCTTCTCATTACCATTCCAGCTATACACTGTCTTTTGACCATCATAGACAGCTTCTGCCTGACCTTTTGGCTTACGCCATTTTTCCTGGAATGTGCGCTTCAGTGTTAATTCCTCTCCATCTACCATCAGGGTTGCCTCGACGCTATTGTCAGTATGCCAAATTGGATTACCGCTTTTATCCAACATCTTGATCTTCGCCTTATCCTCGCTCTGTCCTTTTGAATCCTTTCCAAAAAGCAACCAAAGGAATGCGTCAAAGACTGATGTTTTGCCAGTCCCATTTGCGCCGAAAATATAGTTTTCTCCCGGCACAAAGTCTTCTATACGACGAGCCTGACCCTTGAAATTGGTCAGCTCAATTCGTTTCAAAACGATTTCTTTCATCATTTTTCTCCCTTTATCTCTCAATATTTAAAACTGAACAATAATAATTTGTTCTTTCTCTTTGTATCTTTCGATCTTCTGGATATCCTACTAACCTTTCCAATACTTTTTTAGAACATGATTTACATATAGCTTCGTTTAGGATTGGAATGATCACAACATCTTCAAAACCGATTAGATCTTTTAGACATTCGTCGCAGATTGGCAGCGGATTATCCGTAATTCTCATCAATTCCCAAAACGAAACATTCTCAATATAATCAATTCCGGAATTAGTTCTTTTCAATACTGGTTTCATTCTCTTCCTCCTGTTTAAAATCAACTCTACTGATCACTGGATCCACCGGATCATCATTCAGATCTTTAAGATAAGCTATGATCTGCTGGCGAAGAGTCTCTGCCCGCCGCCTCCATCCTCTGGCAAATGCGTCAAGCATCTGCTCTTGCATGATCCTTAGCTCTTTCATAACTCTCCTTTTCTGAACCATTTTCTTCCAGTTGATCAATGTATTCTTTAAGAAGTTTATTTGTGAATCTAATAGGTTCTTTGCTTGTTTTAATCAAAAGTTCAGCAATCACTGTTGGCAGTGCCTGCATGATCATTTTATTTCCCGCTTCACATGTTACAGCTAACGTTGCGCCAGTTTCATCTCCAACAATTATGATTTCAAGTCGTTGTTCTTTTTTATCCATTCCTATTCTCCTTTTCTAACAAAGACCTCATGCTGCTGCACGCCGTAGCTGACTGATTCAGCCTCAGTTCCAACAAAGAGGTCTATTTTATTACCTTTAATTGCTCCACCGGTATCTTCCGCGATATATATCTGATCATCAATCATCACTTCCGATCCGATTGGTATCACTTCCGGATCAACAGCGACAGTTCTATTTATCTGAGGTGTTGTCCCGCAGGCCGTAGTGCCGCTGCATCCGATACAGTCAGATCCATAAGCAGTGATCTGGAACATGCCAAGCGAAGTTCAATTGAGCTCTTCTAGCTGCCATTCAAGGTTATCGATCATGACCTGCTTAACTTCGCTTTCACTCTTAAGAGACATATTTGCTTCTTCCATCACATCCAAAGCTCTTTCCAGCTCACTTATTTGCTGCTCCTTGATCTGCAGATCAGATGAGTACGATCCAGCAGTAATGGCTGCACACGTTAATCCTGCAAGAGCCATCAAGCAAGAAGTGGCTGCCATACCTCGTAAAAACGTTTTATTCATATCGATCTACCTCCTGGTAAGCATCTTGCAAAGCTTTCAAAGCTTCTCCTTCTGATACATTTTCTGATAAAAAGTCGAATTCGTTTGCAATTAGCAATGCAGTTTCTTGGTTGATATCTGATCTAACCATAGCAAGGTATGCATATGCTTTAGCTACTTCTTTTTTCATCTCATTCCCTACTTTCTATGTTCGTTATACTTATACGAACAAGTTTTTTGTTTTACCTAATTGAATTTATGATCAAATACGCCGTGTGGCGCTACCTCCCGAAATTTGACTTATTATTGCCGCCGGTTTGCTATTCATCATGAGGTTGAAAAAATATGTAAAGTTTGATAAAGAAGGTAGTGTATAAGAGAGATAGCGCCGCATGGCGTATCGATCAAATTTGTGGTATACTATTGATGGCTTATCTAAGCCATTGACGCTTTGGTACTTTCGCTAGTTTGGTGGACTGGGAAGTACCTTTTTCTTTTTCCGGATGTATGCACCTTTCCCAAGGGCTTCTTCAACCCAAGTCATTGGTATGACATTCTCAGATGGAAGAAGACAATCTTCATGCATCTCTTTAATTTTTTTTAGCAACTGCAGCGCCTTTGGATAACCAATGTGACCATCCGGATTTGCTTCGTTGAATAAGCGCTGAAATTCCTTCCCGTTGACGAATCGTTCCATATATTCACCTCCTTTAAAACCCTCACTCCGTGATAAAATGTAAATAATAGAAAGTGAGGTGATTGAATGGCCAAATCCAATGTCAAGGTTGTTTTTGAAACTTCTACTGGATTAAATAGTCGAGTAAGTATCAACGGACGCACATACACAAATAACCAAGCTTACCAAAAGGCGATTAAAGGTGAAGTACCAGGTTATCATGGTGTAAAGCGTTCTGATGGAACTAAATTCATTAGAAGTAATCCAGATAGTAGCAAGAAGAATAATCTTGGCTAAATCTACTGCTCGTCTTCGGACGAGCTTTTTAATTGGATATCAACCACATAATCATCATCTGTGATTTCATTGATTTCATTCTCATCCTCAAAAATTCGGGTAATCAATTCTCTTGTACCTTTTCGATAAACTGTAATTTCAGCTATTTCCATTGACTAACCACCACCTCCTACTCTGTTCTAAAAGCGCATTCACTCTGGCATTCATCTCTGGAAGAGAAATCTTCTTTCCCTCTCCCTTATTCATCAATCGCATAACAAGCACACGAACAGACTCAAAAAAAGCAGCCTCAACGCGCAATTGTTCTTCTGCCAATGATGAACAAAGAGACAACGCCTGTCTCATAAGTAAAGCTTCCTTCAAGAAATTCTCTCGCTCGCTTTCTCTGTCCGGTGCAACTATAAAGTTTACAGCACCACTAATCGCCTTAGATCGGTCTAAATCAGAACCATTCATAAATCCCGAATAGTCAAATCCATGGAACAAATCACGACATACAGATAACTTTTCCAAGAACTTAGGATATGCCACGCTTGCAACATCTGTATCGCCGTAGTTTTTCTTATCACGAGAAGTATAGTCGTTCATAGCTTCTTTTAGAGCAGAAGCAATACCAACATAGTCTACAACCAGACCACCTTCTTTATCACCAAAAACGCGATTAACACGTGCTATTGCCTGCATCAAGTTGTAGCCTTTCATTGGCTTATACACATACATAGTAGCAAGCGAAGGTACATCGAATCCTGTAAGCCACATGTCTACAACAATCGCAATCTTTAGAGGACTATCATTATCTTTAAACTGCTTTGCAAGTTCGTCTCTGTGATGCTTATTTCCAATAATTTCCTTCCATTCCTCTGGATCCTTATTACTATCTGTCATTACTACAGCGACCTTTTCATCCCATGATGGACGAAGTTCAAGGATTCGTTTGTAAATCTTTAGCGCTATTGGACGAGAATAAGCAACAATCATTGCCTTACCCGTAAGAAGGTTCTCACGATAATTCTCGTAATGTTCCAGAATATCCTTTACCAAAGAATCAATCGTCTCGTCATTACCAAGGATTGCCTCCATCTGTCCAAGTTCTTTTTTACTCTTAGCAATCACTTCTGGGTCTGCATTATTTGCCATGATGTCATACTCTGTATCAATCATCGCTAACGTATCCGGATCAAGTTTAAGTTTAATAACACGGCTTTCATAATAAACTGGACGAGTAGCGCCATCTTCCACTGCCTGTGTCATATCATAAACATCGATATAGTCACCAAACACTTCACGAGTATTTCTGTCCTTAGCTGAAATCGGTGTACCAGTAAAGCCAATAAATGTAGCATTCGGC
>ERZ827168.3342-NODE-3342-length-16509-cov-5.006564_pt1 | contig 16509 bp, 18 predicted proteins | sample MGYA00519868_ERZ827168 | MGnify/ENA primary metagenome ERZ827168 (study PRJEB31778, sample SAMEA3449271) | human gut metagenome | biome: human gut; feature: human-associated habitat; material: faeces | place: United Kingdom | collected 2010/2012 ...
CTTGCGCGTGACGCAACAGCGTTGACTGAACGTGGCATAGTAAATAAGTTTTTGACGGAACTCGCAGCGGCGCGTTTCTCTCGCGCTCTTCGGGGCTGTTTCGTCCCTTGTTAATAAAATAGGTGCTGCCGATTAAGACTACTTAACCAACAGATTCTTGATCTTGGCCTCGTCGGCTGCCGATACGGTCGAAGCATAACACAGATTACGCTTCTGCTTTTTAGTCTTTTTTGTCAGGATGTGACTGTGATAAGCGTGCTTACGCTTGATCTTACCTGTGCCGGTGAAAGTAAAACGTTTCTTTGCAGCGGCGTTTGTTTTCATTTTAGGCATTTTTCAAAAAGTTAAATTAGTTAAACATAGCGTGCAAAGATACGCTTTTTTTTCGAAACGGTGCACCGCACCGCGAATTTTTCCCGCAAGTGGGATTTAATTGTTATCTTTGCTCTCGATTACGGCCCTCCAAAAGGTCCGCAAACAATGAAGAGATGATAGAGGTTCACGACATACGCAAGAGTTACGGCGCCCTCGAAGTGCTGAAAGGCGTCTCGCTGCGCGTGGCGCGCGGCGAGGTGGTATCGGTCACGGGCCCAAGCGGCGCGGGAAAGACCACGCTGCTGCAAATCATCGGCACGCTCTCGGCGCCCGATTCGGGCAGCGTCACGATCGACGGCGAGGAAGTCACCCGTCTGAGCGACGCCCGCCTGTCGGACTTCCGCAACCGCAAGATAGGTTTCGTCTTTCAGTTCCACCGCCTGCTGCCCGAGTTCACCGCTCTGGAGAACATAATGCTGCCCGCCCTCATAGCCCGCCGCGACAAGGCCGAGGCGGAGCGCGAAGCCGCGGAACTGCTGCGCATGATGGGACTCGCGCAGCGCGCGACGCACAAACCCGCAGCGCTGTCGGGCGGCGAACAGCAGCGCGTGGCCATAGCGCGCGCACTCGTCAACCGTCCCTCGCTGCTGCTGGCCGACGAGCCGTCGGGCAACCTCGACTCGAAGAACCGCGAGGAGATACACGCGCTCTTCTTCCGTCTGCGCGACGAGCTGGGCCAGACGACCGTGATCGTCACCCACGACGACTCGCTGGCATCGATGGCCGACCGCAAAATCGCCATGCGCGACGGCGTTATCGAATATTAAACCCAACACTTAAATAATGGAGAAAGAGGAACTGCGCGATTTGCTCGAACACTTGCACGACAAATACAACAACGCCGAATTCATCGAACCCGATCCCATCAGCGTCCCCCACGCCTTCACGGCCAAGGAGGACCGCGAGATAGCGGGATTCTTCGCCGCCACCATAGCGTGGGGCAACCGCAAGGCCATAGTAAAAAGCGCTCGCCGCATGATGCAGTACATGGACGACGCACCCGCCGATTTCGTGCGCCACGCCTCGGCCGAGGAACTGGCACGCCTTCAGACCTATGTGCACCGCACCTTCAACGGGCAGGATTTCACCGACTTCGTGCTGGCCATACGCGGCATCGCCGAGCGCTTCGGCGGCATAGGCGACTTCTTCGAGTCGCACTACGAGGCCGAGGGCGACATGGCGCGCGTGCTGTCGGCATTCCGCCGCGAGTTCTTCGCCTGCGAGCACAACCCCCACTGCGAAAAGCATCTGTCGTCGATCGACAAGGGCGCGGCCTGCAAGCGCCTGAACATGTATCTGCGCTGGTTCGTGCGCCGCGACGACCGCGGGGTCGACTTCGGACTTTGGCGCAAGATACCCATGTCGGCGCTCTACCTGCCTTTGGACGTACACTCGGGCAACATGGGCCGCGCGCTGGGACTTCTCAGCCGCAAGCAGAGCGACTGGAAAGCCACCGTCGAGATCACCGCTTCGCTCAGGGAGTTCGACCCCGACGATCCCGTGCGCTACGACTTCTCGCTCTTCGGGGCGGGCATAGACGGATTCCTCAAGGTGTAGCCATGCGCGGAGGGGGATTCACATTCAAGCGGTTCCACATCGACCACAGCCGCTGCGCCATGAAGGTGGGCACCGACGGGGTGCTGATCGCCGCATGGTGCCGTCTGCCGCAGGGCGACTGCCGCATACTCGACATCGGCACGGGTAGCGGACTGATGGCCGTCATGGCGGCACAACGCAGCCCCGAGGCACAGATCACGGGCATCGACATCGATCCCGACTGCGTGGCGCAGGCGCGCGACAACGCCGCCGCCTCGCCGTGGGCCGACCGCATACGTATGGAACGGTGCGCGTTGCAGGAGTTCGCGGCAGCCGAAAAGTTCGACGCCGCGATATCCAATCCCCCCTATTTCGTCTCGTCGCTTCTACCGCCCGACGCGGCGCGCACCTCGGCACGGCATACCGTAGCGCTCACCTTCGACGACATAGTGAGCGGCGTCGAGCGCAACCTCCGCCCGCACGGCACCTTCGCGCTCATACTGCCGCCCGCGGAGATGGAGCGTTTCCGCGCCGCGGCCCACGGCCGACTCTTTCCGCTGCGCAGGTGCGACGTATGTTCCACCCCGTCGAGCGGCGTGATACGGGTGATGGCCGAGTTCGGTTTGCAGCCCCCGACCGCAGCCGTCGGGACCGAGACTCTGACCATCGACGACGGCGAGGGATACAGCGACGCCTACCGCCACCTGACCCGCGATTTTTACCTCAAATTTTGATTTGTCTGCCAAAAAATCTACTTTTGTGAAAACTACGAAACAAAAACATCGAAACCATGAAACGAGTTTTGACCATCGCCGCCCTGGCAGTCGCCCTTCACACGGGCGCATCGGCGCAGAATACCATTTATAAAGCTACCGAAGGCGCATACGTCGACGCCTCGGGCGCAGTCGTCGTATCCGATCCGTCGACCACCGTGGCCATCGACCTCATCATCGAAAAGGAGCAGACGATCGTGGGTCCCTACGCACGTTACGCGCAAAAATATCTCGACGTCCGCGGATCGCTCATCGAGAAGACGGTATGGTCGGTCAAGGGCGCCCGACTGTCGGTTCTCGACGGCGACACGGCGCTGAAAAGCGGCGACATAGCCCCTGCCACTACGGCCGAGGTATCGTACCTGGGCAGCGAGACCGAGTTCCCCAAAGTGCTGCCCGACCGCCTGACCGCCACGGCACAGAGCGCTGAGGATGCCGCGGCAGCGGCGGCGCAGGCCATATTCTCGATACGCAAGCACCGCATGGAGCTGATTACGGGCGAAGCGGGCGAGAACGTGTTCGGCGGCGGTCTGAAGGATGCGCTCGCCGCTCTGGACGCCAAGGAGCAGGAGTATCTGGAGCTGTTCCTCGGCAAGAAGGTCATAACGACCTATACCGAACGCATAATAATCCCCATGGCGGCCGAGGTGCAGAGCTACCCCGTGGCCCGCGTATCGGCATCGGCAGGCATTCTGCCCGCCTCGTCGACCGACGGCGACGCCGTGACGTTGATACTCACCCCTTCGGGAACCGCCCGACTCAGCAGCCTCGTCGAAGCCGATCCCCGCGACAAGACGGCCGTGCGCGTGCGCATAGCCGACAATGCGAGCTGCGTGGTAGTAGTCGGCGAGAAGCCGGTCGGATCGGCCGTACTGCCCATATTCGAACTGGGACGCACCGTGTCGGTAGCCGCTCCGACGGCAAAACGTTAGAGGGGTGGACCATACATCGCGAATGATCCGACTTCTGGGGGCATTACGCCGCGAAATGAACGGCGCCGTGGCCGACGGCATGTATCTCTACGGCCGCCCCTACGGGTTGAACTACGGCGTGAGCCTGCCCACCGTCCGCAGCATAGCACGCGCCGAGGGGTGCGACCACGACTTCGCCCGTTACCTTTTCAGGCAGCAGGTGCGCGAACTGCGTCTGGCGGCATTGCACATAGCCGACCCGCATCGTCTCGACATAGCCGAGGCGGCGTTCTGGGCCGAGGGCATAACGAATTCGGAAGCGGCCGAGGAGGCCGCTTTCGCTCTGTTGAGCAAATCGCCGTCGATAAAGGAGATATATGGCGAGTGGAGCCGCTCGGACGATGAATTTACGGCTTACTCGGCCCTGATGGCCGCCGCGCGCAGCATTGCGGACGACGCCTCCGTCATAGAGTCCGTACCGACGACCGTCGCGCGCCATTGCGCGTCCCGTCCCGTCGCACAGGGTGCCGTCGTCCTGCTGGCAGCCGCCTGCACGTCGGAACGCATGCGCAAGTGCGTCATGGCGGCGCTCGATTCTATCCGCGACATGCAGGGGTCGTTCGCCTCGGAATACATCACCGACGAAATGACCTGGCGCATGGAGGTCCGATAGAGCACCCGACGAACAATCCCGAACCTTTTTTTACAGATCGGCACAAAAAACATCCTCCGACATTTGGAGGAATGTTTTTTTTGCATACCTTTGCAGTGTACTACTTAAATAGTACACTATCGTCGATACGCGGAGACACGCGCGCAACTCTCCCCGAAGGCGATGTAAAGCAACAATCTTTACCATGACAGAGTATGATAAGAATGAATGATCTTAATGCGGGGTATGTCGGAAAGCGCCCCGTATTACGCGGAGTGGAGGGCACCCTGCTCGCGGGCAACGTCTACGGACTGCTCGGGGCGAACGGGAGCGGAAAGACCACTCTGCTCAAGACACTGGCGGGAGGCCTGTTTCCGCTGGGCGGATCGGTCGAGGTCGACGGCCGCATACCGTCGCGCCGCGAGCGCGATTTCCTCGCCGACACCGTATACATGTCGGACGAGATCTCGTTCCCGAGCATGTCGCTCGACTCGTTCGAGCGCATCTATTCGAGATTCCGTCCGCGTTTCTCGCACGACGAATTCAGGGAGTATCTTCGGGTGCTGGATTTCGACTGCGGCACGCGTCTCGACCGACTCTCGACGGGCAACCGCAAAAAGGTGTTCATAGCCTACGCACTGGCATGCAACCCCTCGCTGCTACTGCTCGACGAGCCCACCAACGGTCTGGACATAGAATCGAAAAGGGCGTTCCGCCGTCTGCTCGCAGGCTTCGACATGACGGGACGCATCGTGGCGGTCTCGACGCACCAAGTGGCCGATCTCGAAAACCTGCTTACGGCCGCCATCGTCGTGCGCGACGGCGGTGTGGCGATGAACGCCCTGTTCGACGACATAGCCGCATGCCTCATCTTCGGCAACGCGGACGGCGGCGAGACGCTCTACGCCGACGGACTGCGCGCCATACGGCGCAACGACGGCGGCGAATACACCGACGTGGATGTGGAACTGCTGTATCACGCGATACACGAAAGCGAGGCGGTGCGCGCGGCGATCGCGGCGCACCTCTCGGGAAAGGAGGGTGTATGCTGAGGGATATCCGCAATCTGGCCGCGCAATACCTGCGCGAGCACATCCTGCGCGACATGGCTGCCGCGGCGGCATTCGCAGCGGTCACGGCCATGCTCTACCTGTCGCGCGTGGAGATCGGCAGCACGGTATATGCCGCCCGATTGGGCGCCACGATAGAGAGCACTCGCAATTTATGCGTATATTTGTGGGTCGGCGCAGCGGCCGTTTATGCGCTGTGCACCATGTTCGGGGGATACGGCGACGCACGGCGGAGCTACGCGGGACTGCTGCTGCCCGCGAGCGCCGAGGCCAAGTTCGCGTGGGAAATCGTACGCACCCTCGTCCTGTTTCCCGCATTCATGCTCGGGCTGTGGTACGCGTTCGACGCATGGTACATGCACATGATAATCGGCCGCATACCCGACGCCGAGAGGGTGATCGACTCGCTCGCTTCGGCAGGCGGCTGCGTGATAAGGACGTCGGAGCCGCTGAACTACATCCCCGTCATGCTCTACGCGCTCGTGTGGATGCACGCAGTCGCGACCCTGGCCCGCTCGGGCATGAACCGCATGGCGGGTACGGCGATCGTCATCGCGGCATGGTTCGCGGCCGAGATATGGGGGATGCGGTTCTACCCGTTCGCGGCCGTGGACTACGGAGTCGACACCTCCGCCGTCACCTGGCATTCGCGGGTGTCGTGGTGCTCGTGCACCGCGGGTTACGCGCTGAGTTACATATGGTACGCCGCCATGCCGATCACGCTCTACGCGGCGGCTTACTTCAAATTCAAAGAGAGAAGAATAGGATGAAACTTTCGGACAACAAACCCGTTTTCCTGCAAATAAAGGCGTGGATCGAGGATCACATCCTGCGCGGCGAGTGGCCCGCGGGCACGCAGCTGCCGTCGGTGCGCGAGCTGAGCGTGGAGTTCGGCGTGAACGCCAATACGGTGGTTCGCACATACGAGAGGCTGGTGTTCGACGCCTCGGTGCGCAGCGTACGCGGCGTGGGATTCTTCGTGGCCGACGATGCCCTGCGGGCCATCGTGGCGCGGCGGCGCGAGGAGTTCTACTCCGAGGAGCTGCCCCGCTTCGCCGAACAGATGGTGCTGCTCGGAGTGGAGCCCGACGAAATTTTGAAGACATACGAAAAACTGAAGAAAAATGAAACGAACAAGCAATAAGATATTGATTCTCGCAGCGCTCGTTTTCGGAGTGCTGCCCGCGCTGTCGTACTCGATAAACGCGCTATCGGCGCGGCGGACTGCACGGCAGATGCGCCCCGTGCTGCAACGCATCGTCGATAACGACATACACGTGGTCGAGGTGACGGGCCGAAAGGCCTCGGCAGGCATGCTCTACGTGCAGAATGCGTGGCGCACGCTCAACCTGGTGGAGCTGAACGTCGAACCGCGCGACGTGGAGGTGCACGGCGACACGCTCAGCCTGCATCTGGCCGACCGCAGCGACGTGTACCAGGGCCGTATAATACTCGCCAACCTGAAGCAGGTAGTGCGCAACGGCGTCGCTACGGAACTGAAAGAGCATTGACGGTCACGGGTATGAAAAACATATTTTACGCGGCAGCCTGCATCGCCGCGCTGTCGTGCGCAGGGTGCGGGAGTTCGGACACGGCTCCCGTCGCGTGCGACGCCGCGAGGATGTGCCGCACGATAGAGGTACTGGCCTCCGACTCGCTGGAGGGGCGGCGCGCCGCAAGCAGCAACGACCTGCGCGCGGCACGGTATCTGGCCGAGGAACTTCGCAAGGCGGGGTGCGAACCGCTGTGGGAAGAGATGGAGGTGCCGTTCGGGATGGGCGATGCGGCCGACAGGAGAGGAATGCGCAGCGTTCTCGACGGCGAGTGGAGCGACAGCTCGTGCAATGTGGTGGCCGTGATCCGCAGCGGCCGACCCGATGCCGACAAGATCCTGCTCGGAGCGCATTACGACCACATGGGGCGTTTCAAAAAAGACAAAGGCACGACGACGGCAGGCGACGTGCTTTACGGAGCCAACGACAACGCCTCGGGCACGGCGGCCGTGGCGGAGATAGCGCGACTGCTCGCACCCCGCGCCGCCGAGTTCAGGCACGACCTGATAGTAGCGCTGTTCGGCGCCGAGGAAATGGGGCTCATAGGGTCGCGGCATCTGGAGCGCATGCTGCGCGACAGCTCGATCACGGTGGGACACATGGTGAACCTCGAAATGCTGGGGCGCATGCGCGGCGACACCCTGATGCTGAGCAGCGGCGCGACATGCCGCCTCGTTGAGGCGGCCGAACGCGTGCCGCACACCGATTCGCTGACCGTATGCGTAGCCGACAGATACTCGATGGGGTCCGATCACGCGGCATTCGCGCAGCGCATGATCCCCGTGAGCTTCTTCGTCACCACCGACTGCTCCACGCTGCACCGTGCGACCGACACCGCCGAGAGCCTCGACATGCGCGGCATGGAGAAGGCCGTGAACTACATAGCGCAGTATGTCCGCCTGCTGCTTACGGACGAGCAGCTGCCGCAGTTGAAGGACCCCGAGCCGACGCTGAAACGATAAACTATTGCGGCTGCACTCCGATGCAGCCGCTAAAGTTCCGAAGACTAAAATACCTCCACTTTGTCGTAACGCCTTACCACCTCCAGCAGCGTCTTCAACGGCACTACCCCGCTCTCGCGCCACAGAATCCGCCCTTTGCGGAAAAGGATGAGCGTGGGGACCGCCATTATCTTATGCTGCCGCACAGCCTCGACGTTCTCGGGCTTGTCGATATCGATCCGCCGAATATCCACCATGCCGCCGGCTTCCTCGGCCAGTTTGTCCAGCACGGGGTGCATCGCCCTGCAAGGCCCGCACCACGCGGCATAAAAATCGACGAGCGTAAGCGTCTCGCGCGAAGTGATTTCGTTCAGTTCCTGTAAAGTCATATCATTGTATCCGTTAAAAAGTTTCAGCCCATGAGGGTTCCGCCGCATACCTGTTCTCCAGCACGGCCCTCGCATACTCCGCCGTGCGCGCCAGTCCGTCGCCTAAAGACACGGCGGGCGCCCAGTGCAGCAGTGCGCGGGCACGCGACAGATCGGGGACCATACGCCGCGGATCGTCGCGGCGCGCCTCGATGTGCACTATCCGCGAACGGCTGCCCGTGATCGATATTATCTTCTCGGCCAGACGGCGTACGCTCACCTCGTACGACGACCCCAGATTCACCGTCTCGGCAGGTTCCGAGGCGGGCAGCTCCATCAGCTTCACGAGACCGTCGGCTATGTCGCCCGCCCAGCAGAAGGTGCGCTGCTGCTCGCCGCTGCCGCATATCACTATGTCGCGGTTGCGCAGGGCCGCCACGATCATGCGCATGGCCACGCGGCGGTCCTCGATCTGGCACCCGCTGCCGTAGGTGGAGAATATGCGTGCCACGCGGCAATTTATTCCGTATTCACGGCGATAGGCGTAGTGCATGGCCTCGGCGGCGCGCTTGCTCTCGGCATAGGTGGTGATGCTGCCCTGCTGCACGTCGCTCTCGCCGAAGGGCTGCCGCCCCGACAGACCGTACACGTCGCCCGACGAGGCGAACACGATGACCGCCTTGTTGCGCCGCGCGGCATCGAGGGCATTCATCGAACCGATTATGTTGGTGCGCAGCATTCCCACGGGATGGGCGCAGTCGTGCTTCAGGAAACTCGGCGACGCGAGATTGAATATGGCGTCGCAGTCGATGGTGAACGGCTTTACTATATTATGATTGATGTAGCGCAGATCGTGACGGCGCCAATAGGGGGCGAGCATGGGCGATTCCTCGATATCGCGCACATCTATGCAGACGACATCGTGCCCTTCGCCCACCAGCTTCATGCAGAGATGGGAGCCTATGAGGCCCGCACCACCTAAAACAACTATCCTCTTCATCGCGCTGCGTTTTGAAGAGGACAGTCCAAATATTATACCGAAGGCAATTACGCAGCGCTATTCGCAGAATACGGCGCGGGGCAGCTCGCCGATGTTGTTTATGTATATCACCTCTATACCTTTGGGCATCTTCATCCCCTTGCGCAGGAACCCCGACACCACTATGCGGCGGAACCCGAGCCGCGCCGCCTCGCTCACGCGCTGTTCGGTACGCGGCGCGGGACGCACCTCGCCCGAAAGCCCCACTTCGCCCGCGCAGCACACGCCGTCGGCTATCGGACGGTCGTAGTACGACGACACCACGGCCGCCATGATCGCCAGATCGAGCCCCGTATCGGCGACCTTGAATCCGCCCGCGAAGTTGAGAAACACATCCTTGGTGAACATCTTCATCCCCACGCGCTTCTCCAGCACGGCGAGCAGCATGCTCATGCGGCGCGGATCGTATCCCGTCGCCGTGCGTTGCGGGGTGCCGTAGGCGGCGTTGCTCACCAGCGCCTGCACCTCGATGAGATAAGGTCTTATGCCGTCCACCGACGCACCGACGGCAATGCCGCTCAGCGGTTCGTCGTAATGCGACAGGAGTATCTCCGACGGGTTGTCCACCGTGCGCAGCCCCGCGTCGAGCATCTCGAACACGCCGATCTCGAACGTGGCGCCGAAGCGGTTCTTTATGCCGCGCAGGATGCGATAGATGTTGTTGCCGTCGCCCTCGAACTGCAACACCACATCCACTATGTGCTCCAGAATCTTCGGTCCCGCTATGGTGCCGTCCTTGGTGATGTGGCCTATGATGAAGATCGACGTTCCCGTGGTCTTGGCATATTTGAGCAGCGACGCGGCGCACTCGCGGATCTGCGACACGCTGCCCGCCGACGAATCCACGGTCTCGGTGTAGATGGTCTGGATGGAGTCTATCACCGCCACGTCGGGATTGTACTGCGCCATCTGCGCGAGGATGTTCTCCAGCAGCGTCTCGGAATAGACATAACACTCGTCGTTGCCGATGCCTATGCGCTCGGCGCGCATGCCGATCTGCTCGGCCGATTCCTCGCCCGAGACGTAGAGCGTGCGCAACGAATGGTTCGTCAGCGCAATCTGCAAGCTGAGGGTCGACTTGCCTATGCCGGGCTCGCCGCCCAGCAGCACCAGCGACCCGGGCACCAGTCCGCCGCCCAGCACGCGGTTGACCTCGGCATTATGCAGGTCCAGACGGCGGTGCGACGACCGCTCGATATCCCTCACCCTCTGCGGCGGGGTCTGCGGAGTACCCGCGGCCACGGCGGCCGACAGCGATGAGGGCGCCTTGGCCACAACCTCCTCCGTGAACGAGTTCCACTCGCCGCAGCTCGGGCAGCGCCCCAGCCACTTGGGGGCCTCGAAACCGCAATTCTTGCAAAAATATGCCTTCTTGACCTTGGCCATAGAGCTATCGGTTGAACAGTCGGTAGATGTCGTTGCCATTGGCGTATATCACCAGCGCCAACAACAATATGAAACCTATGTACTGCATTATTTCAAGGAAGCGGTCGCTCGGCTTACGGCCCGTGGCCATCTCCCACAGGGTGAACAACGCATGTCCGCCGTCGAGTCCCGGGATGGGCAGGATGTTAAGCACCGCCAGCATGATCGAGAGAAACGCCGTCATAGACCAGAAGCGCAGCCAGTCCCACTCCGAGGGGAATATGTTGCCTATGGCGATGAATCCGCCCAGTTCCTCGTACATCTTGGTTCGGGGGCTGAATATGAGCTTCAGCTGCTGCCAGTAATCGGCCACGGTCTCCCCCGCCAGCTTCGCGCCCTCGGGTATGGCCTGCCAAAACGTAAACTCGCGCACGCGGGGAGTGAACGGATTGGCGAGCCGCACGCCGATCTTGCCCTCGTCGTTCACGGGCACCTCCACCGACACGCGCGCGCCGTCGCGCAGAACGCCCAGCGTGACCGTATCGCCCCGATGCTCATTCAGCGATTCGGTGACAGTCGCGGCATCGACCGACTCTACGTCTCCGCACGCCACCACCTCGTCGCCGCGGCGCAGCCCCGCCGCGGCCGCCGACTCCGACATGACCGAATCGACTATGAACGGCACGCGCAGAACGTAGAGATTCTCGTACTCGCGGCGGCGACGCATTTCGAGCAGCTTCTCGAACGGTATGGTAAACTCCGTCTCGCGGCCGTCGCGCACCACCGTCACGCGGCGCGCATCGTCCGTCAGGAGCAGCAGGCCGCGTATCTCGTTCACATCGTCGATCGCCTCGCCGTCGATGGCCACCACACGATCGCCGTCCATGAATCCCAGCCGCTCGCCCGCCTCGCTGAACTCGTAGCCCCACTTCACGTCGGCATTGGCCATATAGGCCTCGCCGTGCACGTAGCGTATGCCCGTATAGATCACTACCGCCAGCAGGATGTTCATCACCACGCCCGCGATCATCACCAGAAACCGCTGCCACGCGGGTTTGGCGCGGAACTCGTCGGGCTTCACGGGCGCCTTCATCTGCTCGGTGTCCATGCTCTCGTCGATCATGCCCGCGATCTTCACGTAACCGCCCAGCGGCAACCATCCCAAGCCGTACTCCGTGTCGCCGCGTTTCCATTTCAGAAGCGAGAACCACGGATTGAAGAATATGTAGAACTTCTCGACGCGGATCTTGAACACGCGCGCCATGATGAAGTGTCCGAATTCGTGAATCGCCACCAGAAGCGACAGACTCATGAAGAACTGAATGATCTTTATTACAATATCCATTATCAAACAATTATTTCCTTTCGCAATGCCTGCGGCATCATCCCCGCGAGGCGAGATATTCCTCGGCCAGCGCTCGCGACTCGGCATTCGACGCCGCGTAGTCGTCCGCCGTAGGCGACGCCGTGAACGTCGCACGCTCCAGCGCATACTCTATCGACGCCGTGATGTCGGTAAAACGGCACCGCCCGCCGAGGAATGCCGCCACGGCCACCTCGTTCGCGCCGTTCATGGTGCAGGCCGCCGTACCGCCGCGGCGCATGCAATCGTAGGCGATATCCAGCGCGGGATACTTCGCCCGATCGGGCTCGGCGAATGTCAGCGTCGGATGGTCGAGGAAACTGAACCGTTCCTGCGGCCGCGACGCGCGGTAAGGGAACATGAGCGCATAGCTTATCGGCATGCGCATGTCGGGAGTGCCCAGCTGGGCCTTTATCGCCCCGTCGTCGAACTCCACCATCGAGTGGACTATCGACTGCGGATGGACGAGCACCGAGATGCGGTCGGCATCGACCCCGAACAGCCAGTGCGCCTCGATCACCTCGAAACCCTTGTTCACCAGAGTCGCCGAATCGATCGTTATCTTCGCCCCCATGCTCCACTGCGGATGCTTCAGCGCCTGCTCGGGCGTGACGTCGGCCAGGTGTTCGGCAGGCACGTCGCGCAACGCTCCGCCGCTGCAAGTGATTATCAACCGTCGGACGGGCGAACGCTCGCCCGCGAGGCACTGGAATATGGCCGAATGCTCCGAGTCGATAGGCATGATCGGCACCTTGCGCTCCGCCGCCATGCGCATCACCAGATCGCCGCCCACCACGAGCGTCTCCTTGTTGGCCAGCGCGATCTTCTTGCCCGCCCCGATGGCCGCCAGCGTGGGTTGCAGGCCCGCGTAGCCCACCAGCGCGTTGACCACCACGTCCACCTCGCTGCTGCAAACCATCTGCCGCATCGATTCCTCGCCCGTGAAAACCTTTATGGGATATGGCGCCAGAGCGCTTCGCAGCGCCTCGTATTTCGAGGTGTCGGCTATGACGACGCAATCGACATCGAACCGCACGGCCTGCTCGGCCAGCCGCTGCCAGTTGCTGCCCGCGGCAAGCGAGGTCACTTCGAACAGATCGGGGTTCTCGGCCACTATGTCGAGCGTCTGCACTCCGATCGATCCCGTCGATCCGAGGATTGATAAACGTTGCTTCATTGGGGTTGAATTATGATTTTCTGTCAGAATACGATGTAAATCTCGGGATCGGCGGCCTTGCCCTCGTTCCATATCTCCAGCTCGACCAGAGGGTTGGTGCGATCACCCACCTCGCGCATGGCGTTGTAGCCTATCACCTGCCCGCTCTTGAGGGGCTGGCCCTTGCTCACCAGTATCTGCGCCAGATTGCGGTAGACCGATATGAATCCGTTGAAATGCTGCACCGTTACCATGTTTCCGCCGTCGACACCAGCCGCCACGTCGATCACCGTGCCGTCGTCGATGGCGGTCACGGGAGCGTTGGGAGCCGCCTGAATGCCCACGCCGAGATAGTTGTCCTTGCGCGAGAAATGGCGCGTGATGATGCCCTCCACGGGCGCCGCGAACTCGGGCAGGCTGCCGCCGTGCTCGCGCTCGCGCAACGTGCGCGACAGCGAGTAGTCGCCCTCGCCCTCCATCTGCGCGCGCAGCAGCGAATCGAGCTGCGAAGGCGGCACCAGCGTCTTGTCCAGACGGGTGGTGTCGTCGTTCATGGGGGTGCGCAGCACGGGGGTGCGCCCCTCCATTATCATGGCTATGTTCTCGTTGTAGGTGAGCATGTCGTTCATGCGTCGTTCGAGCGAATCGATGCGCATTATGTTCTGCACCAGTTCGTCGTGCGAACGCTCGGCCGAGGTGCGGTACCCGGGGAATATGTCCAGCACGGGGGTATAGGCCACCAGCAGAAGCACCAGCAGAAACATGAACAGACAGAATGCCGCGACGCCTCCGATGAGTCCCGCAGCCGATATCCTCACGTTCCAATCCTCCTTGCGGCGAATGGGATCGGTCAGGCTGAGACGCTTCGGAAGAAACAGGTTGTTTATTTTTCGTTTCAGATCTTTCATGACACATTTGCGTATACGAGTACAAAGATATGAAAACTCGCCCACATACGGATGGATTTCGCAGGAATAATGCAAACTATTGGGATTTAAGGGAGATATGTAGGTTTTACCTATATTCGTCCATTATGGGGTTTTCACCCGTTTTTGAGGAGTTAGGAAAATAAATTGCTACTTATCCGTTGCCGATTCAAGGTCGAAAAAAGTACATGGGAAAGGCATTTGGATTATCCCGGACATTACCGCAAAGAACGCTGTTTCACTTATCTTTTGCGAATACAAAGTTAATGCTTTTTTCGCGAAAGGGATAAAATACAGGTTCTGAATGTCACGCATGGGGCTTTTTTCCATATTCCGCTATATTCGTCATGCCGTTCATTTGCTCGATATCCGGTAATTTTGCAAACAAAGTAAAAGGTTATGAATCAATCAAATGTCAAGGTGTCGTTCTACCTCAAAAAGAGCGAGGCAGATGCCGATGGGATGTGCCCTGTAATGGCAAAGTTGAATGTCGGCAAGTATTCCGAAGCCGCCTTCAGCGTGAAGCTCCGTGTGCCGCAGGCAATATGGAGTTCGGGGCGTGCTTCAGGCAAGAGCGTGAAGGCGAAGGAGATCAACAACCGACTGGACGAAATCCGTGCTATGGCGTTGGGAGTCTATGCTGAACTGTCGGCTGTCCGTGACGGTGTGACTGCGGGGGATGTCAAAAGTCTGCTGCTGGGTATGGCAGGAGAACAGGCAACGCTATTGAGCTACTTTCGCATATTTATTGAGAACTTCGCAAAGCGTGTGGGTGTAAACCGGACGGAAGGCAGCCTGAGAAGCTATCGGAACGCCTACAACCATGTGAAAAGGTTCATGCGGGAAAAGTACAACTTGTCGGACATCCCGTTTTCGGCATTGACGCTTTCCTTCATACAGGATTATGACTCGCACCTGCGGGCGGATTGCCATCTTTCTCCGGGAACGATTATCAATCTGACCGTGCAGTTGAAGATCATCGTCGGTGAAGCCGTGGCGGACGGCATCATCACCACCTATCCGTTTACGGGCTATGAACCTGTGCGACCGAAACAGAAACGGAAGTACCTCACATCCGAGGAACTGCAAAGGATTATGGTTACACCCCTCCACAAGCCGCATCTTTATCTCGCTCGGGACATGTTCCTTTTCTCATGCTACACCGGCATCCCGTACAGCGATATACGGCTTCTCTCGAAAGAGCACCTGTCGCTTGCCGAAGACGGTACATGGTGGATTAGAAGTTCGCGCCGGAAAACAGGAGTTGAATTTGAAATTCCCTTGCTGGATTTGCCCTTGCAAATCATAGAGAAATACCGGGACACGGCACCGGACGGTAAGTTGCTTCCCATCTATTCAAACAGTACGATGAATCTCTACTTGAAACGTATCGCGCAACTTTGTGACATAGACTGCCCGTTGGTCTTTCATGCCGGACGCCATACCTATGCCACCGAAATCACTCTCGGACATGGAGTTCCTCTTGAAACCGTCAGCAAGATGCTGGGACACAGTCAGATTGAAACGACCCAGATTTACGCCAAAGTGACTGATGACAAGATAAATACAGACACACAGGCACTGAACCAGAGAATCGCTGAACGCTTCTCCGTAGTTATTTGACAAACGATTAAAACGCAATAGGATGAAAAAGAAAAGTGAACATATAGGCAATACCATCAAACATCGCAGCACATTCGCGATACTGTTTTATATCAACCGTACCAAAATGCGCAAGGACGGGACGTGTCAATTATTGTGCAAGGTAAGCATTGATGCCGAATGGGAACAGATTGGCACTAAAGTGTCCGTCAATCCCGACATCTGGAATCCGGAAAAGGGCCGTGCCAATGGACGCAGTGCGAATGCAGTGACAGTGAACCGTGCCATAGACGAATTGACGGAGGAGATTACCGGACATTACAACCGGATTAAGAACAGCTTGGGATTCATCACGGCTGAACTGGTGAAGAACGCCGTAATGGGTGTCGGGCTGAAACCGCTTACCCTGCTGGCCCTGTTCCGGGAACATAACGAGGATTTCAGAAAACGTGTTGGGCTGGACCGCATCAAGGAAACGCTTGATTCTTACTTGAGGTCGTACAAGCACCTTTCCGCTTTCATCAAGGATAAGAAAGGCGTGGAAGATGTCACGCTTCGTAGCCTCGACAAGAATTTCTACGATGACTTTGAACTGTTCCTGTGCAAGGATTGCCACATGATGCCCAAGACCGTGCATGAACATCTGTACCGTCTGAAAAAAATGACCAAACTGGCAGTCAGCCAGGGAACACTCCGTCGTGACCCGTACTGCCGTCTACACCCTGCGCTGCCACGACGGAAGAGCCGCCACATGAAACTGGAAGATCTCAAGAAACTCATGGCGACTCCCGTGGAGAAACCGCAACTGCAATTCGTGAGGGACATGTTCCTGTTTTCGACCTTTACCGGACTGGCTTACGCGGACTTGAAAAGGTTGAA
>ERZ827168.3347-NODE-3347-length-16484-cov-4.980583_pt1 | contig 16484 bp, 17 predicted proteins | sample MGYA00519868_ERZ827168 | MGnify/ENA primary metagenome ERZ827168 (study PRJEB31778, sample SAMEA3449271) | human gut metagenome | biome: human gut; feature: human-associated habitat; material: faeces | place: United Kingdom | collected 2010/2012 ...
ATATTGGATTTTCACAGAAAATATTGCACAGATTCCTCGTGCAAATCCTTGATAACACTGTATCATTCTCCCATTATTTTGTCAAGCGACTTAACAATAAAAAGTATGATTTTACTTTAAAAAACGCGTATTTCTTGCAGTTTGTACAAATTCCGAATATGTATTTAGTTTAATATGCCTATGCAAAACGGTAGAATTGGGGCTTGCACCAGGAAGCTGACCAGGGTAGAATACGAATAGAAACGTTTCTATTCTCTTATTTCCAATTCAGGAGGGCTTTGTATGATGTTTACAATCCGCAGCGGGAGCATGACAGCCGTCATCGATTCTGTCGGCGCCCAGCTCATGAGTTTGCAAAGTGTCGATGGCACGCAGTATCTTTGGCAGGGTGACCCAAAATACTGGCCGGACCGATCATTGACCATTTTCCCCTATGTGGCACGGCTGACCGATGGCTGTTACCGGTATCGGGGGGAGTTGTACCATATGCCCATTCACGGCTTTGCACCGACGGCGGAGTTCTCCGTTGCAGAGCAGACGGATGCTGCCATAACCTTCGTGCTGGAAAGCTGCCCTGCGTTCTATGAGCAGTATCCTTTCCTGTTCCGCTATTCCATTCGTTACCGTTTGGAAAATGCCACGCTGCATGTGGAGATTACCGTGGAAAATAAAGACGAAAAAACCATGCACTTTGGTCTTGGGGGACACCCCGGAATCAATGTTCCTCTGGAGGAAGGGCTGCGCTTTGAGGACTATGTGATAGAGGTTCCGCCCTGCCAGCCCCGGCGGATGGAATTTACCCCAGCGTGCTTCATCACCGGACGGGAACTGCCCTTCCCGATGGAATGCAATCAGCTTCCACTGTCTCACCATATGTTTGACGAGGACGCCATCGTCCTGAAAGGCATTCCCGGTGAGGTAACACTGAAAAGCTCCAAGGGTCATCGTGGCGTAACACTCATGGCCCCGGATTTCCCGATTTTCGGCTTCTGGCATATGCCCAAGACGGATGCGCCCTACATCTGCCTGGAGCCGTGGAGCAGTCTTCCATCCCATCAGGATGTGATCGAGGATTTGGAAAAACAGGTAGATCTCATTTCACTGCCAGCCATGGGTGTGTATCAGACCGCGTGGTCACTGCAATGCTTCTAAGGCAACACCGCATAATTGTGTCTGCGCACTTCGGCGGATCTTTTCCGCCAATTCCGCAGTTTGAAAAGCTCGAAATATAGCGAAGCCGTTGCCAGCGCAAGCTGGCTTACGGATGCGGCATACCCCTTGCGGGTACATACAGTATTCCTTCGCTTTTCAAACCTTGACTTGACAAAAAATCTCTCGCCGAATCTACTTGCCAAATTGTGCGGTGCTGCCCTAATTTGAAAATCCCCAGGACTTCATCTTCTTAACGGATGATGTCCTGGGGATTATTTCGTTTTGGAATGAATCTTCAGCACAAAAGCAACGAAGACAGCTGTTTTCGGAGTGTCATCAGTTTCCGTAGAACTCCAGGAATCTCTTCAATTCCACACGTGTGGGGGAATACAGCAGACTTTCCGCAGGACCATACTCCAGTACTTCCCCTTTTTGAAAAAATATCGCTTCATCAGCGATTCGCCTTGCCTGCTGCAGGGAGTGGGTGACCAAAATCAAAATACAATTGGTCTGGCGCACATAGGACTGAATCAAAGTTTCCGCGGCAGCGGTGGTTTCCATATCCATGGCAGCCGTTGGTTCATCGAGAATCACCACATCGTATGTTCCCATCATCAATCTTGCCATCGCCATGCGTGCCGTCTCACCGCCGGAGAGACGATCCGCCCGTTTATGTTCCAGCTCTGTCAGAGACAGTGCTTTCGCGAGGGACTCCGCTTTCTGGATATCCCTGCCGCCCAGCAGGATGTTTTTTCTGACAGACATACGAAAGGCATAGGGCTTCTGGGGAAGATAGCCAATGCTTGGTTCCAAGCGGATTTTCCGGTCTGCCGGAAGGACATCTGCCAGAATCTTTGAAAATGTGGATTTTCCGCTTCCGTTTGCTCCGAGAATCGCATATATGTTTCCAGGCTGCAATTCCATTCCCGGAAAATCCAGCACTTTTTTCTGCCCATAGGTTTTGGAAAAGGCGGGAATGATCATTGGCTGAGCCTCCTTTGCAGCAGAGATATCACAACATTCACCAGCAGGGAAACCGCCAGCAGAATCATGCCTAGGGCAATGCCCAGAGAGAAATTTCCCTGATTGGTGTACTGCATAATGGCTGTGGTCATCACATTCGTTTTCCAGGCAATGGCACCGCCCACCATGGACACTGCCCCGACCTCCGCAATAGATCTGGAAAACGCCAGCAGATAGGAAGAGATGATACAGTACTGGCACTCATTGCACAGCAGCAAAAACGTCCTTCCTCTTCCCAGCCCCAAACCCCTGGCTGTTTCCCGAATCGCCGGAGACACGCCCGCCACATAAGTCTCCATTGCCCCCACAACAATGGGGGTGATCAGCGCCACCTGGGCAAGAATCATGATTTTAACCGTGAACAGCAGCTTCATGTGCCGCAGAGGGCCGACCCCGGAGAAAAGGATGTAAAACAGTAGGCCGCATACCACAGGGGGCATCCCCATAAGCGTTCGGTTCAGGATAATCAGAAGCCCTCTCCCGGGGAATTTGCTATTGCCCAGACAGATTCCCAGCGGAACACCCAGCAGCAGTGCAAGCAAAGAGCTTTTGAGGCTCATTTGCGCTGTGACTTTCAAAATGTTCAGAAGTTCTGCATCGGAAGACAGGATAAGAGAAATCGCCTTTTGAAGGGCCGTTCCCACGGTGCAGCCTCCTTTCTTTTTGTAAAATCCCGTGGGGAAATTCCCCACGGGATATAGTTTACACAGATTTTTTCCAAAAAGCAAGTTTTTGGAAACTGTACATATAGCGTCAGTCGCAGAAAATGAACCCAGAGTTTCCTCAGCTTAGGATGCCATCGTTGGCAACGAAAGTCAGGAAGGTTGCCTTATCGGTCAGGATGTAAGCATGCATCTGCTCTGCCATCACCAGACATGCGCCCATACCGGCGTTTGCAGAGGTGTACCACTGCGTGTAGGGAGCGAAGGACTCTGCCTCCTTCGTGATACCCAGAGTCTCAGGCCACAGGGACAGCTCCTTGGTGTGGGTGCCGGAACCGTCGCCACGGGAGATGAAGGGATACTCGCCCTCCGCAATGGCTGCAAACGCATCCAGAACGGAAGCTGCCTCCTTAACACCGGCAGGGTCCGCAGAAGGTCCGCACAGGACGAAATAGTTATACAGGAAGGAAATGCGCTCTGCTTCGAAGCCATCTACAGTGCGGGCGAAGCCCTCTTCAACAAAGGCTTCTTCCTGGCTCTTGGCATGGACCAGAATCAGGTCGGCATTGCCGAACTTGGCGGCAGAGATTGCCTTGCCGGTACCGGCAGACTGGACTTCCACAGTGTAGCCATAGGTGCTCTCGAAGATGGGCAGCAGATAGCCCAGCAAACCAGAGTCTTTCACAGAAGTGGTGGTGGAAAGGCGGATGACCTTTGTCTCTTCGGTAGCGGGCGCAATCTCACCTGTATAAACAGGGGCATCGTCCTTGACGTAGAACAGATACTCACCGTACTCTTGAAAGCCATAGTTTGCGGCCAGGTCCAACGTTTCCTGGGTCAGGAACCACTGGATGAGGGCATCCGCACCGGCGGTATTCACCGTAACGTCAGCGACAGAGTTGCCGTCAGCATCCACAAAAGGCGCCTCGGGATTTACGGCGATAACGGTGTAGGTGTTGAGCATCTTGTCGTCGGCTTCCTTCAGAATGCAGGTATCCACCACAAGACCGGCCTGGGTGGGAACCTCAGCGGCGGCTTCCGTCGGGGCAGTCGTTGCGGCGGGAGCCTCAGTGGGAGCCTGCGTCTCAGCAGGCTTGCTTGCGCCGCAGGCAAGAAGACCAAACATCATGGCAAAAACCAGCAGCATGGACAGAATCTTTTTCATTGTCTTACCTCCTAAATATAAAAAAGACCAGCCAGTTTCCGCAACACCAAAAGCACAGCCAAAAGCTGCGCCCGATCATGGCGTTTGGAAAGAGGCTCGTCCACCGCTTTGCAAACTTTGGAAATCAGTCAATTTCACGAAAACCGACCAATCAATTTATAATACTATATCACATTTGAACAAATAATACAAGCCGCCCTTTTCAGAGACTGTGCGAAATGATACGAAATTATATGAAATGATTCAAAACAGCTCTTTCCCTATTCTCCATAGTATGATAAGATGAACCAGGAGGGGATCGCATGTTCAAAGAAGAAGTGTGGGCTTTGGAACCAGAGCGTATAGAAACCTTTTTCCTTTATCATAGGGAGGTTCATGCCACTGCGGATGGTTACCTGTTCCGTGATTGCCGTATTACCGTGACCGTCCTCCCACCACGCAGAATCGCCGGTTTGGCACTGCCTCAGACCAGAGTCATCTTTGAAGGTTCAGATGATTCCGCGCTTCTGATTTACAGGCAGTTTCAATTACGATTTCTATCCGCAGGCGGATAAGAATTGGAGGTTTATAATATGAGCAAGAAAACATGTCCTTCCATGGATTCCTGGCTGAAAGAGGCCAAGGCCCACGAAAGCGCCCCTAAGATTGGCATGTATCTGACCCATAACGGCATTGTCCGGGAAAGTGCCAAGGCAAAAGTACGCCAAGGTGCCGCCGATACCAGGCCCGTTGTGGGGATGCGGTTTTCCTACAATCAGGAAGCCGTGGATGCCATCATCGCAGAAACCTATCAGTTGGACGGTATTTTCTACATCAAGGTCTGGCTGAACGAAGGGGAACTGAGCGTTGGTGACGACATCATGTATGTGCTCATCGGCGGCGATATCCGCCCCCATGTGGTGGATGCTCTGCAATATCTGGTGGGTCGCATCAAAAACGAGTGTGTCACGGAAATAGAGCGTTATTGATACGAGAAATCCGGAAAAATGTGCGGAATTTTATGTAACCGTTTCGATGTATAAAAAATCCCATTTCCTGCTCGGAAATGGGATTTCCTTTCATTTTGCACAGTCCGCACTGCCCTCGCTGTAGAGCATATCCAGGCCATGGGCCACCGGGTCGATGACCGCCAGAATATTCTCTGCCGATGCCTTTTGGCTGCCTGGCAGGGTAATGATCAGGGTGCGTGCCCGAATGCCCGCAACACTGCGGCTCAGGCAGCCTTTGGGTGTGATCTTCATGGATTCTGCCCGCATAGCCTCCGGGATACCGGGAGTCGGACGCTGGATTACCTCCATAGCGGCTTCCGGGGTAATATCCCGGGGTGAGAAGCCGGTGCCGCCGGTGGTGAGCACCAGGGCAATCTTCTTTTCATCTGCACACTTCAAAAGCTCCGATTGGATCATCTCCGCCTCATCGGGAACGATGGCGGTATAGGTCACGTCGAACCCCTTCTCCGTCAGAATCTTCACCAGGTTGGGGCCGCTGGTGTCCTCCCGCTCGCCCCGATATCCCTTATCGCTGATGGTAATCACTGCTGCTGTATACGCCATGATTCGTCCTCCCGTTTGTAATCGCCGTGGATTCCGCCGGTTTTGGAAAGCAGGCGGATGTCCGTGATCGTCATATCCTTTTGCACCGCTTTGCACATATCGTACACCGTCAGAGCGGCGGTGCTGACAGCGGTAAGTGCCTCCATTTCCACGCCGGTTCTTCCGTCACAGGAAACGGTGGCCTTGATTTCTACGCTGGATCTGTGCGCATCCAGAGAAAGCTCCAGGTTGATGCCATCCATCAAAATGGGGTGACACATGGGAATGATATCCGGTGTGCGCTTGGCACCCATGACCCCCGCAATCTGGGCAACGGTCAGCACATCTCCTTTTTTCATGCCGCCGCTTTGAATGAGCGCGAATGTGTGTTCATTCACCAACACCCGGCCTGCCGCAACGGCCACGCGCTGAGAAATGGGCTTTTCCCCCACATCTACCATTTTGGCCCGTCCCTGGTCATTAAAATGGGTAAAGTCTGCCATACTCAACCTCCGATTTGATTCATATTCCGACCGGCGCCCGATTTGTGCGCAGCATCCAGATCCCCATGCCATTGGGGTTTTCCCAAAATCGCTGCTTCCAGCTGTGCTTTCATGCCATCGAAATCCAGCCCTTTCAGGGGATACTCCGCATTGGAATGCAGACAGGGCTTCACTTTTCCGTCTGCAGTCAGTCGGATGCGGTTGCACTCCCCGCAAAAATGGGCGCTCACCGGGCTGATAAGGCCAATATTGCCCAGTGCGCCAGGCAGGTGGAAGAGTTTGGCAACACCGCCATCTTTGGCAGCCGGTACCGCTTCCGGCAGAGCCTCCAAAACCCTTGTAAATGGAATATACGCTTCCGGGCCAAAGCCGGAGCTGTCGCACATGGGCATCATTTCAATAAAACGCACATCCACAGGATACTTCCGGGTAAGCTCCGCCAGCGGAAGGATCTCATCATCGTTAAATCCGCCAATGAGCACGGCATTGAGTTTGATCTTCTGAAAGTCGGCATCCAAGGCCGCATGAAACCCCTTCCAGAAGTCATCCAGACTGCCGTTGCGGGTAATGTGGGCATACTTCTGAGGATCCAGGGTATCCAGGCTCAGGTTTAACCGGCTGACCCCCGCCTCCTTGAGGGGCCTTGCCAACTCCGGGAGCAGGATGCCATTTGTTGTCAGGCAGACCTCCCGAATTCCGGGAACTCTGGATGCTCTGCGGCAGATAGACACGATATTCTTTTTAACAAGCGGTTCTCCACCTGTAATGCGCAACTTGGTAATGCCCAGAGCCGCGGCTGCTTCCACGGCCTGAATAAGCTCATCTTCCGTGAGCATGTCGGCATGCTTTTTCTTGCAGACACCATCCTCCGGCATACAGTACCGGCAGCGGAGATTGCACAATTCCGTCACAGAAACGCGCAAATAGGTGATGCTGCGCCCAAATGTATCAATCATAGCTTACCTCGTATCTTTTGACATGCGGCAATGCCCGCTTTTCTTCCGTCGGCTGTCACGCCCTCTGCCGTGGGGTACACCGTGCTGCAGTTGCCGCACATCTGAAGCCAGGACGGCATTCCCAATTCCGCCAGCAGCCCACGCTCCGGGACAAGTCCCGCGGCAATCAGAAGCGTTCTGCAGGCGATCTTCTCTCCGCCGGACAGGCAGCAGCCTGTGAGTGCGGGAGAGCCCTCAACGGCGTCAATGGTCTGGCTGCAAATAAGGCGGATGGAATTATCTTTCAGGCAGCGCCGGTTTCTCGCCAAGCCGCCGCAGTTTTCCTTCTGCTCCACCAGAGTAACAGAAATCCCCATTGCCGCAATCTGGGATGCCATGATAAGGCCAATGTCACCACTGCCCAAAATGACCACCGGACCTTGGGGAACAAAGCCATGGAGGTTCATCATCTCCTGCATCTGACCGGCTGTATATACACCCTTTGGACGGGTTCCCGCAATCGGAAGCGCCCCCAGTGGAATCTCCCGGCTGCCCGTTGCCAGAATCAGCTGAGAAAACGAGATCTGCCGGTCACCGGACAGATGCGCCGTTTTATTGGGTTCTACCGAAAGCACCGTTGTCCCAAAAAAGAGAGTAACCGTTTCCGGGAAATCCTGCACAAGCGCAGCGGCGTATTCCCCTCCGGTAAGTCCGGCGCCAAAACCGGGATGGCTGCATTGCAGGAGAGTGCCGCCCAGCTTTTGCTTTCTCTCCACCAGCGCAATGCTTTTGCATCCGGCATCCGCTGCGGCTCTGGCTGCAGCGATTCCCGCTGCACCACCGCCGATAATCAGGATATCAAAGTGCCCCATGCCTGACCTCACGGAGTATCTGCTCGATGGCAAAGCTGCATCGGCTGCCCTGGCAGGTACCCATACCGCTTCCCACTCTCCGCTTGACCCCATCCACCGTGGAAGCTCCCCTTCGGATTGCTTCCAGAATCTCTCCGCGGCTGATGCCTTCGCACAGGCAAATGATTTCGGGGTCATTTGTTTTGGCAATGGCCTGCCTGTGGGGCGTGAAGCGTGGATTCGGGTGTGCATCCAGAAACGCCGCCGTTTTCTCCGCAAGGTACCTGCCCAGTTCGTTGGCACAGGTCAGCCCCGGGGTTTTGATTCCGATCAGACTGAAAAATCCAGGAGCCGGGTACGCAATGGAGAAATCGTGAATGCTCTCGCCGTCATCCGGCTGAGGATTTGGCCGTGCGGCGGCGAATGAGCGGATTACCTGCTGCATATTCAGATTCGGAAACAGCGATACCGCACTTGTCTTCAACTCCGATATTCCCTCTTTTGTTGTGGCAAAGGGTTCTCCAACGGGCTTGCGTACCCCGCTGAGCAGCAGATTCCCTTCCACACACGGGATAGCGGTGATGCCTTTTCCGCAGGACTGTGTCTGCTGAAAGATGACCCGCTTCGGCTTCCGCGCCTGTTTGTCCAGGACCAGGTATTCTGCTCCATCTATCAGAAGATGCGTGTCGGAGGGAAAGCACAGCTCCTGTATCCGATCCGCGGAAAGTCCTGCACAGTTGATGACAGCCCTGCAGCGCAGTTCGCTGCTATCTGTTTCCACCAGATAGCCAAACTTGGTTTTCCGGATTCCCACCACAGTGGTTCCCAGCATGGGTTCCATCCCATTGGCAGCAGCGTTTTCAAAGGCGGCAATGCCCAATTGCCAGGGGTTCACCGTTCCGGTGGTCGGGGCATAGAGCGCGCCTGCCACACCCGGTGCCAGCATAGGCTCCATTGCCTCTGCCGCTTCCCCGGTCAGAAGCTCCAGACCCGGCACGCCATTGCGGATACCCTGCTCCCATTTTCTCCGGAGCTGGGCCAGGCTCTCCTTGTCATAGGTCACCAGCAAGGAGCCGCAGCGGGAAAAGGGAACTTCCAGTTCACGGCACAAATCATCAAAAGAGGCATTTCCACGAACCGTCAATTCCGCCTTCCGGGAACCGGTTTTGTTGTCATATCCCGCATAGACGATGGCAGAGTTTGCCCGGGTAATGCCTGTACAGATATCCAATTCCTTTTCAATCAGCACGACAGACAAATTCCAGCGCATCAGATTCCGGGCCGCAAAGCAGCCCAGAATCCCTCCCCCAATCACCGCAGCATCTACGCTTTTCATAGGGGGATAATCTGTCCGGGGTTATCCACGGTATAGCCGCCGAGGGACAGGATTTTTTCCCGGAACGCATCGCTCTTCAGGATGCGCAAAAGCGCCTGAACCATAGGGGTATCCCAAGCATGGTCAGGGACAATGAGGTCATACTCCTCAATACAGATGGGGATAAAGTCCAGATCATAGAGCTTTGCCGCGGAGTAGATGCCCATACCGACATCAGCACTGCCGCTGGCGATCTGGGCAGCAACAGAAGTGTGGGTCAGTTCTTCCCGATCGTAGCCGTAGACAGAAGCAGTATCCACATTCTCCCGCATACACAAATAGTCCGCAAGGATCCGGGTGCCGGATCCCTTCTGGCGATTTACATAACGCACGCCATCCTTTGCAATATCCGCGAATTTCCGGATCTGGAGGGGATTGCCCTTTGCCACCATCAATCCCTGCTGACGACCGACACAGGAAACCAGCTTCACACCGCCTTTGGGGAAATACTTGCGAATAAATGCCTTGTTATAGCTGCCGTCAGCCGTATCCAGCAGGTGGCAGCCAGCCATGTGCGCCTCACCACGGCGGATTGCCATGATACCGCCCATGGAACCCACATGGGAGGAGCTGATGTACAAGGCAGAGTCCTCCAAATGGAGCATATCTGCCAGCTCGTCCAGCAGCGGATCATGGCTGCCGATAACCACCAGCGTATTGTGCAGCTTTTCTAAGGGGCTCAGCAGGCGGACTCTCACTTCCTCTCCCGCCTCGTAGCCCTCCAGTCCCTGGGGTACTTCCAGAATGCCATCGGCCTTCATAAAAGAAGAAACCACGCCGCTGCCCCGGCTCAGGGGGCTGGCCATCATCCTGCCGCCTACGCAGCCCATGCGAACACGGACAAACTCCTGATATTTCAGACCGCTGACAACAGGCCGGGTAAGGGTTGCGTTCACATATGTGTCAGTGGCTGCCGGTGCTTTCAGCCAGTGGTCAATCAGGGGCTTCAGCAGCTGCTCAATGACGATGATGCCGGACACCGGATAACCGGGCACGCCAAGAATGACCTTCTCGCCCCGGCAGCCCAGAATGGCAGGCTTGCCGGGCTTGATGGCGATGCCATGGTACAGCACCTCACCCAGTTCCCGGATGACCCGAGCCGAGAAATCCTCCCGTCCGGCAGAAGAACCGGCATTGAGAATTACCATATCGCACTCGTCTGCCGCTTTGGCGACCATTTCTTTGATCTGGTCAAATTTATCCGGAACAATGGGATAGACCACCGCCTCTGCACCCCAGGAACGCACCATTGCGGAAAAAATGGAGCCATTGAATTCCAGAATATCCCCGGGCTTCGGGTCTGTACAGGGCGGGATAATCTCGTCCCCTGTGGGGATGATGCCCACCACAGGTTTGCGAATCACTTCAATTTCCAGCACACCGCCGGCAATCATCGCACCAATGGCAGCCGGGGAAACGGTCATATGGCTGGGCAAAATCATTTCCCCGGCGCATACATCCTCGCCGATCTGGCGGATATGCTGCCACGGGGCTGCGGCTGCGTGAATGGTGATGGAACCATCTCCATTCTTCACAATGTCCTCCACCATGATGACTGCATCTTTGTCCTCCGGAATCGGGTCGCCGGTGTCCAGCACAAGAAACTGGTCCGGCTTTAGCGTAACAGGGGTCGTTTCCGTCGCGCCGAAGGTTTCTTTTGCGGAAACCGCCACACCATCCATGGCACTGGCGGCATAGTGCGGGGCGCAGATGTGGGCATAGACTGCCTTTGCCGTCACCCTGCCGCAGCTTTCAAAGACAGGAATGGTTTCTGTCTTTGACCCAAAACCGCCGCTTACCAGCCGCTCCAGATATTCCTTCCGTGCCTGCGCAAGCGGCACATTGGTCAAATATTCAAATCCCATAAAATTACACTCCTGAAGTAATCGTTACCTGAATTTCCGCTCCCTGGGGTAAGCCTTCACAATCCCGACGGATGCAGAAATAGCCGTCGGTCCCTGCCAGAGTGGTGATAAGGCCGGATTTTCCCCGAATGGGTTGGGCATAAAGCTCGCCGCCTGTTCCTGTCAGCCGGCAGCAGTGATACTGGGCTCTGCCATGGTTGGCACTGATGCTCTCTGTGACCCTGGCAGTAACGGTATAGGCAGTCATGTCCCGATCCATCAGCCGTCCCAGCAGGGGCTGTACAAAAAGTTTTGTGATAAAGTAGGCAGCCACCGGATGCCCGGGCAGACCCACAATGGGCTTTTTCCCGGCTTTTCCCAGAATGGTTGGTTTTCCGGGCTTAATGGCAATGCCGTGAAGCAGAAGCTGGCCTGCGGATTCAATGATGCGGCAGGCGGCATCCTTCACTCCGACACTGCTGCCTCCGGACAGCAGCACGGCATCACATTCCGCAATGGCCTGATTGACCTTTTGAGAAAGCAGCGCCTCATCATCCACCACAATCCCATAGTTGACAACATGGCACCCAAATGTGGAGAGCATTGCCTCCAGCATGGGACTGTTCACGTCCCGCACCTGTCCGGGGCCGGGCTGCGCCTCCGGAGGAACCAGCTCGTCACCGGTAGAAATGACGCCCACGGTCACTTTTTTCACCACCGGCACCTGCACCCGGCCAATGGCAGCCAGCGCGCCAATGTCGGCAGAAGACAGGGAGCGGCCTTTGTGCAGAATCACCTTTCCGGGATACACATCATCCCCCCGGAAAATCAGATTCATGCCCGGCGCCGCAGGTTTGGCAACACCGATGGTGCCGTCGCCGTAGTCCTCCGTGTATTCCACCATCACCACGCTGTCAGCGCCCTTCGGCACTGCGCCGCCGGTGGGGACCGCCGCGCACGCGCCCTGGTTCAGAGGAAAATCCGCGCCCTCGCCCATGAGAACCGTTGCCTGAAGAGGGAGAATGGCGGGAATGGCATCGCTGCAGCCGAAGGTGTCACTGGCGCGAACCGCAAAGCCATCCACTGTGGAGCGGTCAAAATCCGGCACATATTCCCGCGCCGCAATATCCTCCGCCAGAACTCTGCCCACAGCCTCAGACAGAGCTACAAATTCTGCCTGTTCAAGCGGGGAAAACTCCGATTCTATCAGCGCAAGAACTTCTTCCGGCGTTTTTACATACAGCATACTAGACCTCCATAATGATCTTCCCCAGGTCCCGGTAGTCATTTCCGGAGAAGCGGGTCACCTCCCTGCGGAACACAGATGAGGACAGGATTGCAAGCATTTTGACTACAGCCGGATTTTCCAGCGATTCCTTCTGCAAAACAAGATCGAACCGTTCCTCCAGCAGTGGGATGAAGTCAAGCCCCTCCAGCTGACGCGTTATCCGCTCCGTGCCAATGGCAAGATCCGCATCCCCTGCGGCAATGGCAGATGCCATTGTAAGGTGAGAACTCATAATCTTGTCGTAGCCTTTTAGCTGTCCGGAGGGGATTTCCAGTTTTTTTAGCTGGGTATCCAGCAGGATCCTGGATGAGGAACCAACCCGGCGGTTGAGGATGGAGATGTCAGCCCGGCGCAGATCCTCCCACCCAGTTATGTGCTTGGGATTGCTTTTGCGAACATAAAAGCCCTGGGTGCGGTAGGACAGGTTCACCAGCACTGCGGACATCCCGGGCATCAGGCTTCGCACAAAGGAGGCATTGCACTCTTTTCCATCATACAGATGGCAGGCCGCAGCGTCCACCTTTCCCTGATACAGTGCCAGCAGACCTTCAAAGCTAGACAGATATGTACGACCGGCGTTGATATCCTCCTGATGAAGATAATTTGCCAAAATGTCCAGCACAACATCCTGCCCGGAGATGATCATCTCCGGCGCCTTTTCCTCAGCAGGTGTCAGCAGCGTGGAGTGGGTATCGATGCGCTGCACCGGGGCGGTGGAATGCTCATGCCGGGAGCGGGCAATATAGGCATCCACATCCTCCTGCGTAAAACGAACCTTTCGCCCGATTTTATAGGAATGGATTTCTCCCTTGCGAATCAGGTCGTAAATGGTGGACTTGCTGACATGGAGAATGTCTGCAACCTCCTGGGTAGACAGGGACTGATTCTGCGCCATACTGCCGCCTCCTTGCTATCGTTTTCTATTGATTATACTTCATCTTTCCAAATTGCACAAGTGCTTGGCGTAATATTTCGAGTATTTTATGCGATTTCACGCCGCTTTGTACGTCATCTCGTCGAATTGCTAAAATCTCTTCGCATAAAATGATACAGTTTCGTGCAGTTTCACACAAAAATGCACATCCGCTCTTGATACCCCTGTTATTTCCACTATAATAAACATATACAAAACATATACAGATTGTAAGCTCAATTTCAAATTTTTATGGAGGTATTGCATATGGCTGGCGCATACTACGAAAAAATTGCCCGCATCAATCTGACCACCGGCGAGATCAAAGTGGAACCTCTGGATCTGGAACTTGCCCACAAGTTCATTGGCGGCCGTGGTCTTGGCACCAAGATGCTCTATGACGAGGGCATTGCCACCGTCGATCCCCTGTCCCCGGAAAACAAGCTGATCTACATAACCGGTCCTATGACCGGCGCTGCCGCCCCTTCCACAGGCCGCTACATGGTCTGCACAAAGTCCCCCCTTACCGGCATGATTGCCTGCTCCAACTCCGGCGGTATCTGGGGTGCCAAGCTGAAGTACGCCGGTTGGGATGCCATCATTGTGGAAGGTGAAGCTCCCGACTGGACCTACATCAACATTGACGACGATAAGATTGAGCTGCTGGATGCCCGGGAATATGTAGGTGTCATGAGCGAAGCCATTGACGAGCAGCTCAAGGCAAAGCACGGTGCTGACGTTTCCGTTCTGAACATCGGCCCCGCCGGTGAGAAGAAGGTGCTGCTTGCCGCCATTATGAACGATAAGGACCGTGCCGCCGGTCGTTCCGGTGTCGGTGCTGTCATGGGCAGCAAGAAGCTGAAAGCCATCGTGGTCAAGGCAACCCGCAAAAAACTGGACAACATTGCAGACCTGGATGCCCTGAAGGTGGCAGCCAAAAACGCTATGGATGTTCTGAAGGCCAACCCCGTTACCGGTTCCGGTCTGCGGCAGCTGGGTACCGCTGTTCTCGTGAACATTGTCAACAACATCGGTGCTTTCCCCACCAATAACTGGCAGAGAAGCTATTACGACAAGGCTGACGATATCTCCGGCGAAACTCTGGCTGAGAAATACCTGGTCAAGCCCGGTGCCTGCCATCGCTGTCCCATCGCCTGCGGCCGTGTGGTCAATGTCAATGGCAAGGTCGTCGGCGGTCCTGAATACGAGCCCCTGTGGGCCTATGGCGGCAACTGCGGCAACAATGATCTGAACGTCATCGATGAGTGCAATATGCTCTGCAACGAGTATGGTCTGGATGCTATTTCCGTCCCCTGCACCATCGCCGCTGCCATGGAGCTGTACCAGAGAGGCTACATCAAGGAGGAAGAGTGCGCCGGTGTACCTCTGGAATGGGGTTCCACCAGGGCATTGGTGGAGTGGACCAAGCGTATGGGCAATCCTGAAACCGAGCTTGACTGGCTGATGAGCTCCGGCTCCGCCCGCCTGTGTGAGCACTATGGCCATCCCGAATACTCCATGAGCGTTAAGAAGCAGGAAATGCCCGCTTACGACGCCCGTGCCATTCAGGGCATCGGCATTACCTACGCCACCTCTAACCGTGGCGGCTGCCATGTCCGTGGCTACATGATCTCTCCCGAAGTTCTGGGTCTGCCCCAGCAGCTGGATCGTACCGTTACCAACGAAAAGGCAGCTTGGGCCAAGACCTTCCAGGACCTGACAGCTGTCATCGACTCCATGGGTCACTGTCTGTTTACCTCCTTCGCCATGGGCGCCAAGGAGTACACCGACCTGCTGAACGCCGCCACCGGCACCAACTGGACCATCGAACAGGTTCTGGAGATTGGCGACCGTATCTACAACATCGAGAGAATGTTCAACAAGGCTGCCGGTATGAAGCCTGAGGACGATCGTCTGCCCAAGCGGCTGCTGGAAGAGCCCATTGTAAACGGCCCCTCCACCGGTATGACCTCCAAGCTGCCTCTGACTCTGCCCGAATACTACGAAGCTCGTGGCTGGGTCAACGCATTCCCCACCGATGAAACCCTGAAGAAACTGGGTCTGGACGAGTGTGTTGGCAAGTGATACAATATAATTAATGGGGAGGGGGCAAGTCCCCTCCCCGATTTCTTTTGCAAAGGAGAATTTTCATGATTGAAGTTCGCGTTTTTGCAACCTTGCGCCAAGGCAGGGATAAAGTCACGCTGCTATCGCCGGAGGGTATCGCCTGTGCTGGGGATATCCTTGACCGTATGAACATTCCCCAAGAAGAAGTGTCGATTCTGCTCATCAACGGTTTTCATCACAAGCCGGAATCGGAAGTGAAGGACGGGGACATCGTGGCTCTGTTTCCCCCGGTGGGAGGCGGCTGAACGATGGATCCCAGATATGCGCGCAATGTCCCCGCCCTGAGCGAAGCGGAATGCGAGCTGCTTCGGCGCAAACGTGTTCTGGTGGTTGGCTGCGGCGGTCTGGGCGGGCATCTCATCGATATGCTTGCCCGCATTGGCATAGGCTCTGTGCGGGTGGTGGACGGTGATGCATTTGAGCCCTCCAATCTGAACCGTCAGCTGTTGTCCGAAGTTTCCTTGCTGGGCGTTGGGAAAGCACAGACCGCCGCGGAAAGAGTCCGGCGTGTGAATCCCGATGTTGCGGTTCATGCCGTGGGGGAATTTCTTACGGAAGAAAACGCAGCCGCCCTTCTTACAGACTGTGATGCGGTTCTGGACGGTCTGGACAATATCCAGTCACGGCAAATCCTCGCGAATGCCTGTGAACGTGCTGGAATTCCCCTGATCTACGGTGCCGTCAACGGCTGGGTCGCCCAGACCGCAATCTCCTGCCCCGGCGATCATTTGATAGACTTACTGTACCCCGACGGGGCTGCACTCAAAAATAAGAGCGTTCTGAGCTTCACTCCCGCCCTGTGCGCCTCTATGCAGGTTTCCCTGTGCGTAAAGTTTCTCACCGACCGCCCCGTCAGAACCGGAACACTGTATTTTTTTGACTTACTGAATCAGGAATTCGAGGTCATCCCCATGACATAAGCGCCAGACAGAACACTGCTTCCAGGATTCTATGGTTGGTTGCAGCGTTCATCTAATACTATTTCCTGATTAAAATCTTAATTTTAATCAGGACGGCATCGCCTGAAGGCGCTGCCTGTTTTGTGATTTATAAGGAAAGAACTCTGAATAAAGCGTCTGCGGCTGGGGAGCGGATCTTTTTCACCTGCTCTTCA
>ERZ827168.3349-NODE-3349-length-16481-cov-8.382869_pt1 | contig 16481 bp, 16 predicted proteins | sample MGYA00519868_ERZ827168 | MGnify/ENA primary metagenome ERZ827168 (study PRJEB31778, sample SAMEA3449271) | human gut metagenome | biome: human gut; feature: human-associated habitat; material: faeces | place: United Kingdom | collected 2010/2012 ...
CATCGCGAACTTCTTTTCGCTCCCCATGCTCCACCCGCCGCCGTGGATTGCGAGCACGCACGGGTACGGCCCCTTTCCGCCTTTGAACTTTTCGTTGGGGTAGTAGACGTCGAGTTTCACGTCCGGGTCGGGGCAGTCGGGGAAAAACCTGACTCCCTCTTCGAGAGACACGCCGGAGGGTCTGTCGAATGTGACTGCAATCTGGTTGCCCATGCGGTTCGGGGAAGTTCCGCCGGAAGCCCACAGGCAGGCGGCGGACGCTGCCGCCGCCGCGAAAACGGCTGCAATTTCAAATGCCTTCATGCCGAATATGGAATATCCAAAACGCGGGCGCGTCAACCGTATAGTGACTATAAACGGAGCGTTTGCGAAAACATTTTGCCTTGATGTCGCGCGGTTTTTGAAATTATCTTTTTTTGAGAAGCCGCAATATCCGAATGAAACCTCCCGAAATAAGAATACTGCCCGACGATGTCGCGAACAAAATCGCGGCGGGAGAGGTCGTCGAGCGGCCGGCGTCGGTGGTGAAGGAGCTTTTGGAGAACTCCGTGGACGCGGGAGCCACGCGCATAGACGTGGAGTTCAAACACGGCGGAAAGACTTTCATAAAGGTGCTCGACAACGGCTGCGGAATGACGCGCCAACAGGCCCTCATGAGCCTCGAACAGCACGCGACGAGCAAAATCGCAAACCCCGACGACCTATTTAAAATATCCACCTACGGGTTCAGGGGCGAAGCCGTCCCTTCGATAGCCAGCGTCAGCAAATTCCGCCTGCGCACGCGCCCCGAAGGGGAGGCTTTCGGCGCCCAGATAGACGCCTGCTCGGGGAAAATCCTCTCCGTAAAGGAATGCGGAATGGCGCGCGGCACGGAAATACTCGTCGAAAACCTCTTCGCCGGCGTGCCCGCGCGCAGAAAGTTTTTGAAAGGCGACGGGGTCGAGGCCGGGCACATCGCGCGCCTTTGCAGGCTCTATGCGCTCGCCCTCCCGCAGCTTTCGATAACCCTCGTGGAAAATTCCAAAGTGCTCTTCCGCTCCGAAGGCGGTCTCGGCGTCGTGGCGCGGGTCGCAAAAATCTTCGGCGGCGCCGCCGCGGAAAACCTCGTCGAGCTAAAAGCGTCCGAGAGGGACGGAATGAAAGTTTCGGGCGCGATACTCTCTCCCGGGGAATCGTTCGCGACGTCGCGCAACATATGCTCTTTCATAAACGGCAGGCCCGTGGAATGCAGGGCGGTATACTCCGCCGTCAAGGAGGCGTACTCGCAGTTCGTCCCCAAGGGCAGGTTTGCGGGCGCGTTCCTGTTTTTGGAGCTCGACCCCGCGTCGGTTGACGTCAACGTGCACCCCGCCAAGCGCGAAGTCAGGTTGAAAAACGAATTCGCCGTCAGGGAATTTTTAATAGGCGCAATTTCCGAGAGGCTGGGGGCTTTTTCATTTTCGGAGCCTTTCGTGAGGCGGCAAGAACCTTTCGGGAATGCGTCGGGGAACGCCGAACCTTTCGACAAACCGCCGGAACCGCACGGATTCGGGGGGCGCTTTGAATCCGCCCCTCCCCGCCCGCGCACGGTATTGGACAGAACCGCGGAGCCGTTCGGCCCCGCCGCTCCCGCGCTCGGCGTGCGCGAGCCCTCAGCCGCGCTCGACGCCCCTCCGCCAGTCCCCAAATTTTCCCCGCCGCCCGCCGCGCCGCTCTCCGCCGTCCGCGCCGGAACGGAAAACGCGCGCGCCCCGCTCTCCGCCGCGTGGGGCTGGCGGTACATCGGCTGCGCGGCACGCAGGTTCGCGCTCTTCGAGACTCCCAAGTCGCTCGCCGTGATGTCGGTTCTGGCGGCTTTGCGCAGGGTCGGTTTCAACCGCATAATGAAGTCGCTCGAAGGGCGGAAGGCGGCCTCGCAAAAGCTTTTGCTGCCCGCGACAATCGGATTCTCCCCCGCGGACGACGAATTTTTCCGCGCCAATAGGGGGCTGTTCGAGTCGTGCGGATTTGAAATCGACGACTTCGGGAAAGGGTATTACCGCATATCCGCGGCGCCCGCGTGGCTCGAATTTTCGGAAACCGAAAAGTTCGTGCGCGACATCGTCGAAAGCTCCGCGGAGGGCGGAATCGGGCGGCGCAACAGGCGGCTCGGGGACGAAATTTTCGCGGCGGCCGCGGCGGCGCGCATCGGCATGGGCGGGTTCTCATACACAGAGGAGTCCGCCGTTTCGCTGCTATCCGAGCTGCTCGAATGCCCCATGCACATGACTTCCCCCGACGGCAGAAAGACGCTATACGAAATATCGCACGCGCGCCTGCTCTCGCTATTCGGCGAAAATTCCTGAGGCTTCGCATGGCGGGCGCGCGCGTCTTTGAGCCGCCCGCCGCTTTGCCGCGCCTCTCCCGCCGCGCCGATTTCCCGCGCGCCGCCGGCCCCCGCGGGAAATCTTCCCCCGCCCTTTAATTTGGCTGGACACGCCGCGCCTTCGGTGATTTGTTAAAAAACGTATATTCGCAAAAATATATTCGGGCGCGGACAAGCGCCCGCAAAAAGCAATCGCACGCCCGAAACGTCCCAACCGTCCGGCTGCACAAAAGGAAAAAATAATGGATCAGAAATACAGCGTCGAGGTCGAAGGCCTCGGAATAAAAATCTCCACCGGCTCGATAGCCAAGCAGGCAAACGGCTCGGTGACAATAAGCATGGGCGAAACCAACCTCCTCGTCACGGCGACCGCCGCCGGCGCCCTGCGCGACGGGCAGGACTTCTTCCCGCTCACGGTAGACTACCGCGAAACTTTCTCCGCGGCGGGCAAATTCCCCGGCGGGTACTTCAAGCGCGAAGGCCGCCCCAACGAAAAGGAAATCCTAACCTCGCGCCTCTGCGACAGGCCCCTGCGCCCGCTCTTCCCCAAGGGCTTCATGAACGAAGTGCAGGTCATCGGTCTGCTGCTGTCGGCAGACATGGTAAACGACCCCGACATCCTCATGGTCAACGGCGCCTCCGCCGCGCTCCTCATTTCCGACATACCGTGGAACGGCCCGATCGGCGGCGTCAGAATCGGCGAAATAGACGGCGAATTCGTCGTCAACCCCACGCACGAGCAGATGCTCGACTCCACCCTCGACCTCATCTACGTAGGCAACGAGCGCGAAATGATGATGATTGAAGGCTCCGCCGAGCAGTGCCCCGAAGACAGGTTCATAGAGGCCCTCGAATTCGCGCAGGTTCAGATACAGAAAATCATCGCAGCCCAGCGCGAGCTCGCCAAGCTCTGCGGCAAGACCAAGCGCGAATTTCCGCTGGTGCTCTGCAAGCCCGAAATCATGCAGATGTGCTCCGAATACGTCGGCGGCAGGCTTCTCGACGCCGTTTTCCAGGACAGCAAGCTCAAGAGGCAAGCGGACGTCGACGCGCTCATGGAAGAAACCGCCGAATTCGTCAAGGGCAAGATTGGCGAAGATGAATTCGACATGGGGCAAATCAAGATGGCGTTTGAAGAATTGCAGGAAAAAGTCTACCGCGACAATATCCTCGACGCCGGCAAGAGGTGCGACGGCAGAACCTACATGGATCTCCGCCCGATAACCGCCAAGACGGGAGTTCTGCCGCGCGTCCACGGCAGCGCGCTGTTCTCGCGCGGCGAGACCCAGGCGCTCGTGCTCACCACCCTCGGCACCAGCCGCGACTGCCAGGAGCTCGACGGGCTGACCGGCGGCACCAAGGAAAAATCCTTCATACTGCACTACAACTTCCCGCCCTACTCCGTCGGCGAAACCGGCAGGTTCGGCAGCCCCGGCCGCCGCGAAATCGGCCACGGCGCGCTCGCCGAACGCTCGCTTCTGCCGGTGCTCCCCTCCGAGGACGAATTCCCCTACGCGATCCGCGTGGTCTCCGAAATCATGGAGTCCAACGGCTCGACCTCCATGGCCTCCGTCTGCGGCGGCTGCCTCAGCCTCATGGACGCCGGCGTCCCGATTCAGACGCCCGTATCCGGAATAAGCTGCGGGCTCGTCACGCGCAAGGACGAGAGCGGCAAAATCGTCAAGCACGTCGTCCTCACCGACATCATCGGCGCGGAAGACCACTTCGGCGACATGGACTTCAAAATCTGCGGAACCAAAAACGGCATCACCGGCTTCCAGCTCGACCTCAAAATCGACGGGCTGCCGATCGACATCGCAAAGGAGGCCATCTACCGCAACCACGACGTGCGCATGAAGATTCTCGGCATAATGGCGGAGGCAATCGCCGAACCCAGCAAGGAACTCAAACCCTGCGCCCCGCGCATAAAGATTGTGCAGATCGACCCCGAAAAGACGGGCATGCTCATCGGCCCGGGAGGCAAAAATATCCGCCGCATAACCGAATACTCGGGCGCGCAGATAGACATAGACGACGACCACCCGGGCAGGGTCTGCATCTACGCCACGAGCGAAGAAAGCATGCAGAGGGCTGTTTCGGAAGTCGAGCTCGTCACGGGCGAAATCGAGGTCGGCAAGACCTACAAGGGCATCGTGCGCTCGATAAAGGAATTCGGCGCGTTCGTCGAATGCCTGCCCGGCAAAGAGGGACTCGTGCACATCTCGGAACTCGCGGACTTCCGCGTCAACAAGACCGAAGACGTATGCAAGCTCGGGGACGAAATTCTCGTCAAATGCGTCGGCATAGACGACAAGGGGCGCGTGCGCCTCTCGCGCCGCGCCGCTCTCTGCGAGCAGCAGGGCATTCCCTACGAGCCCAAGTCGAGATAAAACAAAAACGCTTTCCGAAAGTGATTAATACCATAAGGTTTGTCATTATGGTTCTGTTAGATTCCGAAAAGTTCCAACGGGTTCTTTTTTGCAGGAAATTTCGGCGGGGGTTGGTCTTAAATCGGCTTTAAATATCCTTTAAATATGGGAAGTTATGGGTGTTTTGGGACGAATTATGGACGATAGCGGGACAAAAATTTTTCGGCGGGTTCAGGGTTGAATTCCGCCGTTTTTTGTGCCGAAAAAGGTTTGTCATACTTTTTGCCCGAAAACGGGGGTTATTGGACATAATTCGGCGGGTTTGGGGTTATGTTGCAAAGGTTTGTCACATTTTCGATTTTGTGTTTCAAAGGTTTGTCATATTTTCAAAAGCCGCGTTTCAGGAGTTGGGGTGTCGTTTTTTCTGGCGGTGGTTTTAGGGTTGCAAAAAATTTCGGCGCGGCGATGTCGGCGAAGTTATCCGGTCGGGATAAGCGCAAAAAAAGCCCCGCACATTCTGGAACGCGGAGCTTGCGAGATTTAAGGAATTTTTCTATGCTCAAAAGTAGGCGGAACAGCAGAAAAGACCGCCTACTTTAAAAAGGGTTGCGGGCGTGGTGTTGCGGCTTACCGCCTGAAAAATACTTATGGCTCGGAGAGTGAAGCGCGCATTTAAACCGCCGCCCGCATGAAGAAGTATACCATTTCAAGGCGATTATGCGCAACGCTTCCATTTACTGTTTTTTAAGTTTTTTCAACGGCCTTGCAAAGGTCCTGAAAGCGGCTTGCGGGAATATTGCAAGGACTGCGCTACCTGCGGGCGTTAGGGCGTTCGGGTTGCCTGTTCAACGCGGAGATGGTGAAGACGGTTCATGGGCGGGTTATTCTTCAAGTCCCTTTTCTATTAGGCGGCGCAGGTAGTCGGCTTGGGAAAGGTTCAGGCGTTCGCAGTCGGCGCGGAGTTTGGCGAGTGTTTCGACGCTTGCGCGGACGGAAAGCATTTTCGGGCGTTTATTGGGTTCAAGGGTTTTGCGCCCCGCGCCCCGTCTTGCGCCGCCGTGTGTGTTTTTTGCGGGCTTTTTAGGGGAGTCTGCAAGGAGTTTTTTCTTCTGTTTCATAGGTGTTTCAAGGCGGTTTGAATGTTTCTTAAAGGGAGCGGGGGCGGCGGTAAACCGCCCCCCGCGAATGGTTAGGCTTCTTCAAGCTCGAAGCCGTTTAGCTTGACAATCCGCAAAGCGTCTGCGAATGTAGCATAGTTTCCGATTTCTTGGCAGTCGATTTTGATAGAGAAGCCGCCGCGATTATTCGGGACTATTTGAACTTTATTCATCTTTTTCACCTCCTTTCTAAGTGATAAAGTCGAGAAGTTCGGCCGCCCGCAAGTTCGCGCTTCGGGCGGTTTCTTTTTTTGTCTTTCAAGGAACGTCTCAACTTTATGCGCCCTATACTGGCAAGCTTTCTTGAAATGTCAAGCGTTTATTCAAGATTATTTTCAAAAAAGTGAAATTTTTTGTCGGAATATTCAGTTGCGGCGGGGGTGAATGCGGTTCGTGGGCGCAGGAAACCGCGCAAACAGGCGGCTTTTACGTGGGTTTGAAAAGCGGCGAAACCGCTGGGCGTTTGTTTACTGCGGGTGGAATGTTTCGGCGGTTGCAAGACGTTTTCAACGGCGTTGCGGGGCGGTTGCAAGGAGCATTTCTGCGACGACTGCGGGCAACGCGGGAATGCGGCATTTTGAGAGGCGAAAAACAGAAGGGAGGAACGGGCAAAAATTGGCGTTTTTGGGGTGTGTTGAAAAAATCGCGGGCTTACATTCAATGAGTTGTGAAATTCGCTACTGCACGTGTGCAGTAGAAGTATTAAGAAAAAAGTGATAAGAAAGGCGGTTTTGGGGAATGGTTGCGGGGTGTGTTAAAGGGTTATAGTGTGGGCGCGGACTTCGGGGCATTCGGCGAAATGTCGGGCGCGGGATTTTTCGGGGCTGGATTTGCACTGAAAACGCGGAATGTAAAACGGGCAAAAACGGGCGTTTTTTTGGGCGTGTCAAAAAATCGCGGGCTTACTTTCAACGAGTTGCGAAATTTGCTACTGCACGCGTGCAGTAAAATTCTTAATAATATATTATTAAAATGTTGAATGTTTTTGAAGGTCTTGGATGACTTTTTTTAACCGCTCTGGCGAAGTTCCACGAGCGCAGGCCCCCAAGATATAGGATGAAGCCTGAATGCTCGATAATGCCGCCCCAAGTTTATCGGCAAAAGACTGTTCCTTGTGGGGAACTGCATTATATAGTTTTGTTAAGACATTTGCCAAAAACTGAGAATTTCGAACGATAGAAAAAAACAATCTCTGCAAAATTTCTTCGCTCGCGAGTTGCGGGGATTCTGTCTTTTCAATTTCTGCGAGCTCATCCAGTAAATCGCTGTATAGTTCAAGAACTTCCTTAACATTACATTCCATTTCTTCATCAAAAATTGAATTCACTTCACTGAGTTCTTTCATTTTAGGAGGTGGGACTTGTTCAAAACTAAGTTCCTTGCTGTCGTCTTCCAGTGTTGAAGGGTCTATGTTATAATATTTCGATACCCGCAATAAATAGCGCCCTCGCGGTCTACTGCCCTTCATCCAAGCGGAAACAGAGGCTTCTGAAACTTCGGCAATTCGCGCTAAATCCGATTGAGAAAGACCTTTCTCTTGCATTAGCTTTATTAGTTTTTTTGTTATGGCTTTCATGTATTTCCTAAAAAAGTTAAAAATTTTATTGACAAACTTAACTTTTTGAATTTTTCTGCATCTATTCTTAAAAAAGTTTACTTAATATAGTTCAAATAAAATGGACGGCAACAAAAAAGTTTATTCTGATGATTTTGCGGATATCAGACAAGAGTTGAAAGAAAAAGGCTTCAACGCCCGTTGGTTTGCGAAACAAACCGGCTTTAAATATTGTACGGTAAATTTTGCGTTAGCCGGATTTCCTAAGTCGGAACTCTCGGCGAAAATTCGCCGTGAAGCCCGAAAGTTTACAAATGTTAGTTTTTCGGCCGCAATGCAAGTTCGCGCAAAGCTTGCAGCAGACGCGAAAAAACTCTTCTCCAAATGAACGAAGACTTGATAAGGCGGGCGCGGGAGGTGGCGCGGAGGCCGTCGCCGATGGACGAGATAACCGCGAAATGCAAATGCTCGGTTATGGCGGTTTACAAGGCGGTGAGCGGCAGGGACAAGAGTCCGCGCGGGTTGAAGATAGCGGAGGAATTCAGGAAATACGCAAAAAACAGGCGGGAAAATGAGGACTGAAAATTTTATGAAAAGCGAAGAAAGAAATCGGTTGCGGCTCGACATACTGCGGACGATGTCCGCGAAGCCGCAGGAATGGACGGCAAGAAAGGTTCTGGACCGGATACGCGGCGAAGGTTCGCGAGTGTTAGAGAACGAATTTATCGGCGAATTTACGCGCCTTGTGGAAAGCGGGGATGTGGAGGTTGTAAGGGCGTTTGAAGACGGCGCGCCGCAGTTGTTCAGGATAACGCGCAAGGGGCGCGGGCGTCTTGCTGCGGAATCCGGCGAAACGTTCGACGAACGCAGCGTCGAAGTCGAGATTCTGCGCTTTCTGGAGCGTCCGCCGTTTATGCAGGCGAAGGCGAACGTTTTCAAATGCGTTCTGGACGGCGGGCATTCGATAACGGAATGGGAATTCGAAGCGGTGTTTGCGAAGCTCGAAAAGTCGGGGCTTGTGGAAGTGAAGTTCCAGCGGCTCGGCGGCGAATGTTCGAAGCAATATGGACTGACGGACGCGGGCAAAAAAAGCCTTGCGCGGGAGGACGGCGCGGACGCGGCAAAAAAGGAAAAATCTTCGGACACTGCGCGGGCGCTGATTGCGGCGCGTTCGGTTTCGGAGGCGATGCTTTTGAAGTTGGACGCGCTGGGCAAGACTGCGAGCAGGCGCGACATTTGCCGGATGATGAAATGGGAGTCGGCGGGTTTCGGAATCCGCGAACTCAACATTATGATAAACGGGCTTGAGCGCAACGGGCTTTTGAAGAGGGGCTGCGGGGGATTCTCCACAAGCGAGGCGGCGAAGGGATATTTGAAGAAGCGCCTTGCGGAGTTGTCGGAGTCGAAACGCCGCGCCGACTTGAAAACGGCGGTCTACTTTCTGGAAATCCGCAACAAGGCGCTTTGCGAAAGGCTGGCGGCATTGGAGGGCGCGAAATGAAAACTTCGATTTTCAAGAGGCTGAAAAACGCGTCGGCGGAAATGCTGAAAAATATGCGGAGAATGAAGATTGTCCGCAGGATTGCCGCGCGCAAGCTGGAATTTGCCGACGACGGAACGGAAGTGGAGTTTGACGACGAAAAGCTTTTCGCCGGTTATGAAAAGTTTCTGCGCGAAGTCCGCGAGGAGACGGAGGCGTTCCGCTTTATGGATGACGGGGAAATTTTGGAGTTCATAGAATATTGCGTAGAGCTGCGCGCCCGCATTCTGGAGATTGCGAGAAAGGCGGCGAAATGAAGGCGCTTGACACTTCCGAAAAGGGAATCGAAGCGGTATTAAAACGCACGCCCGAAATATCGGCGGCGATAAAGAATGTGGAAATTGCCGCGGCGGAATTCCAGTCGCATTACAACAAGGCAATCCGCGCTGCGGTTGTTTTGGGATTCCGTCTGTTTTACCTTCAAGATATTTCGGCGAAGGCCGAAGGCTTCCGCCATTGCGGCTATTTTTCGCATTTTGTAAAAAGTATAAGAGGCATTTCGGAACGCGCGGCTTGGAATTATTACCGCGCGGCGATGAAGGCGCGGGAAAAATCCGCGACGCTCTGCAATCTGGACGCGGTGCAAATAAACGCGCGCTTGGGCGACGCTGAATTCGTCGAAACCGTTATCGGGGAGTTACAGGCGGCGGGCGTTTTGCGCCTTACGGATTTGACAAAAGAGAGGGAAAGCAAGCAGTGGGAAAAACCGCGGATTGCGACACCCGTCGAGTTGGAGGAACAGGCGATAAATCAGGAGGTGGCGGATTTCCTTTTGTTCGGCGAGAACTTCTGTTCGTTCGTCGCGACGGAGAAGATGGAGGCGCTGCGCCGCACGAATTCGCCGGACTTGGAGCGCATACGCGACGGCGCGGCGGGAGTCTGCGCGCGCATAGACGAAATTTTAAGCGAAAGAGAAAATGAAAGGGCAAAAAATGGGCAATACTAACACGACAACGCAACGCCGCGCAAAGCGCGATTTCAAGGTTATCCACGGGAGCGAATACAGGGCTTTCAACAAAATCAGGCTGCAGGCCGTCCGCAGCGTGGACGAAATGCGCTCGAAAGTCCGCAATATGGACATAAGCATTGAACTGTTGCGCGATTCGCGCCGCGAACTCGGCAGGCAGCTTGAAAAGCTTCAAAACGCGCTTGGCGTTTCGGAGTTTTTCCCGAAGCCGAAGAAAGGCGGCAAATAATGGACGGAGGGCGAAAGACGCCGCCGAAATTCGACGAATTGGCGGAAAGGCTCGGGGAGGTAAAACCAGCGCAAAAAGCCGAAAGCGGAAAATCGCCCGTTTTGGGGCTTCGACATCCGAAGGCGGACAAGTTTATCGCCTGAAGGGCTTGGCGGATTTTGCAACGGGTTTTTGGCGTTTTGCAACGGCATTGAGGATTTAAGGAAGATTCAAAAAATGGAATATTTGGCAAATACTGCGACGGGAGCGGTTTCGGGGGTGTCGGTTGCGGCGCAATCGGACGCGCTCTTTATGGAGCTTGGGCAGGATGCGCGTAACAAATTTTATGCGACGGTTCGGACGTTCGAGAAAATGCGCGGTCTTGTCGAAAAGGGAGCGACGTCCGCGAGGGCGGCGAAGCTTGTCGCGAAATCGGAAAACATATCGGCGCGCAACCTGCAAAGGCTTTTCGAGCGCGTCCGCGACGCGAACGGGCATTGGAGCGCGTTTCTCGACAAGCGGCACGCGTCCAAATTGTGGCGGAACGCGAAGGAGGAAAATTCCGCCGCGCTGCCGAAGGCCTTTCTTGACCACTGGCAAAAGCTCTGTCTTGAAAACCAGCGCTGCAACCGGCAGGCGTGGTTCAAGTTGCTTCGGCAGTTGGAGGCGTGGAGAAACGGCGGCGACGGCATTCCCGGATACGATACGCCGCCGCCGAACTGCGGGCGCTGCAACTTTCCGCAGGGTTGGAGCTACGGAAATTTGACGCGCTTTTCGCCCGACAAAACGGAGCTTGCGGCGGCGAGGCTCGGACGTTTCGCGGCGGCTTCGACGCTTCCGGGGGTGAGGACGAGCCGCGCGGGGTCGTATTTCTTCTGCGAATTGCAGTTCGACGATATGTGGCACGATTTTATGGTTTCGGATTTCGGGAACAATCCGGGAGCGGTGAGAATGCTCGAATTCGGCTGCGTCGATTTTCATAGCGGATACCACTTGCCGCCGCTTTTGAAGCCGCGCCTTGCCAAGAACAAGGAGCAGCCCGACGGGACTTTCAGAAACCTCAACGCGCGCGACTTCCGTTTCTATCTGGCGACGGTGTTGACTCAATACGGATACAATCCGCGCGGGACTACCCTGACGGTCGAAAACGGGACGGCGGCGATAAACGCGGAGCTTGAAGACGTTTTGAAAACGGCGAGCAAAGGCGCTTTGAAAGTGATCCGCGCGGGAATAAACGCGCGCGCGGCATATCTGGGCGCATACAGCGAACGCGGCAAGGGCAATCCGAAGGCGAAGGCGTTGAAGGAGGGTTCGGGGCGTTTGGTTCACGACGTTTTGGCGGATTTGCCCGCGCAGGTCGGGACGGGCGTTTCGGCGCGCCCCGCCGAATTGTGGGGGCGTTTAAAGGAGTTCTCGGGATTGGCGAAGATAATAAGCCGCCTTCCGGAGCCGCGCCGCGCGGAATTCCGGCTGGGAATTCTCGACAGCAAAACGGCGGGCGATTTGATTTTCGAGGCATACAATATAATAAACGCCCGTACGATGCACAAGCTGGAAGGCTGGGACGCGCTCGGATATTACATTACGGAAATAAGGCTTCCGACTTCTTCGGAGTGGGTGAGGCTCGACGACGTTTTAAGCAATGCGAGCGAACAGGCGGCGGCGTTTGTCCGCGAGTTCGCCAAAAGCGGCGAAAACACGCGCCGCCGCTATTTAAGCCCCGCCGAAGTCTACAAAATGCACGCGGCCGAACTCGTAAGGCTTCCCGAATACATAACGCCGCTTATTCTCGGCGTGGACTATCAGACAAGGCGGACGCCGCGCCGCACGGTATTTGAATTCGAAGACAGGGAAATTGCGCCGAACACGCGTTTGAGGTTCGACGCGCGGGCGCGGAAGCTCGACGGCGAAACGGTTTTGCTGAAAGACGGCCGCGAATATTTGACGTGTGTAAACCCCTTTAATCCGTCGAAGATGTTCGTTTCGGATTTGGACGGCTCTTTTATCGGCGTTTGCGCCCGCTGGACAGTTCCGGCAAGGACGGACGCCCAAGCTGTCCTCCGCGATATGGGGAAAGTATCGGGAATGTATAACGCCGCGCTTGCCCGCGTAAACAGGCTTGCGGGAAATTCCGCTGCGGCCGCGCGAACGGAACGGCAGGCGCACAACGCGAAAATTTTAAACTCTCTTACCGCCGCGGATTTCCTTCCGCAGGAGGACGAAGACGCCGGCGCAAGAACGAACGCGGAAGACGGGGCTTTTGCGGGTTCGCGGGGCTTCTCGCTTACGGATTTTATGGACGAATAAAAAATGCTTATGGCCGAAGAAACACAGACCGCGCCGAAAGAGGCGCAACACAGGACGCTTTCGGGCGATGTCGTAGAACGCGGCATTTCGAAACAGTCTGCGGAAATCGCGGAAAATCTGCGCTGGATGTTCCGCTATATGACGGAAAAACGCCTTACGCTCTCGGACGTTGCAAGGCTCTTGAATGTGGATGCAAGCTGCGTTTCAAGGGTGTTTCGCGGAACGTATACGGGGCTTAACAACCAGATTCTGCCGCCGCCTTCGAAGATGCTCGCGGCAATCGACGAAATCCGCAAGGCGGAACGCGCGCGGATGCGCAACCGCCGCGACAGGGTGAAGACGCCGACGGTTCAAAAAATCTGGGACATTCTCAACAAAAGCGCGGGACGCACAAAGGACGGAACGGCGGTCGAGGGCGCGAAGCGGCTTGTCTGTTTCATTTTCGGGAATTCGCATATCGGCAAAACTTCGGCGGTAAAGTGGTATAAGGACGAATTCAACCCGTCGAATACGCTTTATGTGGATTTGCAGGGCTGCACGAACGAAGGCGACATTTTGCGAGAATTCGCAAAGGCGCTGAACGTTCCGCAGGCGCAGACAAAGGCGGCTTTGAAGCTCGCAATCTACGGGGCGATAACGCCCGAAACGCTTGTCATAGTCGATGAATTCCATTCGATAACCTACGCGGTCCAGCGCCGCGCGAGCGTCCGCCTTGTGAATACTCTGAAAGCGGTAAAGGACAAGACGGGCTGCGCGATGGCGATTGTTTCGACGGACGTCGGGCGCGAGGAACTCGAAAACGGCATTGAAAAAAAGCTTTTGGAGCAGCTGAGCCGCCGCGGCGTTCTGCGTCTGAATCTGCCTGCGGGGCTGCCCGTCTACGATGTCCGCGCGGTATGCGAGGCGCGCGGGCTTGAATTCCCTTCCGCGCCCGTTCCCGACAGGGACGGCAACGGCGAAAATCTCGACACTTGGGCGCGCCTTCTGAAAAACGCCGACGCGCGGGATTTGCACGTTCTGCGGATTTTGGAGGACATAGCCGTAAACAGGGGGATAGAGTGCCTTTTTACGAATATCGAGGACGCGCGCAGGTTCGCCGAAAAACGCGGCGAAACCTTTGAATGGAGGCATTTCGCGATTGCCTACAACGTGAACATTTCGACGCAGAGAATGGAGAAAATCTGATGAAAGTGGAAATCGTAAATTTTATGGGCGACTGGAAAATTTGCACGCCGACGGGCGCGTTCTATCCGGGAACTTATCCGACTTGGGACGCCGCCGCCCGCAAATGCGACTTGAACGGCTACGAATACGACGCAAACGGCGGGAATTCCGCGCCGAAACGCGAAAGCCGCCCCGAAGCGCTGAAGTCGGAAAGCCGCGCAAATGCGGCTTCGGCCGCCGCGCCGATAAACCCCGACGGGATATGTTCGCTTATGCGGAAAATCAAAGATGTAAAGCCGCTTGTGAAGATTTATCCGGGGCGCGTGAAGTGGCCCGTTGTGGAACGGTTCGCCGAAATGCGCGGTTGCGTTCCGCCGGGCGAAGTGGCCGACGCGTTGGGAATTTCCAGCGCGCACGTCGCCGCCCTTGTGGATGAAGGCGAAATAGGCGCGGTGAACGTGGCAAGTTCCGCGAGCCTGCGCCGCTGCCTGCGCGTTCTCCCGCAAAGCGTTGTAGATTTCATAGTGAAACAGCTTACGGAAAACGGATACGAAACGCCGCTTGCCGACGTTCCGCGCCGCTCTCTCGAAACCCTGAAAAACAGAATTGACGAAATTTTAAACGAAAGGAAATAGAACAATGAACGCACAAGAAAAAGACATTCTCAGAAGGTCGATTCTCGAACAGCTTGCGGCGGTTTCGCCCTGCGGACTGCCTCAAAATACGATGAAAATCGGGCTTCAAACGGCGGGCTTCAATCTGTCCGACGATGAGCTTCAAAAGGAGCTTGTCTGGGGTATCAGAAAGGGCTTCATACGCCAAAAGGGCGGCGAATTGAGCCGCGCGAACATTTTTTACTACATAACCGCCGCGGGCTTCGAGGCTATCGACTAAGGAGGCTTTGAAATGTCCGAAAGACTCAACCGCGCTTGGATTGAAACGAAGCTTTCTTTGAGGGAAAGAAACACCCTTTTCGACGCGATTCTTGAAGAAACTTCCGCACCGACGGGCGAACAGATTCTTGCGAAAATAGCGGAGCTTTTCCCAAAGAAGAAGAATCTGCCTTCCGTCCGCGCAATAAACAAATGGAAGGCAAACCGCTGGGAATTCGCCGTTTCGCTCTACGAAATGCGCAAGACTTCCGAAGCCGCCCGCGAGGTGGTCGCCGCGAGTTCCTGCGACAACGTAGAACGCGCGAACAAGGCGCTTATCAACGAAATTCTATACCGCAAACTTGAAAAGATAAAGAGAAACCCCGAAACGGAGGACGGCGACGTTCAGGGCTGGATTAACGCCGCTTCGAGGTTCGGCGCGGTAAGCGCGGAAGTCGCCATCAAACGCCGCAAGGCCCGCCTTCTTGACGAAGACGTTCAACGGGCATCTGCCCGCATTATTCGCAGCAAGCGCGACGAAACCCGTTTCGACGAAATCGCCATAAACCGCCTTAAAAGGGAAGAAATTGCGTATAAGATGCAACACGGCGACTATCCGCCCGAAGATTGGCTGCGCGACCGCTACGAAGAATTTTACGCCGACGCGGAAAACTTCGCGAAGGAAAAGGAGCAAATACGCAGGAAACTTGACGAGTCGGACGGCTGGAACAAATAGACCGCGGAAAATTTTTCAACAACGGAGCCGCAAGGCTTCACAACCTAAAAAACAACAAAACAAAAATCGAAAAGGCTAAAATCAATAATAACGAAAGGTAAATAAAAATGAAACTATCAATGCAGGCTATATCGCCGACTCTTCCACCGGCAGATGGGAAACAACCGAAAGACAAGGTTATTTACAGCAGTACGGGAGCGGCATATATAGAGTCGCTTTACTCAAAAGGATTGACCGATTATGCGGCGGAATATGCATCAAAAGGTATATTCGAAGAATTAAACTTCATCGCGCCTCCAGTTCCTATCGCAAGTCGAAAATTCGAATATAAAAAAATGGGTATTGGCGATTTTTGGGCCGATGAAGCGGATGATGAACGCGCGCGAAACGGAGATTTTACCCGCGTCTCCCCAAAGGGTGAAATCGTCCTTGCAAGCGCCATAAATCGTGGGCTTGAAATAGTCATAGACAAATCGGAAATTACTGTGGGAACAAAAGAAAAGGCCGTTCGTAGGCTAATGAAAATGCTTGCCGCCAATGAATTGTTTCGAGCTTATTCTTTGGCGCAAAAAATGAGTGTTTCAACTCTTTCAAAAAAATGGTCGGATGCATCCAGCAAACCCGATTCAGATTTGAGAAATCTTGCTGAAGCTGTGGGAAACAATTGTGGAGTCAGGGCGAATAAAATTGTGGTTTCCTCGTTTGCTTGGGGAATCCGCATGGACAGATACGAAGATTTACCGTCTTCCGTTCTTTCTCCGCAACAAGTCGCCGATAAAATCAACGTGGGCAAGGTGTTGATTTCAAAGGAAAACGTTCCGATTAAGAAAAACGGAAAGATTTCCAATGCGCCTATTCTGGCGGAAGGAACTATATTGGCATTTTACAATGAAGATGACCCTTCGGACGAAGATTTTTCTGCAATAAAAAGGTTTTGTACTGATTTTAGGGTATATGAGGAAGATTGCCCCAAATACGTAAAAATTACAGTGGAACATTATTCCCTTATTGCGCAAATCGGAGCAGCTTCAGTCTGTGCGTTGAATATTTCCTAAAAGTGTATTAAGTTTGTATGTTCTATAAAACGCAGGGAATTTTTCCCTGCGTTTTTTCTAATCTGATAGTATGAAAGACATATTCAAGCCCTTTTCATATACCTTTCATGACGATTGCAGAGGGATAAAAATGGGATTCTTTACGCATGTTTCTTCAAAAATACGACAAACCTTTGCAAACAATGACAAACCTTTTGCGACGATACA
>ERZ827168.3350-NODE-3350-length-16474-cov-4.634874_pt1 | contig 16474 bp, 7 predicted proteins | sample MGYA00519868_ERZ827168 | MGnify/ENA primary metagenome ERZ827168 (study PRJEB31778, sample SAMEA3449271) | human gut metagenome | biome: human gut; feature: human-associated habitat; material: faeces | place: United Kingdom | collected 2010/2012 ...
CTTACCAAACATATCTTATTCTCCATTGTAAAAATTATACATCCCTTACAATCATATATTATTTTAAAATGCTTTTTTCCGCAAGAGCTTTTAACAATCAAACAACCTTTATCTTCTTACTTAACTATCCATTTGTACCGTTCTATTTTATTACTACTATATGTACCGTACTCTTACTTATCCTGAATTGTTTCGCAGTCTGTCTCACCGTCGCACTATTTTCTATAATATAGTCTGCGATTTCCACCGCCCGCTCCTCAATATAATCTCTCATGGAAAAGCCCCTGCATCGTTTATTTTTTACAATCTATGCAGGGGGTTGAGGATGTATGTCTGAATTATAAAACACTACAAAATCCAATACACCCATTACATCCCAATAACACTTTACAGTTCCAGTTCATACTCATCCTGCTCATCATTTTGAAAAAGCTGTTCATCCAACATCTGCTGGATCTTACTCCGCAGATAGCGCACTCCCATCTTCGTGCGTTCCGCTTCCTGAGCCAGCTTTTCTCTTTCCCTCTCACCAAGCCGGAGTTTCACACCATACTGGCGTTCCAGTTGATGTAACGGTGAAATTGTCTTATCCTGTAGGATCTTTTTATAATCTTCTGCCGTCATTCCCTGCAACTGGACAATCTGATTAATGCGTCCACCGATTTCCTGTCGGATTCCTGCATATCTGACCAGATCTTCTACTGTGATTTCTTTTTCATACTGGACATATGCATCTTTTTTCTGAATCTTATTTCCAAATCCCATTGAACTTTCGCTCTCTGTCTTCACATCAGTCAGGCGTTCAAAACTTCCACAGAATACAAAACTGATTCCGGAAGAATCGAGTTCTAATGCAGGTTTTCCTTTATCAGCAGGGAAGTAAATCTGCCCTCCTTCAATGAGCTTCAGTAACTCATTCTGTGCTGCAGCACCATAATTCGTACCATTGGAACCATACAGTGGTTCACAAAACTTATCAAATTCATCAAAGACAATAATCGCCTTTTCTGCTTCCTCCTGACTCATGGAAGAAAAGATATCTCTTACCTTAAATGAACCACTCCAGCCCTGCATCGTCAGCATCGTGCTGTCAATAATCGTGATATTCGGATATAACCTGGACATTACCCTCCAGATTTCTGTCTTACCACAGCCAGTCGGACCTGCAAAAAGAATATTTCTTTTATGAGCGTGAATATAATTATAAAGCAGCATAGTCGCTGCCTTCACAGCTCTGTCCTGACCATAAATGCGATCCGAAACAAACTTGTAAATTTCTTTTGGAGAAAGCCCCTGATTTTTTTCTTCTGTCTCCATATCGAACAGCCAGTCCAGATCTCCTTCGTCCTGCACTATATTTTTTTCTGTAAATGGCTTAACTGCCTCTGCATAGCGATCAGCCAGACGTTCTGCCACAGCTCCGATGGTCTTCTGATCCAGATTCATCTTTCTGAAAATAGCTCCAAGGACCTGAACTGCAGGTACTTCTTTCTGATCGCACCAGAATTTTGACAGTTCCTCAACTTCATTCAAAAGGAAATTATAAGTCTCATCAGACACTTCATCATATTCTCCTGCTTTTGCATCCAGCGTAAACTGAACTGCAGGATTCTCGATCATCCGGTCTCCTCTTCTGTTGGCGATCTCTTTTAAAATTTTGGATATCCAGTTTGTATAAGTTGTTCTTCTCATAAGTCATATTCCTTTCTGCTGCTTCACTGCTGCCGTATTGATCCGGTCTGTATTGATTTGGGGGCTGCATTTACAACTTATCTTTTTAAAAATAAGCTTTCAAATGATGTCGGGGTCACAAGGTCATTCTACCACTAGTGTGCGAGCACACGTGGTGTCAGACCTTTTGACCCTGGTATCTTTCAAATTTGTGTAACAAAAAATAAGAACCAGATAAGATTTCCTCATCTGATTCTTATTATCTCATTTCAGGTGTCCTTTTGTATGGACACCCTGCTTTGCATTTTTAACGCTGCATCTTAGTATCTTTTTCTTTTCAGCACGGTTACAACCGCCCCTGCTGCCAGTATCATCAGTGCAAATGCTCCTGCGATCGGTGCAGTATCTCCGGTCTTGACTGCTCCGTTAGCGGATGTGCCATTTCCTTTGCCCGATCCATTTCCATTACCTGCTGTATTTCCATTATTCTGACCATTGTTGGAATTACCGTTCTGGTTATCCTTTCCATCATCAGACTTGGATTTTACAACCAGGTTGTTGATTGCATCATGAATCGCATCTGCATAAGCATCTACTTCTGCCTGCTTGGACAATGGCTGATTTCTGTCGACCTTGGCGATCGCATCTTTCAGTGTCTTCACAGTTGCATCTGTATAAATACTCAGATCAGCCGGTACTTTTGCAAGTGCTTCATCCACTTTCGTGTAATCTGCCTTGATCATTTTCAGTGCTGCCTGTGCATTTTCAAATCTTGCTTTTGCTGCCTGGAACTCATCTGCTGATACATTTCCTGTACTGCTGTCCAGTGCCATCAGTGCATCGTAAGCTTCCTTATACTCTGTATAAGTCTCTTCTGTGTAATCTCCTGCTTCAGACTTGAACTGAATCTTATCTCTGTAAGCATCCATATCTGTTGCTCTTAATACAAGACCATCGATTGCATTGCGGATAGACTGTACTGCTTCTGCAATCTGTTCTGCTGTACCGGATGTCTTCAATGCATTCATGTTATCCGCATTTACAGTTGCTGCCAGAACTGTATAGGAATCTGTTGTATAATTAGCTGCTTCATATTTTGCTGCATCACTTAATGCTGCATTCAGTTCCACGATGCTGATAAGATTTGCTTTCGCATCCTGCATAGCACGGATATTGGCATCTGCCTTTGTCTCATCATCAATCTGGCTTTCAGCCTGTGCGATAGCTGCTTTCAGGACTGCATAGCTGTCGCTTGTGTAATTTTCCGCATTGACTTTCTTCATCTCATCAATGACTGTCTGTACTGCGGATGTATCTTTCAGTACAAGTGCTCCTTCTGCTGCCCGCAGAGCTGTCTCTGCTTCCTGTACACTTTCTGTTGTTCCATTTGCAAGAACAGCATTTGCTGCATCCAGTGCATCACTGTAATTCTTCCAGCTTGCTGCTGTATACTTCTTTTCATTTCCCTCATGCCGTTCATTGCATTCTGCGATCACGCTCTTCAGACTTCTCACATCAACTAATGCTGTAATACTGTCTGTATAAGCTGCTTTCTTTGCTGCGATCTCTGTCGGATTAACTCTTGTAGTATTATCTGCTTCGATCAGATCACTCAGAGCTTTCTTTGCATCGGTATATGCTTTGGCAGATGCTGTCGTATAATCATCTGCATTATACTCAACTCCTGCCTGAAGCTCCAGTTCAGCAAGTTCTCTTTCTACTTTTGAATACTCAAGAGCTGCTTCTTTTTCTTCAATCTGAGTCTTCAGCTTTTCTGCTGTATCCTGGGAAAGATTATCTGTATCTTCCAGTGCTGCCACAATCTTATTGAGTACAGTTTCATATGCTGTAAATGTCTTGGCTGTATAAACTTCAACCTCTCCGTCTTTCTGGCTCTTCTTCTCTGCAACTGCCCTGCGAAGTGCCTCAAGAACTGTAGCATTTGCTTTTACTTTTGCCTTACTGCATGCAGTCTTCAATGCACCTGCTGCTGTATCAACTGTATCCTGTGTAGCATACTCATTCGTTTTCAGTTCTTCAGCAACTGCTTTCGCTTTATCTACTGCTGCTTTAGAATCTGTTGTCCAGTTTGCTGCATCACTGCTTCCTGTTGCCGCAATCGCCTCATCCAGCTTTGTCTTGTCAACTGTAGCTGCTGCCTTACTGCTTGTCTTGATCATTGAAATTTCCGGAATATTTTCACCCCAGGTTACTGTTACATCCAAAATTCTTTTATCTGAAACTACAGCAAATTCATTGATTGCCTGGCTCAGTTTACCAAGTGTAACTCTCTGGATATTACTTCCATCTTCATTTGCAATTCTTGCAGTTACAACTGCATCAGATGCTGCTCCATTCTGGATCATACGGATCGTTCTCTTTGCCTCCAGATCAGAAATGCGATAAGTAAATGATCCATTTGCTTCTGACGGCTTGTATACCGTACGGTAATCTTCTTCAAATACATTGGAAGGTACTTTTCCTTTTTCTTCGATCACGGTCGATACGATATCTCGATTTGACTCTGTAGAGATATAGGCTCCACCATTGATCTGGATCTCATAGAAATCAACCCATCTGTAACTGTATGTCTTAAGCGGTACAACTCTTAAGTAACGTCCGCTTACATTCAGCCCTGTCTGCTCTGCATACATATTTCCAGGATTCTCACTGTCATGTGTCAGAGCTGCATAATCTTTTGCTGTATCTGTATTGGCTGTATTCTCGAAAGAATTATTTCCTACAGTCAGCACTGTTGTCCAGTTTGCTGCATCAGGATCATTTGCTACTTCAAATTTTGCATAACGCAGGAAATCAAGGCTTGTCTCTTTTACATAGTAACGGATGGACTTGAAGTCGATCGTCTGTCCAAGGTCAAACACGATCTTCTTTCCGCTATCCTGCACACCTGTGATCGTTCCATATGTTGTAAGGTCTCCGTCAAAAACATTATTGACGTTTCCACTTCCACGCATATCACGGCTTGCATCGTTCTGTGCAAAATCACTGGTTACTGTCTTTTCACCAATAAATTCATACGTTACTGTGAAAGCATCCCAGCTTACATCCACTGCTGCATCTGTATCATTATAAAGTCTGATATAACGTGCATCGGCTGCCTTGGACGGATCTGTTACCTCTGTCCACTCTACCCCATTCATAGAAGTCTGTAACTTCAGTGAAGTTCCTGTCGGACTGGTAATTCCTGTCACCGCCTTGATATGTCCAAGATCGATTCCGATATACTTTCTGGCTCCTACGCTTAAGGATGCTGCATTCAGTGATACAGTTCCTTCTGCTGATGTTCCAAGAACATCACAGTTCTCGATATTTGTAAATACGTTATCTTTTGTTCCTGTATTATTTTCTCTTTCTGTTACCGTAAATTCTGAGAATCTCGCCCAAGTCTGTCGATATTCCAGATTGCGGATACGGATATACTGTGCAGAAAGTCCGTTTAATTCAATATCCAGTACATCAGTTCCTGAAGTTGTTCCTGTATGGGATTCATATCCCGGAACGGCTGTCCAGCTCGTTCCATTTACAGATGTCTCAACTGCATATTTTACAAACTTATCACCATTGGACGGTGATCCTACTGCGATATGTACACTTTCCAATGTTGCAACCTTTCCAAGATTGTATCCAAGGAAATCATCTACATTTACAGCATCACCAGTACCTGTATTAAACCAGATAAATGTACTGTCATTTCCGTCACGAAGGAGTGATTCTGATCCCTGGTAAACACTCCAGCGATCCGGCTTCATTAATGTATAACTGAGTTCGCTGTCGTCGCCGTCATCTGTATTCTCATCTTTGTTGATCGTGATCTCATTAACCTGCAGCCATGCATCTGCTGCATTGTCTGCTGTTGCGATCAGGCGGATACCCATTGCTTCAAAATCTTTCGGAAGATTTTCTTTTGCAACACTTACTTCCTGGTTCTGGTTTCTGACACCTGCAAAACTATTGTTCATGCCTGTAAGCTCCAGATCTTTCCAGGTCTTTCCATCGGTTGTGTACTGCAGCTTTGCCTGATCCATATGATCTTTTCCTGCTCCAAGAAGGAACCGGATATCATTGATCTTGATTGCCTTACTGTAACTTACTCCGATATAGGTACCTGTTGTAATCTTATTCGGTGTCTTATAAATCGCACTTGTGCTGTCATCTCCGTCAAATAAGTTATCCGCAGAGCCTGTCGGTGTGTCTGTACGGCTTGTGATGTATTTACGGATCACTTTGTCCGGATTCAGGGCAAGTTCTGCTTTGCCTGATACATATTCAGCCAGTTTTTTAATAAACGGAACAATATGCTGTACTCCGACTTCTGCGACTTCCTGATAATTTACATACAGGAAATCATGCGTCTTGGACTGTGCGAATGCCGTTTCTCCTTCTGTATTGTATTCCACAACTGCGGATACATCTCCGTTCAGAGAACTCTTTACTCCATTCAGGTATGCAATCGCTGCATCTGTTGTATCTTTCCAACAATCCAGCCAGTAAACAATCTGATTTCTGATTGCCTCATTACCTGATTCTTTATACAATGCTGCTGCATCCTGAAGTGTCTGGAATTCCTGGATCAGATCATCCACATCTGCTTCTGTGACCGTTTCCGTTTCCAGTTTATCTTTAAATGCGTTGAGTTTTTCCTTCAGTTCTACTGACTCCTGAAGCTCAGTTACACGGCTGTCCATATTCTGATTGATCATATGCTTGGACAACTCTCTGAGTGCATCACTTGCTTCTGTCTCTACTGCCGAATTATGATCTACAAATGAAAATGCGTCTTCCCATGTCTGATCTGCATCGGCATCTGTATCCCAGATATTCCATGCATAGGATGCATTTGCAAAAATAGCTACTTTACTTGGCTCTGACTGCTGCATCGGGTTCAGCATGATTCCCTGAATCTTAGACGCATCAACACCACCATGAAGGAATGTGCTGTTACCACCCATGATCAGATGCTTATGTGAGTTATCTGAACAAGGCCAGTTGATCCACATGAAAGGACCTCTTCCTACATTATTTGTAAATGTAGTAGTAAAATTATTTGTAACCTCACCCCAGACACGTCCACCGGTCATAACGATCTGTACATTTTCCGGTACACTCTTCAGGGTCTGAAGTTCACTGGAACTTCCATTTCCCATATAATCATACGGAACGAACGGAAGTGTCATCTTCATATCAGGGTATTCCTGCTTCACCTCTGCCAGCCAGGTACTCATATCGTTCAGAAGTCTTACTTCATTTGCTGCTCCCGGATTTACAAAGTCATCCGCAAGAATCGCAATCTGACGTACTCCTGCATCAATTACCTGCTTAAACTTTGCTTTCAATTTTGCAAGATCTTCATTATAGTGTGCATCTGTATCAAAGCGGAAGTTATTTCCACTCGGAAATGGATGCAGGGCATACACAAATCTGCACTTGGAAGCATTTCCAGCTTCTGCAAGTGGTCTGATCTTACTCTCTAACTCTTCATCTGTATAGAGTTCATCCCAGTTTGCTCTGTGTTTCGGATCATCCTTTGGTGCATAGAAATAAGCATTTAACTTATAGTATCCCCCCCATGTCATCAGATTCACACGATCCTCTGTAGACCATGGATTTCCATAATATCCTTCAATAAATCCACGGCTTACAACATCTGCATAATCTTCAATCGTAAAATTTCTGATCGACAGGCTCTCTGTCTGTGCAAGTACATGATACAGTGTCGTCAGTCCATAAAAACTTGCATCTGTATCTTTTCCCAATACAGCAATCGTATTGTTGTCACTTTTCAGGAAATAGGAATCGGTATGATCAAATAATGAAGTATCTACAGCATATTCATCTACGATCTGATCATCTACTGTTCCGTCCGATCCGTAAACTCCTACATAAATGTTCGTTGCACCACTCTTTTCTGCATCTGATTCTGTCACATTCAGACCTTTCAGTTCTGCAGTCTCTTCAAGTCGTGCTTTTGTTGCATCGTCAATATCCTCATCATAAATGACATTGACATTCTTTTTCAGGATGTAGCTTCCATCCTGATACGTCATTTCCTGAGGATTCGGATAAAGCTTATATGTAACTTCTTCCGCTTCCTCAGCCTTTGCCGGTATTGCAGTCATCGGCAGAACCATTGCCACCGCCAGCACTGCTGCAAGTACCTTTTGGACTCTTCTTCCTTTCATGCTTTTTCCTCCCTTGCAAAATTTAATTTTATTTAACTATCAAATAAAATCACGCAAGTATACAAATCTATTATAACATTACAAGATTTTTTTTCCTTGTCATTACCGTTACTATTCTTCCTTATTTTTGTCTAATATGGAACTAAAAATCACCGGATTTTCAGATACTTCTCTTTAAAATCCGGTGGTTTTCTCCATCTTGAAACTATTCTTTTAATATTCAAATACAGCAACGCCATAAGCAGGGAGCGGATATGCAAAAGAATATTTCTGACCGTCGCACTCTTTCTTCACCGGCTTATAGATCTCGGTTCTCTTTTCTCCAGAACCTCCATACTCTTTCTCGTCGCTGTTCAGTACCAGCTTACACTGCCTCTTCGTCGGCACTCCAACCCGGTAATCTTCTCTTGCTACCGGAGTAAAGTTGCACACAAATAAAAGATTCTTTTTCTTTCCCTTTGAATGTCTGACAAAACTGAAGATACTTCTGAAAATATCATCTTTATTGATCCATTCAAATCCGGCCGGATCATTATCCAGCTCATACAGTGCAGGATGCTTCTTATATAAATGCAGAAGATCTCTGTACCAGTTCTGGATCTGCTGATGTGGTTCTTCTGAAAGAAGGAACCAGTCCAGTTCTCTCTCCTCGCTCCACTCACGCAGTTGTGCAAACTCCTGTCCCATAAAAAGAAGCTTCTTTCCCGGATGTCCTGTCATAAATGCATATGCTGCCTTGAGATTGGCATATTTGTCAAAGCCTTCTCCCGGCATCTTATTCAGCATGGAGCATTTCAGATGAACGACTTCATCATGCGAAAGAACAAGGATATAGTTCTCCGAATATGCATACTCCATGGAAAATGTCATCATATGATGTGCATTTTTCCTGAAATACGGATCCAGCTTCATATACTCTGTAAAATCATGCATCCATCCCATATTCCACTTCAGGCTGAATCCCAGTCCGTCATCCTCCGGGTTTCCTGTAACCTTTGGCCATGCAGTGGATTCTTCTGCGATCATCATCGTCCCCGGATTTCTTCCAAGTACAACAGAATTAAGATGCTTGAAAAACTCAATCGCCTCAAGATTCTGATTTCCACCATACTTGTTTGGGACCCACTGTCCGTCCTGCTTTCCATAATCAAGATAAAGCATGGATGCCACTGCATCGACACGCAGTCCGTCCACATGGAAATGCTCGATCCAGAACAATGCATTTGCAATCAGGAAATTCCGTACCTGCGGCTTTTCATAATCAAAGATCTTCGTTCCCCAGTCAGGATGCTCTCCCTTTCTCGGATCTGCATACTCAAAAGTCGGTGTTCCGTCAAAATCAGCCAGTCCGTGAGCATCCTTCGGGAAATGTGCCGGAACCCAGTCAAGAATCACACCAATCCTATTCCGGTGCAGATAATTGATCATATAAGCAAAATCTTCCGGTGTTCCATATCTGGAAGTCGGTGCAAAATAACCAGTTACCTGATATCCCCATGAGCCATCAAATGGATGCTCCGCGATTCCCATCAGTTCTACATGCGTATACCCCATCTTTTTTACATATTTTGTAATCGCTTCTGCAAATTCACGATAAGTATAAAATCCCTCATCTTCCCTTCCCGGATGCCTCATCCAGGAACCCATATGCACTTCATAGATGGATAACGGATTTTCTTTATTATCCCATTTTTTTCTGCTTTCCATCCAACGGTCATCCGTCCATTTTAAATGAGAAATGTCCGTAATCCTGGAAGCAGTTCCCGGCCGAAGTTCTGCATAATTGGCAAATGGATCTGCCTTATAGATCAGCTCTCCGCTCTGTGTCTCAATACAGTATTTGTACATCTGTCCGTCTTTCGCTTCCGGTACAAAAACTGTATAGATTCCTAATGGCTCCTGCCGCTCCATCCTGTCCGCTGCAGCATCCCATCCATTAAACTCTCCGATCACTGAAACACTCTTTGCATGTGGAGCCCATACTGCGAAATAAACACCCTTTTTACCTGCTGTCACTTCATGTGCACCAAGCTTCTTATAAATCTCATAATGATTCCCCTGCCCGAAAAGGTAGTGATCCAGTTCTCCTATCTCATAAGGCTGCAGTTTTTTCACTGCCTTCTTCTTTGTAACCATAAATCCACCTCACTGCTCGAATTCTTTCATTGCTTGGGATTTTGCTCCCAACATCATAGCATCATTATACTTGATGTACCTGAAAAAAGAAAGAGAAAACATATTTTTGCACAAAAATAGACAGCCTTTCCCAAGACTGTCTATTAATTCTGACTAAATTTTGTCGTTAAATGTTGAAATCTCGTTCGGAAAGAATAATTCTGTCCGACGAATCTGTATTTCTTCCGAATACTCTCTTCACCAGCTTCTTGGCTGAAGCTTTCTGTGAATGTGCGATTGCCTTATCCATTACTTCTTTTACTTCCGCAACAGTTACTGAATGATCTTCTCTCTGAAGAGAATCAATGCAACTGTAAAGAGCAAGAATACCCATTTCATCAATCTTGTAACCATTCTCCTGGGCATAAGTCTGACCAAATGTTACAAGCTCATCATTAATGAAGATCGGCACTTCCAGACGGGAAGTAAACTTTCTCCTGAACTCACGGTTGGAGGAAAGCAGACGATCTAACGGCTTTCTCTGTTCCTCAAGCACGATCAGAAGTTCTCCTGTATCACGCTCCATTGCCCTGTTCAGCTTGGCGACTGTCTTTTCATTCATCTTTCCTGCTTTTTCAATGATCAAAGCACCACCGTATAATTTATCGAAAATATCTCCGATCTTTTTCTTATTCAGGGACTCTCCTGTCACGATTGCTACCTTACCCTGACGGATCTCTCTCTGCTTCTGGATTGCTTTAACTACATCTACTGCAAGAACAGTCTTGCCATTTCCTTTATCTCCAATAATCAGGAGATTTCCTGTCTTCGACGTTCCCTTCCGGTTTGTACAGTTCTTATCCTGCTCCAGAACATCTACTAACTGTTCGCTCATGCCACGCACAGGAACAAAATAAGAGAATAATTTCTTCTGTTCTTCTGTCAGGCCGGCTCTTGTACCGATTCCGCTCTGAGTTTCCAGATCATATCTTCCATGTACTACAAATCCTGTATCCATGGATAATGCATCTGAAATTTCATCCAGTGGCAACGGAGAAGTCTTACCTGTAGCGATCAGCTTTGCAGTTTCCTTTCTGCTCAACGGTGTCGTAGCCGACATGATATCAATTCCATCATCTTCGTCCGGAATCTCCCGATCATCCGGCTCTTCACTGTGCTTCGGATCTACCTTGAATTCATCTTCAAAATCAGGTGCATCTTCCTCGTCCGGTTCTTCTTCGTCTTCATAGTAGAATTCCTCATCATCTGCTAACTCATCATCATCCGATTCTTCATAATAAGCTTCATCGTCATCTTCATATTCGTCATCATAGATTTCATCTTCATACTCATCTTCATCATAGGACGCATATTCATCTTCTGAATCGTCGTCTTCGTAAGATTCATACTCATCTTCTTCTGAATCGTCATCTTCATAGGACTCGTACTCATCCTCTTCTGAATCGTCGTCTTCATAGGACTCGTACTCATCCTCTTCATCCTCTGACTCTAAGAAGTCTTCATCTTCAAATAAATCTTCGTCTTCCTCCGGCAGATCATCTAAACGGAGAGATTCTGTCACTTCTCCCATATTTTCATGCGGTTCTTCCGGTGCTTTTTCTATCTCTTTTTCTTCTGGCAAAGACTCCTCTGCCGGAACTGCACCTTCAATTTCATCAATCAGCCGCTGAATATCAGGAGACAGGATTGGAGTATCTTCCGTAACCTCGTTTTCCGGCTCTTCTTCGTATATTTCCTCAGCATCCGCCTCAACGACATCTTCTGCTGATTCTTCGATCGGCTCTTCCTCGGCACCTTCTAATATATCTTCTGCTTCGTCTTCGTACGTCTCTTCATTTGGCTCTTCGTCCGGTTCTTCCTCGTACGTCTCTTCTACCGACTCATCATATACTTCTTCCTCGGCATCCTCAAGCAACGCCTCTGCTTCTTCCGAATCCCAGTCAGATAAAATCTCTTCAAAACTCAGCTCCTCTGCATCCGCTTCTTCAAAGGATTCTGTATCATCTTCCCAATCCTCAGCAGGTGAATCCTCCAGGAAGTCTTCCGCTTCTTCCATATCGAAGATCTCTTCTTCCGGTTCAGCCGGTTCTGCATCAGCAATTTTTTGCAGTTCTTCTTCTATTGTCCCTGTCTGTGCTTCTTCAACCGGCTCTGCCTCTTCGACTTCTTCCGCCTCTTCTTCAACCGGCTCTGCCTCTTCGACTTCTTCCGCCTCTTCTTCAACCGGTTCTGCCTCTTCGACTTCTTCCGCCTCTTCTTCAACCGGCTCTGCCTCTTCAACTTCTTCCGGCAGCTCTTCTGCCACCAGATCTTCAAGATCCAGCTCTTCTGCGTCATCTTCCGTAATATCTGTTGTGATTTCTACAGGGATCCGCTCTGTCTTATCTGCCGCTTCTTCTGATACTTCTCCAGGAATAAGTTCCTTCATTCCAATTGGCACATCACCTGTATGCTTTTCCTGTGAAATCTGATTTACCATATCAAGATCCACGACCGACTCAATATCACCGATCGCACTCTCAAGATCAGAAATATCCGGCTCTTCATCCTCTGCCGCAGATACTTCCGGCTTGCGATGCAGTAACTGCTCCAACGCCTCATCCAGCCGCATTGTATCACCGATCTTTTTCTTTTCCGGCTTACGGACTGGTTTCTCTGAACTTTCTTCTTTTCCTGTATCCTGCTGTCCAATACTCTCAGGAATATCCTCAACCGGCTCTTCTGAAACAGCCTCTGAATGCTCCGTTGCTGCTTCATCCAAATGATCTTCCGGCTCTTCATTTTCTGCAACATACGTCTCAAGATCCGGAATCTCTTCCGTCTCACCGCCATTTTTTTCAAATCTGCGATTATACTTTTCCTGCTGCGAAGGTGTCAGTGGCTTATACTGCATCTTCAATTCCATTGCTTTATATACATATTTGCCTTCACTGAACCACAGGATCAGATCATCACATTCTTCCAGACATTCTGCCGTCATACCTGCTTCCTGATAAAGCTTTGCAAGTTCAAATGCCCATTCTTCAATATATTCTGCCTTCTTAAACTCTTCCAGTGCTTCAATCTGCTGCTCTAACGGAGCCCGCTGTGCCCGTAAGATCTGGTATCTCAGAATATGTCTGTTCGGATCTTTTGGTGCTAACTGCACAAACTCATCATAAAAATCTATTGCTTCATCTACATTCCCCGTCTTCAGTGCAAGAGAACTCAGACGATACAATACCTTCCGGCTTCCTTCTGCCCGATGATAAGCAATCTGCAAAATATCATAGCTTTTCTGATATTCACCGGTCTTTTCATAAATATCACTTACATTCGCAAGCATCATGGCATTGCGAACCCTTCTCCAGTCAATGGAGTCAGCAATCTCTTTTGCTTCCCCGTATTCTTCATTTTGCATAAGCTCTATCATTCGCTCTGACAGTTGCTTATATTCATATTTGTCCACCGCATTCACCTCATTATATTAATGTTTATTCGGTAACTCAAGATCTCTTCATGTCAATTTAACATAAGGCGATACTCTTTCATTAGTGTACCATACCATCTTCCCAATGTCAAAAAAATGCACCTCCAACTACCCTTGAAGATGCATTTTTTATAATATTTAATTTTCTCATTATTTTTATTTTATATTTTGGATCGAAGGTAAATCCTGATACGATTCCTGTAAGACCCTTTTTCTTTTACAGCTACTGTTCCATGTTCCTTTACACATCGTTCAGTTCTGTATGTGGTAACTTTATTCAATATATCTGCAACTGCTTTATCTTTTTATAATAAATCTGGTCTTGTATTCTCTCCGTTCCATTTATTTTCATTCTTATTCTTTACCAGATCTGCGAATTAACTTTTGCTCAGGTCTCTTTCTTCACAGGAACCTGCAATCGCCGTACCACTGACATATTGATGAAATTCTGAAACTATACTGTCCATTGGTCCAACCTCCTGTTATCCGTTATTTTTAATCTAATCAGGCATCCGCTTCTTGTACCTTCTTAGTTAAATATCTTTTTTTGATGGTTTTATCTTAACACCCGGGCTTCTATTTGTCAATATATTTATCCGTTTTTTTCGTATTTTTTATTTATTTTTGTTTTTATATATAATTGTTTGAATTTTCAGTTAATTTGTTCTTGCATATCTACGCCTTAATCCTCTGCTGTCAGCTTTTCTTTTACTTTCAAAATTCTTCTGACCGATTCATCAATTCTTTCTTCTGTTAAAGTTCCATTCTGAACAGCCTCTAAAATTCCCTGATATGCCTCCTGAAAATTTTCCGGCATCAAAAGCATATCCCCACCAGCCTCTATAACTTTAACCGAGACCTCTGCCGAAGAATAATGCTGTGAAATTGCCCCCATATTCAATGCATCCGTAATTACAATTCCATCAAATCCCATTTTTTCTCTTAATACATCCGTAATCATAATTTTAGACAGGGAAGAAGGCGTATTGTCTCCTGTCACATTCGGTACTGAAATATGCCCTGCCATAATAATGGCAATATGATTTTCAATGGCATTCTGAAAAGGAACCAGTTCCTGCTGCTCCAGTTCTTCCAACGACTTGTCTGTATAAGCATATCCCTCATGTGTATCTCCGGCTGTTGCCCCATGCCCCGGGAAATGCTTGATTACTCCATACACATTTTCCTCATGCAGCCCATCCAGTACTTTTTGCGACAACGCAGCAACTTTTGCACTGTCATTTCCGAATGATCTTTTTTTAACAACTGTATTTTCCGGGTTAGTAAGAACATCCCCTACCGGTGCATAATCCAGATTGAAACCTAATTCTGCCAGATAATTGCCAATCGTCTGTCCTATTTCGTAAGCTCTTTCCTCATCTGTAACTTCGCACATATCTTCAACAACAGAAACATTCGAGATTCCGCTGCCTGCAACTCTTGCTACAGTTCCACCTTCTTCATCTACACTCAGAAAAATCGGGATTCCACTCTGCTCTGTACTGTACGACTGCGTAGTGTGAAGCATATCTGATAATTGTTGTCTGTCCTCGATATTCCCTGCAAAATAAATCATGCCACCAACCGGATACTGTTCCAGGCATCTTTTTGTCGTGTCTCCCGCTGCCGTTACCTTTCCCATTCCGGTCAATGCTTCCGGCGTAATGATAAATAACTGAGCCACTTTTTCTTCCAATGTCATCCCGGAAATTTTTTCTTCTACCCAGTCAGGCTTCTTCTGTTCCTTTTTATCGGTTGTAGTCTGCTCCACTTTTTCCGTCTTCCCAGCGTATTTTCCGGTTGGGGAAGATTCTTTCATATTCACAAATTTAATACACAATATTAATAGAAAGGCTGCAGCCAGCAGAAAACTTCCGCCGACCACAGCAATAATTTTTTTACTCTTCATATTTAATTCCTGAAATTAACAAATTTCCGCACCTGCAGGCATCTCTTTCTCCGGTGTCATCAGTGCAAAATTTCCATCTGCATCTTCAGCACAGAGCAACATTCCCTCTGAAAGAACTCCGGCAAGCTTCGCAGGTTTCAGGTTGACGAGAACCATAACCTTCTTTCCTACCATCTCTTCCGGCGTATAATATGCCTTAATTCCTGATACGATCTGCTTTACCTGACTTCCGATCTTTACCTGGGAGCATAAAAGTTTTTTCGACTTTTTGACTGCTTCGCAGGCGATGATCTCTCCTACCTGGAACTGCATTGCACCAAACTGCTCGAATGTGATCTCTTCTTTTGGCTCAAGATCAATGACTGCTTCTTCTTTCTTTTCTTCTTTTTTCGGATGAAGTTCCTCTACTTTTTTCAGAACTTCTTCCAGATCCATTCTCTGGAACAGAATTTCCGGTTTTTCTGTCACATGACCATTTCCAAGCTGCTCAAGGATCTTTTTGCTTGTAGATGGCATATATGGCTCAAGAAGTCTTGCACCCTCTGAAATACCCTGGATCAGATTCCATAATACAGTAGACAGACGATCTTTCTTTGACTCATCTTTTCCAAGTACCCATGGTGTAGTCTCATCAATATATTTGTTGCAGCGTTTAAACAGATTGAAGATTTCTGTGATCGCATCTGCCACACGCAGATCTTTCATCTTTTCATCTACTGCCTTTGCAGTATTCTCTACGACTGCCTTCAGGTCAGCATCCACTTCTTCTGCCACGCCTGTATCTGTCACTGTTCCGCCAAAATACTTATTTGTCATGGAAATCGTACGGTTTACAAGGTTTCCAAGCGTATTGGCAAGATCTGAGTTCAGACGCTCTACCATCAGCTCCCAGGAAATCACTCCATCGTTCTCAAACGGCATCTCATGGAGTACAAAGTAACGAACCGCATCCACTCCAAAGAAATCAACCAGCTCATCCGCATAAAGCACATTTCCTTTAGACTTGCTCATCTTTCCGTCTCCCTGAAGCAGCCACGGATGTCCAAATACCTGCTTTGGAAGTGGAAGATCCAGTGCCATCAGGAAGAT
>ERZ827168.3351-NODE-3351-length-16473-cov-5.646912_pt1 | contig 16473 bp, 12 predicted proteins | sample MGYA00519868_ERZ827168 | MGnify/ENA primary metagenome ERZ827168 (study PRJEB31778, sample SAMEA3449271) | human gut metagenome | biome: human gut; feature: human-associated habitat; material: faeces | place: United Kingdom | collected 2010/2012 ...
GGCGGGCCTTTTTCCCTCCGCTGCCTATCGCCGCTCTGCTCCCCCGCAGTTGGCGCTGGGCAGACTCAAATAAGCGGTGCTTGGAGTATTTCGTTGTAGCTTGGATGGCCTTGTAGCACAGAAAAGCAGGTTTGAGTTATTGTCCTATACTTGACAATATACCTACTTTAACCGTGCTATTTAGACTGTTTCGCCGCAGCATGGATATTCCCGTAACGCAAAAGGCCAGCGTGGTTTCAAATCCACGCTGGCCTTTTTATGCGAGCCATGAGGCCCGTCGCCGAATGGCGGTCTGTACTATCCAACCAACAAGGAAGCTGCACCAGACCGGCGAGCCGTGGCACCTTTCGTGCCACGGCGGTAAAACCCCGGTCAAGCGGCATGTCTCCCTACACCCCTGCGCGCCATCGGCGCGCAGAAGCGGGTGCAGGGCTTTAGCCCTGCTGCTGCAAGGATTCTTTTTCGAATTGGCGGGTGTAGAGGTTGTAGTAGTGGCCCCGTTTTTTCATCAGCTCGGCGTGGCTGCCCCGCTCGACGATCTTGCCGTCGTCCACCACCAGGATCACGTCCGCCTTGCGGATGGTGGAAAGCCGGTGAGCAATCACGAAGGACGTGCGGCCCTCCATCAGCTGGTCGATGGCCTCCTGAATCCAGCGCTCGGTCAGCGTGTCGATAGAAGACGTGGCCTCGTCCAGAATGGCGATGCGCGGGTTGCAGAGAATGGCCCGGGCAAAGGAGATCAGCTGCTTTTCGCCGGTGGACAAAAGGTCGCCTCCCTCGCCCACGTCGGTGTCGTAGCCTTTTTCCAACTTCTCGATCACCCGATCGGCACAGACGGTCTTTACCGCCTTGTCGATCTCCTCCATGGTCGCGTCCGGCTTGCCGTAGCGCAGGTTTTCCAAAACCGTGCCGGAGAACAGATGAGGCGTTTGCAGCACGTAACCGATGTTCTGGTGCAGCCAGAGCTGGCTGCGCTCCCGCGCGTCCACGCCGTCGATCAGGATCCGGCCGGAGGTGGGCTCGAAAAAGCGGCAGACCAGATTCACAATGGTGGACTTGCCCGCGCCGGTCTCGCCCACGATGGCCACGTTGGAGCCTTCCGGCACCTCCAGATTGAAGTGCTCCAGTACGTTCACGTCACCGTCGGGATAGCGGAAGGTCACGTCGTCGAAGGTGACGCGGCCCGCCAGCGGCTCCCAGTTTTCCTTCTTGGGATGGAAGCAGTCGCCGTATTTTTCGATTACCTCGGGCGAGTCCTTCACGTCGGATTCCGTGGCCAGCAGATGGGTGACCCGCTCGATGTTCACCTGCACGGCGATCAGGTCGGAAATGACCCGGGCCAGCCACTGCACCGGCTCCATCAGGCCCGTAGCGTAGGTCATGAATACGCTCAGCGTGCCGATCTGCATAATCAGCGGCGCATTCTGGGCGATGTCCCCGCCCTTCCATAGCACCATGGCCAGCGCAATGGCCGAGGCGAAGATCACCAGCGAGACGAACAGCGCCCGATAGCGGGCCGTGCGCACGGAAACCGAGCGCATCTCGTCCGTCAGCCTGTGGAAGTCCTCGTCCATGCGCTGCTCCACCACCAGCGTTTTGGTGGTCTTGGCCCCGGTGATGCCCTCGTTGAAGCCGCCGGTGATCTTGGAGTTGGCCTCCCGGATGCGGCGGTTGCCGATAACCAGCTTCCGCTGGAAGAAGGCGGAGATCAGCGCCACGAAGGGGATAATGACCACCACCCACAGCGCCAGCTGGGCGTTCAGGCAGAACATGGAAATGACGCAGCCGATGACATAGGTCACATTCCAGATGCCGTCGAACATGCCCCAGCATAGGGTGGAACCGATGCGCCCCGTGTCGCTCATGACCCGGGCGTGAATGTAGCCTACGCTGTTGGTGTTAAAATAGGAAAAGGAAAGGGTTTGCAGGTGCTGGAACGCATCCCGCTTCATGTCGCGGCCGATGTCCATTTCCAGCTTGCAGGCCCGGTAAATGCCCGCCCGGATCAGCAGCGCTTCTGTCAGAATCAGCGCCGTGTAGAGAACGGTGAAGGGTACGATGCCCCGGGTGGTGTTTCCCAGCACGAATACGTCGATGGCGTATTGCTGAAACAGCGGCAGAATGATGTCCATCAGGCCGTTGATCAGCACGCAGGCGAACATGACCGCGATCATGCCGCGGTATGTTTTGAAATACCGCGCGATGCGGGGAATTCCAAACCAGGGAAGATGCACGCTGCTCAGCTGCTCCTGTTTGCTCACGCGTCTTCCTCCTCTTTCAAAGACATTTGCAGGTCGTAAATGCGGCGGTACATGCCGTCCTCCTGCTTCATCAGTTCTTCATGGATGCCCAACTGCGTCACCCGGCCCTTGTCCATCACCATGATCTGGTCGGCCTCCATCAGGGTCGTGATGCGGTGGGAAATCAGAATGACCGTGCTGTCCTTCATGCGCTCCCGCAGACGGGTGCGGATCAGCACATCGGTCTGCGCGTCCACGGCGGACAGGGAATCGTCAAAGACCAGAATGGGCGTTTTGCGGGTCAGGGTACGGGCGATGGCCGCCCGCTGCTTCTGACCGCCGGACAGGGTCACGCCCCGCTCGCCCACGATGGTGTCGTAGCCCTTGGTCAGCGAATCGATGGTCTCGTCGATGCAGGCGATGTGAGCCGCCTCCCGCATTTCCGTCAGGCTCAGTTCCCGGCTGGCAATGCCGATGTTCTCGCCGATGGTGCGGGAGAACAAGAACGGCTCCTGCAGCACCATGCCCACGTTTTCGCGCACCCAGTCCGCCTTCATGTCGGCGATGTCCACGCCGCCGATGGTAATGCGGCCGTTTTCCGGCGGCAGGTCGTACAGCCGGTTCAGCAGGTGCATCAGGGTGGACTTGCCCGAGCCGGTGGAGCCCAGAATGGCGAAGGTGCTTCCCGCGGGAATGACCGCGTTCACGTCCTCCAGCACCTTCTTTTCCCCTTCATAGCCGAAGGACACGTGCTCGAAGCGGATGTCCCGGTTCAGGGGCGGGGTGCAGGCGTTGGGCTTGTCGTGCTCCTCCGGGGAATCCATAATATACTGGATACGGTCGATGGAAACGCCCGCCTTGCTCATTTCGGAAATGGTGCGGCCCAGCGAGCGCACGGGCCAGATCAGCATGGAATTATAGGAAATAAACGAAACCAGCTCGCCGGAGGTCATGTCGCCCTGGACGCACATCACGGCGCCCAGCACGATGATGAGCATGACCTGCAGCATGCTCACGCAGTCGCCCAAGGCCCAGAAATGGCTCAGCGAACCGCAGAGCTTGACCCACAGGTTGGTCATATGCTCGTTTTCCTTGTCGAAGCGTTCTTTTTCATACAGTTCACGGCCAAAGGCGCGAACCACCCGAACGCCCGTCAGGTTCTCCTGCGCGATGGTGGACAGCGCGCCCTCGCTTTCGTCGCACTCGGTAAAGCGCTTGGAGATCCGGCGGTGGAAGTAGGTGGAATAGCCCACGACGATGGGAATGCTGGCCAGCGCCACCATGGAAAGCCGCCAGTTCATGCGGAGCATGAAGCCCAGACCCAGCACCAGCAGCACCGCGACCCGGAAAAGCTGCACCAGCTGCTCGGTAACGAAGTTGCGGATCATATCCACGTCGGAGGTGCAGCGCTGGATGATGTCGCCGGTCTGGTTTTTCATGTGCCACGAGAAGGGCAGGCGCTGGATATGGGCGAACAGATCGTTGCGCATGGTGCGCACGAAGGTTTCAGAGGCCTTGGTGGTCAGCGTCATGTTGCCGTAGCGGAAGAAGGCGATCACCAGCGCAATGGCGATCACCGCCAGTGCGATCCACCAGAGATGAGTGCGCAGGGCTTCCACGCCGCCCAGCCGAAGCCAGAGCGGCTCCAGCGCGGCGGGCACGGCCATGGGCAGCTGTCCCAGCACATTGTCAATCGTGATGCGGATCAGCTGCGGCGTCAGCATATCCAGAAAGGTGATGCACACAGAGCACAGCACAGCGGCCAGATAAAGCCGCTTGCTGCCCCTGAGAAAATGCCACAGCAGCCGGGCTTTCTTCCCTCCGGCCTGTGTCTTTGTTTGAGGCATGGCAAATATTCTCCTTTGGTCTTGTCAAATCAGGAAGCAACGATATGGGTCATATTTGAAATGCGCAGCCGCTTCGGGGGATCATCCCGGGACGGCCGGCGTGCGGCGTTGGGTTGTCTCGCTCGCCTATCATACAAGAAAAAATCGGAGTTAGCAATAGGAGAACTCCGATTTTCCAAATGAAATTTGAACGTAATTCAATTTTGTTTCTTTTTTCTTGCCGGGAGGCGGCACGTCAGTGCGCCCGTCAGTCCGAAAACCGTCACGCACAGGGCGCGGGACGTGAAGAAGGCATGATTGTAGGTATGATTGGCGGTAAAAAGATACCACCCCAGCGGCAGCAGCGCCACGCAAACCAGCGCGGCGGCCAGTCCGCGGCTGTTTTTTTCCAGTGGAAATCCCTTGACCCTGCGGCGGACAAATACGGCCCCATAGCCGAGAAGCGCCGCCGCCCCGGCCATGAAGTAGGGCTTCTTGAAGAACACGGACGCAGCCTTCCACAGAGCGTCCAACCGGCTGATCTCCCCCACGCCCCGCACCTCGTGGGACGTGCGCACTTCCAGACTGCCCACCAGCGTAGACCAAAAGCCCGCGCTGCCGTACAAAAGCGCCAGCGCCCATTTTCCGGCCCACATGCCCGCATAGCCCAATGCCCAGCACAGACCGCAGCGCACCATCCGCCCGAGGCGGGCTCGTGCCGTCTCGTCCCGGTGCAGCAGCAGCCACACGATCAGCGGCATTCCCAGCGACGCAATGGGATAGGTCAGAAAATCAAAGTAGCTGGTCGCCATTCCCGTCAGCAGGAAGAACACATCCTCCGCCATCGGCGTTTTCATCCGCTGCGGTTTCCAGAGCAGCACGGCCATGGCGGCAAGCGCCACCAGCAGCGTGGTGGAGAATTGCAGCGACAGCCACGTCACGCCGGGCGTAATGCACAGTAGGGACAGGCCGAAGGGCAGCGCGTACCGGCCCAGCCCCCGTTTCTGCATCAGGCAGCACAGCAGCATGACCAGCCCCAGCTGCACGATCATATTCAGCATCCGAATATCCATGTAGTTCAGGAACAGAAGCAAGGGCTTGAGCACCACCAGATAGCCCAGCCAGTAACGGGCGGTGGCGTTTTCCTGCATTCCCTCCGAGCCGCTTTTTCCATAGCGCAGCAGCGTGCCGTACTGGCCGAAGCTGTCCGGGTCCTGCCATGTATAGACGTTCACAGCCTGATCCACCGCGCTTTTGTCCGAACGGTGGATGGCGCTCAGCAGCATATAAGCATCGGTGGAATTATCCAGCTGGGTGGAGGCGTAGCCCTTGAGCACCTGCTCGTAGGACTCCTCCCCCGTGCCCCATTCGCCGCTCAAAGCGGGGATCGAAGCCAGCACATGCTCCTCCATCGCGTCCACCGGCAGCAAAAACACTGCCGTCAGCAGCGCAAAGCCTACGGCGATCCCCGCCAGCAGGATGCCGCAAAGCCCCAGCATTCTCCGAAAGAGCCCCTTGCCCGCCATTCTCTCCGTCCGCCTTTCTCCGATGGTTTCATCCCATTATAGCGAAATCGGCGCCGGGAATCAAGAACGCCCCGGGCGAACTGACCGGGGCGTTTGTTCCTATTGATCTGATGATTCCATCCGCCAATCCAGCTGGACAAAGCTGGCGGCCGTTCTGACGTCCGCCGCTTTCACAAAGCCGTACTGACCGTCCACGTCCATGAGCCAGCCCACTTCCGCCAGCACGGCGGCGGTGCTGATGGCAGCAACGGCGGTCTGAACCACGGCCTTAATGGCGCGGATGCCAGCGGCTCTCAGCCATTTCACAAAACAGGGTTTCATGGTTTCCTTTTCTTTTTCTTTGCAAAAAAGCACCATGCGCGGCGCAGGGTGCTTGTGGTTATACGGTTCCCCAAATCTCGTTCAGCAAATTTCCGTCTTTGTCGCATTCCCTGATAACACATCGGGTCGCTTCTTCTTCATCGGCGGGGTTTCCATCATCATCAAAGTAATAAATCTCGGAATACGCGCCTCCGCTGGGCGTTTCTTCGTTGTCGCGTCTGTAAGTTGCCAATGAAAAAGCCTCCTTATTTCAAAATGGCATCCAGTAGTTTTGCTCGTTCAGGAAACAAAGCAACAAACTGGTCATGCGCAAAGGTGTAATAGGCGACACTATCCGTGAAATCTTCAAGCGGGCTGTTTTCTCCGTAAGCCCTCCAAGACTTCTTTGCCGGATGTTTTCAGTTCTTTTGCCAATCCAGCTGGACAAAGCTGGCGGCTGTCCTGACGTCCGCCGCTTTCACAAAGCCGTACTGACCGTCCACGTCCATGAGCCAGCCCGGCTCGTTCCGGGGGACGCACACGTACAGCCAGCCGTCATACTCGCAGAGCACGTGCATCCGGGTTCCGGCGGACAGCTGGGTCATGGTTCCGCCCAGCAGAGCCGTGCTTTCCTTCAAGGCCGTCTCACAAAGCGTCTCCGCTACGGGCAGGGGAACGATCTGACTGACAGGCGTGTCGTTCGTCGAGCCTTCATAGCTGACATAGAGATTGCACATATACCCTTCCAGCGAACCGACCTGCACATGCGCCCAAGGCCACGGGTCGCCCGGCACGGTTTCCAGCACACGCACCAGCGTTCCGTTCTTCATGTCTCCCAGATCTTTGGAGCGGGAGGATGTCTTCTGCCGCAGGTGAACGCCCCGGCACACGGCGTACCCTTCGGGGATGCCGGAGCCTGCTTCGGCCAGTTGCTCGCACTCCTCCATGCTGCGGGGGAAATCCGCTGCGGACTGATCGTCCAGCCAGTGGGGCAGGTTCAGGTCGAAGTCCCGACTTTCTGTAGGCTTGCCGGGCCGGTAGACCGTGGCCCGCCAGTTGCCCTCTGCTGCCGACTCGTATTCCAGAGATTCCAGCACAAAACCTTCCAGCGTTTTTTGATTGACCCGGCGGTAATCCTTGATGATACAAAGAATCCGTCTTTCTTCTCCGCTTCGCTGCACCGCCGCAGGCAATACCCGAAAGCATTCCGTTTCCTCGCCGTTTTCATCCAGTGGATATTCAATGGAATACAGGCTTTCCTGCGGGTCATAATGAATGGAAAACGACCGTCCCGGAAGAAGCGTCCGTTCCCCCACAGGCAGCAGGTGCAGTTCGCCTTCTAATACCATAGCCATGACCAGCAGCCGTTCCTCGCCCCGGCCAAAGGCCATCAGGGTGCTGCGGCCTGCGGTCTCCGGCAGACGCATGGCGCCTGACAGGCAGCTCCAACCGGCCAGATGGGGTTCATTTACATAAAGGCTTTGAAGTTCTTCCGGCAGTTGGCCTGCGAACTCCACGACCGTCATTTTGCCGGTGATGCGTCCCTCCGCCTGCCAGCGCTGAACGCCCTGAACCGGCGCGGTACTGACCGTTTCCCGGTTCAGGCCGTGCTGCGCCAGCACCTCGTCCCGCCATTCCCGGACGGGCTCCGTCCAGCTCAACTCATCCCCGAAGGTGGAAACGAACAGCTCCTGCACGGTCTCCGCCGCCGTCAGGTTCTTTTGCCCCAGGCCCGCTTCTAGCCGGGCCGAGCGGCGAAACTCCCACTGGGTCATCTGATCGTACAGCGCCGTCATGGCCGCTTCATCCCAGTTTTCAAACCAGCCATTCTCTTCCGCTTCACGCAGGATCAGCCGCAGTCCGCCTTCATTGCTCGGCTGACCATCGCAGCGGAAGGGGGAAGTGCTGCTCTCGCGGCCGCCGGTCTTGCGGTTCACCACATGCGTATAGCGCCAGTCAGGATGCTCCGGCAGGTAAAGCACATACTCCAGCGTATCGTCCGTCTCCGTAACGCTGCACAGGAACCGATCCGCCTCCTCCGGCGTATAACAGTAAATTTCCGTAAACTCGTCAGTCAAGTCCCCGGTGCTCATACCGTGAGATGCGGCGAACTCCACCACGGTTTCTTCTCCCAGCGCCGTCCCGTACAGGCAGAGCAGGCACAGGGCCAGCCAGATCGAAAGCCGTCGTTTCATCTGATATTCCTCCTTTTGAATGCCGGTCAGCCATTGCCTTCCCCGCCGTCATCCCCGTTGGCGGTCTCAGAAGGCATACGGTAATAAACAATTTTCCATTCCGGGGCGGTCTGGATGTCGAAGCGGAAAATTCCCGTGTCCGCAACGCCGGCTAACGAAATGATCCGGTCGTCCCCGTGCGTTCCTTCGCCGTAATTGTCTATGCCCTCGATCCGATTGGACGAGCCCGGGTAAACCGCGTCGGCAAAAGCCAGCGCGCCCATGCCCACCTGATCGACCTCCGCAGTGGACAAAGGCTGGATGGTAGCATAGGAGGTTTCGGCCATGCAGAAGGAATTTTCAAAGGACGTGATATACCCCGTCTCTTTTTCCAACGTGATACGAACGGTTCGCGCATCGTCTTTCGGCGCGGCCATTACCAGCCATTCTTCGCCGCCCCATTCGGTGGCCGACCATACCAGCCCGGGGACGTTCCAGCTCACGTCAGGGCGCCGCCAGAAGCGCTGCGCCGCCTCCACGGCCTCCTGCTCCGTCAGGACGGAATGGGCGGCGATGGCCGTCTGGGTCTCCGGCACACGGAGGACATAGGCCCGCTCCCCTGTGGCGAAAGCGCCCACCAGCGCCATGGAAGCCGCCAGCGCAAAGGCGACCGCCGCACCCCGGCGCACCTGTCCATTGTGCAGGATGCTGTTCACCCGCTTCTTGAGCTTTTTCCCGGTCATGGTCATGCCGGTAGCCAGCACGCCCACGCCCGGAGCGTTCCGCCGGGCCGCCGCCAACACCAGCACATGGGCGTAATCCAGTTTCTGCCGGGGCTTGAGCTTGTCGATCACCCGCTCGTCGCAGGCCAGCTCGCCGTCGGTGCGGCTCATATACGCCGCTGCCCAGACCAGCGGATCAAACCAATGAACGGTACAGCACAGAAGCCGCAGCAGTGCCCACAGATGGTCGCCGCCCTTGTAGTGGCACACCTCATGAGTCAGCACCTGCACCGCTTCCTGGGGCGGTGCGCTCAGGGGCAGGGCGATGTAGGGCCGGAAAACGCCTACCAGACAGGCACTGGGCAGAGGGTCGGTAAAATAAACGGGAATGGGGCGCACGTTCCGCTGGCGGCACAGAAGCTCGTACTGTTCCAGCAGCCGCCCGGAAATGGGCTCGATCCGCCCAGCCCGAAGCCGCAGACGGAAGCGGAGATTGGCGGCTGCGAACCAGATCAGCACCAGCGCAGCCCCGGCCAGATAAATTTTCATCAACGTCAGGGGCAGCATCCCATTATACATGCCTTCCAATAGATGGTTCATGTCTTTTGCCACAGCCGCGCTGCCGGGCAGGGCGGGATGTTCCTCCATCAGCTGCTCCACCCGGGAAAGTATGTCCTGAAAGCGCACCATCAGCTGCCCGGCGATGGGACGAATGGCGCTGTCCATGGCAAAGGGAGAGCGGATGCCGTTGATAGCCGGGTTGGGCAGGGTCAGGGGGCAGAGCAGACGAACGGCCACCAGCAGCCACGCAAAATAAATGGCCCGGCTGCCCAGCCGTCCTCTCAGAAAACGGCGAATGGGCAGCATCAGCAGGATCGCGATGGAAGCCATCAGATTTGCTTCCAGCAGAAAATTGTAGACAACAGCGGTACGCATGGTGAATGCTCCTTTCCTCGGCGTGAACCCTTCGGGAAATAAGGGGTACGTCCGCTTTCTGAGAATAGGTTACATCTGTCTACCATATTTTGTCAATAGAAGTACTTGTAACAACTGCAGAAAAGGGCTCAAATGACCGAATTTTGTTTTTTGATTGTATTTCCATACAGAATTGGTGTACTTTCAGTGTATTTTTATTGAAACTGCGGCAGGTTGTCTCTATAATTTGAAAAATCACAGGGTTTCCCTGTGCGGCGGATCTTCCGATGATTCCGGGGATCCGGCCAGGAAAGGATGGAAGGGAATGCTGCGGTACTCCATTAAGCGTATTCTACTGGCGCTGTTGACCGTTTTGATCATTGCGGCCATCACCTTTTTTGCCATGAACGCCATTCCGGGCGGCCCGTTTTCCAGCGAAAAAGCCATCGACCCGGCGACGCTGGCCGCGTTGGAAGCGCGTTACGGGCTGGATAAGCCGCTGGGCGAGCAGTTCGTCAACTATCTGCGCAACCTGCTGCACGGCGACTTGGGTGTTTCTCTCAAGACGGGCCGCGAGATCAGCGACGTGATCGGTGAATCCTTCGGCGTGTCCGCCCGGCTGGGTCTGATGGCGGCGCTGATCGCCGTGGTGGCCGGTCTGGTGCTGGGCTCCATCGCCGCCCTGTGCCGGGGCAAATGGCCTGACCGAATCATCATTTTCATCACGACGCTGTTCGTGTCCGTTCCCAGCTTCGTGCTAGCCACCATCCTGCTGCTGGTGTTCTGTCTGCAGCTCAAGTGGGTGGGCGTATGGAGCACCTCCAATCCCAACTACGTGCTGCCGGTGCTGTCGCTGGCCATGTACCCAATGGCCTACATCACCCGGCTGACCAAGTCCAGTATGCTGGACGTGCTGGGGCAGGATTACATCCGCACGGCCCGGGCCAAGGGCGTGAAGGACTCGCTGGTGATCTTCAAGCACGCCCTGCGCAACGCCCTGATCCCGGTCATCACCTACGTGGGCCCCATGACGGCCTACATCCTGACTGGCTCCATGGTGGTGGAGACCGTGTTCACCATCGGCGGCCTCGGCACCCAGTTCGTCAAATCCATCAACAATCAGGACTATCCCATGATCATGGCGACCACGATTTTCCTGGCGGTACTGATGGTAGTGGCCACCCTGCTGAGCGACCTGGTCTACAAGCTGGTAGACCCGCGCATCAAACTGGATTAAGGAGGAACGCGCCGTGAACCATGAATTCAAGGACGATATGCTGCCCAGAAAGCACTTTCTGAGCCTGCAGATCAATTTGCAGAAATTCTCCCCCGCCACGGACGAAGAAAAGCAGCAGCACGAGACCATGCGCGAATCCACCACCTTTTTCCGGGACGGTATGCGCAAGCTGATGAAGAACCCGCTGGCCGTGGCCAGCATGATCGTGCTCATCATCCTGACGCTGACGATCATCATCGTGCCCGCCATTTACCCCTACAGCTACTCCCAGATGATCACCGTGGACGGCAAGCGGGACAAGACCGCCAAGAATCTGGCCCCCTTCGAATACTCCAAAAACGAGCAGAAGGCCATCGAAAACGGTGAAACCATCTTCCCCCACATTTTCGGCACCGACGAGCTCTGCCGTGACTACTTCATCCGCGTGGTGTTCGGCGCGAGAGTTTCGCTGCTGGTGGGTCTGTTCGCCAGCCTGATCGTGCTGGTGATCGGTCTGCTGTACGGTTCCATTTCCGGCTATTTCGGCGGCAGGGTAGACCTGATCATGATGCGCATCGTGGACATCATCTACTCCCTGCCCGACACCCTGATGGTCATCCTGCTCAGCGTGGTGCTGGGGCAGACCATCGGGCCGATGATTCAGGGCACGGTACTTGCTTCCATCGGCAACAACATGATCAGCCTGTTCATTGTATTCGGGCTGCTGTACTGGGTGGGCATGGCCCGTCTGGTGCGCGGTCAGATCCTTTCTATCAAGAACAACGAGTACGTGCTGGCGGCCAAGGCCATGGGCGCCAAGCCCCGCCGGATCATCCGCAAGCACATCCTGCCCAACTGCATGAGCGTCATCATTATTTCCGTGGCGCTGCAGATCCCTTCCGCCATCTTCACCGAGAGCTTCCTGAGCTTCATCGGTCTGGGCGTACAGGCTCCCATGCCCTCGCTGGGTTCGCTGGCCAACGCGGCCCGGGGCGGTATGCAGTCCTACCCCTGGAAAATGCTTTTCCCCGCCCTGGCGATCTGCCTGATCGTTTTGAGCTTTAACCTGCTGGGCGACGGCCTGCGCGACGCCTTCGACCCCAAGCTGAGGAGGTAAGAACGATATGGATACGCCACTGCTGCAAGTCAAAAATCTCTGCACCTCTTTCAACGTGGACGCGGGCGAGGTTCGGGCCGTCAACGGTATCTCCTTCAATCTGGACAAGGGCAAGGTGCTGGGCATCGTGGGCGAAAGCGGCTCCGGCAAGAGCGTGACCGCCTACTCCATCATGCGCATTCTGGTGGAACCCGGCAAGATCGTGGGCGGCGAGATCCTCTTCAATGGTGAGGACATCGTCAAATATTCCAAAAAGCAGATGCGGGAGTTCCGCGGCAAGCGGGTCAGCATCATCTTTCAGGATCCCATGACCTCCCTGAACCCCACCTTCACCATCGGCAATCAGCTGCGGGAGGCCATCCTGCTCCACACCGACCGCAACCGAGCCGAGGCCAACGCCCGGGCGCTGGAAATGCTCCAGCTGGTGGGCGTGAACGAGCCGGAAAAGCGGCTGAAGCAGTATCCCCACGAGCTTTCCGGCGGCATGCGCCAGCGGGTGATGATCGCCATGGCGCTGGCCTGCGAGCCGGACATCCTGATTGCCGACGAACCCACCACCGCTTTGGACGTGACCATTCAGGCCCAGATTCTGGAGCTGATGAAGGACCTGCAGAAGAAAATGGGCATGGCCATCATCATGATTACCCACGACCTGGGCGTGATCGCCGATATGTGCGATGAGATCATCGTCATGTACGCCGGCCGGGTCTGCGAGCGGGGCACGGTGGATGAGATTTTCTACAATCCCCGTCACGAGTACACCAAGGGACTGCTTCGTTCCATCCCCACCCTGAACGGCGGTCACGACAAGCTGATCCCCATCGCGGGCTCCCCCGTCGATTTGACCAACCTGCCCAAGGGCTGCGCCTTCGCTTCCCGCTGCGACCGCTGCATGAAGATCTGCCTGACTGAGCAGCCGGAAGAAGTTCGGGTCAACGATTCCCATATCGCCTCCTGCTGGATGAACGTCAAGCAGGTCTACGACGAAGCACAGAAGGAGGGAACGCTTCATGAGTGAACAGCTTGAAAAGCAGGTTTCTCAGCCGGAGCATCTGCTGGAAGTCCGGGATCTGAAGCAGTACTTCCCCATCCACACCGGCTGGTTCCAGAATACGCCCCTGAAGGCGGTGGACGGCGTCAGCTTCACCATCGACGCGGGCGAGACGCTGGGTCTGGTCGGCGAAAGCGGCTGCGGCAAGACCACCGTTGGACGGAGCCTTCTGCACCTGTACAAGCCCACCGGCGGCGAAGTGATCTACAAAGGCGTTCACATCACCCCGAAAAACATTGCCCAATACCGGAAGGAAATGCAGATCGTCTTTCAGGATCCCTACTCTTCCCTGAATCCCCGCATGACGGTCAGCGACATCGTCGGGGAGCCGCTGGACATCCACCACCTGTATTCCAGCAAGAAAGAGCGGGAAGAAAAGATCGCTCACCTGCTGAATCTGGTGGGGCTGAACAGCGACCATGCCCGCCGCTACGCCCACGAGTTTTCCGGCGGCCAGCGGCAGCGCATCGGCATCGCCCGGGCACTGGCGGTAGAGCCCAAGTTCATCGTCTGCGACGAGCCGGTCTCCGCATTGGACGTGTCCATTCAGGCGCAGGTCATCAACACCTTCGAGGAGCTTCAGCAGAAGCTGGGCATTTCCTACCTTTTCATTGCCCACGACCTGCTGGTGGTTCAGCATATCAGCAAGCGGATCGCCGTGATGTATCTGGGACGGATCGTTGAGACCGCCGAGTCGGACGAGATCATCAACCATCCCCAGCATCCCTACACCCAGTCGCTGATCTCCGCCATTCCCATTCCCGATCCGGACATTGCCAAGACCCGGCACCGGATCCCGCTGGAGGGCGACGTGCCCAGTCCCATGAACATGCCCTCCGGCTGTCCCTTCCGCACCCGCTGCCGTTACGCTACCGAGCGCTGCGCCAAAGAATGCCCCTCCCTGCAGGAGACCGCGCCCGGCCACAGCATCGCGTGCTGGAATCCCCACTACTGATCTGAGAGCGGCAAACCGCTTTTAGATATAAATTAAAGGAGGAAAAACACCATGAAAAAGCTGCTTTCTCTCGTGTTGGCCATGGTCATGCTGATGGCCTGCGCCGCGCCTGCTCTGGCTGACGAAGGCTCCGAGCCTGACTGGACCGACTATGACGCTCTGGTAGCCGAAATCAAGTCCACCACCGACTTTGTGGAGCGCGAAGCGCTGCTGCACAAGGCCGAGGATATGCTGATGGCCACCTACGCCGTCGTGCCGCTGTACTACTACAACGACCTGTATCTGCAGAAGTCCAACGTGGATGGCATCTATGCCAACCTGTTCCAGACCAAGTTCTTCGCCTACGCCACCAAGACCGGCGACAATGCGGATACCCTGCGCGTGAACATTGCCTCCGAGCCCGACTTCCTGGATCCCGCCCTGAACAGCTCCGTGGACGGCGCCTGCCTGGCCGCGCTGAGCTTCTCCGGTCTGTACACCTACGACTCCACCGGCTCTCTGGTGCCCGCTCTGGCGGAAAGCTACGAGATGTCCGAAGACGGTCTGACCTACACCTTCACCCTGAAGGATGACCTGAAGTGGTCCGACGGCTCCAAGCTAGACGCCAACGACTTCGTTTACAGCTGGAAGCGCGCCGCCAACCCTGAGACCGCTGCCGACTACGCTTACATGCTCAACGGCATCGCCGGCTACCCCGAGGATCTGCAGGTTTCCGCCTCTGAAGACGGCAAGGTCTTCACCGTGGTTCTGAGCGCTCCCTGCGCTTACTTCCTGGATCTGGCTGCCTTCCCCACCTTCCTGCCTGTGCAGCAGGCCTATGTGGAAGCCAACTCCACCGCCGACAAGCCCGGCGCCTGGTGCACCGAAGCGGGCTTCGTGTCCAACGGCGCTTACACTCTGACCGAGTGGAAGCACAACGAATCCATGACCTACACCAAGAACCCCAACTGGTACGATGCTGACAAGGTCACCATCGACAAGATCGAGTTCATGCTCTCCGCTGACGATACCGCCATCTACGCCGCCTATCAGGCCGGCGACCTGGACTTTGCCGACAGCGTTCCCACCGACATGATCGCCTCTCTGAAGGATGACCCCGAGTTCCACGTCATCGACGCTCTGGGCACCTACTACGCCGCCTTCAACGTCACGAGCAAGCTCTTCGACGGCAAGACCGTGGAGCAGGCCAACGCCATGCGCGAAGCGTTCTCCAAGCTGATCGACCGTCAGTACATCATCGACACCGTGGGCCAGACCGAGCAGAAGGTCGCCACCAGCTACATCCCCGCCGGCATGATGGACGGCCACGGCGGCGTGTTCAAGCAGAGCGACGTCGATTACACCTATCCCGTGGGCGACGGCTATTATGCCGAGGATGTGGACGTGGAAGGTGCTATCGAGCTGCTGAAGTCCGCCGGCTATGAGTTCGACGACAACGGTATGCTGTCCGCTTCCACTCCCATCACCCTCGAATACCTGGTCAACGAGTCCTCCAGCCACATCGCCATCGCCGAGTGCATCCAGCAGGATCTGGCTGCGGTGGGCATCACCCTGACCATCCGCACCTGCGACTGGAACGTGTTCCTGCAGGACCGCAAGAACGGCAACTACGACTTCGCTCGTGAAGGCTGGGTCGCCGACTTCAACGACCCGATCAACATGATCGAAATGTTCACCACCACTTCCGGCAACAACGATCCTCAGTTCGGCCGCTAAGCAGGGCTTCGCCCTGCACCCGCCTCTGCGCGCCTATGGCGCGCAGGGTGCTCGGGGGACATGCGGCTTGGCCGTGAAGCTACCGCCGCTCGGCGACAGGCCTCGCGGCTCGCGGGTCTGGCATAGCTCCCTGTTTGGTGGCCGACCCAGACCGCCATTCGGCGACAGGCCTCATTGCTACAAGAACGACCAGCGTGTGTTCTGCACATGCTGGTCGTTTTCATTTGCAGCCGTGGATACTTGCCAACTATAGGGTCTGAAAATTTCCAAGGGGAACAGCTCGGCGTTCAGCCAAGCAGCGAACGGAGTACACGACAGTGCAAGCCGCGCCGGTTGTTTGCCCCGAGGAAGAACCCCTGTCTGTGTCGGTGTACGTCGACTTTGCCGGAAGCATTCCCCAGCCGGGGGGCTGACGCGCCGACTACGGCGCGGGGTGGGACTTGCAGCTCCATTGGGTTGTTGATTTGCACCGGCAGACGACCCAAAGGGTTGCAGGGGGCGAGCGGAAAGCCAACTGTAAGCATCAATGTGCGCCAACTTTGCCGGAAGGAAACCGACTCCGGGGGATTGACGCGCCGACTCCGGCGCGAACAGTGGGGCTTCCGCCCCGAAGGGGGACGTACTTTCTTTCGAAGCGAAAGAAAGTACCAAAGAAAGCAGGCGGCACGGCGACTACGAAGACGGCCCACGTCGCTGCGCGCCGTGGGCTTCGGCC
>ERZ827168.3356-NODE-3356-length-16456-cov-3.697214_pt1 | contig 16456 bp, 12 predicted proteins | sample MGYA00519868_ERZ827168 | MGnify/ENA primary metagenome ERZ827168 (study PRJEB31778, sample SAMEA3449271) | human gut metagenome | biome: human gut; feature: human-associated habitat; material: faeces | place: United Kingdom | collected 2010/2012 ...
GTCGAGCGGCTGAAGAAGCTGCATCCCGACATCAAGCTCTCCACCGTGCAGGGCAAGAGCTCCGGCGAGGTGAAGCCCATGCTGCTGGGCGGTCATATCGACCTCTGGATGGCCAACGTGGGCGACGGCGCCACGCAGGTCAAGAACGGTGAGCTGGGTGCCCTCTGCGTCTTCTCCAACGAGCGCTGCGACATGATCCCCGATGTTCCCACCTACAATGAGCTTACTGGCAACAACCTGGTGGCAGGTTCTGACCGCGGCTACTTCATGCCCGCCGGCGGCGACCCCGCAGTGGTCAAGAAGCTGCAGGATGCCTTTGAGAAGGCCATCAATGATCCCGAGCACATCGCCGCCATGACCGAGCTGGGCATCAACGTCAACTACATGAACGCCGATGACCTGCTGGCCTATGCCAAGGACACGGAGAAGGTCATTGAAGAGCTGAAGCCGGTCCTGGGCTGGAACTGATCCCTGCATTCCACACGCGCTCTGCAAGCTAAGGATCCCTTGCGGCGGGGCCCCTATTCCTAGTTGGGGCTCCGCCGATCGATAAAGGAGAAAACCACTATGAAGAAAAAACTCGTGATCCATCAGGACGTATACATCAGTGTGCTCCTGCTGGTACTCAGCGCTTACCTCTGGTATTTAACTACGAAAATGATGCCCGATGCGGCGAGATTTCCCCGGCTTGCCCTTGGTGTTTTTGTAATACTGATGGTCTGGACTTTGATCAGCGGCATCCGCAAGAGCATTGCTGCCACCAACGATCCAGAACATAAGGATGTTCGCCTTCTGAAGTGGGAACAGAATAAGATGCCTTTTGCCCTCTTCGGCATTACGGTCCTTTACGCGATTGGTCTCAATTATCTTGGCTTTTTCATTGCTACTGCTGTCTTTATTCCGGTCGTCATGCTGTTTTTCCGCTGCCATAATTGGAAGCTGATCGTTGGCGTGACTGTGGGTACACTGGTCTTCGTTTACCTGATGTTTGTGGTATTCCTGAAAGCCGCATTGCCCTGAGGAAGCAGGCCCGAGACAAAGAAAAGGAGCAAATTGAAATGAGCTTTGCAAATGCCATTATGACCTTAATGCAGCCGGAAGTTTTTCTGGCGATGATGGTGGGCATTCTGGGCGGCATGATCATCGGCATCCTGCCGGGTTTGGGCGGAACGATCGCTGCAGCCCTGATGATGCCCCTGACCTATAGCCTCTCTCCTACGGCAGCACTGGTGATGCTGACCACCATCTATACTTCCGCCGTGTATGGCGGTTCGTTTACCGCGATCCTTCTGCATACTCCCGGCACCACAGCCTCTGCTGCCACAGCACTGGACGGCTATGAACTCACCAAGCAGGGCAAGGGCTTGGAAGCCTTGGGCGTTGCCTCGTTCGCTTCTGTGGTAGGCGGTCTTTTCAGCGCCATCATGCTGCTGATGATCGCTCCCTCTCTCTCCAAGGTCGCGCTGATGTTTAGTTCCCCGGAATATTTCCTCATTGCGATCTTCGGTCTCACCATCATCGGCAGCCTGGTCAAGGGACTTGCAGCCGGCGCCTTCGGTCTGCTGATCTCCACCGTCGGCATGGACGCCATGACCGGCCAGCTGCGCTTCACCTTCGGCAAAGCCTGGCTCCACTCTGGCATCACCATCGTCCCCACCATGATCGGCCTTTTCGCCATTTCCCAGGTTCTGATCCTGGCCGAGAATTGGGCCCATGCCAATGAGCAGATGTTTGAGGATACGGACGGCAATCTGAAGGAGAGCTGGTGGACCTCCGTGAAACGGATGGTGCCCTCCGGCAAGATGATGCTGAAGCTGCTGCCCAACGCCATCCGTTCAGCAGTCGCTGGTCTGTTAATCGGCATTATGCCCGGTGCCGGCGGCGATGTCGCCTGCTGGGTCTCCTATGACATGGCCAAGCGGGCCTCCAAGACGCCAGAGGAATTTGGAAAGGGAAGCTATGCAGGTATCTGCGCCTCCGAGGCTGCCAACAACGCTGTGACCGGCGGCAGCTTCATCCCTCTCTTCACCCTGGGCGTTCCCGGCAGTTCTACAGCTGCCGTCATCCTGGGCGGTATGATGATCCACGGTCTGATCCCCGGCAACAGCCTCTTTACGGACCAGGCAGATAAGGTCTACCCTATCATGATCGGCTTCATGATCGCAAATGTCCTCATGGGCATTATCGGCGTTCTCATCGGTCCTACCCTGACCCGGCTGGCCGGCGTACCCATCAGCAGCCTGGCCCCTATTCTCATCGTGCTCTGCATGATCGGTGCCTACACTACCAATGGCAACATTTATGATGTTTATATTGCGCTGGCGTTCGGCATCGTGGTGGTGCAGGTCATCCGCGGACTGGGCGTCAACGAGCCGGATGCCGTGGCAGGCAGCACCGTCCGTGCAGGTATTTTCAGCTGTCTGCTGATGGCTGCCATTTACGTCCTCGTGACCATCGTCGGCGTACAGAGCCGCGGTCTGTTTGAGACCTCCGCGAACGGCGGCATTGCCCTGACGCAGATCGCCCAGCACTACCTCGGTAAGGCGGGACTTATCATCCTTGCCGTAACGGTCACGCTGGCGTGCCTCAAGACATCGGTCGGGCTTATCACGAGCTGTGCGGAGACCTTTGTCGGATTGTTCCCCAAGGGACCCGGCTACCGCCTGTGGGCTGTCATCTTCAGCCTTGTGTCCCTGTTTTTCACCAATTTCGGGCTGAACAGCATCATCGGCTACTCGGTTCCCGTGCTGATGTTCCTGTACCCCCTCGCCATCACGCTGATCCTGCTCTCGCTCTGCGGTCGCTTCTTCCGGTATGACCGCGCGGTCTTTGCCTGGACGACGGGACTGACCTTGGTCGCCGCGCTCTACGACCTCTTTGTCAGCCTGCCCAAGGGGATCTATGACGCACTGCACGGCGATGCCGTAAAGGCGTTTGTTACCGGATTCCTGCCGTTTGCGGAGCTGGGACTGGGGTGGGTCTGCCCGGCACTGCTCGGCTTTGCCATCGGGCTGGTGGTTCACTTCACCCGCAGGAAGAAGATCAGCGCTTGACCGGGGAAGCGCATCATACAAAAAAGGGTGTTCAAAAACTCATCCTGAGTTTTTGAACACCCTTTTTGCGGAGTTTTGACGGATAGCCCGCTGCCCGCTGCCCGCTCAGATCCGCTTCTGATACGAGTACCGCGAGATGTTCAGCACGATGCCCATCTCGAATATCTGCAGGATCAGGGATGTGCCGCCGGAGGAGAAAAAGGGCAGGGAAATGCCGGTGTTGGGCATGGAATTCGTCACAACGGCTATGTTCAGCACGGTTTGCAGAGCCACCTTGGCAATCAGCCCGTAAGCCGCCAGCGAGGTGAATTTGTCCGGCGCGCGCGAGGCAATCCGGAACCCGCGCCATATCAGCAGTCCGAACAGCACCACCACCAGCACCGCACCGATGAAGCCCAGCTCCTCGCAGATGATGGTGAAGATGAAGTCGTTCTGCGGCTGGGAGACGTACCCGTACTTCTGCCGGCTGTTGCCCAGCCCCACGCCGAAGAAGCCGCCCGAACCGATGGCGTACAGCCCCTGCAGAGTCTGCCACGCGGAACCGAGCGCGTCCGCCTCGTCGATGTTGAGCCATGTATCCAGCCGCACCCGCGCGTAATCCGACACGGACAGAACCAGCAGAACCGCGACAAGACCTGCCCCGAAAATGAAGAAGAACCACTTGCGGTCTGTTCCGCCCAGGAACATGGTCACGATGCCGAGCAGACCGATGATGATGATGCCCGACAAGTGATGCTCCAGCATGACAAGGGCGCAGATAAGCCCGAAGATCAGCACGGGGAGCAGAACGCCGTAACGGAACTGCCCGCCGAACTTCTGCCGCATGGCGATCTGCTTTTCGTGCTTGGTCATGACCAGCGCAATGACTAAGATGACTGCCATTTTGGCGATTTCGGACGGCTGGAGCGACAGCGGTCCGATCTGAATCCAGCGCGTCGCGCCGGAGCCGTAGCTGGAGCCGATGACAAGAACCAGAAGCAGCAGTACCACCGATCCGGCATATGCGATGACGCCGAACATTCGCCAGAACCACGGGCGCGCCTTGATGACAAAGGGCGTCGTCAGCCCGAAGGCAAGCAGCAGGTAGGCGATATGACGCTTGACATAGTAGGTGCTGTCGCTGTGGTACTGCGCGGCGTACACCGAACTGGCGCTGTATGCCATGATCGCGCCGAATACCGCCAGCACCAGCACGATGAGCAGGAACGGCGTGTCGATGGGTCCCCGTACCAGCACGTGATCCGCCTCGCGCAGCTCCGGCTCCGGGTGGAGAGACTGCGTGTAGACGGGATCGTCCTTCTCGGTCTGGCTGTCCAGCCAGCGCCCCCATCTGTCCAGCCGCCGGGAGCCGAAGCCCTTGCGCGGCTTGCGTTCCGGACGCCGGCGGCTCGGCGCCTGTGCCGGAGCAGACTGCTCCCGGCTGTCCTGCGTCCTGCGGCGCGCATCCTCCCGTTCAGGTCTTTCCGGCATTCTCATGCCCTCCTCTCTCGCCCGCCGGGGCGGGATCCGTTACTTTCCAAACCACGCCAGCACGCAGAACAGCGCCGATACGCCCGCGAACAGTCCCATGACGGCGTACTCGCCGAAGCCCCATTTTTCAAAGCTGTGGTGGATGGGCGCGATGGGGAACAGCCGCTTGCCGTGCGTCAGCCTGAAGTACCAGCGCTGCAGGAGACTGGTCAGCATATCTGCCACGAACACGAAGCCCGCCAGCACGAACAGCAGAAGCTCCCCTGCCATCATGGCGCATCCCATGATGACGCCGCCCAGGAACAGCGACCCCGTGTCGCCCATGAACATCTGCGCCGGGTGGTGGTTAAAGACCAGAAAGCCCAGCATACCCGCCAGCAGAGCCGCCGCCAGCACCGTGCTGTCCGCGTCCCGTCTCCAGACTGCCAGGAGCAGGGTGAAGGCGGCAACCGTGGCGCAGACAGAGGAGGCAAGCCCGTCCAGCCCGTCGGTCAGGTTGGTGGCGTTGACGAAGCCGACCATGACCAGCAGGTAGACCGGATAGGCGAACCACGACAGCTCCAGCCGCATGTCGGTAAAGGGAATGCGGAGCGAGGTCTCCAGATGCCCCGACGCGCGGAGCATAGCGAGGTACGCCGCCGTCAGCACCAGCTGGAGCAACAGCTTCTGCCGCTCGGTCAGTCCCTCGTTCTGATGCTTGACCAGCTTGCAGTAATCGTCGATAAAGCCGATGGCGGCATTGCCCAGCGCGAACAGAACCGCCAGCGCCAGCGGGATCAGACGCCCCCCCTCACCGCGGACGGCGCGGAACACGGCGTAGCCCGCCGTTGCCAGCAGGAACGCCAGAATAAAGCAGATGCCGCCCATAGTGGGGGTTCCCGCCTTGGGCTGGTGCCAGATGGGACCCTCCGTCCGGATAGGCTGTCCCAGCTTGAAATGCCGCAGAACCGGCAGGAGGATAAAGCCGAAAATGACGGTCAGAATCAGCGCACAGCCGCCCGTTGCTGCCGCCAGAATACCAAGTTCGGAAGTGGAAAGCGATCCCATGTCTGTATCTCCTTTGCTTTTTCCGGGGAACCGCTGATCGATCCGGCGGCACAGCCTCTCTGCGCCACCCATTCAATCAGAGCTCCCCTAAAAATGTGTTTTTCAGAGGTTTCCCTGCATCAGTCCCCGGAGCAATGCATCCGCCACGGTTTCCAGATGCATGGCGCGGCTTGCCTTAATCAGCAACGTATCCCCCGGCGCAAGCCCGGTCAGGATCTCTGCCGCGACCGCCTCCGCGTCCGGCTCGCCTGCCGGGTACAGCGCCTGCACCCGGCTCATGCCGGCGTCGCGTGCCCCGGCAGCAATCTCCGCGCCCAGCGCGCCGACCGTCCACAGGCAGTCCAGCTGTCCGGCGCAGACCGCGCCCACCGCCCGGTGCAGAGCGACCGTGTCGGTGCCCAGCTCCCTCATGTCGCCCAGCAGTGCCATGCGGCGCCCGCCGGACTGCGTCAGCAGCGGCAGCGTGTCCAGTGCCGCCTGCACGGACTCCGGCGCGGCGTTGTAGCAATCCTCCAGCACCGTGACTCCGCCCGCGCGGCGCAGGGTTTGGCGCATTGCCGCGGGGCGGTAGTCAGCCAGCCCCCGCGCCGCCTCCTCCCGGCTGACGCCGGACAGGTACCCCACGCCCGCTGCATAGGCGGCGTCCAGCAGGAGATGCCGTCCCGGCGCGGGGACGCGCAGGTCGCGCCACACCGAGCCGTCCGGCAGGCGCAGGTCAAAGACCGTGCCGTCCGCCGCCGCACGGATACCGGAAACAAAGAAATCCGCCGCCTTGTCGGTCAGCGAGACCGGACGGAGCGTGATGTCCTGCCGGACGTGCGCCGCCCCTGCCCGGAGCAGAGGCTCGTCCCCGTCAAAGAGAAGCTGTCCGCCCGGACGCATTCCGTCCAGCACCTCCAGCTTGGCGCGGGCGATGTTTTCCCGCGTGCCGAGGGATTCCAGATGCGACGAGCCGATATTGGTAATGACCGCGATATCCGGACACGCCGCGCGCGACAGGGCGGATATCTCGCCGCGCGCGCTCATGCCCATTTCCAGCACTGCCGCGCGCACGTCGGTTCCGATGCCCGGCACGCAAAGCGGCATCCCGATGACGGAATTGAAGTTTCCCTCCCGGCAAAAAGTCGGGAATGCCGCCCGCAGTACGGCGGCACATAGCGTCTTGGTGGTGGTCTTGCCGACGCTCCCGGTGACGGCAATCACGCGTAATGCCGGCAGGTGTGCCGCCCGGAAGCCCGCCGCCAGAGCCGGAAGCGCCGCTACCGTGTCGGGTACGCAGATAAAGCAGGCGTCCGGAAAGGCAGCCTGCAGCTCCGGCTCTGCGGGGGGGCGCTCGCAGAGAAAGCACCGGCTACCCGCCGCATATGCGGATGCCATATAATCGTGCCCGTCCACCCGCTCGCCCCGGATGGCGCAGAACAGCACCCCGGCGCCCGCCTCGCGGGAGTCGGTGCAGGCGGCGCAAACCGGTGCGTCGGATGCCCCGATCAGCCTGCCGCCGCTCCATGCGGCGAGGCTGTCCGGGGAGAGCGGAACCGAAAAATCTGTTTTCATGAGAACTCCTTTTCTGCGGACACGTGTCCGGTCATTCCTCCCCGCGCGAGCGGAGCGCCTCGCGGACGACGGCGCGCTCGTCGAAGGGATGCCGCCCGGTGCGGTCTATCTCGTAGGTTTCGTGTCCCTTGCCGCACAGCAGGATGACGTCGCCCGCCCGCGCCGTGCGGATCGTGTGGCGGATTGCTTCCGCCCGGTCCGGAATGACCGCGTACTCGCTTTCGCGGTCAATGCCCGCCAGGATGTCCCGGATGATGGCGGCGGGATCCTCGTTCCGGCTGTTGTCCGACGTAATGACCACTGCGTCCGCCAACCGCGAGGCGATGCGAGCCATCAGCCGGCGCTTGCTGCGGTCACGGTCGCCGCCGCACCCGAACAGCAGGATGATGCGCCCCGGACGCTTCCGCGAACCGCCCGGTTCGCGGCACAGCCCGTGGAAAGTCAGGAGCAGGCGCTCCAGCGCATCGGGCGTGTGCGCATAGTCGATGAAAACCGAGAACGGTGCGCCGCCGGTCGGGACACGTTCCAGCCGTCCCGGGACGCCCGGGAACCCGTCCAGCGCTTCCCGGATCTGCCGGGGAGCGATGCCCAGCGCCAGTGCCGCCGCCGCGGCAACCGATGCATTGGCGACCGTGAACTCGCCGGGCAGGGGGCAGGACAGGCGCATACGCAGGTCGGGGGTGGAGAATCGGAAATCCACACCGCCCGGATCGACTGCCGCACTGTCCGCCTGCCGGGTGCGGATGCGCTCCGCCCGGCACGGGATGCAGCCGGCGGTGCCGGGAAGCACCTCCGGCGCACTGTCCGCCGTCCGTCCGTACACCCGGCAGACATACCAGACGCCGACCGGCAGTCCGCGCAGGGGCAGACGGCGCGCATAGGCGTCATCGCCGTTGAGAACCCCGACCCGCGCCTGCCGGAACAGCGTCTCCTTGGCGGCGAAGTACGCCTCCATACTGCCGTGGTAGTCCAGATGCTCCGGCGAAAGATTGGTAAAGACAGCAAGGTCAAATGCCAGCGGTTCCACCCGTCCCTGCGCCAGCGCGTGGGAGGAGACCTCCATCACCACGGTGGGGAAGACCCCCGCCGGGGCGCAGTCCGCCATCCGGGCGAGAACAGCGTACAGCTCTTCCGGCTCGGGGGTGGTCATGGCGGCGCGTTCGTCCGCCGGGCGGAACGGTTCGGTGCTGCTGAAATCCGTCCGGTCCGCCGCCGCAGGAAGTTGGTATCCCAGCGTGCCGATACAGCCGCAGGGGGTGCCCGCCGTGCGCAGGATGTGGCACAGCATGGCGGTCACGGTGGTTTTGCCGTTGGTGCCGGTCACGCCGACCAGATGCAGGCGCCTGCCGGGATCCCCGTACCACGCGCTGACCAATCGGGCAAAGACCGCGCGGGCGGGCGCATCGGGCGGCAGGGGAATGCCGACGGCAGTCCCCGCCGGGAGGATGTCCTCCGCCGGTGCTTTCGCCTCGGTCGGGTACAGCACGGCAACCGCACCTGCCCGGAGTGCGTCCGGGATGTATTGCCGCCCGTCGGTGCGGCTGCCGGGCAGAGCGACGAACAGCCAGCCGGGGCGCACCCGCGCCGAAGCCGCCGTGATGCCGTGGATTTGCAGTTTTTCCGCCCCCGCAGGGCAGGGAATGCCGGCGGCGATGCACAGATCGCCGAGCGGCAGTACGCGGGGGGCACCCTGTATTTCGGTCTGACCGATTCCGGATGTTTCCATACCGTTTCCTCCTTCCGGGAAGTCCGATGATGAGGTTCCGTTTGGTACATCCGTGTTTTTGGTGGGGTTATGCCGGCGTCCGGCTCCTTATTCCGGGTCCTCCCTGCTGCGGAAGGTCACGGTCACGACCGTGCCGATTTCCACCTCGGTCCCGGCGGGCGGATCCTGCGCGATTGCGACGGCGCCGGTTCCGCTCAGATAATTATTGGTTCCCTGGATGCGGATATTCAGCTGCCGTGCGGCAAGCGTTTCGTTGGCGGAGACAGCGGTCCTGCCCAGAAGGTTGGGCACCGTCACGGTGGTGCGCTCGGCACGCCGCTCGGTATACAGGATCAGCCGCGCCCGCGCGGATTCCACCTTGACGCCCGCCGCCGGGGACTGTCCGTACACGACGTTCCCGTCGCCCACGACCTCCACGGTAAAACCGTGTTCGGTCGCATACTTGCGCGCCGCGCTGACGCTCCAGTACGCCACATCCGGCACGGTGCGTGCCATGTTCGCCAGTTCCTTGTCCGTGTAGACAGCCTCCACGCCGAGGTACGGCAGGATGGCTTCCATCACCTTGGCAAGGTAGGGAGCAGCCACATAGGAGCCGTACAGAACGCCCTTGGTCGGCTCATCCACCAGAATCAGCACCGCCACCTTGGGGGCATCCGCCGGGGCGAAGCCCACGCAGGAGCAGACGTAGTACTCCCGCCCGCTGTCGTCCTTTTTGTCGATCTTCTCGGAGGTACCGGTCTTGGCAGCCACGCGGTAGCCCGCCACATAGGCGTTCTTGGCGCCGCCGTTTCCGGACACACCCTCCTCCAGTATTTTGGCAAGCTGTGTTGCCGTGTCGGTCGAGATAACCTGCCGCCGGACGTTGGTCTCGTAGGATTTGACCACGTTCCCGTTGCTGTCCAGCTCCTCCTTGAGCAGGTGGGGCGTCAGCAGGTAGCCGCCGCTGGCGACTGTCGTGACCGCCATGATCTGCTGGAGCGGCGTGATTTTGAAGTTCTGCCCGAAGGAAGCGGTCGCAAGGTCGATCTCCTTGAAGTTTTCCGGCTTGTAGAAGATGCTGACGCCCTCGCCGGGCAGATCCACGCCGGTTTTTTCCAGGTAACCGAAGGAGCGAAAGTAGTTGTAGAAGCGCTCCTGCCCGATGCGCAGTCCCATCATCATGAGAATCGGGTTGCAGGACTGTTGCAGACCCTGGGCAAAGGTCAGCGAGCCGTGCCCCGCGATTTTGTGGCAGTGGATGGTGCGTCCGCCGACCTTGAAGTAGCCGGGGCAGTAGAAGGTCTCGCCCGCGCTGACCAGGTTTTCCTCATACGCCATGGAGGCTGTCACGATCTTGAAGGTCGAGCCGGGCATATAGGCTTCTGTGATGGACTTGTTTGCCCACGTGGTCAGTTGCAGCTCCTGCTTGAGCTTGAGGTATGCCTCCGTGCCGGCGGCATAGCCGCTGGCGTTCAGCTTGCTCTGACTGTCCGCATTGAGCGTGCGGGGATCGTTCAGATCAAAGGACGGGTAGGTCGCCATGCCCAGAATGCCGCCTGTCTCCACATCAATCACGATACCGCAGGCGCGGCTCTGTCCGCCCGACTCAATGTAGGCGGTAGAGAGCTGCTCCTCCAGAACCGATTGGACATAAACGTCCAGCGTCGTGACGATGGAGTGCCCGTCGCTGGCGCGGATGTAGCTTTGGTACTCGTAGGGCATTTCGTTGCCGTGCGAGTCCCGCGCCGTGATGTAGCGTCCGCTTGTGCCTGAAAGCAGGCTGTCGTACTGCAGTTCCAGCCCGTAGGCGCCGCCGCCGTCGCTGGTGGTAAAGCCCAGCACATGGCACGCCAGCGTGCCGTGCGGATAGTAGCGTTTACTGCCGGCTTGCAGAAAGACCATATTGTTCAGGCGGTATTTGTCAATGAACTCCTCCACCTGCGCCGCTGTTTGCTCGTCCACCTGCCGCGCGATGGTGCGGTCCAGATACCGCGTGTAGGTGGTCTGCTTCATCACGTTCTCATAGGTGGTGTCCAGAAGACCGGACAGCCCGTTTGCAATGATCTCGTCATAGCGCGTCCCGTCCTCCTCGGAGTACTCCCGGATGGTGCGGGGGGAGATGAATACCCGGTAGGTGGTGACGTTGGTCGCCAGCACGGTGCGGTTGGTGTCGTAGATGCGTCCGCGCTCTGCCGTCACCGACGACTCGGTGGTGAGCTGACTGAGCACCTTGTTCTGGTACTTCTCGTACCCGCCGGTCTGCAGAATCAGGATGCGGACGAGCAGGTACACGAATGCGGCAATCATCACGAACCACAGGATCCCGGCGCGGCGCAGGGCATGTGAATCGACCGGATGCAGTACGGCATCCGGCGGAGCCGCGCCGTTTCGCCCTGCCTGCCCGCCGTCGGGCGGCTGCCTGCGTCCGGGTCTGTTCTCGTCGCTCATGGGGGTTCTCCTTTGCTTTTCAATCGGATATGTGACGGGGCAGGGAACGCCCCAAAAGCACGGGCGGCGCCGACTTCCCTCCGGGAGCAACGGAACCACCCGCGCCGCCCGGCGGTGAAGCACACACGCCGCCCGATCTGTCCGGAGCCTCCGCTCCGCTTTTCCCGACTGCCCCGGTGTCCGTCCATCCTCATGGTATGACGTCGGGGCGTCGATTATGCCTGCTTTGGAGCGTGCCGCACGTCCGGGACGTCAGTCCCGCCCGATGCCGAAGGCACTCAGGATCGCCGCCCAGCCGGACTTGCGCTCCCCGCTCCTGCTTCCGTTCTCGATTTCCAGATGATCCTCCGCCGTGCTGTCCAGGCGGGAGCCGTTCAGGTACTGCTCGCCCACCATGCCCAGCTCGTTGACCGCGCGCTTGCGGATGGAGAGGAGGTCGTTCTTCAGGTCAAGCTGATCCGACAGCTCGGACTGCACCGTGCGGCGCTCCCCCAGCCTGTCCTTCAGCTCGCTCACTTCCCGTGTGGAGCGGCTTACCAACACCGTACTGCCGATGACCAGGGACATGGACACGGCGACGACGGCAAGCCCAGCCACCGCCCCGACCGGGATCGGCTTTGCCCGTCTGCGGGACGGGACAACCGCGGTTTCTTTCGGGAAGGTTTCCGCCGCCCAGACGTTCAGCCGCTGCATGAAGGGCAGCTTCATCAGCTTGCGAAAGGGTGCGGGGAGCTTGTCTGTGTCAGTAAGCCAGCCGGCTTTTTTTGGCGGGATGCCCTCCATGCCGGAATATTCTGCCGCCAGCTCGGCAGGATCGTGGCGAACCGTCTGCACAACGGGCGCCTGATACTGGGGGTTCCGGAAATTCCGCCGGTCCCGGTAGTAGCGGCTGAAATCATCCGCAGTCATGAACCGTCTGCCTTCCGACCTTCCGCTCCTGTATTCCGCCATGTCGTCCTCGCCGGACGTCTGATTCCGCCTGCCGCCCAGCTGTCCGGTTGCCACGTAGCTTCCCGGCGTGACTGCCCGGTTGAGCGCTTCCTGTCTCTTCTGCCGCGCCTCATCGGCGTGCACCTTGCCTGCGACGCCCCGGTCGCGGTAGCGGTCGCACAGCATATCAATGTACTGCCTGTCGGTATCCGCCGACTGCGCATCCTTGCTCCGCCGCTGAGCGGGCGTCAGTTCGTCCGCACGCAGGAGACGGGCGCTGCTCCCGCTTCCCGAAAGAGAAACGCGGGAGGGTCTTTCGTATTCCCGATTCATGCCGGTCAACTCCTCTCCGCCGGAATCGGCTCCGGGTATTCCTGCATATCCGCCGTGGCGTATCCGGGAATGCCCGCTTGCCTGCGGCAGGCTTTACAGTTTTTCCGCCACCCGCAGCTTGGCACTGCGGGCGCGGGGGTTGTCTTCCAGTTCCTCCGCCGACGGGAGGATGGGCTTGCGGCTGACGGGGCGCACCCGGGGCTTCCGCCCGCAGACGCACACCGGCAGGTCGGGGGGGCATATGCAACCCCGTGCCAGCTCCGCAAAGGTGTCCTTGACGATCCGATCCTCCAGCGAGTGGAAGGTGATGACCGCCATCCGTCCGCCGGGGTTCAGAAGGTCTGTTGCCGCCTCCAGTGCGGGGCGGATGACGTCCAACTCGCCGTTTACCTCGATGCGGATAGCCTGGAACGACCGCTTGGCAGGGTGATGTCCGCCCTCGCGTGCCGCCGCCGGGATAGCCGCCTTGATGAGTTCGCTAAGCTCCCCCGTTGTTTCGATGGGGTGAGCGGCGCGCGCGGACACGATGCGTGCCGCGATGCGCCCGGCGAAGCGCTCCTCGCCGTATGAAAACAGGATGCGCCGCAGATCCGCCTCGGAGTACGTGTTCACCACATCGTACGCCGTCCGTTCTCCGCGACCGTCCATCCGCATATCCAACGGGGCATCCGCCATGTAGGAGAATCCCCGCTCCGGCGTATCCAGTTGGTAGGAGGAAACCCCCAGATCCAGCAGCACGCCGTCCAGCCCGTCCACGCCAAGCTGGGCCAGCGCCCGGTCCGCATAGCGGAAATTGCTCTGCACCACCGTGGCGGGCAGCCCTTCCAGGCGCTGCGACGCGGCGGCCACGGCGTCGGGGTCCTGGTCCAGCGCGATGAGGCGGCCGGTCGTGAGGCGCGCGGCGATCTCTTTTGAATGCCCTGCCCCGCCCGCGGTGCCGTCGAGATAAATGCCGTCCGGCCGGATGGCAAGGCCGTCGATGCATTCCGCGAGGAGGACAGGGATGTGATGAAAACTCATGGCTTAAAACTCCAATTCTTCCATGGCGGCGGCGATGGGCCCGCTGCGTAGGCGCTCGTTCATCTGCTGCCAGGCCTGCGTGTTCCATATCTCGGCATGGCGGCCCACGCCGATGACCGTAACGTCCTTTTCCAGCTTCGCATGCTGGCGCAGGTTGGCGGGCAGCAGGATGCGCCCCTGCTTGTCCGGCGACGCCTCCACGGCGGTGGCGTACAGAAAGCGCTGCACGTCACGGGATTTCACCATGCTTTTTTCGGACAGAAGTGCGGAAATGCGCTCCCATTCGTCTTCCGGAAACGCCACCAGACAGTCGTCCAGCCAGCGGGTGACGATGAAAGTGCCGCCCATGGCCTCGCGGAATTTGGGCGGGAAATTGAGCCTCCCCTTGTCGTCGATGGCATAGCTGTACTCGCCGATCAGCATTTCCAGCCACCACCTTCCCGGCACATGGGGGAGTTTCCCCACTTTTACCCACTTTGCCCCACTTCTGTTTCAATTATAAGGGGCGTCCCTGTAAAAATCAACCCTTTTTCTGTGAAAGTTTTCGACGCCGAACCGTTTTTGACCGTGTCGAAACACGTCTCCGGGCGTATCTTCTTTGGGAACCGCAGCGTTTCTCCGCACGGGCGCGCGAAAGACACGTTGGCGGGCGTTTTGCCGGCGTGCAAACGGACAAACGCAAAAAAGGCGGGCACCTGAAAAGGTGCCCGCCCCAGCCTGTCGAAAAAGATAAAAAAACGTTTGCCCGCCCGGACGTGCGCCGGGCGGGCAAATACCTCTACCGTACAAAAGGCAATTTTGTGTGCGAAGTGCGCGAAATTGCCCTTTTGTGCGCCGGAAAGGAGAACTGAGGGAAACCGGAAACCGGCTGCGCAGCACAAAGCGTCCGGTGTCCCTCAGAGGTTGGCGGCAAAACCGCCCGGGACGCTTTTATAAAGGCCGGCTGCGCTTTCGCACAAAGCTCAGTCCTCGTACTCTTCGCTTTCCTCGTAGGATTCGGTGGGCGTGTCTGAATAAACCAGCCCAAAAATCTGTTTGAGGTTGTCCATAAAAGAAGTGATCGAAGTCGTCATAAATTCCACACGCCCTTTCCGCATATTTTCCGTCGGCTGCGCCTTTGGCGCCGCCGTCCACGCTTCAATCCGGGACACTGCTTTTTGTGCCCTCTGCTTAGTATACGACGCAGAGGGCCAAAATGTTGCAGTTTTCAGGAAAAATATTTGTAAATTTAAGGGTTTTGCGGGAAAGAATGGCAAACTGTAATTTTTTTGTAAGAATCCAGCGAAAAAGCCGAATAAACGGAAACAAAGTCAACCTGTTTTTTCGCGCTTACTTCACCAGGCGGCGGGCGTTTTCGGCAATGTTCTCCGCTGTCAGGCCGTAGTCTGCAAACAGCTCCGCGGGCGTGCCGGACTGGCCGAACCGGTCCTCGATGCCCACGCGCGCGAATTTGGCGCCGGACCTGCCCGCCAGCACCTCGGCCACCGCGGAGCCCAGCCCGCCGATGACGGAATGCTCCTCGGCCGTCACAACGGCGCCGCATTTTTCAGCCACGGACAAAACCGCATCCTCGTCCAGCGGCTTCACCGTGTGCATGTTCACCACAGTGGCCCGGATGCCCTCCGCCGCCAGCAGGTCGGCGGCCTTCAGCGCCTCGGCCACCATCAGGCCCATGGCGATGATGGCCACGTCGCCGCCCTCGCGCATGATGTTCGCCTTTCCGGGCACAAAGGGCGTGCTCTCGTCGGTGAAGCATTCGCACACCGGGCGCGCCACGCGGATATACACCGGGCCTTCGATGGCCGCGGCCGCGCGCACGGCCTTGCGCACCTCAACGGCGTCGCAGGGCACAAAGATCGTCATATTGGGCATCACGCGCATCAGGGCGATGTCCTCTATGCTCTGGTGGCTGCCGCCGTCCTCGCCCACGCACAGGCCGGAATGGGAAAAGCCGAACTTCACATTGGCGTTCACATACGCGATGGAATTGCGGATCTGCTCGTAAGCGCGGCCCGCGCCGAACAGCGCGAACGTGCTGATGAAGGGGATCAGCCCCTCGTGGGCAAAGCCCGCGGCCGCGCAGGCCATGTTGGCCTCGGCGATGCCGAAATCAAAAAAGCGGTCCGGATACACCGCGGAAAAGCGGTTCGTCATGGTGGCGTTGGAAAGGTCCGCGTCCAGCACGACGATCTTGTCGTTCTCCGCGCCCAGCTCGGCCAGCGCCTCGCCGTAGGCAATACGCAGGGATTTGCTCTCAGCCATTGTCGGATACCCCCAGTTCTTTCATCGCTTGCTCATACTGCTCCTTGTTCGGCGCCTTGCCGTGCCAGCCCACCTGGTCTTCCATGAAGGACACGCCGTGGCCCTTGTGCGTTTCGCAGCAGACAAACAGCGGCTTGCCCGGGTGCGGCGTGTTCACCGCCTCCACAACGGCGCCGATGTCGTGGCCCTCCACTTTTACGCACGCGAAGCCGAAAGCCTCGTATTTGGCCATCATATCGCCCACGCCCATCACTTCGTCATTGGTGCCGTCGATCTGCAGGCCGTTGTGGTCCAGCAGAACGGTAAGGTTGTCCAGCTTATAGTGGGCGGCGGACATGGCGGCCTCCCACACCAGGCCCTCCTGGCTCTCGCCGTCGCCGGTGATGACGAACACGCGGTGGCTCTCGCCCTTATACTTTGCGGCAAGCGCCATGCCGCCGGCAATGGAAACGCCCTGGCCCAGCGAGCCGGTGTTGGCGTCCACACCCGGGGTCTTGCGCATATCGGGATGGCCCTGCAGATGGCTGTGGAACTTGCGCAGCGTCCAGAGGTCCTCCCGCGGGAAATACCCCTTGTCCGCCAGAACGGCATACAGCGCGGGGCAGGCATGGCCCTTACTGAGCACGAAGCGGTC
>ERZ827168.3363-NODE-3363-length-16413-cov-8.630578_pt1 | contig 16413 bp, 25 predicted proteins | sample MGYA00519868_ERZ827168 | MGnify/ENA primary metagenome ERZ827168 (study PRJEB31778, sample SAMEA3449271) | human gut metagenome | biome: human gut; feature: human-associated habitat; material: faeces | place: United Kingdom | collected 2010/2012 ...
AGTAACCTTCCCTTGATAAAGAAGGAGAAATGAGTGAAAATTTACTTATGAAAAATTATGTATTAAAAGGTTGTATCGCCTATAGCGAAGATAAAGATAAGTTAAATACCTTGGATGGTTATTTAGTTTGTGAAGATGGATGTTGTAAGGGAGTATTTGAAAAGCTATCTTCTAAATTTGATACTTATGAATTGTTGGATTATTCAAATAAGTTAATTATTCCAGGAATGATTGATTTACATATTCATGCACCTCAATATGCTTATAGAGGTTTGGGTATGGACTATGAATTGTTAGATTGGTTAAAGTATGAGGCTTTTGTGGAAGAAGCTAAGTTTGCTGATTTAGATTATAGTAAGAAGGCATATGAAATATTTGTCGATAATATTTTAAAGAGTGCTACCACTAGACTTTCAATATTTGCGTCAAGGCATGTAGAGTCTACTACTTTACTTATGGAAATGCTAGAAGAAAGTGGTCTTGTTTCTTATGTAGGTAAGGTTAATATGGATAGGGATGCACCTGTACCTTTGGTAGAGACCAATTCATATGAAGATACTGTTAGATGGTTGAATGATGTAAATAATAGATTTAAGAATACTTATCCTATTATTACACCTCGTTTTATTCCGAGTTGCACTGATGATTTAATGTATAAGTTAGGCGAATTGGTAAGGGATTATAAGCTTCCTTTACAATCACATATTTCAGAGAATTTAGGTGAGATTGAGCTTGTTAAGAAATTGTGTCCTAATAGTCGTTTTTATGGTGATGCTTATGATGAGTATAAGTTGTTTGGTGAAAATGTTGATGGAACTTATCCGGTAATCATGGCTCATTGTATCTATTCTTGTGATGAGGAATTAAAGATGATGAAAGATAGGGGAATCTTTGCGGTTCATTGTCCTTCTAGTAATATGAATGTTTCTAGTGGTATTGCACCTATGAGAAAATACTTAGATTTAGATTTAAATCTGGGTTTAGGTAGTGATGTAGCGGGTGGTACAAGTGAGTCAATGTTTCAAACTTTGACTAAGGCAATTGAAGTTTCTAAGTTATATTGGAGATTAATTGATCAAAATGCAAAGGCTTTATCTTTCAAGGAAACATTCTATTTGGCTACCATGGCTGGTGGTAAGTTCTTTGGTGATGTTGGTGCTTTTAAAGAAGGATATGAATTTGATGCGTTGGTGTTAGATGATTCTATCTTGAGGACAACTTTGGATTTATCAATAGAGGAAAGACTTGAAAGAGCTGTCTATTTATCACTTGATTTACAAGGCGGTATTGTACATAAGTTTGTGAAAGGTAAGATGTTATTTTGATGGAATATAGAATTGTATTTGTTGTCTTCTTTTGTTTGTTGATGTTTTATTTAGCTTATAAGAATAGTGGTAGTGATGCGAAGAATATGATTAATTTTAAGCGTTATTCATGTGATGTTCAAATGGCTATTAGAAAAGATGATGATTTAAAAAAGATTGCGCCTGATGATAAAGGTGTTTTAACTTTAATGATTTCAAATTTGATTATTAATTTGATTTTGTTTGGTTTCTTTGGCGTTATCTTCAAGAAACAATTGGCTTTTACAGGTTATATGGATGCCTTTATCTTCTTTTTAATCGCAGGAGAGCTTGTTAATTTATTTGATTTGTTGGTTATTCGTATGTTGTGGTGGCCAAATACGAAAAGAATAAGATTTTCTATTCTTCCTAAGAAAGAATGTTATCAGGATTATAAGATGCATTTTAATATCTTTTTGATGAATATTCCTGTATATTTAGTTGTAGCCTTATTAGTGGCTTTGTTTGTGAGGCAGTTATGAATAAACATATAGAAAAAGCGATGGAGCTAAGAGATAATCCTGATGTTCATTATAATTGTGCACAATCAATATTGTGTGCATATGCAGATGAACTTGGAATAGATCAGGATACAGCTTTTAATTTGGGATTTAACTTTGGTTCTGGCATGAAAAATGGAGGCACTTGTGGTGTTGTGACAGGTGGCCTTATGGTTTTGGGACTAAAGGGTGTTAATAATGTTTTGTTATTAAATGAATTTCGAAAGCGTATTATGGATAATCATGATGGTCTTATTAATTGTGTTGATTTATTAAGGGTTAATAAGGAAAAAGGTGGTGTTAAGAAGCTTCATTGTGATGGCATGATTAAGGAAGCTATTGAGATTATTGATGATATCGTATCTAGAGAGACACTATAATGGTGTCTTTTAGTTTGTATTGATTAATGCAGCTGATTTGATAGCTACTTCCCTATTTGAATCTTGGTTTTTAAAGATGGTTAATGAAACTCTAATATCACTATCTTCTTTTCCTGTTGCGGTATATTCAAATGTTGTCAAACCTTCTTTATTTATTGTTTCAGATAAATAATCATGATTTCCTTTTCTACTAGAAATCTTAGCCGTTAAAATAGCATCACATTTTTCTATCTCTAAAATTAATTGGTACTTTTGCCCTTTTTCAAGACTGATTTTTTTATCGCTTCCCTCGCCTCCGAATTTAAGAACAACATCTTTAGAAGTTGATGATTTCATAATAACTTTATCGGAAGATACTGTAATTTTATCTGGATTGTTGGTAAAGTCCCAATCGGGTGAAGTTATGCCACTTAAGATGTTGTTTTCGATGGCAGTATCATTGTTTGTACCATCAAAGTGAATGATAATTTTTTTAGTTTTATAATCATAAGAAACCCAAGCTTGTGTTCCTGGTTCTCCTTCTATAACACCTAATGAAGATAAACTATCTCTAATTTGTTGAGTTTGCCATCCACTTTTCTTTTGAGATAAGTGAATTTTATTTCCGGTTATATTTTTATCGCTTGTGATAGCTTCACTCATTGTTTCGGCATATTGAGATCTGATATTAGCTGCATCACTTGCTTCTCTTGCTTGTTCTAGTTGCACATTAAAAATAGGAATGATTATTCCTACTAGTACTGCAATAATCACAACTACGATAAGTAGTTCCGCTAGGGTGAATCCTGAATTTTTGCGCATCTAAATATTATACATGATTCAATGTTTTTTATATTAACACTTCGATTTTTTAAATGTGGTACAATTAATGTGTATCAGGATTTGCTTATATGATCCCAAATGAAAACCCAGCACTGCGATGCTGGGTTTTACTCTTCCTTGGGGATATTTGCTAGACTACTTCGTAATCAGAGAAATCAAGACTTTTAGTAGACTACTAATAATCTCGATTAGAGCCATAGCTAATAATAACTTTGTCTCTTTGTCCATACTTTCGCATCTTTGCTTATATAAACCCAAGGAAGTTAAAGAGTACGTCATATGCCGTCCTCCTATATCTTTATTGATATAAAAATTAAAAATTCCTACATTTAATTTTATTTTTATAGATATTGGTGTATAAAGTAAGTGTCTTAATTTGAAAGGAGTTTTTCATGAAAAGACTTGTTATATATTATTCAAATAGTGGCAATACCAAAAGAGTTGCCGAATATATTGCTTATAAGATAAATGCTGATATAGTTGAGATAAAACCTTTAAAAGATTTTCCTCAAGAGAGAAGTCAATTGATGAGAAAGGGGTGTTTCCAAGTGTTCTTTAATGTTAAACCAAGTGTTGTGGGTGTTCCTGATAATATTTACGAATATGATGAAATAATTTTAGGTTCTCCTATTTGGGCAGGCAGTGTAGCTTCAATAGTTAATTCATTTCTTTATCGATATGATGTAAAGGATAAGATAGTTGGTTTATTTGTGACTAGTGGTAGTGGTCATGGCGAAAGGTGTATTAAAAAAATATCTAAGAAATTAAAGAATCTTAGATATTCAGTTTCACTTATTGGTGGTGCTAAGCATTCTAAAGAATTAGAAGATTTTGTTAATAAACTTATCTAATATAGAACATAATTTTGGTTATATATTCACTTTCATCACCAGTTGAAAGATAATCATTTATCGCAAATTCATAAGAATCGGAAATGATTTCAAGTTTATTTTCTCTACAATAGTCGATGATTCGTTTGTATGAGTTTCCAATAGATTGATAATCGCCTTTATGATAGGTTGTAACACATTTACCTGCTGGTAATTCTTTTACACCTTTTATAGAGGTTTTTTCTATTGGCAGAAAACAATATGTAGCTTCAATGCATCTATCTTCTAGAACGTGTTTTAAGGGAACTGAAGCACCACTTTGAAAGAAAACCGGAAGATGTTCCTTATATGAGCGAACAAAAAGATTCTTAGTGGCAATACTGATGTTTTTCATAGTATAAGGCTTATCTACTTCTTGAAGCAAGATGTATTGATGATTGACGTTTTCAATAAAAACATCACAATAGTTATCTAGGATATTAGCTGATTGTTCAAGTTGTTTGCAACGATGTTCAACTCGTGTTTTTATTAATTCTAATTCATGAATCTGATTTTGAATGATTGTTAGTTGTTTCCTTAAAGCTATAACAGAGGAATCTAATGTATAGTTTTTCATGTGTTCCTTTATTTCTTCAAGCGAAAAACCAATCTTTTTCATGATACAAATAGTATCTAGATAATCTAGTTGATTAGCATTGTAGTAACGATAACCATTTTCTGGATTGATATAGGCAGGTGTAAATAGGCCTATCTTGTCATAGAAAATAAGTGTTTGTCTAGAGATATTTTGTAGCTTAGATAGTTCACCAATAGAAAAATAATTGTTCATAAAATTCCCCCTTGACTGTATAGTTACTATATATTTTATTATAACATCGTATATCGGAGGTACTTATGAAAGAAAAAGTATTGAACTTTGGCAATAGATGTTTAGAAGAAATTACGGTAAAGAAGATATTGATTATTATGTTAGGAGCTGGTATTTGTAGCTTTGGGATTCATAATATTCATCAAAGAACTAATATTACTGAAGGTGGTGTTATTGGATTAATGTTACTGATAGAACATTGGTTGCATATATCGCCAGCTTATATCACACCGATTCTAGATTTGGCTTGTTACTTAACAGCTTTTAAGTATTTGGGTGGAAGTTTTATTGTGATTTCTATTATTTCAACATTCTTTGTATCTAGTTTCTATAAGCTTTGGGAACTATTTCCATTTATGTTACCAGACTTATCATCTAAGCCATTATTAGCTGCGATATTAGGTGGTATCTTTGTTGGCATAGGTGTTGGTTTAATTGTAAGACAGGGTGGTTCAAGTGGAGGAGATGATGCCTTGGCATTATCAATCTCAGAGGCCTTTAAATGGAAGTTATCGCGTGCTTATTTGTTTACTGATGTAACTGTATTGATCTTATCTTTAAGTTATATTCCTATATCACGTATAGTTTATTCATTGATTACGGTTACTATATCGTCTAACTTGATTGACTGGATTAAAGAATATTAATTCAGTCTTTTATTTTTATCGGCAAGATTACAGATTTATGAGAGTTTCAATTTCATATGTTTGCCGATAAAATGATATACTATAAAAAACGATAGGAGCTTATATGGAATACCTTACAGTCAAAGAAATTGCGAATAAATGGAATATATCAGATCGTAGTGTTAGAAATTATTGTGCTATTGGGCGGATTCCTGGCGCTTATTTAAAGGGTAAAGTTTGGCTTATTCCTGAAGATGCAAAAAAACCGGTCCGAAATAAAAAGGAAGAGACTTTATTAGAAATTTTACAAGATGAAAAAGATAACAAATATTCTGGTGGAATTTATCATAAAACTCAAATAGATTTAACATACAATTCTAATCATATTGAAGGTAGTCGTTTGAGTCATGATCAAACACGTTATATTTTTGAAACAAACACCATTAACATGGAGGGTGAAATTGTAAATGTTGATGATGTAGTTGAAACAACTAATCATTTTCGTTGTATAGATATGATTATCGATAATGCTAGAGCACCTTTGTCAGAAAAACTAATAAAAGAATTGCATTTTATTTTAAAGAACGGAACTAGTGATTCTAGAAAAAGTTGGTTTGCGATAGGTGAATATAAAAAGAAACCAAATGTAGTTGGTGGTATGGAAACGGTTTTACCGGAAGAAGTTGGCGAAAAGATAAAGAATATATTAAAGGAATATAATGGAATTAAGAAAAAGACATTTGATGATATTCTTGATTTCCATGTAAAGTTTGAGAGAATTCACCCATTTCAAGATGGCAATGGTAGAGTTGGCAGATTAATTATGTTCAAGGAGTGCCTGAAGTATAATATTGTCCCATTTATTATTGATGATAGTTTAAAAATGTTTTATTATCGTGGATTAAAAGAATGGGATAATGAAAAAGGTTATTTAAGAGATACTTGTCTAACTGGACAAGATAGATACAAAGTGTATCTAGATTACTTTAGAATTAAGTATTAATTGTTTATATATCGTGTAAGAAAAAAGAGATGTTATTATGGCAAAATTAGAAAGAGAAATGAATTGTAACTTTGATGAATTAATTGTGCACATTGAAAAAGAAATCTTAGATGGCAGCATTTCCGCAACATTAGAAGATAGTAGTGATTTCATCATTGATAATGCAAGATGTAGCGTAAGAGTATTTGAAAGATATAGTGCTTTTGGTGGCAATCGTTTGAGTTTAAATGTCACACTATTTCAAGTAGGTGATGGACCGATTAAAATATCAGCTATTTCATCGGGTGGTAGTCAAGCAGTATTCTTAAAGGTTAATACTTTTGGTGAGACTGCTTTCTTGGAATGTTTAGAAAATATTTTGGATAAGATGTAAGGAGAATGAAAATATGTTAGAAGTCGGAATTAAAGCACCGGATTTTGAATTGCCTGATCAAAATGGTGATATGCACAAATTGAGTGATTATTTAGGAAAGAAGGTAATTTTGTATTTTTATCCAAAAGATAATACGCCAGGTTGTACTAAACAAGCTTGTGGTTTTTCTGAATTATTTCCACAGTTTAATGAAAAGGGTGCGGTAATACTTGGTGTTAGCAAGGATTCTATTGCTTCTCATAAGAAATTTGAAGAGAAGTATGGACTAACATTTACATTATTATCAGATACTGAACGTAAGGTTATTGAACTTTACGACGTTTGGAAAGAGAAGAAAAATTACGGCAAAGTTTCAATGGGTGTAGTTAGAACTACTTATTTAATTGATGAAAATGGCTTTATTATAAAGGCTAATGATAAGGTGAAGGCTAGTGATGATCCTGAGAATATGTTGAAGGAAATTGTTTAATGAAAATTATATTATCTCCTGCTAAGAAGATGAAAAAGGATGATGATCTTGGATTTTATGACTTACCTGTTTTTTTAGATAAGACAAAAGAGATTCTTAAATGTTTAAAGAGTTTAAGTAAGAATGAATTAAAAGAAATCTGGAAGTGTAATGAAAAGATTGCGGATGAAAATATAGATAGATTGGAAAAGATGAATCTTGAAGGTGACTTAACGCCGGCAATCTTAGCTTATGATGGTATAGCTTATAAATATATGGCTCCTTCGGTGTTTGAAGATAGTCAATTTTCTTATATTCAAGAACATCTAAGAATGTTGTCAGCCTTCTATGGTGTCTTGAAGCCTATGGATGGTGTAAGACCATATCGATTAGAAATGCAGGCAAAACTAAGGATTGGTGATTATAAAGATTTATATGCCTATTGGGGTGATAATTTATATAAATCTATAGTCGATGAAAGTCATGTGATTATTAATTTAGCATCTAAAGAGTATTCTAAATGCATTGAGAAGTATTTAAATGAAAGCGATAGATATATCACAATAACTTTTTGTGAGTTACTTAATGGTAAACTTGTGACCAAAGGAACTTATGCTAAGATGGCTCGTGGTGAAATGGTAAGATATATGGCTGAAAATAATATTTCTGATGTTGAGGATATAAAATCATTTGATAGATTAGATTATGTATATAGAGATGAATTATCTTCTGATGATGAGTATGTTTTTGAAAGGATATCTAAATGAGAAAAGTTTTGTTTGTGTGCCATGGCAATATTTGTAGAAGTCCTATTGCAGAGTATGTGTTTAAGTATAAGACAAAGGGCATGGATTGTTATTGTGAATCACGCGCTTTAAGCAACGAGGAGATAGGCAATGATATCTATCCTGGTTCTAAAAGGGTATTGGATAAGCATCATATACCATATGATAGGCATTATGCTAAGATGATGACTCTTGATGATTATAATGACTATGATGAAATATTTATCATGGATAGTTCAAATGAAAGGTTAATAAATAGAATGTTTGATGATGTTGAACATAAGATTTCTAAATTAGCACCATTTGATATTGAAGATCTTTGGTATACAGGGAACTTTGATAAAGTTTTTGATGAAATTAGTAATGCGATAGATTGTATAATTAAAACATGGTAGAAATATTTGATTTAACAAGAAAAAAAGAGCTAGAAGTTTATTTTAAGGATATTGAAGAATATTATAAAAAGACTCTAGAGGTATTAGGAATTAGCGATGATTTGGACTTGTCTTTAATCATTGTAGGCAAGAAGAAAATAAGAACAATTAATAGAGATTATCGTAATATTGATAGGGAAACCGATGTTATTAGTTTTGCGAATATCGATTCAGATGATTATGATTACTTATGTGAAGATGTGAATCTTGGTGATATTTTTATTAATACTGATAGAGTTTTCTCACAAGCTAAGAAATATGGCCATTCTATAAAAAGAGAATTTGTCTTCTTGTTTGTTCATGGCATGCTTCATTTATTAGGCTATGATCATATGGTTAAAAAAGATGAAGAAGTAATGTTTGGTTTACAAGATAAGATTGTTGGTGATCTTAAATGAAAAAGTTTGCCTATGCTTTCACAGGTTTAAAAGAAGCAGTAAAAGAAAAGTCGGTTTTAACTCAAGTAATTTTGGGAACTCTGGCTGTTATTGGTGGTCTAATTATTAAATTAGATTACTATGAATGGTTAGCTTTTCTTATTTGTATCGGATTAGTTATCAGTTTAGAGATTGTTAATAGCTGTATTGAACGAATCTGTGATATGTATAAAACAGAATATGATGAAAGAATTAGAGCTATCAAAGATTATGCAAGTGCTGCTGTGCTTGTGGCGTGTATCTTTGCGCTTATAGTTTGTTTATTTGTATTGATAAGGAGAATTGTATAAATGAAGGAATTATTACTTGAAAAGGCTTTTGAAGCTATGGAGAATGCATATGCACCATATTCTAACTATAAAGTTGGTGCTTGTGTATTGACTAAGGATGGTACTTATATCAAGGGTTGCAATATTGAAAATGCTTCTTATGGGGCAACTAATTGTGCTGAGAGAACTGCAATTTTTGCGACTTATGCCAATGGCTATAGAAAAGAAGATGTCGTGGCTTTAGCTATTGTATCTAATGGTGATCGATTAGCTGCTCCATGTGGTATTTGTAGACAAGTCTTGAGTGAATTGATAGACTTAGATACACCAATTTATTTAAGTAATAAGTTGGATGAAAAGACAGTTACCATTAGGGAACTGTTACCTATGAATTTTGAGATGAAGGATGTAATCAGATAGATGAAATCAGGTTTTATTGCGTTAATTGGAAAGCCTAATGCAGGTAAGTCTACTTTAATTAATACGATTTTAGATCGCAAGGTAGCTATCGCAACTTATAAGGCACAAACTACTAGAAATTCTATTCAAGGAATTTTGAATAAGGATGATATACAGATTGTTTTTGTGGATACTCCTGGTATCCATGAAGCTAAGAATTACTTGGGCACTTATATGAATAAAGAAGCTTATGCTCAAGCTGATGGTGCAGATATTATCTTTTATTTAGTTGATTCTTCTAAGGGCTTAAATAATGAAGATAAGGCAGTTTTAGATAAACTGTTTAGTTTTGATATTCCTGTCTTCTGCGTTTTTAATAAGATTGATGAAGTTAATAAGGAAAAGCTAATGGAAAGATGTAACTATGCAAGTAGTCATTATGATTTTAAAGAAATCATTCCTATCAGTGCTCAAAATAAAACAAATATTGATGAATTATTAAAAACTGCTGAAAAGTATTTAAACGAAGGACCTTTGTATTATCCAACTGATCAAACTGAGGTCACTTCTTTAGAATTTAAGATTTCAGAGATTATTAGAGAAAAGATTATCCTTTTTACTTCTCAAGAAATTCCTCATTTTACAGCTGTAAAGATTGATGAATTCAAGAATTTAGATAATAAGGCTATGATTACAGCTTCAATTATTGTTAATAAGGAGTCTCATAAGGGCATTATTATTGGCAAACAAGGTTCTATGCTTAAGAAGATTAATATGTCTTCTAGTAAGGATATCAAGGAATTACTTGGCAAGAAGGTTTATCTAAACTTGTTTGTGAAGGTTGAGGAAGACTGGTTGAATAAGTCTAAGAAGTTGTTTGACTTAGGTTATTTTAATGAATGATAAGGTAGATGGTCTTGTATTAAAAATAAGTGATTATAAGGAAAATGATCTTTTGATTGACTGTCTAACTAAAGATCATCTTTTCTTTTCTTTTGTAGCTAGGGGTTCAAAAAAAACTAGTAGTCATCATCATTTTTATAATTTTTGTTTATATGAATTTTTAATTGATTATAAAGATAATAAGACGATGTATACAGTTTATGATAGAAAACTATTGGAGAATTATTATGATGATAATATGAAATTGATGGCTTTTAAGGATATCTTAGCTGAAGTATCTATTAAATCTAAAGAACTTAGAGACTATGATATGTTTGATAACTTATTGTTTGTGTTTAGGAATATAAATAATAAGAATTGTTATTTGTTGGGATCGCTTTATTTATCATATATTTTAAAGATATCAGGTATTAGTCCAGAAGTAGATAAGTGTGTAATATGTTCAAATAAGAAAGTTGTTTCTATTTCAAAGCGACTTGGCGGTTTTGTATGTTTGAATCATGTTCAAGGTGAAGATTTGATGGAAGTGGATATCTTGAAGAAGTTTCGTTTGATTAATAAAGCTTCTTTTGAAAATTATGATGTTATTAAGGATATTGAATTTAGTTTTGATGATTTTAAATTGTTGGTTGAATTTTACGAATTGAACAGTGAAATCAACTTAAAATCTTTTAAAATATATAGGGAATTGTTTGGGTAAAATGGCGAAGAAAAAGAAAAGAAAACTTAGAATTGGTAGATTAATATTTTTGATAGTTTTATTATCTTTAATATTGAGCGGTTTGATTTATGCTTTGTATAAAATCGAGAATAGAAATGAAGTATTTGATAAAGAAGTTACTGTTAATGAAATAGATTATAGTGAAATGAAGGAGCTTGATTTGGATTTATATTCTAAGTCTTATATGTTGGTGCGTTTGAATGATTTTAAGGTTCTTTATGGCAAAAATATCTTTGATAAGTTTTATCCAGCTTCGTTAACTAAAGTGGTTACACTTGATACAGTTGTTAAGAATATTGATAATTTGAATGATTATTCCTATATATCAAATAATGACTATGCAAGGCTTATTGAAGCTAATGCTTCTTTGGCTGGCATTAAAGTTAATTATGATTATACTTTGAAGGATTTGTTGTATGCTTTGGTGTTACCTAGTGGTGGTGATGCTGGCTTAGCTTTAGAAAATTATTTTAGTAGCCAAGGGAAAGATCTCATCAGTTTGATGAATAGTAATCTAAGTAGTTTGGGTATTAAAGACTCTCATTTTACCAATACTACTGGTTTACATGATGAAAGTCTATATACAACTTTAGATGATTACGCGCGTGTTGTGATTGATACTTTGAATAATGCTGATGCAAAGGAAATCTTGAAGTCATATCGTTATACTTTGGATGATGGCATTACGGTTAGAAGTACTTTAAGAAGTTTTGAGAATTATTTTGATGAGATCACGATATATGGTGGTAAAACTGGTTTTACAGGTGAGGCAGGAGAGAATCTAATGGTTCTATATTCTACTGGTGGCAGATCTTATTTGTTGATTTTAGCTAGCGCACCTGGTAATCCTTATGTAGCTAATGAAAACTATCATTTTATTGATGCGGTTTCTGTATTAGAATATTTATATAACTAATTGTTAATTGTTAATTTGAAATTAAGAAGTGGTGGGAAGAAATATGAGAATTGTAACTGTTGGGACTAGTAAAATTTGTTCATTATTAATTGAAGCTTTTAAAATGGCTAATGTTGAAGTTTTTGCCTGTGTTGGTAGAGATGCTGTGAAAACCGAAGAGTTCGCAAGAGCTAATAATGTTAGTTATAATGCCAATGATTATGATGCGGTTTTAACTTCAGATATCTTTGATACTGTTTATTTGGCTCTTCCTAATCATCTGCATTATTCATATGCGAAGAAAGCCTTACTAGCAGGGAAAAATGTTATTTGTGAGAAACCTATGTGTTCTAACTTGGAAGAAGCGAAGGATTTGGTTTTATTAGCTAATTCTCAAAAGTGCTTCTTATTTGATGCGACTACTACTCTTCATAATTTAGCTTTTAAACAATTGAAGGATGATATTAAAAAAATTGGTCGTATTAGAACCGTTAATGTGGATTTTTATAAGTATTCTTCTAAATATGATCGATTTAAAAATGGTGAAGTTACTAGTGCTTTTAATCCTGAGATGTCAGGTGGTGCTTTAATGGATTTGGGTGTATATAATCTTTCGTTTATTATAGGCTTATTTGGATTGCCTAAGGCTGTTAAGTATTTCCCTAATATTGAAAGAGGTATCGATACTTCTGGTGTTGCGATTTTGAAGTATGATGATTTTATTGTAAATTCTGTTAACGGGAAAGATGCTAATGGTGGCAGCGGTTTTTCTATCAGGGGTGAAGAAGGTTATATTGAATGCAACATGGCGCCAAGTAATTTTAACGAATATCGTATTTGCTTAAATGATGGAACTGCAAAAGAGAGAACTTATGTGACTAAGAATCAATATCTTGATGAAATTAATGATTTTAAGTTAATGTATGATTATAAAAATTATCGTAAGGCTAATGATTATTTGATGTTAACTTTACATAATATGAAGATACTTGATGAACTTAGAAAGTCGGCTGGTATAAAGATTATTGGTGAAAAGTAATTAAAGAAAAAGCACTTCGTTTAACCGTTTGTGTATGGTTAGCGAAGTGCTTTTAAGTTATAGAGTTTTTTAGAAATTAAGTCAGCAATCTCGGTGAATAATTCTTCATCAGCACTACCAAAGCGATAATATTGATTAGAATCCAAGTCAAGAACTCCAAAGATTTTATCTTCATACATAAGCGGGATAACAAGTTCACTACATGATTCACTATCGCAAGCAATATGTCCTTCAAATTTATGGACATCAGGTACGTTTAGTAACATTCTTTTTTCGAATGATACGCCACATACACCTTTGCCAACTTTAATTTTAGAACATGCTACTTTACCTTGAAATGGACCGAGAATTAGCTCGTTATTATTATAGAAATAATAACCTGCCCAGCTAATAAAAGGAATTTCGTGATAAATTAGTGCGCTGATGTTTGACAGAGCACTTAAAACATGTTCACTTTCTAATATTTCTTTTGTTTGTTCAATAATAATGTCGTTCACGACTACTATTGTATACTATTTTTTAACTGCTTTAAATTCGTTATTCTTATCAAGTTTACCGATGATCGCAACCACTACGATTAAGGCAACAATTAGTGTAGCTAGGTTGTAGTATAGGTTGTAGTTTAAAGAGAATAACCAAGATGCAAGTGAACCTGCATATGTTGTTTCTGGGAACCAGTAGTATACACCAGATAATACGTGTGATAAATATTTAAGAATCATAGCACCAGTAACGCCAGTGTAGATATTATTAATCTTACCAATTTTAGGGAATGCTGATGCTAGACCTAATAGTGTTACTGGAAGGATGTAGTCAAATAAATATTGTGGTACTGATACAAACCAAGAACCGCTGATTCCAAGCACTAGGTTGATTAACCAACATAATAGACCTGTGAAAATACCAGTCTTATAACCGAATTGGTAAGATGCCATTAATACTGGAATTACACCAAGATCAATGTTACCGCCATTTGGCATTTGTAAGAATGGGATTAGGCCAGAGACATATTGTAGGACTACAGCTAGGGCAATGTATAGACCTACAAAGACGATTTTTCTAGTTTTTTTGTTCATAAAATAAAATACCTCCGAATGAATCGCAGGCGTAAGGTACTCAAAATATTTTTGAAACTCCCTACGCTAGCATTAACTAGTTCAGGTGATAAGGGTATTTCTCAGCAATTACTTGCACCCCTGTTCACAAATGTTATTATAACCCATTATAATTATGTTGATGAAAAAATGTTATATAGTGTCTGGTTTTAATCCAATTATTAAAGATAAATATGATGGTTTTTTAGTTGGTGTTGATAAGGGTTGTCTTTATTTAGCTTTAAAAAATATTGAAATGGATGTTGGAATAGGTGATTTTGATTCAGTTGCTGATGATGAATTAGAAATAATAAAAAAACATTGTGGAAAGTTAGTTAAGTTAAATCCAATTAAAGATGATACAGATATGGAACATGCTCTAAAGTATGTTGAAGAGCTTGGTTATAAAGAAATAGAAGTATATGGTTGCTTAGGTGGTAGACAAGATCATAACTTACTAAATATTAAATTATTGTATTTAAGTAGTTTAAATATTACTTTATTTGATGAAAATAATAAAATGTTTTGTTTAGATGAGGGTGTACATGTTATTTATAAAGATGAATATAAGTATTTGTCATTATTTGTTTTTGAAAAAGCTAATGTAAAAGTAGAAGCCTGTTATTATAATTTGGATAATGTTGATTTAGATATCAACGATAATTACACAACCAGCAATGAAATTTTAGATAAATTTTGTACATTGACTATTAATAAGGGAAGGGTGCTAATTATTCAAAGTAAGGATTAGGTGTATAATGAATGCTATGAGTTTTAAGGATATAAAAGTAGGAGATAGTGTCTTTGTCCAATCTTATAAACATGATGGAAGTTTGCATCGTACATGGTCAAAGGCTTATGTGATAGATGTTTTTGATAGCTGTGTTGTAGCGGTTACGGATCATACCTGGGTTGTAGAAGCGGATAAGCGTAAATGGCTAACCAAAGAACCAGCGATTTGTTTTTATTATAATGATGTTTGGTTCAATATAATTTCGATGGTTAGAAAGACAGGTATTTATTATTATTGTAATTTGGCTTCTCCTAGTTTATATGATGGTGAAGCGGTTAAGAATATTGATTATGATTTGGATGTTAAGGTTTTTCCTGATGGATCTTATATGATTCTTGATGAGAATGAATATCATTACCATGCTAATAAAATGAGATATTCCGATGATATTAAGAAAATTATCGATAATCAAATGAATAAATTATTGGATATGATTAAGAAGCAAAAAGGTCCATTTAATTTTTCTTGTATTAATGACTATATAATGAAATATTTCGAGTTAATTTTTGATGAAGAACAAAGGGAGAAACAGTGATTTCTCTTTTATATTAAGTATTTGTAGAAGGAAAGGGAAAATTTCTGCTTTAAGTAAAAAAACAAAAAACAATTTTTCTATTGCATATACCCCCTATCTTTGGTACTATAAGTAGGCACTTCTTGAAGACCTAAAGATGTCTAGACAAACATCTAATAAATCTTCAAAAAGTTATTGACATTAATACTTAGATTTGTTAGTATTAATAGGCACCGTTTGAGATAAACAAAAAGGTGCAACTTGATCTTTGAAAACTGAATAAGAATTAATTAAACAATAAACGTCAATTCATTTAAATTATACTTAAGTTTTATTTAATAAAACTATAATAAAAAAAGAGTCATTTCAAACGGAGAGTTTGATCCTGGCTCAGGATGAACGCTGGCGGCGTGCTTAATACATGCAAGTCGAACGAACATTAAGAGTGCTTGCACTTTTAATGTTAGTGGCGAACGGGTGAGTAATACATAGGCAACTTGCCCCAAGGACTGGGATAACACTTAGAAATGAGTGCTAATACCGGATAGGTAATACAAAGGCATCTTAGTATTATTAAAGTTGGGTATCCAACACCATGGGATGGGCTTATGCTGTATTAGCTAGTTGGTGAGATAAAAGCCCACCAAGGCGATGATACATAGCTGGTCTGAGAGGATGAACAGCCACATTGGGACTGAGACACGGCCCAGACTCCTACGGGAGGCAGCAGTAAGGAATTTTCGGCAATGGAGGAAACTCTGACCGAGCAACGCCGCGTGAGTGATGAAGGCCTTCGGGTTGTAAAGCTCTGTTGTAAAGGAAGAATGTATAGAAAAGGAAATGTTTCTATAGTGACGGTACTTTACTAGAAAGTCACGGCTTACTACGTGCCAGCAGCCGCGGTAATACGTAGGTGGCAAGCGTTATCCGGATTTAT
>ERZ827168.3364-NODE-3364-length-16413-cov-3.902616_pt1 | contig 16413 bp, 16 predicted proteins | sample MGYA00519868_ERZ827168 | MGnify/ENA primary metagenome ERZ827168 (study PRJEB31778, sample SAMEA3449271) | human gut metagenome | biome: human gut; feature: human-associated habitat; material: faeces | place: United Kingdom | collected 2010/2012 ...
ACCACGAGCATGACCATGAGCACGATCATGACCATGACCACGAGCACGACCATGACCACGGGCACACCCATGAGCACGTTCACCGCGGGCTTTCCGACGTGACGGCTGTGATCGAGCAGAGCGGTCTGGAGCCGGAGGTCAAGGAGACGGCCAAGAAGATCTTCCGCACGCTGGCCGAGGCAGAGGCCAAGATGCACGGCACGACGGTGGACGAGGTGCACTTCCACGAGGTGGGCGCGATCGACGCGATCGTGGACGTGTGCGGCGCGGCGATTCTGCTGCACCAGCTCAAGCCCGACCGCATCGTCTGCTCGAAGATCAACGTCGGCACGGGCTATGTGCAGTGCGCGCACGGCCTGTTCCCGGTGCCCGCCCCCGCCGTGGCGGAGATCCTGCGCGGCGAGCCTTACTTCATGGGGCCGGGACGCGGCGAGCTTTGCACCCCCACGGGCGCGGCGATCGTCAAGACCATGGCCGATGAGTTCGGCCGGATGCCCGTGATGGAGGTCGAATCGGTCGGCTACGGCGCGGGCGTGCGCGAGATGGATACCCTGAACGCGCTGCGCGTCTTCATCGGTCACGACACAAAAAAAGCGTAGCCCCCGAGGTGGCCGTGCTGGCCGCCAACATCGACGACATGACGGGCGAGGCCTTCGGGTATCTGATGGAGCGCCTGATGGCGGAGGGCGCGCTGGACGTGTCCTTCGTGCCGCTGACGATGAAAAAGAGCCGCCCCGGCCTGATGGCGCAGGTGGTGGCCAGGGTTGAGGACGAGGAAAAGCTGGGCAACCTGCTGCTGAACGAGTCCACCACCTTGGGGGTGCGCATCTCGCACATGCGCCGCATGATGCAGAAGCGCCGCTTTGAAAGGGTTTCGACCGAATACGGCGAGATCACGGTCAAGATTGCGGAGGGCACCGGCCGTGCCTGCCCGGAATACGAACAGGCGGCGGCGCTGGCGCGCGCGAACCATGTGCCTTATTTGGACGTTTACAATGCAGCGATGAGCGCGTATGAATGCAGCAAGGGTGAGGACGGGCTCTGAAACGAATTTTAAGAAGGAGGCAATGCGATGATGGAGCGGCAGGTATTGGTGGTGAGCACCGGCGGGCGCGAGGGCTTTGCGATGGTGCGCGGCATCCGCAGCGCGGGCGTGTTCTGCGTGCAGACGCAGGCCGGGGCGAAGCTTGAGATTCCGGAAGAGACGCGCGGCGCGGTGGTGATCGGCGCGGCGGACGACGCGGTGCGCAGCAGCATCGACGCGCTGCGCGCCAAGGGGCTGCCGGTGCTGGCCTTCGGCGGGGCGTGCGCATCGCTTTGCGAAGCGCTGGGCGGCGAGATCACCGGCCACGCCGTGACGAGCCAGCTCAAGGACGTGCATTTTGCCAACATCGGCGTCTGCTCCGGCGTGGACGGCGGTATGCGCATGATCGACAGCGCGGAATACCTCTCGCTGCCGCAGGGCTGCCGCACGCTTTCGGTCTGCGAGGGCGCGACCATCGCCTTTGACGACGGAAAGGGCGTCAGCGCCGGCTTCCAGTTCATCCCGGAGGCGCACGACGTCGAGGCCAGCGAGATCATCGGCAACTTCCTGTGGAACGTGCTGCATTTGGAGCCGAATTACAACTGCGAGAGCTTTATCGAGCAGACGGTGCGGGAAATCCGCGCAGCGGTGGGCGACGGGCAGGCGGTCTGCGTGCTCAGCGGCGGCGTGGATTCCACCACGGCGGCGTGCCTGGCGCGGCGCGCGGTGGGCGACCGGCTGCACTGCCTGGTGATCGACAAAGGTCTGGAGCCGGACGGCGAGGTGGAGCGCATCCGTTCGCTGATCGGCAAAGGGCTGGGATTGGAGATCCGCCAGATCAACGCAGCCGGACGCATGATGGACCAGCTGCAAGGCTGCGTCACGCCCGAATCCAAGCGAAAGGCTGTGGCGCAGTTCATCAGCGACCGCATTGCGGACGAGGCGGCGCGGCTGGGCGGGCGCGTGACGGTGATCCGCGCGACGAACTATCCCGACGTGCTGGAGGGGCACGCATCCAGCGCCCTGCCGGGGGACATCCCCTTTGCGGAGCCGCTGCGCGAGCTGTTCAAGGACGAGGTGCGCGCGGTGGCGGCGGCGCTTTCCGTGCCGGAGGAGATCTGCCAGCGGCAGCACTATCCCAGCGCGGGCATTGCGCTGCGCTGCATGGGCGCGGTCAATGCGCAGAAGCTCTCCATTCTGCGCGCGGCGGATGCGATTCTGCAGGAGACGGTGGCGGAATCCGGCCTGAAAAAGCCCAACATGCGGGCCTTCGTCGTGCTGACGGACTTTGCCGAAGCCTTCCAAAGCGATGCGCCCCGCTATGTGCTGGCGCTGCGCGTGGTCACGGGCACGAGCGAAGAGCGCCCCCATGTGCTGCGCCTGCCGCAGGACGCGGCGGAACGCGCGGCAGCCAGAATGCTGTCCGAAGTGCCCAACGTCTATCGCGTCCTCTACGATTTGTCGCCCATTCCGCCGGCGCGGGTGGAGTGGGAATAATAGAAAAAGCGTGCCCGGCGAAAGTTTGCCGGGCGCTTTTTGTTCTGCGGGGCAGCGGGATTTGTGGTATAATAGAGAGAATAAGCGCGAAAGAAGGTGGAAGAATGGCGGAGTTTTATGCCCACGAACGGGTGGCCAAGCGCGCGGCGGAGCTGATCGAGAGCACGGCGGCGGAGCGCCCCGCGGCCTTTTTGACGGGCGCGGAAGGGCCGGACCCGATGTTCTTCCACGGCTTCTGGCGCTGCAAGGCGCGGGGCTTCTCCTTCCGCAAGCTGGGGCTGCACCTGCATGCGGTGCGCTGCCCGGAGTTCCTCTGGGAGCTGGTCGCGGGCGCGGAGACAAGCGTGCAGAAGGCCTATACGCTGGGCTTTTTTACGCACTATGCGCTGGATCAGATTCTGCATCCTTATATTTATGACCAATGCCGCAAGGGGCAGAATTTCGGCTACACGGGCGGCCACGGCGTGCTGGAACAGGCGATCGATGCGACGCTGTACTTAAAGGACACGGGCGCGCGCTGGGGCATGGAGCCGCCGATGAAGGACTTCGGCGTGTTCCTGATCGATAAGCAGGAGGAAAAGGAGATCGACGAGCTGCTCTGCGGCGCGGTCTACCGGGCGTATGCGCCGCTGCGCGTGGCGCGCGGGCAGTTCCGCGAGGCGTTCCGGCACCTGCGGCTGGGCAAGCGATTCATCTCACACCCCACCTCCTTCAAGCGGAAGCTCTGGCACGGGCTGGAAAAAACGCTGCACATGAAAAATCTGCTGACCTCCCGCTGTGCGCCCACGGTGCTGCCCACCTGCGACTACATGAACCTTTCCCACCGGGAATGGCGCGACGCGCAGGCGCCCGACGTGCCCCGGCGGGACAGCGTGTACGAGCTGCTCGACCGCGCCGAGCGCCGCGCGGCGGAATACATGGACTGCGTGCAGGGCGTTTGGGACGGTACGCGCACCAAGGCCGAGCTGTTTGCGCTGATGAAGAACCGCAGCTACAACAGCGACGCGCCGAACAGCTCGCGGGACGGCAGGGCGTGAAGAAGAGGGGGACGAAGGACGTCTGACGGAAGGGCTGCCCCAAGGGAGAATTTTCCCCTAGTTCGTTCAAAGAACGCTAGACCCTTTGATGAGAAACGACAGCCCCTCAGTCTGCTGCGGCAGCCAGCTCCCCTTACGCAGGGGAGCCGAGGGTAACCCCTCAGTCTGCTGCGGCAGCCAGCTCCCCCCTTCGCACCGAAACGCCCCTTTGGGACGTTCCGGTGTTGCGGTCGAATGTTTTGTAGAAAAGGCCATACCATGGCCTTTTCTACAAAACATTCGACCTTCAGGTTCGCTGTGCGAACCCTACGGGTAACTTCGCACCGACTCAGCTCTTCGAGCTGCGCCGGTGTTGCGGTCGGCTTATTTGACTTCGTCAAAACGCTCGACCTTCAGCCGCTTTGCGGCCTACGAAAGGGAGCCGAGGGCAACCCCTCAGTCTGCTGCGGCGACAATTCTCCTTGAGAAGGGGAGCTAATTGAGAAAAAATAACCCGGCGTGACCGAAACGGTCACGTCGGGTTGGCGTTTTTGGGGATGAAGGGAATAGGGGATCAGAAGCCGATCACCGAGCCGTCGGCGCGCGGTTCGGTAGCGCCGACCCAGCTTTCGCCTTCGCCTGCGCGGGCGATGATCTGGCCGCGGCCGTACTGCCCGCCGGTAATCACGCTGATCTCGTGGCCGCGGCGGCGCAGCGCGTCCACCACAGCGGGGTTAAAGCCCGGCTCCAGGTCGAACTTCAGGCCCTCGTTCCAGCAGAAGCGCGGCGCGTCGAGCGCGGCCTGGGGGTTCAGCCCCTCGTCCAGCAGATGCACCATCACCTGCGTGTGCGCCTGCGGCTGCATATAGCCGCCCATGATGCCGAAGGGGCCGACCGGCTGCCCGTCGCGGGTGAGGAAGCCGGGGATGATCGTGTGGTAGGGGTATTTGCGCGGGGCGGCCTCGTTGGCATGGCCGGGCTGCATCGAGAAGCACGCGCCGCGGTCCTGCAGGCAGATGCCCGTGCCGGGGATGGTCACGCCGGAGCCGAAGCCCTGATACAGGCTCTGGATCATCGAGATGCTGTTGCCCTGCCCGTCCGCACAGCAGAAATACACCGTGTCGCCCTTGAGCGGCGAACCGTGGGCGTAGACCTTTGCCTCGTCCGTGATCAGCGCGGCACGGCTCTTGGCGTACTCTTTGGAGAGCAACTGCTGCGCCGGGATGCGTAGGAACGCCGGGTCGGCAATGTAGTGCAGCGCGTCGGCAAAGGCCAGCTTGACCGCCTCCATCTGCATATGCACTTTTTCCACGGGATCCGCGCTGTGCAGCGGCAGCGCGTCCAGTATGTTCAGCGCGATCAGCGCGGTCATGCCCTGTCCGTTCGGCGGCAGCTCCCACACTTCGTATCCGCGGAAGGATGTGCCAACGGGCTCGACCCAGCGCGGCGCGTAGGCCGCCAGATCCTCCGCCCGCAGCGTGCCGTTCGTCCGGCGGCTGTAGGCGTCGATGGTCATGGCCAGTTCGCCCTCGTAAAGGTCACGGCAGTCGGATTCCGCCAGCCTGCGCAGCGTATCGCCCATCTGCACGGGGGCAAAGAGGTCGCCCGCACGGAATATCTTCTTGTTCGGGTTGAACGCTTTGACCCATTCGTCCAGCAGGGGCTTGCCGTCAAAGACCTTGGTGAAGTGATTGAGGATGGGCGCGTTGTCGGGAGAAAGCGCGTAGCCCTGCGTCAGCTCTATGGCAGGGGCGAACAGCTCGGCCATGGGGCGGGTGGCATAGCGCTCGTGCAGCGCCGCCCAGCCCGCGGGCGCGCCGGGCACCGTCACCGGCAGCCAGCCCTGGTTGGGGATGCGGTCAAAGCCCTCGGCCTTGACGCGCTCCCGCGTCAGCAGCGCCGGGGAAAAACCGCTGGAATTGAGCCCCGCCAGCTTTTCGCCCTTCATCGAGACGATGGCGAAGCAGTCGCCGCCCACACCGTTGTTGGCGGGATCGACCACGGTCAGCGCCGCGGCGGTCGCCAGCGCCGCGTCCACGGCGTTGCCGCCCTCGTGCAGAATCTTCAGCCCTGCCTGCGTGGCCAGCGGGTGGGACGAAGCCACCATGCCGCGGTGGCCGTAGACCAGATGGCGGCGGGAGGCATAGGGATAATACTGCGGATCAAACATTGTCTTTCCCCCTGAACTTCTCTCTTTATGCGGGCGTCAGGACTGCGCCTGCTCCCATTCTTCGTAAAGGTCTGCAATTTTCTTTTGCAGGTCGTTGTATCGCTTGTTCATGCTCTGCGCCCGGGCGTTGTCCTGATAGGCCTCCGGGTCGCTCATCTCGATCTCCAGCTTCGTCATCTGCTCTTCCAGATCGGTGATCTGCGTCTCCAGGTTGGCGATGCGCGCCTTTTCGCGCCGCGCAGCCTCGATGGCGGCCTTTTCGCGCTTTTTCTCCTCGCGCAGGGCGGTCTTGGTCTTTTGCGGGGCCAGCTCCTCCTCCGGCGCGTTCTTCTGCGCCAGCTTTTCGAGGTAGTCGTCGTAGTTGCCCAAATATTCCGTCACGCCGTCCGGCTCCATCACCAGCACGCGGTCGGCGATGCGGTTGATGAAATAGCGGTCGTGGGAGACGGTCAGAATCGTCCCCTCAAAGCCGAGCAGCGCGGTTTCAAGCATCTCGCGGCTGTCCATGTCCAAGTGGTTGGTGGGCTCGTCCAGGATCAGGAAGTTATCCTGCCGCAGCATCAGCTTTGTCAGCAGCACGCGCCCGCGCTCGCCGCCGGAGAGCGTCGAAACCGGCGCCAGCACGTCGTCCCCCGTGAACAGGAAGCCCGCCAGCGCGTTGCGGATGGGAGTCTGCTCCATGCGCGGGAAATCGTCCCACACCTCGTCCAGCACGGTCTTATCGGGGCTCAGGCCCTCCTGCTGCTGGTCGTAGTAGCCGACCTCCACGCCGGAGCCGAAGCGCACCTCGCCCGTGTCGGGCCTCTCCCGCCCGGTCAGAATCTTGAGCAGCGTAGTCTTGCCCACGCCGTTTGCGCCGAGCAGCGCGATGCGCTCCCCCGCGCGGACATGGAGGTTCAAATCGTGAAAGAGCTGCCGCGCGCCGAAGGACTTGGAAAGATTTTCGCACATCAACACGTCGTTGCCCGTGCCGCGCCCGGCGTGGAAGCGGAAATAGACGTTGTGCTCCTCCACGGGCTTGTCCACGCGCTCGATCATGTTCAGGCGCTTTTCGCGGCTCTTGGCCTTGATGTGCGCCGCCTCGGTGTTGTAGGCGCGGAACTGCGCGATGATGGCCTCCTCGCGCGCGATTTCCTTCTGCTGGAGGGTGTATTCCTTCATGCGGCGCACCATGACCTCCTCGCGGAGCTTTAAGTAGCGCGTGTAGTTGCCCTCGTATTGCTCGATGCGCCCGAAGGACAGCTCCGCAATCGAGTTGCACACCGCATCGAGGAAATAGCGGTCGTGCGACACGACGACGACCGCGCCCTTATAGGCACGCAGATAATCCTCCAGCCACTGCATGGAGTTGAGGTCGAGGTGGTTGGTCGGCTCGTCCAGCAGCAGAATGTCCGGGTCCTCCAGAATCAGACGCGCCAGCTTCAGCCGCGTGCGCTCGCCGCCGGAGAGGGAGGCAACCGTCTGCTCATACTGCGCGGAGGTAAAGCCCAATCCGGTCAGCACGCCCTGCAGGCGGGAGCGCCAGGCGTAGCCGTCCTCTTCCTCAAAGCGGTCGGTCAGGCGCGTGTATTCCTCCGAAAGGCGCGCAAAGCCCTCCGGGTCGCTCTCATGGATCTCGCCCATGCGCGCTTCCATCTCCCGCAGCTTTTCCTCCATGCGGAAGGTGTCCTCAAAGCAGGTCTCCATCTCCTGCCAGACGGTCAGCGGCGAGGTCAGGTCGTCCAGCTGCGTGTGGTAGCCGATGCGCAGCCCGCGCGTCATGCTCAGCGTGCCGCCGTCATAGTGGTCCTTGCCCGCGAGGATTTTCAGCAGCGTGGACTTGCCCGATCCGTTGCTCCCCACCAGGCCCACGCGGTGGCGGTCCTGCACGGTGAGGTTGATTCCCTTGAGCACTTCGTTCACGCCGAAGGATTTGGTCAGTTGGTTGGTTTGCATCACGATCATGGCGGGGATTCCTTTCCGTATGACAAGGCCCGCGGTGAAAATCAGACGGGCCGCAAAAAACAAAGATCTCTTTTCCATTTTATCATATCTGCCCCCATCCCGCCACGGCTTTTTTCGGGCTTTCTCTTTGGCAGGCCGCAGGCGTGAGAAAGAGCTTCCCCCCTTGCGCTTGTGAAAAATTTGGCGTATGATACAGTTATATCCTTGGAAACAACGGGTATAAGGAGGAAGAACGACGATGCGCACGAGAGTCGCGATCATGGCCATCATTGTGGAAAAGCCGGAAGCGGTGGAGCAGATGAACACACTGCTGCACGGCTACGCCCCCTATATCATCGGCCGGATGGGCATCCCGCACCGGCAACGCGGCATCAACCTGGTGTCCGTGGCGCTGGACGCGCCGCAGGACGCGATCTCGGCGCTGGCCGGAAAACTCGGCAACGTCGAAGGACTGAGCGTCAAAACCGCCTATTCAAACGTGTTTGAGGACGAATAAACAAAAAACGTCCTAAAAGCGAAGGAGACGGCAGGTTGACCATAAAAAAACCCCCTCTGACCGGAAAGAGCGATCTGACCGGCAAGAAAGGAGCAAAAAACATGGCGATCTATAACCCCAAATCCCTCAAGGCGGAGGAATTCATCCACGATCAGGAGATCCTGGACACCATCGCCTATGCCGAAGCCAACAAGCGCAACGTCGAATTGATCGACGCGATTCTCGACAAGGCGCGCCCGCGCAAAAGCGGCAATGGCGTCACCTGCGCGGGGCTTGACCACCGCGAGGCGTCGGTGCTGCTCGCCTGCGACCTCCCCGACAAGATCGAGGAGATGTACAAGCTCGCCAACGAAATCAAGCTGGCGTTCTACGGCAACCGCATCGTGATGTTCGCACCGCTGTATCTTTCCAACTACTGCGTCAACGGCTGCGTCTACTGCCCCTATCACCTCAAAAACAAGCACATCGCCCGCAAAAAGCTCACGCAGGACGAGGTGCGCGCCGAGGTCATTGCATTGCAGGACATGGGGCATAAGCGCCTGGCGATCGAGGCGGGCGAGGACCCCGTCAACAACCCCATCGAATACATCCTCGACTGCATCAAAACCATCTATTCCGTTCACCACAAAAACGGCGACATCCGCAGGGTCAACGTCAACATCGCCGCCACCACGGTGGAAAACTACCGCAGGCTCAAGGAAGCGGGCATCGGCACTTACATCCTCTTTCAGGAAACCTATAAAAAAGAGAGCTATCTGCAGCTGCACCCCACCGGCCCCAAGCACGACTACGATTATCACACCGAGGCGATGGACCGCGCCATGGAGGGCGGCATCGACGATGTGGGGTTGGGCGTGCTGTTCGGGCTGGAGAGCTATCCATACGAATTTGCGGGGCTGCTGATGCACGCGGAACACCTCGAAGCGGTGCACGGCGTGGGGCCGCACACCATCTCCGTGCCGCGCATCAAGCACGCGGACGACATCGACCCCAGCGCCTTTGACAACAGCCTCTCGGACGAGCTGTTTGCCAAGATCGCCGCCTGCATCCGCATCGCCGTGCCCTATACCGGCATGATCATTTCCACCCGCGAGAGCGAAGCGGTGCGCAAAAAGATGCTGGATCTGGGCATTTCGCAGATCAGCGGCGCGTCGCGCACATCGGTGGGCGGCTATACCGAGGAGGAGCGCCCGCACGACACCGAGCAGTTCGACGTTTCCGACCAGCGCACGCTGGACGAGGTCGTGAACTGGCTGATGCAGATGGGCTTCATTCCGTCCTTCTGCACCGCCTGCTACCGCGAAGGGCGCACCGGCGACCGCTTCATGAGTCTGTGCAAGGCGGGGCAGATTCAGAACTGCTGTCACCCCAACGCGCTGATGACGCTGACGGAATACCTCGTGGATTACGCAAGCGACGAGACGAAGCAGGTCGGCTTTGACCTGATCGCGCGGGAGCTGGAAAAGATCCCGAAGGAAAAGGTGCGCGCCATCGCCCGCGAGAACATCGAAGCCATCAAGGCCTCCAACCGCCGCGATTTCCGGTTCTGATCCTTTCGCAGCTGCAAGCGGAAGGGAATCCTCCTGACGGGGGAATTCCCTTCCGCTTTTTTGCCGAATGATGTATAATGAGAGCAACCGAATCTTTTTGATCTATTTTCGAAACAGAAAAAAGAAAAAGAAAATGAGGTGACTCAACCATGAGACTCGGCATCTCCCACGTGACCCCGCATGAAACGCCGGAGCAGTGGGCGGCGGAGCAGCGCGCGCTGGGGCTTTCCGCCGTGGTGTTCCCGGTGGATTGCACCGCGCCCGATTCCGTGATCGCCGCCTATGCCGATGCGTGCAAAAAGCACGATCTGCTCATCGCGGAGGTCGGCGCGTGGAGCAACCCCGTGGCCGAAAACGCCGCCGAGCGCGAGGCCGCGCTGCAAAAATGCAAAGGCCAGCTGCGCCTGGCGGAGGAGCTGGGCGCGCGCTGCTGCGTCAACATCGCGGGGGCGTTCGCCGGCAGCCGCTGGGACGGCTTCCACCGCGCCAACTACACCCCCGAGGCCTTCGAGGCCACGGTCGCTTCCATCCGAGACATCCTCGACGCCGTCCGCCCGACGCGCACGGCCTACTGCATGGAGGCCATGCAGTGGATGATCCCCGATACCCCGCAGCAGTACCTCGACCTGATGCACGCCGTGAACCGCGACGCCTTCGCCGTCCACATCGACGTCACCAACTGGGTCTACTGCCCGCGCACGCACCTTTACAACCGCGAGTTCATCGACGAGGTGTTCGATCTGCTCGGCCCGCAGGTGCGCAGCTGCCACCTGAAGGACTCTAAGCTGCACGAGGGCATGACCTGCCTGCTGGAGGAGGTTCCCGTCGGCTTGGGCGGGCTGGACATTGCGCACTACATCGCCCGCGCCGAAGCCGTGAACCCCGAAATGCCCATGATCATCGAGCACTTGAAAACCGACGAAGAATACCGCAGGGCCATCGACCGCGTGCTGGCCCTGCCGCACCGGTAAAGGGCAGAGGGAGGAATCCGGCGCTCCCATGCGGCAGCCCCTCCGTCTCGGATGCGCCGATCCACCTCCCCCTTCGCACCATCCCGCCTTTCGGCGTGCTGGTGTTCCGCTCGGCTTATTTGACTTCGTCAAAACGCTCGAGCTTCAGGTTCGCTTCGCTCACCCTTCGGGTACTTCGCACCATCCCGCCTTTCGGCGCGCTGGTGCGAAGGGTACACAGGGGAAGCAAAAAGCGGCACCGTCTTCCTTTGGCTCCCCTTACGAAGGGGAGCTGTCACCGAAGGTGACGGGGGGTGCCCGTTCCCCTCCCCGAACCACTCAACCATCATTCTCCATAAAGGAGGTTCTCCCATGATCCGTCTGGGTATCTGCACATCCATTGACCATGCCGCCGTGATGAAGGAAATTGGCTATGACTATGTGGAGCTGGGTATGACGCAGGTCGCACAGCTCTCCGACGCGGATTATGCCGCGCTGCGAGATCAGGTCAAGGCCGCCCCGCTGCCCGTGGAGGCCATGAACGGCATGATCCCCGCCGAATACCCGCTCTGCTGCCCCGAGGGCACCGGCAAGCGCGTGCAGGACTATCTTGCCGGGGCGTTTGCCCGCGCGCAGGAGCTGGGCGTGCGCGTTGTGGTGTTCGGCTCCGGCGGGGCGCGCCGCGTGCCCGAGGGCGTGACGTCGGCGCAGGCCTATTGCTATCTCGCGGATTATCTCGCCATGGCGGGGCGCATGGCCGCACAGCACGGGCTGTCCATCGCCGTGGAGCCGCTGCGCGCCGCGGAATGCAACATCATCCACCACGTCGCCGAGGCGCAGTATCTGGCACAGCGCTCCGGGCAGCGCAACGTCTGGGCGCTGGCGGACCTTTACCACATGATGCAGGGGAATGAGAACTGCGCCGCCATCGAGGAGCGCGGCGTGATCCATTGCCACATCGCCGACCGGGCGCGCCGCTTCTATCCCGCCGCGGGCGACGGCAGCGAGGGCGATTACAAAGCTTTCTTTGCGGCGCTCCAAAAGAGCGGTTACGACGGCCGCGTCAGCATCGAGGGCCGCTGCGAGGACTTTGCGCGCGACGCCGAGGCCTCCTTCGCCCTGCTCGACGCGCTGCGCCGCGCGTAAAACAATTTATTTTATATAAAACATAAAACATAATAGAATCGAGGACAGAAACATGGATCTTCACGAAGAACTGCTCCGCGGCGTGGATCGCCGGGGCACGCATTGCTTTAAGTGGGACTCCACGCCGGAGGGCGTGATCCCGATGTTCGTCGCGGACATGGACTTCCCCTGCGCCGAGGGCATCATGGATGCGCTGCGCCGCCGCCTGGAGCATCCCGCACTGGGCTACACCATGCACGATGACGCGGACGACACCGCGCTGATCGACTATTATTTCCGCCACCACGGCGTCTCCGTCAAGCCGGAGGATCTGGTGTTCACCCCCGGCGTGGTGGATTCGCTGCTGCTGGCCGTGCATGCGCTGACCGACCCGGAGGACAAGGTGCTGATCCAGACCCCGGTCTACGGCCCCTTTTACAGCGTGATCCGCCGCGCGGGGCGCGAGATCGTCGAAAACCCGATGATCGAGACGGCATCCGGCCGCTGGGAGATGGATCTGGATGATCTGGACAAAAAGCTGGAGGGCGTGCGGCTGATGCTGCTCTGCTCGCCGCACAACCCCACCGGCCGCGTCTGGGAGCGCGAAACGCTGCAAAAGGTCGCAGACCTGTGCAAGGCGCACGGCGTGTACCTCGTCGCGGACGAAATTCACTGCGACTTCGCCTTTGACCGCAAGCACACCTCCGCCTTGACGCTGGACGGCGCGGAGCGCGGCATCGGCGTAGCGGTCTCCGCCACCAAGACCTTTAATATTGCGGGGCTGAAGCACTCCACCTTCCTGCTGCCCGACCCGCAGATGCGCGAGATGGTCAAAAAGAAGGCCGACGAGATCGGCATGGGCGGCGGCAACCTGCTGGGCGTGATCGCCACCAGCGCGGCCTATACCACGGGCGATGCATGGCTCAAGGAGGTGCGCGCCCTCATCGTGCGCAACCGCGACCACGCCGCAGAAGCGCTGCTTGAGGCGGGCGCGAAGGTCTATCCCAATGAGGGAACGTATCTGATGTGGCTCGATCTGCGCGCGTTCGGCATGGATTGCGAAACGCTGTACCGCCGCCTGATGGACGAGGCGAAGGTGCGCCTGAACAAGGGCACCGATTTCGGCGCGGCGGGCGAGGGCTTCATGCGCCTGAACCTGGCCACCACGCCCGACCTGTGCGACGAGGGCGTGCGCCGCATTGCGGAGTTCCTGAAATCCCTGAAGGCGCAGAAGGCCTGAAGGACGCCCATGCGCGTGATCTTTCTGGACACGGAGTTCACCTCCGCCGGCGAACTGATCCAGCTTTCCTACCTGATGGACGACGGTGAGCGCTGCCGGGCGAAGAACTTCTATTTCCGCGCCAGCGAAATGGACGAAGGCTCGCAGCGCGTCCACCATCTCACCAAGGAATTTCTGGATCGCATCGGCGTGGACCGGGACAGCGTCCGGGACGAAATTCTTGCAGACTTTTCCGGCGCGACGCTGGCGGCGCACAACTTGAACAGCGACCGCCGCGTGCTGGAAATGGCCTTCGGGCCGCTGCCCAACCGCTGGGGGCTGTGCACGATGTATCGCTTTGCGCGGGTGCTGAAGCTCCCCGGCGGGCGGCCGTATAAGTTTCCCAGCCTGCGGGAGCTGACGGCGCACTACCGCGTCACGGATGCGCTGGTCGGCTCCTGCGTGCGGGAAGCCTTTTTGTGCGCCGCCGCCCCGCATGACGCGCGCTGGGACGCGATGGCCGTGCGCCTGTGCGTGCGCGCCGCCATCGCCCGCGGCGACTGCCGCAATCTATTTTTGAACACAACGGAGGATTAATTTCCCATGGAGACTTTCTGGAAGGTCGAAGCCCATGCGCATACCGCGCAGGTGAGCCTTTGCGCCAAGATGCCCGCCGAGCAGATGGTGCATCAGGTCAAGGACGCGGGCTGCGACGCGGTGATCGTCACCGACCATTACACCCCCGAATTCTTCCCCGACAACCAGCGGAACTACGCGCAGCGCCTGCACGATTATTTCGAGGGCTACCGCTGCGCCAAGGCCGAGGGCGACCGCATCGGTCTGCACGTATTCCCTGCGCTGGAGGTGCGCACCGCGGCCGGGATGGAGGATTACCTGATCTACGGCGTCACGCCCGAAGAGCTGGAGCGCATCGGGTGCCTAGCGCATCTGTCGCTGCCGGAGCTGCGCGAGGCGGTGCATTCCGTGCCCGACGCGATCCTCGTGCAGGCGCATCCCTACCGCGGGTATCTGCACTGCATGCCCGCCGGGCTGCTCGACGGCGTGGAGGTTTGCAACGAAAACCCCCGCCACAACAGCCATAACGACCGCGCGCTGGCCTACGCCAAGGAGCATCACTTGCTCATGACCGCAGGTTCCGACGTGCACGAGCTGGGCGACGCGGGCGGCGCAGGTCTGCTTTGCCCCGCCTTTTCCGACATCAAAGCCTTCGCGCGACACATCCGGGACGGCCAAACGCTTTGGTTCCAAAGCCGCTGACGCCGGCAGAAGGCGTGCAGTCCCGTGAGCCGCAGTCGGAAGCGCCGTTCTTCTATCCCGCGGAACCGCGCATCGCCATGGCGCACCCACCCTTCAGGCGCTGCGCGCCAGCTCCCCTCAAGGGGAGCCTTTGAAGCTATCCGCCCCGTATCCGGAGGGCGGCGGGAGAGGGGGGTGCAGGGGGGAGCGAAGCTCCCCCCGCCCACCGAAGGCCGCAAAGCGGCTGGAGCTCGAGCGTTTCGGCTTGCCGAATAAGCCGAGCGGAACACCGGAATGTCCCGAAGGGTCATTTCGGTGCGGCATCGGAGGGTGAGCGGAGCGAACCTGAAGGTCGAGCGTTTTGGAGAAAAGGCCACAGTGTGGCTTGATGGAGGCCGCGAAGCGGCTGAAGCTCGAGCGTTTCGGCTTGCCGAATAAGCCGAGCGGAACACCGGCGCACCGAAGGTGGGTCGGTGCGGAATCGGAAAATAAGCCGAGCGGAACACCGGAATGCCCCGAAGGGTCATTTCGGTGCGCAGGCGGAGGCCGCGAAGCGAACTGCGAAGGGGGGAGCCAAGAGGGGAGCGCCGATTCATCCTATGATCTACCATTCGCGCGTGGTGCGGATGACGCGGCCGAGGATGCGGCAGGGGCCGGTGGTGAGGACGATGGGGGTATAGGCGTTATTGAAGGGTTGGAGGATGACGGTTTTGCCGGAGAAGAGGACGCGCTTGACGGTGGCTTCGTCGTCGTCGAGGAGGATGACGCCGATCTGGCCGCTTTGGAGGGTTTGCTGGCTATGCACCAGCGCAAGGTCGCCCTCCTGAATCTGCGGAGCCATGCTGTCGCCCGTGACGCGCAGGAAGAAATACTCGTCCGGCGAGGCGACGTCCGCCACCTCGTAGCCCTCGTATTCCTGCTGCGCCTGTAGGCCCAGGCCGCCCTTGACCGTGCCCAGAATCGGGATGCGCACGCCGCACCCCTCGTATTCGCTGCGGAAGTCGAGCAGCTGCGCGATCGAGCACTGCATGACCTCCGACAGGGCGCAAAGCGCCGCAAAGTCCGGCTCCCGCGTGCCGTTTTCATAATTGGAATAGGTTTGCCGCGTCACGCCGAGCTGATCGGCAACCTCCTGCTGCGTCATTTTCAGCTTCATCCGCCGCTCGCGCAGTTTGAGCTGCATCTCCATCGCCTCCCTGTCCGGTTTGTTGACTTCCCCTATATTATGCAACAATTCATGGCTCTTTTCAAGTGAAATAGACAAAATTTGAAAAATATGCAACAAACTGTTGACATATGGGAACGAGCGTTCTATAATTGAACCTGTCATCGGGCGAGAGGCCCATCCAGAACGACAAAAACAAAGGGGGAGAAAAACAACATGACACTGCAAGCCGAACGCACCACCAAGCCGGTTCGCCGCCGCGAGGGCAGCACGCGCATGGCCATCTATGATTACATCGTCAGCTTTTCAAACCAATACGGCTTTCCGCCGACCATCCGCGAGATCGGGGAGGCGATGGGGCTTTCCTCCTCGGGCACGGTCAGCGCGCACCTGCGCCGCCTGGAGCAGGACCACATGATCGAGAGATACGCCAACCACGCCCGCGCGATTCGTCCGCGCGCGATGTAAGGCGGGGGCGGATGCTTTTTTACACGACGGCAAGACGACAAAAGGAGGCGACGCACATGCGGCTGCCGCGCAGTCTGCACAACCGGATTCTTTATATGCTGCTGAGAACGAAGGAGATTCGCAGCGGAAAATTCCCCGCCGACCCGCGCTGGCTGACCTGCATCGAGCGCACGTCGCAGAACGTGCCGCGAGAGGAGATGCGCGCGTTTTTTGAGCAGTACTTCGTGCAGAATCTTTCCTGCGATGAGATTCAGTATAATTTATATATCGAGCGGTCGACGCTCTTTAACTGGCGCGATTATTTCCTCTGGCACGCGGCGTTGGAGGCGGCGGCGCTCGGACTGATCGATTGGCCGCTGGACGCAATCGATCGGCTCCTGGGCGAGATGAGCGATGCGTCCATAGAGTGCCGCGTCGCCGAAAAGCTGACCGAACGGCAGCGCGATATGCTGCGCGCCGACGCGCTGAGGGAGGCGATCGGCCGCCTGGAGGGCACGGCATAGCGCTTTTCATTTGACAGGTCTTTAAGGAG